>Ga0137412_10002673_pt1 | contig 14122 bp, 13 predicted proteins | sample CZODoug2_1_16fun_FD_122160 | JGI IMG/M metagenome (GOLD analysis project Ga0137412, IMG submission 122160) | Vadose zone soil fungal communities from Angelo Coast Range Reserve, California, USA - CZODoug2_1_16fungal (Hybrid Assembly) | ecosystem: Environmental > Terrestrial > Soil > Vadose zone... | reverse complement strand
TCGCCGCACTGCAAGGCGGTTGGTGGTATCGCGGCGAATATGAGGTGGCTGCCGAGGCCGCGGATCAGACCCGACTGACCTACCGTGTTCGGAATGTGGCCGCGCAGCCAACCTGGCTCGTCGCCGTGTCCCACCGGCTGTTCATCGGCTACCGCCGCACGATGCGCCGGGCCCTCATCGCCCTGTGCGCAGACATCGAACGCGACCTCGGCGCCGGCGCTACGCAGTCGCCGCGCGCCCGGCCCAGCGATGAGTTATGTTGATAGCTATCCGCATAGCAAGGAGATATCAACATGGCAATCGAACCGACCAGGGCACTCTACGTACGCGTCCCTGCCACCCTGGCCGACCGGCTGGACCGAGTCTCGACCCGGCTGGGCATGAGCAAGCGCGACATCATCACCAGGCTGGTCGGCGACCGGCTCGACGTTGAGGACGCACTGCAGCCGATCCGCGTCTGGGAGGACGACAAGCCGCCCGCAGGCGGGTTCGTCCCAGCCGCCAGAAACGCCGCCGACGCTGAGGTGATGTCGCTCGAGGAGGCCGCCGACCTGCTGCGGGTCGAGGCCGCGGACCTGCGCGATATGGCCGAGGCCGGCGACGTACCGGCCCGCAAAGTGGGCCAGCTTTGGCGCTTTTCCCGTACCGCATTACTGACCTGGCTTCGTTCCGATTGACCTGGCAACGCCCCAAGTGATGGGAAAACAATGACCGAAAACGTAATCTCCGCCCGCGGCCTGGCCCGGACGTACAAGACCCGAAAGGGCCCGGTGGAAGCGGTCCGCGGCGTCGACCTGGAAATCCGGGAGCGCGAAATCGTGGGATTTCTCGGGCCCAACGGCGCCGGCAAGACCACCACATTGCGCATGCTCACCACGATGATCGCACCGACCGCGGGAGAGGCGACGGTCGCCGGTTGCGACCTGCGCAAGGATCCCGTCGGGGTGCGTCGCCGGATCGGGTACGTCGCGCAGGGCGGCTCGTCCGCCCCAGAGGCGACGATCGGCGAGGAGCTCGTCGACCACGGCATGCTCTACGGGATGAGCCGGGCCGATGCCACCGCGAGCGGCAAACGCCTCATCGAACAACTCGACCTGAATGGCCTGTGGGACAGGCAAACCAAGGCACTTTCGGGTGGTCAGCGCCGCCGGCTCGACGTCGCGATGGGCCTGGTGCACGGCGCCCGGATGATCTTCCTTGACGAGCCGACCACCGGCCTGGATCCGCAGGCCAGGGCGAATCTCTGGGAGCATATTGCCCGGCTGCGCGACCAGCTGGATTCCACCGTCTTCATCACCACACATTATTTGGAAGAGGCAGACGCGCTCTGCGATCGCATTCTCATTATTGATAACGGCGAAATCGTCGCGGCGGGCACACCGGAGGAGCTCAAGCGCCGCGTTTCCGGCGACGTGGTCACGCTGACGGTCGCGCACGAGGGGCAGGCGGCCGACGCTGCGGCCGTGGCGAAGGGGTTGTCGAGCGACGGCGAGCCGGAGATAACCGGTGTGACCGTGCGATTCCGGGTCACGAGCGGCGCGGAGGTGCTGCCGCGTTTACTCCGTGAACTGGACGGCGTAGGCGTATCGCTGGCCGGCGTCGAGGTGCACCGCCCGACCCTGGACGACGTATTCCTCACCCTGACCGGGCGAACGCTGCGCGAAGAAGCCGCCTGACCTCTGGCGATGGTCAGTCCGTACGCGAATGAATCTGGTCCGCCATCCACTTTGGAGCTAAGAAATGTCAGCTTTGCGCGAAACCCGCATCGTTTTCAACCGGGCTATGCGACTCTCGCTGCGAAATCCCGCCTGGGTCATTATCGGGCTGACGCAGCCGGTCCTGTATCTCGCGCTGTTCGGCCCGTTGCTGCGCAAGATGACGCAAGTGCCTGGATTTCCGCCCGGCACCTGGTGGCAGGTATTCGTGCCCGGCCTGCTGATCCAGCTCGGACTATTCGGCGCGCTGTTCGTCGGATTCGGGCTCATCGCGGAATGGCGCTCAGGTGTGATCGAGCAGATGCGCGTCACCCCGGCATCCCGGACGGCATTGCTGGTGGGACGCGTGCTGCGCGATGTCGTCGTGCTCGTCGTGCAGGCCGCCGTGCTCGTGCTCGTGGCAGTGATATTCGGAATGCGGGTGCCGGTCGGCGGCGTGCTGCTCGCATTCGTACTGGTCGCCCTGCTGGGCGCGGCCTGCTCATCGGCCTCGTATGCGGTCGCCCTGATCACCAAGAGCGAGGACGCGCTGGCGCCGCTGCTCAACACTATCGCGGTGCCGGTGATGCTGCTGTCGGGCATTATGTTGCCGATGTCGCTGGCTCCGCATTGGCTGCGTACGGTCTCCGAGATCAATCCGTTCTCGCATATCGTCGACGGAATTCGGGCGCTGTTCCGCGGGCATTTCAGCTCGGCGGACTCGATGTGGGGCATCGCGGTTGCCGCGATCATCGTGCTGCTGGGCATCACCTTCGGTGCCCGTACATTCCAGCGCGAGTCGGCGTAGCGCGGAGTCCCCGTGATCATGCACAAACGCATACTCCGGACGGCGCGTCGTCCAGACTTTGTGCATGATCACGGCGGGTGGGGGTCGGTCCGGTTGAGGCGGTCGGTCCGGTCGGCCCGGGCAGCGCCGAAATGACTTCCTGCACGGCGGTCCGCGCCGGCGACGCGGGCTGATCCGACCGCCACCAGATCGCCACCTCCCGGTCGCACGACGCCCCGACAACCGGCACGAGTCGCACACCGTCCAGATTGGACGTTGCCATTGCCAGCCAGTTTGTCAGGCCGATACCGAGCCCCTGCCGCACTAGAGCGACCAGCGTCTGCGGCTGGTTGGTCTGCAACGTGATCGATGCACACAGCCCCGCCTGCTCAAACGCCAGCGTGGTCTCAAACTGCGGCGTACCGCGATCGCCGGTCTCCCCGATCGTGATCAGCTCTGCCCCGGCCAGGTCGCGCAGCTGCAACGACCGCTCGCCGGCGCAGGCATGATCCACCGGCACGACCACCACCAGCGGCTCCCGCCACAACACGTTGCAGCCCAACCGATCGGCCCGCGCCGGCGGCAACATCGGCCGAATGGCGAGGTCGATTTCGCCGCCACACAAGGCAACATCGAGCGACTCGGTCGGCCCTTCCCGCAGCACGAGGCGCACGCCGGGGTACGAGGCGCGCAATGTGGCGAGGATCTGCGGCAGCAGAAAGGCCGCGGCGCTGGGATAGATGCCCAGCCGCACATCCCCATGGGCCGACCCCTCGACGCTCGCTGCGCTGCTGCACAAGGTTTCCAGGTCCAGCAGCACCGTCCGGGCGTGCGGCAGCAGGGTGCGACCCTCCGGCGTCAGCCCGGCCGGATGGGTGGACCGGTCAAACAGCTTCACGCCCAACGACCGCTCCAACTCAGCGATCTGAATGCTGATCCGCGGCTGCGACCGGTAGAGCGCAGTAGCCGCCGCCGAAAAGCCACCGTGCTCGGCGACCGCGACGAAGCTGGCGATCCAGTCCAGGCGGTAGTGGTATGCCTGCGCCACATCGATGCGGTCCGTCGGGTCCACGGCCCCTCCCTAGTGTCCCTACCGAATGAACTGGTCCACGAAATCGGCGCCGAGACCGACCTTCTCGTAATGCGCCCGGCAGAGCTCGATCTTGGTGAACACGTCCTCGTACCCGGTCTGCAGACCATCTTCGTCCACATAGACCATTGCGCCGGTGATGTTGAAGAACGTCACCATCCGGCTGCAGTCCTCGGGCACCGCCAAAGTATGAATCTCGCCCGGCGGCTCATACACGAAATGGCCGGCTTCGGCCACCCAGTCGTGCTCGTGGTAATGCCATTTCCCCTCGATGACATAGCCGAATACGGCCGCCGGATGCCGGTGCCGGGACACGATCCCGGCCCGGTCCACTCGCAACAGGTTGCACCATTGTCCGAGCACGGTGTTGAGCATGAGCGGCCGAAACCACACGCCGGGCGCCTGCTCCACCCAGAGCCGGTCGTCCTCGGGCATCGCAGCGATCGCTATCTCCGGCACCACCCCGTTGGATACGGCGATCTGTGCATATGCGTCTGTCATTCACTGCCCCTTAGGCTGCTAGATATCCACCGTCGACGGGAAAGACCGCGCCGGTCACGAACGATGCGCCCGGCGAGGCCAGGAACGCCACGACCTGGGCGACGTCCTGCGGCGTTCCCCAGCGATTCAGCGGGGTCCGCTCAATGATCCGCCGCTCGGCCGCACTGTCCTCTTGCAACTCCGCGGTGAGAGCGGTACGGATCCAGCCCGGCGCCACCGCGTTTACCCGGATGCCCTCGGCCGCCAGCCCGACCGCGAGCGCCTTGGTCAGCTGCGCGATTCCACCCTTGCTCGCGCTGTATGCCGGCACCAGTGGGCCGCCGAAATAGCTCAGCATCGACGCCACATTGATGATGCAGCCGCCGGATCGGCCGAGCAGTTTACGTGCCGCGACGCAGGCCCGCATCGTGCCGGTGAGGTTGATATCGATCACCTCGGCGAATACGGCCGGCTCGTATTCCGCGCCGCGGCGAATGATCCCGGCGCAGTTGACCAGCACATCGAGGCAGTCGAGGTTTGCGACCAGCTCCTCCAGCTCGTTGTCCCGGGAGATGTCGAGCTCGACCACACGTGCAATCGCCGATGGCGGCTCGGTGGGCAGCCCGGCGGCCGTTACGGTGGCGCCGAGGCCGGCGAACATTTCGACCACGGCCGCGCCGATGCCGCTCGTCCCGCCCACGACCAACACCGACTTGCCCTCTAACAGCCCGGCGGCCAGCGTCGCGGTCATCACGTGTCCAGGGCGTTGCGCCGAGCCACGTCCGCGAACCACCGCGCGCTGGACTTGGGGATTCGCCGCTGGGTTGGGTAATCCAGGTAGACCAGGCCAAAGCGTTTCGAGGTGCCGAACGACCATTCCCAATTGTCGGCGAACGTCCAGACGAAATAGCCTCGCAGGTCGACGCCATCGGCGATGGCCCGGTGCACCGCGCGCAAATGTCCGTCGAGGTAGGCGATCCGCTCCGGGTCCTCGACCGTACCGTCGGCGCCGAGCCTGTCCTGCAGGGCAATCCCGTTTTCGGTGACATAGAGCGGCACGCCCGGATAGTCGCGGTACAGCCGCACCAACAGCTCATGCAGGCTGTCCGGCGCGATCTCCCAGCCCATGTCGCTGACCGGCAGGCCTTGTGCGACGGACTCGACATCGCCGCTGCCGACGTACACCGCATCTGACACCGAGTCGGCCCCTTGACGGACCACGGCAGGACTGTAGTAATTGATGCCGAGGAAATCCAGCGGTGCCGCGATCGTCTTCTCGTCATCACCCTGGATATACGAGTCGTCGACGACGCCGGCCAGATCGTCAAGTACGTCCGCGGGGTATTTCCCGTAGTACAAGGGATCGAGAAACAGCCGATTGCGCAGCCCGTCGATCCGGCGGGCGGCGTCCCGGTCGGCGTCGCTATCGGTGGCCGGCTGGATTGGCTGCGGATTGAGCGTGATGCCGACTTCGGCGTCGGGGTGCGACGCCCGAATAGCCCTGGCCGCAAGCCCGTGCCCGAGCAGCAGGTGATGCACTGCCCGGATCGACGCCGCCGGGTCGGTCACTCCGGGTGCGTGCGTGCCCGCGGCGTAACCGAGAAAGGCCGAACACCACGGCTCGTTCAGCGTTGTCCAGTGCCGCACCCGATCCTGCAGGCCCTCGAACGTGGCGACCGCATAGTCGGCAAACCGATATGCGGTGTCCCGCGCCGGCCAGCCGCCGGCATCCTCCAGCACCTGCGGCAGATCCCAGTGATAAAGCGTCACCCACGGCTGCACGCCATTCTCGAGAAGCGCGTCAATGAGCCGCTTGTAGAAATCCAGCCCGGCCGGGTTGATCGGGCCGCGACCGTCGGGCTGCACCCGCGGCCACGCAACGGAAAACCGGTAATAGCCGAGATTCAGCGACCCGAGCAGCCGGGCATCCTCGGCATAGCGGTGGTAGTGGTCGTTGGCGATATCACCGGGCTCGTCCGCCACGATCTTGCCCGGCGTATGCGAGAACGTGTCCCAGATGGACGGTCGGCGGCCGTCCGCGTCCACCGCACCCTCGACCTGGTAGCTCGCGGTCGCGACGCCCCACGCGAAATTATCGGGAAATTCGATCATTGCGCCCCCCTCGTGGCATTGATGAGATCCCACAGTTCACCCGGAATCGGCCAGCGGGCCAGGCCGATGGTGTCATCGACCCGTTCCGGGCTGGACACCCCGACGACCGTTGAGCCGATCCGCGGATCCCGAATCGAGAACTGCAGCGCGGCAGCACGCAACGGAACACCGAACCGTCCACAGTGGTCCTCGATATCCCGTACCAGCTGCACGCGCTCGGGATCGGCTTGCTGGTAGGCATAGTTGGGCTGCACGTCCGGCCCCTTAGCGAGGAATCCGCCACCATACGGGGCCGCGTTCAGCACCCCGACCCCGAGCGCCGCGGCTTCGTCGATGAGCGGCTCGGCCGACTGGTCGACGAGCGTGAACCTGTTATGGGTCAGCACGACCTGGAAAGCACCACTCCGCAGATATTGGCGGAGCAACGGAATGGGGCCGCCGGCGACGCCCAGATGCTCGATCACCCCCTGCCGCTGCAGGTCGACGAGCGCCTCGACCGGCCCGCCGGCCGCCATACCATCGGCGAAGCTGATCCGCTCGGGATCGTGCAGGTGCACCAGCTGGAGCCGATCCAGGCCGAGCCGCTGCAGGCTGCCCGCCACCGACCTCCGCACCGCATCGCCGGAGAAATCGCCGCCGATCGGATCGGCCTTCGTGGCCAGCACATATCCGGCCGGCAACCCGCCGTTCGCACGCAGCGCCGCCCCGATCCGGCGCTCGCTCTCCCCGCCGCTGTAGTCCGCCGACGTATCCAGGAAATTGATCGGCCCGGCCAGGGCGCGGCGGACCGTCGCGATGCCCTGATCGGCCGCGACCGCGTACCCGAAAACCTCCGGCATGCTCCCGAGCACGCCGCCGCCGAGGCAGACCGGAGTGACCTCGAGACCCGTCCGGCCGAGTGGCCGTCGCGCCAGCACATCGGTCACCTGAGCACCCGTGTCCTCTCCCATCGTCACGTCTTTACCGCACCCATTGTCAACCCCGCGACAAACTGCCGTTGCATCCGGACGTACACAAGCACGATCGGCACCACCGATATCGTCAAGGCGGCGGTCAGCACCGGCCAGTTAGTGGTGTATTTGCCGGCCAGCGAAAACAGCACCGGCTGCAGCGGCAGGTTGTTCGGCGACTGCACCAACGTATTGGCGAGCAGGAACTCGTTCCAGGTGAACATGAACTGGAATATCACCAAGGTCGCGACCCCCGGTCCGGCCAGCGGAAGCATGACACTCCAGAAGGTGCGAAACTCCCCCGCACCGTCCACCCTGGCGGCGTCGCCGAGCTCGCTCGGCAAAGTCTCGAAGAACGCCCGCATCAGGAACATCGCGAACGGCAGGGACGTGCCGATGTAGACCAGGATGAGCCCCTGGACCGTGTTGATCAGGGTGAGCTGTTTGAGTTCGAGAAAGAGCGGCACGATGACCGCGGTCGCCGGCAGCATCATTGTGGTGAGCAGCGTGAGGTAAATGACCCGCTTCCCGGGAAAGCTAAGCCGGGCGAAGCTGTAGCCCGCCAGCGTCGCCAGGAACACCACGGCCGCGACCGTGACCGCGGTGATTCCCAGGCTGATCAGGAAATGCCGCGGGAGATCGGCCTGGTTCCAGGCGGTTCGGTACGCGGCAAACGTCACGTGCTGCGGGATCAGGCTGGAGCCAAATACGGTCGAGCTCTGGCGCAGCGATGTCATCAACATCCACAGAAAGGGAAATACGCTGATCAGGGACAGCAGGATCAGCACCACATACCCGAGTGTCCGGAAGGCGTGATGGCGGGCACCGCGATGGCGCCGGCGGGTCACGATCGCTGCGACCGCGGGCGGGGCGGCGACCAGTTCCTTAGTAGACATTGCGCGACCTACGAGTCATCCAGAACTGAGCCACGACGGTCGCCATTCCAAGAATGAAGACAACCACGCTGACGGCCGTTGCGTACCCAACGGCCGGAATGGAGCCGGCAGTGGAGCCGAAGGCCAGGCCGTACAGGTACGTACCGAGCACCTCCGAGGAGTGGTCCGGGCCGCCTCCGGTCATCACGTAGATCAGCTCGAATACTTTTACACCACCGATCAGGTTGAGCGTGACGACGACCGCGGTGACCGGTCGCAACATCGGCACCGTAATGCGCAGCATTTCCTGGAAGCGATTTGCGCCGTCCACCCGGGCGGCCTCATACAGGGTACGGTCGATGCCCTGCAGACCGGCGAAGAATATCAACATGTAGAAGCCGAGCGACTGCCATAGCGAGACCGCGAGAATGGAGGCCAGCACAGTGTGCGTGTCGGCCAGCCAATGCCGGGTGAGCGCGTGCAGCCCGACATCGGCCAATACGCGATTGACGATTCCGAAATTGCCGTCGAGCAGCAGCTGCCAGAGCAACCCGCTCACCACAAGCGACACGACCTGCGGGATGAACAGCAACGTCCGGAAGAGCGTACCGCCGCGCCAGCCGGCGTTGAGCAGGATCGCCAGCAGCATCGGCAGCAGCGTCTGCAGAATTGTCGATATCGCGGTGAAGGTCAGCGTGGTCTTTAGCGCCGTCCAGAAGATCGAATCGTGCAGCAAGGCGTCGAAATTGCGTAGGCCGATGAATTCGGGTGTGCCGTACCCGGCCCATCTCGTCAGACTGATATAGAACGACCGGATGAACGGGTACAGCACGAACGCGAGGAAGAAGCCGACGATCGGCAGGATGAACAAATAGCCGACGGCGGAGCGCCGCAGCCGGGCCGCGCGCTGCGTGTCGGCCCGAATAGCCCCGATTAGAGACATCAGCGACCCTGGGCCTGGTGCACCGCCTTCTGGATGCCCGCCGCCACTGCCTGCGGATCCTTCTTCCCCCCGATCAATGCGGCCAGCTCATTGGATGCCGAGTCCGACGAACCCTTGCCGAAGAGGATGTGCGGGCAACCGTTGCCCTTGATCAGCCACGACGTCATCTCTTTCAGGACCGGGTCCTGAATCTTCTGCCCGGCCGCGACCGTCGAGGGCATGCTGTGCGATTGATTCATGATCTGCGCGTAGCGAGCCGGCTCGTACATATATTTCAAGAACTCGATTGCGGCGTCCTTGTTCTTGCTGCCCGCCGCCACCGACAGCCCGGCACCCGCCTGGTTCGCACACCAATGCTTCTTGCCGGCGGCCCAGGCCGGCGTCTGCATGACCTTGTACTTGGACTGGAAACTGGCCGGCGCATTCATCCGGAACCCCTGCGGCTCCCATGAGCCGGAGTAGAGCATTGCCGCCTTGGAGGTGTAGAACGCCGTCGCCGCCTGGGTGCCGGTGACGCCGTTGATGCCCGAACCGAAGGCCTGCTCCTTGACCAGCTTCTGCACCAGGCTCAGGGCCTGTACGACCTGCGGGCTGTTCCAGGTCGTGCCGCCTCGCTGCATATCGAGATCGAGTACGAGCTGCGGATTGTCCGTTACCTGGGTGATCAGCGGCAGGAAGAAATCCAGCCCGCTCGGCCCGGGATTGTTCGACAGCGAGCACGGCACCAGCCCGGTCTTCTGCCGGATAGCCGCGGCCGCCGAGCTGAAGTCGTCCCAGGTCTCCGGCACGTCGACGCCGGCCCGCGTGAATATCTCGGTGTTGTAGAAGATGCCGAACGTCTGCGCCATCCATCCGATCGCGTATTGCTTGCCACCGTCGGAGTATTCGGCGTTGGTGGACGGAAAGAAGCCGGACAGGAAGTCACTGCCCAGGGCCTTCTTCAGATCCAGCGCAATCCCGGCCTTCCCGTACTGGATGGCCAGCACGTGCGGCGCGAAGATATCCGGCGGCTCGCCCGCGGAGACGCTTGCCTGCAGCGCCGGTAGATAGGAGTTCGTGTCGCCGAAGATGCGATTCTCCACCTGGATGTTGGAGTGTGCCTTCTCGAAATCCTTGATGACCTTCGGCCAGAGCGCCTGCTGCTCGCTGTACCAGGTCCACATCCGGATCTTGGCCTTGCCGCCGCTGCCACCGCCCCCGCCGCAGGCACTGGCTAGCGCCGGCGCACCGAGCGCCAGCCCGCCGGCGGCCGACCGCCCCAAAAAGGTGCGGCGCGACATCGGCTTCGAATCTGCGATACGGGACTCGGTCATCTCTGGGCCCTCCCACTGGAGCGGCAAGCTCTAGGGTGGAGCGGCGCTGCTCGAGGCGGATATCGTGAATTGCGGCCGGGCGCACTGTCAAGGCTCGCTGAAACGCCAAACCGAGCGGGATTGCCTGCTACATAAGGAGTATGCGGCGGGCGAATGCGGTTCATAAACAATACGAGCTGTTTCCCGGCGGCGGCCGAGGGCTAGCGTGAGACCCGGGCTCCGACCGGGCTGCCGCGCGGCGTAGAGCGTGGCCGTTTAGCACGCGCCCCTTCGTGGGTAGCATGTTTACCGATGACTGGACGCCTGGGGCTCACTGATATCGCGCCGACCGTTTCGTGCGGGGACTACCCTGCCCGCGCCGTGGTCGGCGAAGCGGTGCCGATCGCCGCCACCGTGTTTCGCGAGGGACACGGACTGGTCGGCGCGAATGTCGTGTGGCGCGGCCCGGGCAAGGCGGGCACCGGCCCGCTGCTCCGGATGACCCCGGGCGCACCGGGTCTGGACCAGTGGCACGCGACGGTCACCCCGACCGAGCAGGGAATGTGGAGTTTCCTGATCGAGGCCTGGGCGGACCCATTTGCCACCTGGCGGCACAACATCGAGGTGAAGGTAGCGGCCGGGCAGGGCATCGACGACCTGAGCAACGACCTGGAGCTGGGCGCCCGGCTCCTGTCGAAGGCCGGCCGTACCGTGCCCAAGGAGCATCGCGCCGCGATACGGCTGGCCGAAAAGGCGCTGCGCGACTCCAGCCAGGATCTGCGGGGGCGGCTCGGCCCGGCGGTGGAATCCAGCCTGGCGGCATTGCTGGCCGAGTACCCGGTGCGCGACCTGATCACCCGCAGCGCCCGGCACGAGATCTGGGTCGACCGCGAGCGCGCGCTCTATGGCGCGTGGTATGAGTTCTTCCCGCGGTCCACCGGCGGCTTGGACGAGTCGGGCCATCCGGTGCACGGGACGTTCGCGACCGCGGCCGAGCGGCTGCCGGCGATCGCCGACATGGAGTTCGACGTCGTGTACCTGCCGCCGATCCACCCGATCGGGGTGATCAACCGCAAGGGCAAGAACAACTCGCTCGTCGCGGAGGCCGAGGACACCGGCACACCGTGGGCGATCGGCTCGCACGAGGGCGGACACGACGCGACCCATCCCGACCTGGGCACCATCGAGGACTTCGAGGCCTTCATCGCCCGCGCCGACGAGTTGGGCCTGGAGGTCGCGCTTGACCTGGCCCTGCAGGCCGCGCCGGATCATCCCTGGGCCAAGGAACATCCAGAGTGGTTCACCGTGCTGCCCGACGGCACGATCGCCTACGCGGAGAATCCGCCGAAGAAGTATCAGGACATCTACCCGCTCAACTTCGACATCGACCCCAAGGGCCTCTACAGCGAGGTGCTGCGGATCGTTCGCTACTGGATGGCGCGCGGCGTCCGGATATTCCGGGTCGACAACCCGCACACCAAGCCGCTGAACTTCTGGCACTGGCTGATCTGGGAGATCAAGCGCACCGACCCCGACGTTCTCTTCCTCGCCGAGGCGTTCACCCGGCCGGCAATGATGCACACGCTGGCCAAGATCGGCTTCACCCAGTCCTATACCTATTTCACCTGGCGCACCGAGAAGCAGGAGCTCATCGAGTACGGCACCGAGTTGGCCGCGGCGGCGCACTACATGCGACCCAACTTCTTCGTCAACACCCCGGACATCCTGCACGCCTCGCTGCAGTACGGCGGGCCGTCGATGTTCAAGATCCGGGCCGTGCTCGCCGCGATGCTGGCCCCCTCCTACGGCGTGTATTCCGGGTATGAGCTGTATGAGCACCTGGCCGTACGCGAGGGCAGCGAGGAATACCTCGACAGCGAGAAATATCAGCTGCGCCCGCGGGACTTCGCGGCGGCCGAGCGGGAGGGCCGCAGCCTCGCGCCGTACCTGACCAAGCTCAACCGGATCCGCCGGGCCCATCCGGCCCTGCACCAGCTGCGCAACCTGCACTTCCACACGATCGACAGCGACGCGCTGCTGGCATTCTCCAAACGGGATCCGCGCAGCGGCGACACGGTGCTTGTCGTATGCTCGCTCGATCCGCACAACGTCAGCGAGGCAACCGTTTCGCTGGACCTGCCGGCACTCGGAATCGACTGGAACGAAAGCCTTGTCGTCACCGACAAGCTGTCAGGGGCGACGTATGTGTGGGGACCGCACAATTACGTCCGACTCGACCCGCACATCGAGCCGGCCCACGTCTTCGTTGTCGAGAGGTCCAGCCCGTGAGTGAGCCGAAGCACCACACCGGACTGTCTACAGCGGACGATCCGGAGTGGTACCGGCGAGCGGTGTTCTACGAAGTGTTGGTGCGGGGTTTCTCCGACAGCAACGCCGACGGCAGCGGTGATCTGAAGGGTCTGACCGACAAGCTGGACTACCTGCAGTGGCTCGGCGTGGAATGCCTGTGGCTGCCGCCGTTCTTCGCCTCACCGCTGCGCGACGGCGGCTACGACGTGAGCGACTTCTGTGCCGTACTGCCCGAATTCGGCACGATCGAGGATTTCCAGCATCTGCTGGCCGAGGCGCATGCCCGCGGGCTGCGCGTCATCATCGACTTCGTCATGAACCACACCAGCGACCAGCACCCGTGGTTTCAGGCCTCGCGGGCGGACCCGGACGGGCCGTACGGCGACTTCTATGTCTGGCGCGACACCGACGAGGAATACGCGGACGCGCGGATCATCTTCGTCGACTCCGAGCCGTCGAACTGGACGTTCGACCCGATTCGGCGACAGTATTATTGGCACCGGTTCTTTCACCACCAACCCGACCTCAACTACGAAAACCCCGCCGTTCAGGACGCGGTGATCGAGGCGTTGCGATTTTGGCTGAATCTCGGCATCGACGGCTTCCGGCTGGACGCGGTGCCGTACCTCTTCGAGCAGGAGGGCACCAACTGCGAAAACCTGCCCAAGACCCACGAGGTCCTCAAGCGGGTCCGGCAGGTTATCGACGAGAACTACCCCGGCCGGGTGATGCTGTGCGAGGCCAACCAATGGCCGGCCGACGTGGTGGAGTATTTCGGCAAGGCCGACGAGTGCCATATGGCGTTTCATTTCCCGGTGATGCCGCGGCTGTTCATGGCGGTACGCCGCGAGTCGCGGTACCCGGTGTCGGAGATCATGGCGCAGACCCCGGACATCCCCGAGGGCTGTCAGTGGGGCATTTTCCTGCGCAATCACGACGAGCTGACCCTGGAGATGGTCAGCGACGAGGAACGCGACTACATGTGGGAGGAGTACGCCCACGATCCCCGCATGAAGGCGAACATCGGGATTCGCCGCCGGCTGGCCCCGCTGCTGGGCAACGACACCAACCAACTCGAGCTCTTCACCGCTTCGTTGACGAAACGACACGCGGTCTGCCCTGCGCGCGCCGCTATCCTTGCCAGCGGCGTTGTCTCGCCCAATTCGTCGAGACGGGAGTGATCGAATGAAGCGTTCGTTCTGGCTGGTCTTAGTCGCATATGTGATGTTGTGCGGGAGCGCTCCGCCACCCGCCGCCAAACATACGAAAGCACGAAGGCGGAAATAGCCGCGGCTACTTCTTATCGTCGCCGGAGTCGCCTTCGGCTCCCTCGCGGGTTTGCTTCAGACGTTCTTCGCGTCGCGCGGCTCTTTCGGCGGCGCGTTTGACGAGCTCGGAGCCGACCAATTCGAGTTTGGCGGTTTCCGCGCCGTCGCCTTTGCGCCAGCCTAGCTTGACCACGCGGGTGTAGCCGCCGTTGCGCTGATTGAAGCGCGGGCCGAGCTTCTCAAAGAGCTTCTCGACCGCTCCCGGCCTCAGAAGAAAAGCAGCCGCCTGACGGCGGGCATGCAAGTTATCCTGCTTGGCAA
>Ga0137412_10002672_pt1 | contig 14125 bp, 15 predicted proteins | sample CZODoug2_1_16fun_FD_122160 | JGI IMG/M metagenome (GOLD analysis project Ga0137412, IMG submission 122160) | Vadose zone soil fungal communities from Angelo Coast Range Reserve, California, USA - CZODoug2_1_16fungal (Hybrid Assembly) | ecosystem: Environmental > Terrestrial > Soil > Vadose zone... | reverse complement strand
AGGCCTTCGCGACCGGAGCGTTTGCGCCGGGTGTAACACTCCAGGATGCCACGTATAAGATGTCGGCAATTGACTACGGAATTAAATGGAACGGGCTTGCGGTCAACGGGCAATACTTCATGCGCTGGCTAAATGATTTCGTAGCCGACGGACCGCTTCCGCTCAAATCCACATTTGACCACGGCGGTGAGCTTTCGGCGAGTTACTTTGTCAAGCCGAAAAAATTGATGCCGTACGTCCGCGCATCATGGGTGCGCGGCCAGTTCGCCAACCCTTATGAGTATGGGGCCGGACTAAGATGGTATTACCTTCACACCGAGCGTCTGTGGCTCAACGTAGAGGTGTTCCATATCAATGGAGCTCCTTATAGCGGGACCTTTACTCCCTATACAGCAGGGATGACGGGTTGGGTGCCGATGGTGCAAGGGTACATCGCTTTTTGACGATCATCAGTTTCTGACATTCGCGGACTTCGGAGGAGAGGACCGCAACGAGGTTGGGCCCAGCCATCTGGTTGATTTCGTCGCAATCGTGGCGGTGAATGCGGACCCGGGGACCCAAAAGAAAAGTAGATGCATGGAGACCGGAGCGACCGGAGCGAAGCTCGGTAACGCTCTGCTGATCAAGGCGGTTCGATGGAACTCGAAGTTACGAAGGCATTCCCCACCGTCATCGGTCAGTTGCGTGTGCCGGACGCCGAAGCGATGAATCAAGACCTGCAGGCGCTCATCCTCGCGGAAGAGGCCAGTTATTTGAGCGTGGGTCGTAGCAACATCGGAGGCTGGCACTCTCGGCCCGATTTCCTGAATCGTCCGGAACCGGCGGTGGGGGCGTTGACTACGTGGGTCACCTGGATGGTAAGCCAAATGGTCGATGCCACGGCTGGCCTTGGTGCATTCAAAGGCCAGCTGTCCGTTTGGGCGTGGGCGACGATCTGCCGCGAGGGCGCCTACCATGCGCCACACTCCCACCCGGACAGCGCCTGGTCCGGTGTCTATTACGTGGACGCCGATAAGTTCAACCCGAATCGCCCGCTCAGCGGAGTGCTGGAGTTCCTCGATCCGCGTGTCGGCGTGGAGGCCGTGAGCACGCCTGGCGACCCGTACGGGGAACCGGTCCGAGTCCGACCTGAATCCGGGTTGCTTGTTGCCTTCCCTAGCTGGCTCTATCACTGGGTGCACCCCTACGCGGGCCAATCTCCCCGCATCGCGGTTTCGTTTAACGTAACTCTGGCAGCGCCCGATACGGTTAGAACCAGCATCATCGAAGCCACCGCTGGCCGGGATATCTAAGCAAACCCGATGCCGCTTTCGGGCGGCCGGCGCTGGCTCGGAGGAGAGTGCGGACATGGGAAGCTGCTAACTTGAAAGGAAGCAGCTCAAAATGAGGGATCGTGTCACCTTCCATGCGGGAATGAATGCTTTCAGCCAATCGGCAGGCAACGCGAGCAGCCTGCGCGAGCAAGGCTGCAGCACGCAGCCAGCTATTCACGATCAGAACTATTCGGCAGTTGCGGACCACCGAATGAGATGCAAGCGAGGGGGCATTAGATTGGTCGGGTTCGAGAGTAGGGTCCGTAATGTTTTCCATCCGGACATGGAGCGGAGATTTCTATGAATCCGAACACGAAAATGTTTGGTTTGCGAATTCGAGGCGTGGTAGCGGTGCTTTGTGCCCTTGCCCTCGTGTCAGGTGACTCTTTGGCGAATATAGCGTCTCCTCAATCGGCGCAGGTATCTTCGCCCCAGAGTCAGGCTCCGCTGATTCCGCCCGATCAGCTGGATTCTCTCGTGGCGCCGATTGCCCTTTATCCAGACCCGTTGCTGGCACAGACCCTGGCGGCGTCCACGTATCCTCTCGAACTGATCCAGCTTCAACAGTGGCTGGCGAAAAACCCGGGGTTGAAGGACAAAGCGCTTGCGGATACAGTCGCGAAGCAGACTTGGGATCCGAGCATACAGGCCATGGCGGCACTGCCTGATGTGGTAAAGCGCCTGGCCGACGACATCCAGTGGACCACGGATTTGGGCAATGCGTTCCTGGCCCAGCAAAGCGGTGTGATGGATGCCGTGCAGCGCATGCGCAAAAAAGCGCAGGACACGGGCAATTTGAAATCGACCGAGCAACAAAAAATAGAAACCAAGGTCATCGAGAACAAGAGTGTAATCGTCGTCGAGCAGGCTAATCCACAGGTCATATATGTTCCTTCCTATGATCCTTACGCGGTGTATGGCCCACCGATTTATCCCTATCCTCCCATTTACTATCCGCCTGCCGGCTATTACGCGGCGGGAATGGCGATCTCATTTGGAGTCGGGCTAGCCATGGGAGCGGCTTGGGGTGGTGGTTGGGGCTGGGGATGCGGATGGGGCGGCAACAACAACATCAACATCAACAACAACAATAATTTCGTTCGGAACTCGAATATTAACGGCGGCAACCGCAACAACATCGGTAACGGGAACGCCAGCTGGAAGCATAATCCGCAGCATCGCGGCGGCGCTCCGTATCGCGACCAAGCTACGGCAGACAGGTTTGGTGGTACGACTCGCGGAGATTCGCTGGCCAACCGTCAGGCTACGGCCCGGGACCAAGTTGGCAGGCAGGGCGGCAATCTGGCCAGCAATCGCGCCGAAGGAATTGGCGGAGGCAATCGAGCCGGCAATGGAGCCGGCGATGGAATTGGTTCGGGCAATCGGCCCAGCAATGGAGTTGGTGCGGGCAATCGGCCCAGCGGGGCGGGTGCCGACCGCATAGGAGGTCGGGATGTCTCGCGCAGCGGAGGCGGCAACCGAGCGGCCTTCGATGGAGGTTCCGGGGGATACAACGGATCGAGCGCTCGCTCCAGCAGCAGCCGCGGTTCCTCCAGCATGGGGTCTAGAGGCGGAGGCGGTTCTGGTGGTGGTCGTGGAGGCGGTGGGAGGCGTAGATAAGATGAGTGGATTTGAGAGCGGAAACGAAATCACAGGAGCGGTGATATGAAATCAACATCTGCGTCGAAATATCTCCCCAGACTTCATTGGATAATTGGCGTTGCAGCTTTGGCGTATCTTTCCACGCCGGTTCTTTTCGCTGCGCAGCAATCCGCGGCGACAAGACCTCCGGCTGCAATCGCTTCCGCTGCCGCCGGCCCAAAGAAATTTGACACTCCGCAGCAGGCTGCCGATGCTTTGGTCGACGCAGCCCAGAGATTCGACGAGGTTGCTCTCGTGCAGATTTTTGGCCCTAATGGCGAGGACGTTGTATTTAGCGGGGAGACAGCTCAAGACCGGCAGAGAGCCAGTGATTTCGTCGCCGAAGCCGGCGAAAAGAAAAGTGTTTCCGTGGATCCAAGGCGAGGGAACCGCGCGTTTCTCCTCGTAGGCAAAGAGGACTGGCCTTTCCCCGTGCCGCTTGTGAAGTTGGGTGACAAATGGTTCTTCGATGCCAAGGCCGGCCGGCGGGAAATGCTCTATCGTCGAATTGGTGCCAATGAATTGGACGCCATAAATATCTGCCACGGTTATGTAGACGCGCAGAACGAATACGCCCTTCAGAAGCGCGATGGTTACGACGTGAACCAGTACGCCCAGCGCGTCATCAGCACTCCGGGCAAACAGGATGGCTTGGCGTGGAAAAACTCCGACGGCACCTGGGGTGGGCCCGTCGGTGAAAAGATTGCCCAAGCGATCGAACAGGGCTACACGAGCCGGTCAGAACCGTACCACGGGTATTTTTTCAAGGTTCTGAAGGGGCAGGGGCCTGCCGCGCCAATGGGACAAATGGACTTCGTGGTGAAGGGTCTGATGATAGGCGGCTTTGCACTAGTGGCTGCACCGGCCGAGTACGGGATAACCGGAGTAAAAACGTTCATCGTCAGCTACGACGGTGTTGTCTTCCAAAAAGATTTTGGGCCTGCAACCGTTGACGAATTCGCGAAGATGGAGCGCTTTAACCCGGATAAATCATGGACACCGGTGGTGGAGTAATAGGAGGGCATATTCGGAATCGCGCGCAGATTTTCCAATGCCACAATCTTGCAATCATCATTCCGGCGGAAATTTGACATTGGAGGGGAACACCAGGAGAGACGAAAAACCAATGTGGCAATTCAAGAATGCGGCTCTTAAGGTTCACGGCTTTTTCCTCGGCAGCTTGCTGGGGCTTGGGTTGATGGCAGTAGGAAGCATCCCAAGTCTTTCCCAAGACAGGCCAAAGCCCGAGATAATTCAAGCCGTTGCCATGGGTACGAGCACCCAAGTCGGGCAACAATTTCACGTAAGACTGATCATTAATGAATATTCCACTGAGGAGGATAGGCAGATCCTTATCGAGGCTTTCGAGAAGGGAAAGAATCAAGGTTTGGTCAATGCACTGGAAAAAATGAGAGCGGTAGGTCGAATTGCGATTGAGGGCACGCTAGGCTATGACATCAGCTACATTCGCTCGATTCCCACCCCGACGGGTCGGAAGATTCGATTTATTACCAACCGTCTGCTTCGCTTCGGCGAAACGTACTACAGCACTCGCAGTGCTGACTATAACCTAACCGGCGGCGAATTAGACTTGAATGACCAGGACCGCAGCAAGAGTACAGGCGTCTTGTACCCGTTGGCCAAGCTGAGACTCGATAAAGATAAGCAACTTTCGCTTGATCTCAACATGAACCCCTGGAAATTGATCAGCATCCTTTGGGATCGCTAGGGCGGCCATTCCCCGCCTCGCAGTTCCCTTCAAATCAGCAGGATCAGGCTGTTGGGATCGGCATTTCCCAGATATGGCGAATGGAGAACCAGCCGAGAGCGCTCAGAAGCAGCCATCTCCCGATAGCAGGACTTGGCGAAGGCGGCGGTTTCTATTAATCAAGAATCTGTGAAATAGGCCACAGCCGTTGGTGAAGTGAGGCGCAGCGCATTCTTCACGCGGCGCGCAACAATGGTTGCTGCATGTTCAAGCTCTAAGGGGAGGGTCAATATGCGCAAATTAATTCTCAGGCTCACATTTGCGCTCATTGGGACGCTTACGGCTGCGACGCAGGATTCCGTGCCGAAGGTAGCATCGACGCCAGCGCAAAAAGTTGAATTTTCTGCTGATATGCGAGTCCTTGATAACACTGAGCGAACCCAAATCGTGAAGCTGTTTATTGGACATAAGCAGGCACGACTTGATCGCCCCACGACGGAGGGCGGAACTAATGGAATTGGCTCACTTCTTATTGATTTTGATCACCAATTCCTGTTTCTTTTCATTCCTCAAGCCAAGCTGTACTTGCAAATTTCCGGTTCTAATGGAATGCCTTTTTATAGAGGCGCATCGATGTTCAGACCTTCGTCTGCAGATAATCCCTGTGGTGGATGGGTCTCAGAAGCAAACCAACGGGGAATCACACTAAGATGCCAGAGCGGGGGACCAGACACAGTGAATGGAAGACCTACAGTAAGGTGGGATGCGACAGCACCCGATGGAGGGCATGGGTCGCTCTGGTATGACCAAAACCTGAGTTTCATAGTAAAGATTCTGCGGACCTCCAAGGGCGGTGTCCAGTCCGGCTATGAATTGCAAAACATAAAGGAAGGTACTCAACCACAGAAGCTCTTCGAATTCCCCGCGGGCTATCGTCAATTCACCCTCACTAGGCTTGTCGATGTCCTTATCGGGCTCGGACAATGGCAGTAGCAAACGGCGATTCTTAATACCTGATAGATTAGGCGCGAGCGTGACGTGCGCGCTGTTGGGTCTGCGTCCCTCTTGTGAGCGGGATCGATGCCAGGTTTTTCCAAAAGTTCTCCAAGGATTCCACGCCGCCAAACAACGTCGTAAATATTGTGGAGTCGGCCAACAAGATGTCGGCTGCTCGCTTTCCGTTCGGGGGCATCCAGATGAACGTATTGAACTCGCGGTTTCCAGCTTCAGTGAACGGATGTGGCCTGGACATATCGATCGGCTGTCTGGCCAGCACTTGAACAAGCTTGGTGTCTTCCGTCGTCAGCGCATAGTGTGGCAAATGCGGGTGAAAATTGAAGGTGGTAACTCCTTTTAGCAATCCGTGCAAATCCAAGTCACGCGCCGCGATCAATGGAGCAATCTGATTGGTTTCCTTGACGACAGCAGGGCGAAGGCCATACCGATTTTCGATCGGCACCCCGAGCCCTTTCATCAGCGAACGCGTGTATTTGCCAAACCGTTGCTGGCGGGGCACCAAAGGATCTCCATGGTGGGCATACTCCATGGCGCGTTCCTTCAAATCGGCTGAGACGCCGACGTCGTGATGCGGGCCAAGGATCAGACACGTTCCTTCTCGTTTTAGGAACTCCCGAACCGCATCAATTTCCTGCGGTGAAGCTTCCTGCTCGGTAACCATGTGATCGAGCCCAAACACCATCAAGGTGTCTGTGTCTGCGAGCACGCGCTCGTCCAACGGCAATCTCTGTCCCGCTTGATCGATCCGCTGGTAGACCGCAACAGGATGCCCTGTGGCCTCCCCCACGAGCGCCTGGAACCTGACTGTAGACAAGTGGAAGAGCTCAAGTGTGCCGGCGATCCCCTGCAAAAACATTTTTTCGGAATATTCCACGCTCTCATAGTCGGGCCAAGCAACTCGGCGAACTTCGGTCATCGTTGAGAAGCGATTGTCTAGTTCGGCCACATCTCGATTGGCCTCCCACGGATAACTCCACGTCCAGTAAATGCTGAACCGTCGTTTGTCGCGAGTGTATTGTCTCGGTGTATGGATTTGGTTGTAAGTTCGAGGTCCGTTTTTGTTTTTGCTCATCGTATGAATCCTTTTCCAATGCTACGCGCCTCGGGCGTGGCTTCGCTCCGCAAGTGCCACGAGGTATCGAAGCGCGTTTATACCCGGCAGGAAAAAATAGGCGCCACCTTTCACGGTCGTAAAAGCTGGCACACCAGTGATCTTCTTCCGAATCGGCCGCTTCGGAATCGTCATGTCATAGGAGCCGTCTTGAGTGCCTACAAACGGGTCCCGTTCGTTGCCCAATTCGTGAAAGTTGGGGTCGTTCGCCCACACGTTCATAGCGAACTCGAACTGACGAACCAGGCTCGCACATCCAATAAACGCTGCGATGCCTCGTTCCTTGCCGTCCTCGGGCGCTCCCTCAGGCAATGGCGGCCCGTAAGTGCCTCCACGCCGGATCATCTTTCGTCGCGTCATGTTCGTCGCCGTGTCCCGTGGGTTCATGCGACGAATGTGTGAGCCCAGCGGACAAGCGTAGCCGTACGGATCCTTCTCCGCGTAAGCAAAATCGTTAGTGCGCCGCGGGTCTGCGCCGAGTTCGGGATCGTCCTTATCAGGCGCGAGGACAAGTGGCGCACCGCTGCGCCATCTCCCCATGAGCTTGGCTGCGATCAACTCTTGCTGCTCTTGCGTCTCGCCGTGTTGCCGCAGAAAATCGCGAAACGCACCGACGTGCTCTTCCAGACGAACATAGGCCAAGTAACTGCCGTTGCGCGATAGGATCGCTGGCTGTGGGAGTCCGGAAAACTCCCCCTCCTCGTCCGGGTAGCCAAGAAAGAATTCGCCCGCTTTGATGGCCGGGCCGGATCCAGGCGCCGGTTCCACGCCGGTTCCGTCGATCACGGGCTGCGAAAGGCGATCGTGATAGCCAAAGTGTTCGTGGGGGTAGTCAAACGGCGGCAGGGCCTCGAGATCCAAGGATGAAAGCACCTCCGCACCAGCGCGTCGCGAGAGATACTCTTGATGCTCGTGTCTGCATCGCTCTCGTTCCGCCACATCGCGGGCAAAGAGAACGACAATAGCGTGAAGATCGGGATTTGCCAGGCCCCCCGTCCAATGATCGGGATGATTGGCGCCCGTTGTGCCGAGGATATTCGCCCGAGCGGCCATCCCCTGACGAAACTCTTCCGGAAAAGTAGCCAACGACACATCATCGACGCCGAGAGCCTTCAGGCCATTCCATGTGAAGGCGACGGTTACCCATCTGGAATCGAGTTGGCTCGACCCAACCGCTTGTGCAGACCCTACTTTCGCGAGCATGCCTGCCAGCCAGGTTCTGCCGCCTTCAGCATGTCGAAAACTAAGGAATTCGTAACGCGCAGCAAGTGCCGGCGGGCGTGCAATCAGGAAATGTTGGATGTCATCGAGCTCTAACACTTCAGCCTCTCTGCAGGTAAATTCGCCTACTGCATCTGGTCGAGCATGTTGGAAAAGGCCGCCTTAAGCTTCAAGGCCTTTTTGATCTCGCCAGCGCTGACAAACGGATACTCGCCGTATTCCAGGAAGCTCGGACACTGATGCTCGCGAACAAATTTGACGAACGCCGGTGGATTCGTCTTCCAGTCGTCCGGAAATCCTTCTAAGTTCTCGAACACGGTGTTTAGTCCAGCCGTGGCGAACAGTGCGATAGCGTCCTCCGTATACTTATCAAAATCGGTATCGAAGATTCCCTGATACATGAAGTACTTGTCCTTGCCGATGTCGAAGAGCACCCATCTCAAATAGTGGAGCTTGAGTGGCGCCAGCAGGTCGGGTGATCCTTCTAAGGATTTCTCGATTGTCTTTCCGTACTCGCGGATTACCTCCTCCGTTCCGGGCTTGGCCTTCGCTATGATCGTGAAGCCATAACACGCAGGACTTTTCGGATAAACTGGACCATATCTCCCCCGTTCAAGCTTGAAATATCCTTCTTTTGGAATAGCCATCGCTCGTGGCTTCGTCCAGTCGTTTTCAGTTGCGGCTATCCCTGCCTGCGATTGGGCTGGTTCGCGTTGCTCCCTTGCTTGTGTCGCCATTTTTGCCTCCTGAATTGAGCACTCACGGCGTTTTGATTTCGGCCACGCGCGTCGATTCCTTTGCGTTGTAGAACCTGTCAAAATCGCGCGTCACGGCAGCTGTGGCATCAGCGCCGCTTCGCGTGGGTGTTGCAGGCTAATCTGGCCCATCCCCGGCAAGAAGCCAACTGTTAGTTGTTCCAGTAGACGAAATTCGGGGACCAACTCCGACTCTGCCAAGGATTGCCACCGATGTCGCTGATCGCTGACTTTATAATTGTCGTCGAACGCTGACATCTGACGAGAGGAGGAAGATATGCGCATTCGGACCCCGGCGGATCTCGGCGCCCTTATCCGCGACCACCGAACCAGGCTCGGCCTCGACCAGAAGTCTCTGGCGCAGAAGGTCGGGTTCAGCCGACAGTGGATCGTGGAAGTGGAGAAGGGCAAGCCGCGGGCTGCCAGCGGGCTGCTGCTACGCACCGTAGATGCTCTTGGACTCCTGCTGGATGCCGATAAACCGGGTCCGGGAAAACCGAAGGACACTGACACCTCTCAGAGTGTGGACACGGATGTCGATATGGATTCCATCGTCAACTCCGCGCGCAGGAAAAGAAAGTGAACGGAGAACTCATCGCCATTCTTGACGGCCGCGAAACGGGCCGCATCGCGCGCGACGACAGGGGAAAAGTGTCTCTTAGGTACAACGAGGCGTGGCGCACCGCCGCCGACGTCTATCCGCTATCGATCTCGATGCCCCTCCCCCTTGCCGAGCACGGAAATGCCAAGATCGATCCCTAACCGAAGAGTTGCAGGATTGAGTGTCACCTGGACATGACTGACGAAGCGCGTAGGACGGCGTAGCCCCAAAGACGTGAGGGTCCTTGAACTCTATAAAGTTTCGCGGTGATAGAATCAGGGCCACCGGATCATCTAAGCCTGCAATTTTACATTTTGCCTAAGGAGCCATACGCTCCGTGAAAACTGAATACAGATCCAAATGCTGCTCACGGAAAGACCCGCGCTAATAACAATACAGCTGTTGTAAGTAATAAAGGGGGTGTAACAGGTGTCTACAACGCCGGCGTGATTCTGGGCTCCAGCAACTTTCTGCAAGAAATGTACATGCGACAGTGGCGCAATTTTATGATCCGCTATGTTTCCCAGAACGAAATTGAAGGCAAGTGGATTCCAAAGTATCAGTCCGAAGACTGTCCGGCAAAGTTGATGGATCAGTTAGAATGGATGGCAGAAATTGGTTTTGCCGATGTGGACGTCCTTTGGAGAAGTTACTACTTTGCGTTGTACGGAGGCGTTAGGCGTTGAATCTTTCCGCTACAGCCTGCGCCACGCGGCCACAGTCTACACAACAGAGCGCACGGGGGTGTTCACTTCGGCTTCGACGGCAAGGATCAAGGGCAATAGAAATTCTTGTATTTTTCTAGCGTGGGCGAGCGGTACATTTTCGAAGTGAAGGCCCATGCAATCAACGCCGACTACGCGCACGACTCTAGCAGTTCCAGACAGCGCCGCTTTTCCATGGGTAAGTTCCAGATCCACTTGGATCAACGATCCTACTGCGAAGGTCTTATCTGCACAAACCATCGCGCCGTTCAGGCTCATGTCGAGCGTGCGGCCCACAGATCGCTCTTGATCCCTCTGCATGGAAACCTTGCAGGTAACCTTCACCCGTTGAAACTGCCTTGACTCTCGTTGAATTACGTCCTCGCTTACTCGAAGTAGACGCATCAGACGATGCCGGTCTATAGGCTTAAAGAGCACGAAGGTAGCACCAGCCTCGAATACCTTAGTGATCAGCTGGCGGTCACTTTCTCCGGTGATCATTGCGATTGGAGTTGTCCGATTGAGGGCCGATGCGCGAACCTGACGCGCCAAGGCAATGCCGTCCGGTGCGGGCATCCTGACATCCAAAAATACGGCTTCAAATTTGTTTTCCCGAATGAGGACTGAAGCTTGCTGTGAGTCACAAGTCGTTTGGGATTTGATTTCGGCAGATTCTAAGACGTCTCGGATCAGCTCGCAGATCAGCGGGTCATCGTCCACGACTAAAATTCCATTTGCTACATGAGTTTCCTTATTTCCACCGCTGGGGTTGGGTGATTTCATTCATTATCCTGTCGATCGACCAGTGGCCGGCACAGCGAGCCATTGTTGCAGTTGTTTAGTCAGCTCCTTGAAATCGATCGGCTTGGGAACGCAAGCGTTACAACCGGCCTGAGAAATGCGTTCCTGCTCTGTGACCATGGCATGGGCTGTTACAGCTATTATTGGAATGTGGGACAGAGTAGGTTGGCGACGCATCCAACTGGCCATGGACAGCCCGTCCTGGTCTCCGAGTTGAACATCAAGCAGGACCGCATCGGGCGGCAGTTTCTTGATTGCATCAAATGCCTGATCCAAAGCAGAGGCTGAGGTCACCTGGTAGCCTTCAGACTCAAGCCAGTCGCAAAGCAGTTCACGGCTGAGATCATTGTCTTCAACCACCAGAATATGGCGCGTCATAACTTCACCGCGGGTGCAATCTTAAGCACCCGCTGCAATTGCTCGCTCAGCTCCTGTTGCCACGACTGTTTTTTGTGAAACAGTGATTCTGCATGTTTCCTGAGATATTGTTCTTCCTCTCCCGTTAAATCTTTACTCGTTAGAACAAAAACAGGGAGATCAGCGGTACGGGGCTTCGAGCGCCACTCGGCGAGCAACTCGAACCCACTCACTTTTGGAAGCATCAAATCCAGGATGACTAGCTCCGGTAAAGCTGTGGCCATTTGAGCGCGGGCCTGCTCGCCGTTTTCGGCAGTGGTCACCGCATACCCCTGCGTCGTGAGCAATTCGGCGATGATCTCGCGGGTTGAAGTGTCGTCCTCGACCACCAAAATGGGTCGCTGTGACGTTCCGCCTTGCTTTACCCCCAGACACCGCCGGACTGCAGCCAACAAGGATGTCTTTTCGACAGGTTTGACCAGATATTCGTCGGCACCAAATGTAGTTCCGATTGCGGGCTGGTCCACAATCGAAATCACGATTATGGGAATGGACGTAGTTTGCGGATCGCGTTTTAGTAATAGCAGCACTTCCCAGCCACTGGAAGGCTTCATTAGCAGGTCTAAAGTGATGACGTCGGGTTTCACTTCCGCGACCATCTTGACGGCATCTTGCGGGCGGTCGCACACGACGGATTCGTATCCCGCGGCGGCGAGGTTTGCCTGAATGAGCAAGGCAGCATCGCGATCGTCCTCAATCACCAAAATCTTTGGCGCCTCACCGACTCTCGTCCTAACTTTAGCTTCCGTTGGTTGTGACTGTCGAAATGGCGCACCAATTGATAATGAAAAGTAAAAGCAACTCCCCTGGCCGCTTTGGCTCTCCAACCCCAGTGTACTGCCATGCAATTCCGCGAGTCGCTGCGTGATCGCCAAGCCGAGTCCGGTGCCTTCAATCGCTGCACCGGGGTGCCGCAGGCGATAAAATGCCTGGAAAATATGGCTTTGTTCTTCGGGTGGAATTCCAGGGCCGTTGTCTCGGACCTCGACTCGAATCTGCCCATTCGACTCGTGTGCTGCTAACTCAATGCGGCCACCTTCAGGAGTGAACTTTATCGCGTTTCCTGCCAGGTTCATCAGCATCTGTTTGAGGCGCGTGATATCGGCCCGAACAATCAAGTGTGGTGCAGAGTTTTGCACCAGGATCTGGGACTTTTTCTCCGCGAGAGGCTTCAGTGTCGACACCACATCCGCAAAAGCTGATTCGATCAGCACTTCCTGAATCGCCAGGTCCATGCGCCCGGCCTCGATTTTGGAAAGGTCCAGGATATCGCTAATGAGCTTCAGCAAGTGCTGCCCACCGGTATGGATATTATTGACGTATCGTTTCTGACGGTCATTTAAGGAGCCATAACGTTCGTCCGCCAACAGATCCGAAAAACCCAGGACCGCATTGAGCGGCGTGCGCAACTCGTGGCTCATCGTCGAAAGGAACTGATCCTTGAACTTACTGGCCCGCTCCACTTCCTCTTTTGCACGGAGAATGGAATGGGAAAAGGCCTCAAGCTCGCTCTTGGCGGTTTCCAGCTCTGCAGTCCGTTCCTGGACACGTTGCTCAAGTCCATCGTTAGCTTTTCGCAAAGCTCCCTCACTCTGCTGTATTTGCGTCAACATCTCATTGAAGGCGTCGATCAAGATGGTCAATTCGCCCCTGCCGCGAGTTGGAGTTGCACGTACTGAATAGTTCTTATCGCGGGAAACGATCCTGGCAATGTCCGCCAAATGTACGATGGGTTTCACCACTGAACGCTGGAATACTGATGCGACCAGGAGTGCCGCAATCAAAGATATGAGTAATACGATGGCTGCAATTCCCGCAAAACGCTTCAGACGTTTGCTGATTTCCTGCAAGTCATAACGGATATAAACGAAACCAGTCAGTTTGTTCTCAAACACAATCCTGCGGACGACAATCAATTCACCATCGGCAAACCAGTGCATTTCGGCTTGATTCCCTGCCAGTTGAGGCAGGGTGAAAGTTTGTTTTTCTCCGGCACGAGAGTATGAGGCGAAAGGTTGACCATCCGGCGTATAAACCCCAGCGGAGATAATGTTGGGAGAAGCTTGCAGCGCCGATAGAGTGCTTTCCGCAGTTTTCGGATCACCGAATACAAGTGCGGACACTGAATTCGAACCGGCGATCTGGGCCTGGATCGATATGTTGTGCACCATCGCATTTCGAAAACTGATCAAGTCGTATCCCACAAACGCAGCGCAGGCGAGCAACAGGGCCGCGCCACTGACCAGCATGTTCATCCGGGTCAGTTTCGAGGTAATCGAATATTGGCGTACTTTTGGCATCGTGGTATCAATTCCCAACTGGAGGATTCTTTTTTACAACGGTTGCGACTCTCAACAATTCAGAGCGCAGAGTCAATCCCACATTCTGGGCGGCCGTCAGATTTACTTCGAAGCGAACCCGTTTGTCTTCCACGACAAACTGCACCATGCCCCCACGCTCTGAAAACTGCGGTATGTCACTGACAGTCAAAACAGCTTCTTTGTCCATAGCTTCGATGATCTTGTTGAGCCGGCTTTCCTCGGTCGAGCTTAGAAAAAGAATCTGGCAATTGCCTGATTCCTGGGGAGTAGAGATCCGCCTGGCCACAACACTCTTGCCGCCTATGGTTTCGCCAGCCAGTACTTTGTCCAGAACTGGACCAAAGGGGTCCTTGCCGAGGATGCATACCGTAAAGGAGTCGCCCTTGCCTGGCGCATTAGCGGGCCATTCCACGAAGCGGCCGAAGTTATAGAGATAGGCGGCCTTTACTTGATAGTCGGTAGGCTTCGAATTCTGCGCCCACAAGCCAGAAGCAGTAAACAGCAGCCACGCTATG
>Ga0137412_10002671_pt1 | contig 14131 bp, 14 predicted proteins | sample CZODoug2_1_16fun_FD_122160 | JGI IMG/M metagenome (GOLD analysis project Ga0137412, IMG submission 122160) | Vadose zone soil fungal communities from Angelo Coast Range Reserve, California, USA - CZODoug2_1_16fungal (Hybrid Assembly) | ecosystem: Environmental > Terrestrial > Soil > Vadose zone... | reverse complement strand
CCGCGCATAGGCGTGGGTGCAGATGTTGTCGAGCGCATAGATGCCGTGCTTGGTGCGGCACACGACGATTTCGCGGCCGCCTGCGGCGCAGGCGTGCATCGTCCCCTCCGGAACGTCGGCGAGCGCGATGGTGACGGCAATCTCGGCGGGCATGAACATTCCTTCGATGGTTCGGGTATAGGAGCATAAACTCAGATGGCTAAAATCACATTCATCGCGCGCATGACCTGCAAGCCGGACAAACGGTCCGACTTCGTTCGGCTGTGCCGCCAATTGGAAGATCACGTGCGGGTGAACGAGCCCGACACGCTGGCGTACGAGTTCTTCAGGCTGCGCGACGACAATCGCTACGCCGTGCTCGAGAGCTTCAAGGATGAGGCCGCCGAACACCGGCATATGAATTCGGCGGTGCTCGGCGAGGTCGCTCCGAAGATCTCTGCCTGCCTGGACGGAACCTGGGTGCGCGAATATTTCGACGGGCTCGAGTGAAATGAGGGGATGAGCAATCATGTCGACGACTTTCATCGCAACACTGGTCATCAAGGACGGCAAGGAACTCGAGTTCGAGCGCCTGCAGAAGGAGCTTTCCGAACTGACCCACGGCGCCGAACCGGGCACACTGGTGTACGACGTGCTCAAGAACCGCGGCAAACCGCGCACCTATGTGGTGTACGGACGCTTCAAGGACGAGGCGGCATTTCAAGCGCACCAGGCGAGCGGATTCCATGAAAGGCTGGTGCCGCCGATCATGGAATGCGTGGAGGGCGGCATGGATTTGCAGATGCTGGATTGGAAGAGCTGACGGGCGAGCGACGCGGACGGACGGACGCGGACTAGCGAGACCGACCAGCGACGCGGACGAGCGACCCGGACGAGAGACGCGGACTAGCGATCCTCGCCGACGAGTTCCTTGAGCTTCTCCTCCAGGTAGCGCAGCACGCGCTTGTCGCGCTCCGTCTCCTTGTGCGTCAAGAAGCTGATCGCCATGCCTTCCATCACATAGCGGCTGAGATCGAAGCCGAGAAGAAATTTCTCCCCCTTGCGCTTCCATTCTGGGAACAGCTCCAGGCTGGTTTCATACCACTCGCGCTCGAACGCTTCTTGCGCGGGAAACAGGATGGCGGCGAGTTCCTTGTCGGTCCGGGCCGCGACCGCGATCTCGAAGAAGGCGACGAACCAAGGATGTTTGACGTGCGCCCAGTAGCCTTCCACGCCCAGCCGGACGTGATCGCCGTCGGTCGGCTCCTTGGCCATTGCCTTACGAAAGGCGCGCAGGCGCTTGGCGTGCAGGTAGTCGACCGCCGCCCTGACGATGTCCATCTTCGACGGGAAGTGGTGCAGCATGGCGCCGCGCGACAACCCCGCCCGTTCGGCGATCACTGCCGTGGTGGTGCGGGCGTAGCCCAGATCCACGAGGCACTTGATGGCCGCCTCGATGATCAGCGTGCGTGTCGATGCGCTCTTCTGAGCTTGCCAACCGATGGGGACGGCCGCCTCAGCCGCACTGTTGCCCGATCCTTCTCCATTTGCTGCCATGCGGTAACTGTTCCTTTAGATGTGGACTTTCTCAAAAAACCGTTATAAGCCAAAGTCGTATCGCTTGCTTGAAAAAGTCAGATCTGATTGAAACCGGATGGGTTGACTGATAGGTTCACAGACGGCTCAACGCCGAGGGGCAGGAGGACACATATGGGACGAGTCAGCGGAAAGGTAGCTCTGGTCACCGGCGCGGCTTCTGGCCTCGGCAAGGCCGATGCGACGGCGTTGGTGAGAGAGGGGGCCAGGGTGGTCATCACCGATATCAACGAGGCGGCGGGCCGTGAATTGGCGGGGGCCCTGAACGCCATGCAAGCGGGCAGCGCCTTGTTTTTGACGCAGGACGTGTCGAGCGAGACTCGTTGGCAGGAGGTGTTCGCCGAGATTCGGCAGCGCTTCGGCGGCCTGCACATCCTGGTGAACAACGCCGGAATGGTGGTGATCGGGACTCCAGAGTCGGCCACCCTGGATCAATTCCATGCCCACCTGCGGGTGATGACGGACAGCGTGTTCCTGGCCTGCAAGTACGGAATCCCGCTGATGAAGGACTCCGGCGGCGGTTCCATCATCAACATGTGCTCGACCGCAACCCACTTGGGCTACCCGGTTTTCTACGCCTATTCGGCCGCGAAAGGCGCCGTGCGCTCGATGACCAAGGCGATTGCGGTGCACTGCCAGATGAACGGCTACAACGTGCGCTGCAATTCCATCCATGCCGGCGCCATCGAGACTCCGATGGTGGTCAAGGCCACGGCGGATCTCGGGATGCCGATGTCGATGTACGATCAGACTCCCGTCGGCCTCGGCAGGCCCGAGGACGTCGCCAATCTCGTGGTCTACCTGGCCTCGGACGAGTCGCGCTTCGTCAATGCCGGCGAAATCATGATCGATAATGGCCTGATCGCGCAGTAATAAAAAAACAGTCATGACTGTTTGTTTTAACGGGCGGCGGCGGCTACAATGTAATCTTTGAGGAGCGACGCAATGGATCTTGGGCTGCGGGGTAAACGGGCGATAGTCACGGGGGCGACCAAAGGGATCGGGCGCGGCGTGGTGGAGTTGCTGCTGGCCGAGGGCGCCCACGTGGCCTTCTGTGCGCGCACGCCCGAGGAGGTCGCCGAGGCGGTCGAGGCGATGAAACGTCCCGATGTGGAGGTGCTCGGCGAGGCCGTCAACGTGCGCGACGGCGAGGCCTACAAAGCATGGCTCGAGCGTACGGTGGCCGCGCTCGGCGGCTGCGACGTTTTCATCCCCGCGGTGAGCGGCGGCGGCGGCATGGACAGCGAAAAGAATTGGACGCGAAATTTCGAGATCGACATGCTGCACACCGTGCGCGGCTGCGAGGCGCTCATGCCGCACCTCGAAAAATCCGGCACCGGTTCAATCGTCATCATCGGATCCACCAATGCAGTGGAAACCTTTGCGGCGCCGATGGCGTACAACGCCATCAAGGCCGGCCTGATCACCTACTCGAAGCAGCTGTCGCAGTACGTCGGCCAGAAATCGATCCGCGTGAACACCGTATCGCCCGGTCCGATCTACTTCGAGGGCGGCGCCTGGGAGATGATCAAGGGGACCCAGGCGAAATTCTACGACTGGGCGCTGAAGCAGATCCCCTGCGGGCGCATGGGCACTGTAGAGGAGATCGCGCGCATCATCGTGTTCGTGGCGAGTCCGGCCGCGAGTTTGATCACCGGCGCCAACATCGTGGCCGACAATGGCTTCACCAAGCGGGTGCAGTTTTGACGGTCCGCGTCCCGGCGATGCAGCCTCGGTAGCGACCGCTCATGCCGCATGCTCCAGTGAACGCCTACCTCGTCTGTGGAGGGCTTTATCACGACATGGACTACGCCCGTCTGGAACTGCTGAAGCTGTTGGGCGAGCATGAGCACATTCGAGTAAGAGTGGCGGAGGATTACAGCAATATCAGCGCCATTGCCGCGGCGGATTTTCTCGTCACGTACACCTGCGACGTCATTCCCAATGTGGCCGAACAGGGAGCGCTGCGCGAATTTTTGTCCGCCGGGCGGCGCTGGCTGGCGCTGCACGGCACGAATTCAGTGCTGCAATTTCTCAAGGGCCGCGGCTGGGACGCGCCGCGCACCGCAGCGGATTTCATGGCCATGGTGGGCAGCCAGTTTCTCGCGCACCCGCCCATCCAACCATATCGCGTCGAGGTGAGCGATGAGTCCCACCCGCTGGTGGCGGGAATCGAACCGTTCGAGGCGGACGACGAGCTGTATTTGTCGGAGTACCACGGCGCGCACCGCGCGCTGCTGCACACGCATTATCGCGGCGAGGCGCCGGGGTTCGTGTCCCGCTTCTGGCCCGGCGCCGCAACTTCCGCCGCGGAAGCCGCGGAAGCGGCCTCATCGTCGGACAGGCAACTCGTGATGTACCTGCATCCCTTCGGCGGCGGCGAGGTGCTGTATTGCACTCTCGGTCACTGCCGAGGCAAGTACGATATGCGGCCGATGATGGCGGAGTACCCGACCGTGGAGCGCGGCAGCTGGAAGCTGCCCGTGTACCATGAGTTGCTGCGACGAGGTATCCGCTGGGCGTCGGCGCCGGCCGGCGAGAGGATCTGACCATGGCTGACGATCTGCACAGCCGCTCGAAGTCGCCGGCGTTTACGCCGGTTGGGCGCGTCAAGCCCGGCGCTGACGGCCGCAACGACGCGCTGCCAGGAACGCCGCACGAAAAGGCCCCGGATCCCGAGCTCGGTACCGCGCCCATCGATCAACGACGCTACACCTCGAATGAGTTCATGCGGCTCGAGTGGGAGCGCCTCTGGACCAAGGTGTGGCTGGTCGCGGGCCGTTCGCTCGACATGCCGAATCCCGGCGACTACATCGTGACCGAGATCGGCGCAGAGTCGATTCTCGCCGTACGGCAAGCCGACGGCGGCGTTCGCGCCTTTTACAATGTCTGCCAGCATCGCGGCAACCGGTTGCGGCCCTGCGGACGCGGCTCCGCGGGCGGGTCGCGCACGTTCAAGTGTCTGTACCATCACTGGGAATACAACCTCGATGGTTCGTACCACCGCATTCCCGACCTCGACACGTTCGCTCAAGGGGCGCCTCCCCATGGATTGACCGAGGTGAAGTGCGCGGAGTGGGGCAGCTTCGTGTGGTTTTCCATGAACAGCGACGCCGAACCGTTGGCGGCTTTCCTGCATCCCATCCCGGAACACCTCGATCCCTATCACTTCGAGCGCATGGTGCAGACCCGCGACATCACGGTCGAATGGGACTGCAATTGGAAGGCGTCCGTCGATGCCTTCAATGAGAGCTATCACGTTCAAGGCATCCATCCGCAACTGCTCTGGTATTTGCATGACCTGGACATTCAGATCGATTGCTATGAGCGGCACAACCGCTATCTCATTCCGTTCGCTACGCTCTCGCCGCGCGTGCGCAAGCCGCCCGCGATTCCCGAATCGATCAAGTCGATCATGAAAGGCGCGGGCATGGATCCCGCCGACTACGAGGAGCCCATCGCCAATATTCGCCGCGACGTTCAGCGTCAGAAGCGGGCAGTGAGCGGGCAGCAGGGCAAGGATTATTCGGAGCTGAACGACGATCAGCTCACCGATGACTACCACTACACGATTTTTCCGAACCTCTCGCTCAATCTGCACGCCGACGACTTCTGGGTGTTTCGCCAGCGGCCGCATGCCACGGATCCCAACAAGATGTACTACGACATTTGGACCTACGAACTGGTGCCGCAGGGGCAGGAATGGCCGCAGCGCGTCAAACATCAGAGCTGGAAACACGGCGACAGATCCATCGGGCTGGTGCTCGATCAGGACGCGGCCAATCTGCCGAATGTCCAGGCCGGCATGCATTCGCGCGGCTTCCGCGGCCTGTGGTTGGGGCGCCAGGAACTGCGCATTCGGCATTTTCACAAAGTCATCGACGATTATCTGTTTCCGCCGGGCACCGACCGCGGCGAGTGGACTTCGGGGGACGGCACATGACCTTCAGTGTGAATTTGGGCCGCGAGCGCCTGCTGCGCGCGTACCGGCAAATGAAACTCATCCGCGAGTTCGAAGAACGGCTGCATGTCGAAATCGCGACCGGCGAGATCCCGGGCTTCACCCACCTGTACGCGGGCCAAGAGGCCATTGCCGTCGGTGTGTGCGAACAATTGAGCGATTCCGACTACATCGTGAGCACGCACCGCGGGCACGGTCACTGCATCGCCAAGGGCTGCGACGTGGGCGGCATGATGAAGGAGATTTACGGGCGCAAAGACGGCCTGTGCCACGGCAAGGGCGGCTCGATGCACATCGCCGACATGACCAAGGGTATGCTGGGCGCCAATGCCATCGTCGGCGGCGGGCCGCCGATTGCCGTCGGCGCGGCGATCGCCTGCAAGTTGCGCGGCAACCGTTTCGTCAGCGTCGCATTCGGCGGCGACGGCAGCGCGAATCAGGGCACGGTGTTCGAAGCCATGAATATGGCCGTGGTGCTGCGCGTGCCGGCCATCTTCGTTTTGGAGAACAACGGCTACAGCGAGCACACCGGAGCCGCCTACGCTGTCGGTTCGGGCGATCTCGCCGGACGAGCCCGCGGGTTCGGCATGCCCGCCGAGCGCGTCGACGGGGCCGATTTCCACGCGGTGTACGACGCCATGGGCCGCGCGGTGGCGCGCGCCAAGAGCGGCGAAGGCCCCAGCACCATCGAGGCGACGATCACCCGCTATTACGGTCACTTCGAAGGCGATCCGCAGAACTATCGGGCCAAGGACGAGGTTGCGAGGCTGCGCGTGACGATGGATTGTCTGAAGCGGTTTCGCGCCCGCGCCGAGGCCGACCGGTCGGTGCCGCTGGCCGATCTGGACGCGGTGGATCGCGAGGCCGTCGCGGCCATCGACGCCGCCGTCAGCGACGCCAAGGCCGCCGCGCCCCCTGTCGAAGCCGATCTGTACTCAGACGTCTACATTCAGTACTGATCGCCACAGGAAACGCACATTCATGCCGCAGCTCACCATGCGCGACGCGCTCAACCAAGCACTCCACCAAGAAATGGCGCGCGATGAACGGGTTATCGTGCTCGGCGAAGATGTCTCCGGAGGCGCCGGCGGGACTTCAGGAACACGGGAGGCATCGGGAGGAATCTTCGGCGTGACCAAGGGGCTGCTGCCCAGATTCGGCGAGGGCCGGGTTCTCGATACACCCATCTCGGAGTCGGCGATCGTCGGCGCCGCGGCCGGCGCGGCGCTGGCCGGGCTGCGCCCGGTCGCCGAGATCATGTTCGCCGACTTCGTCGGCGTGTGCATGGACCAGATCTACAATCAGATCGCGAAATTCCGCTACATGTTCGGCGGCAAGAGTACCTGCCCGGTCGTCATTCGCATGGCCATGGGCGCCGGCATGAACATGGGGCCGCAACATTCCCAGACGATTTATTCACTATTGACGGCGGTGCCGGGACTCAAAGTCGTCATACCCTCGAACGCCCATGACGCCAAGGGACTGCTCATTCAGGCGATCCGCGACGACGACCCGGTGATCTTCTTCGAACACAAGGCGCTCTATCCGCGCAAGGGCGAAGTGCCGGAGGATGCCTACACCGTGCCGTTCGGCGAAGCGAATCTGGTGCGCGAAGGCGAACACGTCACCGTGGTCGCCCTCGCGCGCATGGTGCCCTTCGCGGAGCGCGCCATCGATGCGCTCGCCAAGGAGGGGATTACCTGCGATCTGATCGATCCGCGTACGACCTCGCCGCTCGACGAGGACACGATCATCGAGAGCGTCGAGGGTACGGGGCGATTGGTGATCGTCGATGAGTCGCCGCCGCGCTGCGGCATGGCCAGCGACATCGCCGCCATCGTCGCGCAACGGGCGTTCCACTCGCTCAAGCGGCCCATCATCCAAGTGACTGCGCCGCATACGCCCGTCCCCTTCGCGCCCGCGCTCGAGCGGCTGTACGTGCCTGGGCCGCCGCGGATCGAGGCGGCCATTCGTCAAGCGTTGAAGGACGAATAGTGGGCGCATCCATCAGCGCAATCACCATGCCCAAGTGGGGCATCGAGATGACCGAAGGCACCGTCACCGGTTGGCGGGTGGGCGAGGGACAGCGTGTGGAGCGGGGCGCGGAAATCCTCGATGTCGAGACTGAAAAGATCGTCAACGCCGTTGAATCGCCGGCGGGCGGCGTGCTGCGGCGAATCCTGGCGGCCGGCGGCGAAACCCGAGCGGTGGGCGCGCTCATCGGCGTGATTGCCGAGGAACGCACCAGCGACGCCGACATTTCTCGGTTCGTCGAATCGTTCGTCGCCGCGGTGGTGTCGTTCGATCCCAATGCCGCCGCGCCGGCGGCCGAGCCCACCCTGGTTCAGCCCGTGCTCGCTCAGCCCGCGGCGATGACGACCGCCATGAGCGGTGCGACCGGGAGCGCTTTGGACGAGGCGCATGTCAGTCCCATCGCCCGGCGCGTGGCGGAACGGCTCGGCGTCGATCTCGCGAAGGTGACCGGCACCGGGCGCAATGGGCGGATTTCCAAGGAGGACGTGGAAACATTTGCGGCGCAGCGTGGCGCTGAAGCGCCTCCTCCAGACTCGACGGTTGCCGGCGCCGGGGTCCGCCGCATTCGCATGAGCGCCCGTCGCGGGACCATTGCGCGCCGCCTGCTGGAGTCCAAACAGTCGATTCCGCACTATCGCTTGGAGTTGGACGTGGACTTCGGACCGCTCCTGCAGCATCGGCGCGCGCTCACGGACGGCGCGGGCGGCCGAGTCACGGTCAACGATCTCCTGCTGCGTGCGGCGGCGCTCGCCCTGGTCCAGCACCCGATGGTCAATGCGCAGCTCGAAGGTGATGAGATCGTGCAGTTCGAGAATGCTGACATCGCCATCGCGGTGGCGGCCGAGGCGGGCCTCGTCACCCCCGTCCTGCGTCGTGCCAATCTGAAATCCGTCGCGGCCATTGCGCGCGAGAGCCGCGATCTCATCGATCGCGCCCGGCGTGGATCGCTGCTCCGCGAAGAGATCAGCGGCGGCTCGTTCACGATCTCGAATCTGGGAATGCATGGCGTGACGCGTTTCGACGCCATCATCAACGCCCCGCAGGTCGCCATCCTCGCCGTCGGCGCGGTGTCGCAGCGGCCCGCAGTGCGCTCCGGCGTGCTGGCCGTCGCCGAACTCGCCACGCTCACGCTGTCCGCGGATCATCGGGTCGTCGACGGCGCGGTGGGCGCCGCGTTCCTGACCACGCTGCGCGGCCTGCTCGAAGAGCCTGCGGCGCTGTAGCCGCAGCGGAATCCAGTTGCAGAGCCGTAGCGGAAATCATTTGCAGGGGGGTACTGTGACGAGAAACCACCGGCGATTTGCCTGGTTGGCCTTGAGCTGTATGGCGGTGGGCGCCCTGGCGGGCGAAGCGCCGCCGGCATCCGCACCCGAAACGCCGCCGGTATCCGCGCCCGAAACGGCGCCAACGTCCCACGCGCTCAAGAGCGTCTCGGAATTCGACAGCCGCAAACTCGTGACCGATCCGGAGAAGCTGCCGGGGGCCGCGGTATTTCAGGAGCACTGCGCGCAATGCCACCAGGGACAGGTACCCAAGGCGCCGCAGAAAATGTTCCTGCAAATGATGTCGGGGTCGACCATTCACGAGGCGCTTACCTCCGGGCTCATGAAAGGCCAGGCGCAGAGTCTGACGGAGCTGCAGCGCGTTCAGGTGGCCGAATATTTGTCCGGCGGCCCGCTGTCGGCCGCGACGAACCGCCCGCAGCCCAAAATGTGCGTGGGGCCTGCGCGGGAATTCGATGCGGCGGAGGCACCGCTGCGCGCCGGTTGGGGATACAACAACTCGCGCTTCGTCGATGCGGACGCTGCGGGCCTGGCGCCTGCCGCGGTACCCAAGCTGCACCTGGCGTGGGCATTCGAATTTCCCGGCGGCATCCGCGCCCGCTCGCAACCCAGCATCGCCTATGGGGCGGTATACGTCGGCAGTTACGACGGCACGGTGTACGCACTCGACCGAAGCCAAGGCTGTGTGCGCTGGACGTTCAAAGCAGGCGCGGAAGTGCGCACCGCCGTGGTGCCCTACGAGCAGACCGGCGCCGACGGCAAGCCGGTAAGACGGGTATTTTTCGGCGACGTGATCGCCCGTGCGTACTCAATCGATGCGCTCACCGGCAAGTTGGCGTGGAGCGTCAAGGTCGATGATCATCCCAACGCCACCCTCACCGCCACCCCCACCTTCAGCGGCGACACGATCTATGTGCCCATCTCCTCTCTCGAGGTGACCACCGCGGCAGACGCGAACTACGAATGCTGCAAGTTCCGCGGCGCCGTGCAGGCGCTCGATGCGCGCAGCGGTGCGCCGCGCTGGAAGGCGTATTCCATTCCACAGCCGCCTGCGCCGGTGAGAACCCTGGCCAGCGGCAAGCGGATCTTCGCGCCGTCCGGCGCGCCGATCTGGAACAGCCCGATGGTCGATCCGAAGCGTGGAGTTCTGTACGTGGGCACGGGCGAGAACTATTCCTCGCCGGCCAATGACACCAGCGATTCGGTGCTGGCGTTTCGCCTCAGCGATGGCGCCCTGGCGTGGTCCTACCAGGCGCTCGCGGGCGATGCGTGGAATGTGGGGTGCATGCTGGCGGTGGATCACCCGAATTGTCCCGCGGAGAACGGTCCGGACGTGGACTTCGGCGCCGGTACGGTGCTGGTACCGCTGCCCTCGGGGCACGACATTCTCATCGCCGCGCAGAAGAACGGCTGGCTGTTCGGCCTCGACCCGGACCATGGAGGCCGGCTCTTGTGGAAGACACGGGTGGGCCGCGGCGGCATCCAGGGCGGCATCCACTTCGGCGTGGCGGTGGAGGGCACGCGCATTTACGCGGGCATCTCCGACATGAAGGACGAACATACGGGCCGCACATCCAAGGACCCGCCCCGGCCGGGCATCACGGCGGTCGACGCCGCCACCGGCAGGGTCGTGTGGACAACGCCCGCGACGGATGCTTGCGCCGGGCGTCCGTTCTGCGACTCAGGGATTTCCGCGGCCGTGACCGCGATTCCTGGGGTGGTGTTCGCCGGACATATGGATGGCCGCTTTCGCGCCTACGACGGCGCGACCGGCGCGGTACTCAAGGAGTTCGACACCACCCAGGAGGTGCGCACGACCTCCGGCGCCACGGCCCACGGAGGCTCTTTCGGCGGTCCCGGCGCTGCGGCCCGCGACGGCTATGTGATCGTCAATTCCGGATACGGGATCTACTTTCACATGCCGGGAAATGTCCTGCTGGCGTATCGAGCGCAATGACGGTGCGGCCCGACACAACCATATTTGTGCGGGGACCCAGCAGCTTATTTGCGCGGGTGCTCTTGGTAATATCGCTGCCATGTGGGCACGAGTTCCGGGAAGTCCGCAGACTGCGGCTTCTGGTATGCGCGGTTGCGCATCGAGCCGCTCATCACTTCCCGGTAATCTTCCGGCCTTGCATAGTAGAAGAACGCGAGAGTGCGTATCTGAAACCGCCAGCGGCCTTCCTCGAAGCGATATTCGTCGTGGTAACGCAGCGACGCCAGCATGGCTTCGTCGTGGCGGACGACCTCGGCGTGCGAGTTGACGATCCCGCTTGCGTGCGCGGGGTCGGCATCGTCGAATTCGATGATGTGGTCGTGCGTGAAATGATTGCTGGGTCCGAGCACGGCGAAGCGCCCATGAAACTGCGCGACGACGGCATCGCGGCCGGTCGCGTTCATGACCCCGTCCAGAGAGCGAAACGAGCCGCCGCGAGTGAAGCACTGGCCGATCCCCTCGACGTCGCGCTCATCGATGGTGAAGCAGTAGCGGGCGACCAATTCTCGAATTTGCGTCCGGGCCTCGAGGCGCGCGATGCGTTGTTCCACGGTTCGGGAGGCGGTACGGTCATTGCTCATGTTCATTTGAGGAGAACCCCATAGTGGTTGCCGGCGGTCGCTACTACGAGGACCTTGTCATCGGCGAGGTGCGCGAGTCAAGCGTGCGTACGGTTTCGCTCGAAGAGCTCCTGGAGTTCGCCGGGCGCTACGATCCACAGTATTTCCACGCAGACCCAATCGCCGCCCGGCAGTCGATATTCGGGGAAGTGATTGCATCCGGCATCCACAGCGCCGCCCTATGGCGCGCGCTCGATCATGAGATCAGCGGCGACATCCACTGGATTTGCGGCGTGGGATGGGAGGATGTGCGTTGGCCCAACCCGGTGCGCGCCGGAGATGGCCTGCGTGCGCGCGCGGAAACGCTGTCCAAACGGCTGAGCGGCAAGGACCGTTCGCGCGGTATCGTCGAGTGCCGATACAGCTTGCTGAATCAGCGCGACGAGACCGTATTCACCTGCCGCAGCATCAATCTAGTTGCGCTGCGATGCCCTGATCGTGCCGTATAATCCACGACCGGTGTCCGTTGCCCCCGAATGGAGTCTGCGATGAATGCATCGAGCGTTGCGAGCGATCTTGAGCCGCTGATTCTATGGCAGCGCACGGGCGGCACCGTATTCCTGACACTCAATCGTCCGGCCCAGTACAACGCGCTGTCCGAACAAATGTTGGCAGCTTTGCACGCGGCGTTCGAGTCCATTGCCGCCGACCCATCGGCGCGCGTCGTGGTGCTGAGCGGCGCCGGCAAGGCGTTTTGCGCCGGCCACGATCTCAAACAGATGAAGGCCAATCGGAGCCTCGAGTATTACCAGCGGCTGTTCGACGACTGCAGCCGCCTGATGATGCGCATCCAGACGCTGCCGCAACCGGTGATCGCCCGCGTGCATGGCGTCGCGGCCGCCGCCGGCTGTCAGCTGGTGGCCATGTGCGACCTTGGCGTAGCCGCCGACGATGCGCGCTTTGCGGTGTCGGGCGTCAACGTCGGCCTCTTCTGCGCCACTCCGTCGGTCGCTCTCTCGCGCAACATGGGTCGCAAGGCGGCGTTCGAAATGCTGGTCACCGGTGAATTCATCGACGCGGCCGGGGCCGTGCAGCGTGGGCTCATCAATCGCAGCGTGCCGGCGGAGCGCCTCGATCAGGAGGTCGGCAAGCTGGCGGCCGCGATCGCCGCCAAGCCGCAGTCCGTGATCGCGGCGGGCAAGGCCCTGTTTTATCGTCAGATCGAACTCGGCATCGCGCCGGCTTATCAGCTCGCCGGGCAGGCGATGGCCTGCAATATGATGGACGACATTGCCCAGGAGGGCGCCGCAGCCTTCATAGAGAAGCGGCCCCCCAATTGGACCACCGGCCGCCCGGCTTGATCCTGTCTGCTGGCCAAGGAAAGAGCGGCAAGCCCTGCAAAGTGTTGCAAATTCGCTCAGGCTGGGCGATAAATTTGGGCATTTGTTTCGGCGCGCGGGTTCACTAAAATGGCCCTCGAAGCCTGCTATTCCGGCTACCCTGCACCCACAAGAGCAGATTTATGAGCGCCGTCTCCATCGCCGCCAAGCCAACGCCGTATCAGCCGGTGAACAAGGTCAGGTTCGTGACCGCGACCTCGCTGTTCGACGGTCACGATGCCTCGGTCAACATCATGCGCCGGGTGCTGCAGGCGTCGGGGGCCGAGGTCATTCATCTGGGCCACAACCGCTCGGTGCAAGAGATCGTTAACGCCGCCCTGCAGGAGGACGTGCAGGGCGTGGCGGTCACTTCGTATCAGGGCGGCCACGTCGAGTTCTTCAAGTACATGATGGACCTGCTGCGCCAGAACGGCGGCGACAACATCAAGGTATTCGGCGGCGGCGGCGGTGTCATCGTGCCGGCCGAGATCCGGGAACTGATGGCGTACGGCGTTACGCGGCTGTATTCCCCCGAAGATGGCGCCAAGCTCGGCCTGCAGGGCATGATCGACGACGTCATCCGCACCAGCGACTACGATTTGTCGGCATTGGCCCCCGCGGAGGCGGATGCCTTGGACGCGTTGCGTTCGGGCAGTCGGCGGCAACTCGCGCGCATCATCACGGCGGTCGAAAATCGCACCTACCCCATGCGTGTCCGTCAGGGCTTGCTGCAGGCCGCCGCCGGCATCAAGACTCCGGTGCTCGGCATCACCGGCACCGGCGGCGCCGGCAAATCCTCGCTGACCGACGAGCTCATTCTGCGCCTGCGCCTCGATCAGGAGGATCGGCTGCGCGTGGCCATCATTTCGATCGACCCGTCGCGCAAGCGGACGGGAGGCGCTCTGCTCGGCGACCGCATTCGAATGAACGCGATCGAGTCGGACCAGATCTTCATGCGGTCGCTGGCCACCCGCGATACCGGGACGGAAATCTCCGCCGCGCTGCCCGAAGTATTGGCCGCCTGCAAGATCAGCGGCTTCGACTTGATCGTGGTGGAGACCTCAGGGATAGGGCAGGGCGAATCCGCCATCGTTCCCTTGGTCGATACGTCGGTCTACGTCATGACGCCCGAATTCGGCGCAGCCTCGCAGCTGGAGAAAATCGACATGCTCGATTTTGCCGACTTCGTCGCCATCAACAAATTCGACCGCAAGGGTTCCGAGGATGCGCTGCGCGACGTGCGCAAGCAGTACCAGCGCAACCACGAGTGGTTTGCGCAAAGTCCCGACACCATGCCCGTCTACGGCACCATGGCCTCGCGCTTCAACGACGACGGCGTCACC
>Ga0137412_10002670_pt1 | contig 14131 bp, 11 predicted proteins | sample CZODoug2_1_16fun_FD_122160 | JGI IMG/M metagenome (GOLD analysis project Ga0137412, IMG submission 122160) | Vadose zone soil fungal communities from Angelo Coast Range Reserve, California, USA - CZODoug2_1_16fungal (Hybrid Assembly) | ecosystem: Environmental > Terrestrial > Soil > Vadose zone... | reverse complement strand
AGTCCCGCGTGGCACGCCGCGCCGTAACCGCGTTGCGCGCACGTCACGACGGTCGCGCCCAGCGAGCGGGCGATGTCAGGTGATCCGTCCGTCGAACCGTTGTCGACGACGATCGCCCGGGCCTGCGGGGGGATCCGGGCCAGCACCCAGGGCAGCGCGGCGGCCTCGTCCAGGCAGGGCAGCACAATGTCGATCACGTCAGGGACGTTAGGGGCAGCGCCGGCCGAACGACCCTTACCGATCGAGGAAGGACGCGGGTGCCGCCGGCTGGGCGAGTTCCGTCAGGCCGGCGGCGAAGTCGACGCGCGGTGCCCAGCCCAGCTCGAGCCGCAGCCGGGACGAGTCGGCGGTGATGTGCCGGACGTCGCCCAGCCGGTATCCACCCGTCACGACGGGCGCCTGGCCGTCGACGGAATCGCTGAGCGCCGCCGCCATCTCGCCGACACTGCGCGGCGTACCCGAGCCGACGTTGTACGCCCGCACGCCCTGGTCGTGGCGTTCCAGCGCAGCCACGGTGGCCGAGGCGACGTCACGCACATGGACGAAGTCGCGCCGCTGGCCGCCGTCCTCGAGCACCACCGGCGCCTCGCCCCGCCGCAGCGCCGAGAGGAAGATCGCGGCCACGCCCGCGTAGGGGGTATCGCGCGGCATCCCGGGGCCGTACACGTTGTGGTAGCGCAGGGCCGCGACGCTGCCGCCGACGGCGCGCGCCCACGACGAGGCGAGATACTCCTGCGCCAGCTTGGACGCCGCGTAAGCGTTGCGCGGATCCAGCGGCGCGTCCTCGGGGACGAGCGACGGCGCCAGAGCGCACCCGCACGTCGGGCACGGCGCCTCGAACCGCCCGGCCGCCAGCTCCGCCTCAACCCGTGGGCCCGGCCGCACCGCGCCGTGCGTGAGGCAGCGCCCGAGGCCCTCGCCGTACACCACCATCGAGCTGGCGAGCACGAGGCGCGTGACGCCCGCCCGGGCCATCGCCGCCAGCAGCACGGCCGTGCCGAAGTCGTTCGTGGACGCGTAGTCGGGCAGGTCCTGCACGTCGACGCCGAGCCCGACCTTGGCCGCCAGGTGGCAGACGCCATCGACGCCGGCGACCGCGGTATCCACCGCCTCGGCATCCCGGACGTCCACGCCGTGCACGAGGTCGAGCACCCGCACCTCGTGACCGCGCGCGACCAGCTCTCGGGCCACCTGACGGCCGATGAATCCGGCGCCGCCGGTGAGCAATACCCGCACGAGGCAACCGTAGGAGCGCGGCGGCCGCGAATGCGCCTTCTCGGCCGGTAGTTCCGCAATCGGTAAGGGCTCGCACTTACCAACAGCGGCGTACGGTGAGGAATGGTCAGCGTCCGGCGATGGGCCGTCGTCGCCAGTGGCGTTGCCGTCCTGATAGCCCTTCCGGCCGCGCTCGCGGCCCTGCCGGTGCGGCAGAGCAGCATGTCCGCCGGTGACCTGCTCGCCCGGATCAAGGGCTCGTCGCACACGTCCTACTCGGGCTACGCCGAATCGTTCGGTGGACTCTCGCTGCCGGTGACCCGGCAGTTCGGCACCGTCGCCGACCTGTTCGGCCAGACCACCCAGCTACGGGCCTGGTACCGCGGGCCGACCGACTACCGCGTCGACACGATCACGCTGGCCGGAGAGTCCGACATCCATGCCGGCGCCACGGGTACCTGGACCTGGGACTACGAGAACAACCGGGCGACCTGGACGGGCGGGGCGATAGCCCCCGCCGTGCGACTGCCGGCCTCCGGTGACCTGCTGCCGACGAACCTCGGTCGGCGACTGCTGAGCGAGGCGACGGCGAACGACGTACGTCGCCTGGCGTCGCGGCGGATCGCGGGACGCAGCGCGCCCGGGCTTCGTCTCACCCCGCACACGCCCGGTTCGACGATCGATCACGTCGACGTCTGGGCGGACCAGCAGAGCGGCCTGCCGATGCGGGTGGACGTCTACGGCTCGGGCACCACGGTGATGTCGAGCCGGTTCCTCGACTTCTCGACGCACCAGCCGTCCCGGCACGACACCGCGTTCGTGCCGCCGCCGGGCGCCCGGGTGCGGACGCTCGACGACCTCGACATCGCCGCGGAGATCGATCAACTCGGCGCGGCCACTCCGCCCGCGTCGCTGGCCGGGATGCCCCGCAATCCGTCGCTTCCGTCCTTCGGTGCCATCGGGGTGTACGGCTCGGGCGTGACCGAGGTCGTCGCGGTGCCGCTGCCGGCGCGGGTCGCCTTCTCGCTGCAGAACCAGCTGCGGGCCACCGCCGTCAAGGTCAAGTACGGCCTGGCCTTGACGATCGGCCCGCTGAGCATGCTGCTCGTGAATCCGCAGCAGACCGGTGACGCCTGGCTGCTCACCGGAACCGTCACCCAGGACACGCTGACCAAGGCCGCCGCCGGCCTCGGGGCCGCACCATGATCACGACTCGGGGGCTCACCAAGCGGTTCGGCTCGGTGCTCGCGGTGGACGGTGTCGATCTCGACGTGCGCCGCGGCGACATCTACGGATTCCTCGGCGCGAACGGCTCGGGCAAGACCACGACCGTCCGATTGCTGCTCGGGCTCGTGCTCGCGACGTCGGGCGACATCAGCGTGCTGGACGAGCCGATGCCCAAATCGGCCCGGCACGTGCTGCCCCGGGTGGGCGCGCTGGTCGAGGGGCCGGCCGCGTACGGGCACCTGTCCGGCCGGGCCAACCTGATGCTCTACGACGCGGCCGGCCCCGGTCGGTCGCGGCGCACGAGGGGTAAGCGGGTCGACGAGGCGCTGGCCACCGTCGGCCTGGGCGGAGTCGGCCGGCGTCCGGTGAAGGCGTACTCGCTCGGCATGCGGCAGCGGCTGGGCCTGGCCGCCGCGCTGCTCGCCAACGCCGAGCTGCTCGTACTGGACGAGCCGACCAACGGCCTTGATCCGCAAGGCATCCGCGAGATCCGCGAGCTGATTCTGGCGCTGCACGAGGCCGGGACGACGGTCTTCCTGTCCAGCCACCTGCTCGCCGAGATCGACCAGATGTGTACCCGGGTCGGGGTGCTCGATCGCGGACGGCTGGTGTTGCAGGACGACCTGGACGCGCTGCAACGCCCGACCGGCCGCACGATCGTTCGTACACCCGACGCGGCGTCGGCCGTGGCGATGCTCGATGGACGGGTCGAGTTGCGCGAGGGCGATCGGCTGGTGGTGCGGGGCAGCGACGCGGCGAGCCTGAACGCCCTGCTCGTCGGCCGCGGCCTGCGCGTCACCGAACTCGCCGCCGAGCGCCGCACGCTGGAGGAGATCGTCCTGGAAGTCACCAACCCCGAGGCGGCCCGATGAGAGTGGTCGGGGCCTCATGATCGTTATTGAGCTGCGCAAGCTGTTCCGGCGGCCACGGACGTGGCTGACCATCGCCTTGCTCGATCTGCTGCCGACGGTGGTGGCGATCCTGATCGCGGTCACGCACGTCGGGCCGCGGCCGGGGCAGGGGCCGGCGTTCCTGTCCGCCGTGCTGGCCAATGGATCGCTGTTCGCGGTGGCGGCGCTCGCGATCGTGCTGCCGTTGTTCCTGCCGGTCGCGGTGGCCGTCATCGCCGGCGATTCGGTGGCCGGCGAGGCGCAGTCGGGCATGCTGCGTTACCTGCTGATCCGCCCGGTCGGCCGGACCCGGCTGCTCGCGGCCAAGCTCGTCGCGACGTTCGCGTTCGTCGCCGTCGCCGTGGTGATCGTCGCCGCTACCGGCTACCTCGTCGGGCGGCTGTTCCTCGGGCACGGCTCGCAGGCGTCGCTGTCGGCGGCCGTCACGAGCGTGTCGGGCAGCTCGCTGACCCCCGGGCAGATCGTGTGGCGAACGATCATCACCATCGGCTACGTCGCCTTCTCGATGCTCGGCGTGGCCGCCATGGCCCTTTTCCTGTCCACGCTCACCGACTCGCCGTTGTCGGCGAGCATCGGGGCGCTCGCGTTTCTCATCGGCTCGTCGCTGCTGCTGACCCTGGACGCCGCCCGCGCGATCTTGCCCTACCTGCCCACCCGATACTGGTTGTCGTTCATCGACCTGTTCCGCGATCCGATCCTGTGGCGCAACGTCGAGCGTGGAGTCGCGTTGCAGGCCGTCTACGTCGTGGTCCTGCTCGGCGCCGCCTGGGCGAATTTCGCCACGAAGGACATCAAGAGCTGACTTTCGTACTGCTTTTTGTAAAGCACTTGACATGAGCTCGACACATGCCGATGATGTGTCGAGTACCACAGCAGCCAGTGTCATACGAGGCCCCCCGTGCCCCGCCACCGCTTCATTCACTCGTGTTCGGAGGCATGCCGTGTCGGTTCGCGCACTCATCAAGAACAGCGGTTGGGCGGCGGGGGTCGCCGTCCTGGCGCTCATCGCGACCGCCTGCGGTGGCGGCACGAACTCGAAATCGAGCGGAAACCCGACGGGCAAGCCCGGTACGCCGGTGGCGGGGGACACGCTGACCGTCGCGATCCAGTCACCGCCCAACAGCCTCAACCCGGGCACGGTCGACAACGCGTTCACCTCCTACACGCTGCTGGCCTACGACCCGCTGATCTACCAGGCCGCCGACGGCTCGTTGCAGCCTGATCTGGCCACGTCGTGGAAGTACGTCGGCACCGGCAACACCCAGCTCGATCTGGTGCTGCGGCCGAACGTCACGTTCTCCGACGGCGGCGCGCTCACCGCCGCCGGGGTCAAGGCGTCGCTGGACTACGCCCGCAAGGCCCCGGGTCCGCAGGCGCAGTTGCTCGGCGACGTCAAGTCCATCGACGTCACCGGACCGCTGACCCTGTCGATCAAGCTCAGCGCGTCGAATCCGATGTTGCCGCAGGAGCTCACCCAGTACTACGGCATCGGCCAGATCATCAGCCCCAAGGCGCTGGCTGACCCGACCAAGCTCACCGTCGCCGCCAAGAGCGCCGGCGCCGGCCCGTACGTGCTCGACCCGGCGGCCAGCGTCGCCGGTGACCACTACGCCTACACGGCGCGGCCCGGGTACTTCGAGCCGTCGCGCCAGCACTACAAGAAGATCGTGATGCGGGTGATCGCCAACCCGCAGGCGGTCGTCAACGCCCTCAAGACCGGCCAGGTCGACATCATGGCCGGCGGCGACCCGGCGACGGCGTCGCAGATCAAGTCCGCATCGCTGCAGGTCGTCTCCATGCCGTTCGTGTGGAACGGGCTGAACCTCATCGACCGTGGCGGCGAGGTCAGCAAGCCACTGGGTGATGTCCGGGTCCGGCAGGCGATCAACTACGCGCTCGACCGGCCCACCGTGTCCAAGGCCGTGCTGGGTGGCTACGGCGTGCCGACCGTCCAGACCGTGGTCCAGGGCGCCGACGGCTACTCGGCGGACACCGCCAAGCAGTACGCCTACGATCCGGACAAGGCCAAGCAACTGCTCGCCGACGCCGGCTACCCGAACGGGTTCACGCTCTCCGTCCTGTCGATCGCGTTCGGCGGCATCGACACCATGGGGCAGGCGATCAAGGGCCAGCTGGCCAAGGTCGGCATCACCGTCAAGCTGGCCACGGTCACCGACGCGCAGACCTACGCGACCGACATGGTGAACAAGAAGTATCCGGCGGTCTCGGTGGGCTACGGCGCCTCGCCGATGTACCTGATGGGTCAGGGGCTCTTCCTGCCGACCGCGGCGGTCTTCAACGGGTTCAAGACGAACTCGCCGGAGCTCGTCGCGCTGTACAACCAGGCGGCGGCGGCCGGACCCGATCAGCGGGCCACGCTCGACCAGCAGATGCAGAAGTACCTCGTCGACAACGCCTGGTTCGCTCCGGTCGCGTTCAGCCCGGTGCTCTACTTCGCCCGTCCGGACCTCGGCGGCGTGACGGTCAGCGCCGCCGCGCCGGTCGCCTGCCCGCTCGACTGGTACGACACGAAGTAGGCATCCGGTATGCGCAGGCTGGTGATGCGGTGGCTGTTCACCGCGGTGCCGCTCGTCTTCGGCGTCTCGGTGCTCACGTTCGTCCTCGCCAGCCTGGTGCCCGGTGACGCGGCCCGCTCGATTCTCGGCATCAACGCCAACCCCGAGCAGTACGAGGCGTTGCGCAAGCAGCTCAAGCTCGACCAGCCGCTGTGGACCCAGTACTGGCACTGGCTCAGCCGGGCTGTACACGGCGACTTCGGCCGGTCGATCCAGTCGTCGGACGCCGTCGGGCACGAGCTCACGACCCGCCTTGCGGTCACGCTCTCGCTCGTCGGCGGGGCCGTGCTCGTCTCGGTGATCGTCGGGGTCGCCCTCGGCGTGGCGAGCGCGTTGCGCGGCGGCGTCCTCGGACGGGTCGTCGACATCGCCTCGCTGCTCGGGCTGGCCGTGCCCAGCTACTGGCTCGGCCTGGTGTTCGTGACGCTGTTCGCAGTCAAGCTGCAGATCTTCCCGGCGACGGGGTACACATCGCTGGGGGACTCGCCGGTGCGCTGGTTCGAGGGGCTGGTGCTGCCGGTGCTCACGCTGGGGTTGGCCGGCACCGCGCCGATCGCCAAGCAGACCCGCGACGGTGTGCTCGGCGAGCTCGGCAAGGAGTACGTCACCGTGCTACGCGCCCGCGGGCTGTCCGAGCGGGCGGTCGTCTTCAAGCACGTGCTGCGCAACGCCGCCACGCCGGTGCTCAGCGTCGCCGGCCTGGTCGTCGTGGGGCTGTTCGGCGGCGCGGTGCTGGCCGAGACGGTGTTCGTCATGCCCGGCCTCGGCGGGCTGGCCGTCACGGCCACCGCCACGCACGACCTCCCGGTGATCCAGGGCGTCGCGGTCGTGTTCACGCTGCTGGTCGTCGCGGTCAACCTCCTGGTCGAGATCGGCTACGCCGCGCTGAACCCGAAGGTGCGCACGTGATCTCCCGGCTGCGGCACAAGCCGCTCGGCATCGCCGCGCTGTGCTACCTGGCGCTGATCACCCTGGCCAGCATCTTCGCCCCGCTGCTCGCGCCCTACGGCCAGGACGATCAGGACCTCACCCACACGCTGTCCGGGCCGTCCGCGCACCACTGGCTCGGCACCGGAGTGCTGGGCCGCGACATCCTCAGCCGGCTGCTCTACGGCGGCCGGGTCACCCTGATCGGGGTGGTCATCTCCAGCGCGATCTACATCGCGGTGGGTGTCACGCTCGGCCTGGTCGCCGGCTACTTCGGCGGGTGGATCGACCGGCTGGTGCTGCGCCTGGCCGATCTCGTCTACGCCGTCCCGGTCATCATCGTGCTGCTGGTCGTACTCGCGATCTTCCCGGGCGACGAGACCGCGGCGATGGTGACGCTGGGCCTGCTCGCCGCCCCCGGTCTGGCCCGGGTGGTTCGGTCGGTGACGAAGGGGCTGCGCGAGGAGCTCTACATCCGGGCCGCGCAGGCGTCCGGGCTACGCAGTTGGACGATCATGCGCCGCCACGTCCTGCCCCGCCTGGCCGGCACGGTGATCGTCCAGCTCTCGCTGTTCGGGGCGGCCGCGGTACTGCTCGAGACCGGACTCGGTTTCCTCGGCGTCGGTGTGCAGCGGGCCACGTGGGGCAGCCTGATCTCCGAGGCGTCGCAGAACCTCGGCACCCAGCCCTGGCTGCTCGTCCCGTCCGGGTTCCTGGTGATCACCTTCGTCCTCGCGCTCGGCCTGGTGGGCGACGCCGTGCGCGACGCGGTGGCCGAGCGCTACGACGACGCCCCGGCCCGACCGCGGCGGCGCCGAGCGGCGGCCGTTGCCTCAGCGCCCGAGTCGGCCGCGCCGCCGCCCGACCGCGACGCGTTGCTGTCCGTCCGGGGCCTGACCGTCGCCTTCCCGGTCGACGGCGCCGAGGTTCCCGTCGTCACCGACGTCGACCTGGACGTGATGGCGGGCGAGGCGGTGGGCATCGTCGGCGAGTCGGGGTGCGGCAAGTCGGTGACCGCGCTGTCGATACTCGGCCTGCTGCGCGGCGGCGGTCGGATCGTCGCGGGCAGCGTCGTCTTCGAGGGCACCGAACTGGTCGGGGCGCCCGAGCGGCTCAGCCAGGTGCGGGGCGCTCGGATCGGCTGGATCTCGCAGGACCCCATCGCCAGCCTCGATCCCTGCTTCAGCGCCGGATCGCAGATCGCCGAGGTGGTGCGCCGCCACACCGGCTGCTCGCGCCGGGCGGCGATGCGGCGGGCGGTCGAGCTGCTCGAACTGGTGCGCCTGCCCGAACCCGCGCAGGTGGCCAAGCGGTTCCCGCATCAGCTCTCCGGCGGCATGGCCCAGCGGGTCGGTATCGCGGCCGCGATCGCCGGCGATCCGGTCATGCTGATCGCCGACGAGCCGACGACGGCGCTCGATGTCACCGTCCAGGCCGAGATCCTCGATCTGCTGCGCGAGCTGCAGGCCGGCGGCATGGCGATCATCCTGGTGACGCACGACTGGGGCGTGCTGAGCGACCTGTGCGAGCGCGGCGTCGTGATGTACGCGGGGCAGGTCGTCGAGCAGGCCGGCGTCGCCGAGATGGTCCACGCGCCCCGCCATCCGTATACAGCCGGGCTGCTCGGCTCGAACCCGGTCCACGCCGTCCGTGGCCGGCCGTTGCCGGCGATCGAGGGCGTGGTGCCCGCGCCGTCCGACTGGCCGGTCGGGTGCCGCTTCCAGGCTCGGTGCGCCTACGCGCAGGAGGACTGCGGCCTCGGACCGGTCGCGCTCGCCGAGCCGGACGGTGCGGGTGATCGGCGGACGCGGTGCCTGCACTACGACCAGCTGCGGTCCGCGCCGGCCAACGACACCGAGTTGGTGAGCCGATGACCGCGCCGCTGCTCGACGTCGAGGACCTCACCGTCCGGTACCGCGGTTCGCGACGGGTGCCGGTGACCCCGGCCGTCAACGAGGTCGACCTCGCGATCGGCCGGGGCGAGACCGTCGGGCTGGTCGGCGAATCCGGATCGGGCAAGACCAGCCTGGGCTTCGCGCTGCTCGGCCTGGCGCCGGTCGTGCACGGCACGGTGCGCTTCGACGGCGAGGACGTCACCGCGGCGCCAAGCCCCGTTCGGCGGCGGCTCAGCCGGCGGATGCAGGTGATCTTCCAGGATCCGTTCGGGTCGATGAACCCGACGCGCACCGTGGGCGACACGATCGGTGAGGGCCTGCGCTACGGCGCCGGCGTGGCGCCCGGGCCGGCCAAGCAGCGGGTGGCCGAGGTGCTGGCCGAGGTCGGGCTGCCCGAGTCCGCCGCCGAGCGGTACCCGGCGCACTTCTCCGGCGGCCAGCGCCAGCGCATCGCCATCGCGCGGGCCATCGCCGTGGACCCGGACTTCATCGTCTGCGACGAGGCCGTCAGCGCCCTGGACCTCTCCGTCCAGGCCCAGGTGCTGAACCTGCTGGCCCGGCTCAAGGCCGCGCGCGGGCTGAGCTACCTGTTCATCTCCCACGACCTGTCCGTCGTGCGCTACCTCAGCGATCGGATCGTCGTCATGTACGCCGGCCGGGTGGTCGAGCAGGGCCCGGCCGAGGTGATCTCGACCGCGCCGGTGCATCCGTACACCCGCGCACTCGTGGCCGCCGCTCCGGTGCCCGACCCGCAGGCGCAAGCCAGCAACCGCGCCGCCCGGCAGGCGCTGGCGGTGCGTCAGCGCGGCGCCCCGGCCGTGGGCTGCGCCTTCGCCGGACGCTGCCCGCTGGCCACCGACGTCTGCCGCACCGAACGCCCGCTACTTCGAACCCGCGAAGACGGCCACCAGGTGGCCTGCCACCACCAGGACGGCTGATGAACCTAGACCCGGCGATCATGGCCCATCTCGAGGCGATGGACCTCACGGTCACCCTCGACCCGCACGACATCCCCGCGCGGCGGGAATTCCTGCGGCACGAGATCGACCGGATCTTCACGCTGTTCGGGACGCCCGGGCCGCCCGTCGAGGCGATCCGTGACCACACGGTGGCCGTGGACGGCGGCGAGATGCTGCTGCGCACCTACCACCCGAGCCCCGGCCCGCCCCGCCCCGTGCACGTCCTCGCGCACGGCGGCGGGTGGACGACCGGCTCGGTCGACGAGCTGGTCTGCGACGCGGCCGCCCGGCACCGGGCCGTCCGGGCCAACTGTGTCGTCGCCCTGATCGAGTACCGGCTCGCGCCCGAGTACCGGTTCCCGACCGCGGTATACGACGTGATCGCGGCCGTCCGGTGGGTGCGCGACCACGCCGCGGAGCTGGGCGTCGACGCGCAGGTCATGACCCTCGGGGGCGCGTCCGCGGGCGCCAACCTCTCCGCCGCGGCGGTCGTCGGCGACCCGGACCTGGACCTGGCCGCGCTCGTGCTGGAGGTGCCGGTGCTCGACCTGACCGGGGAAAGCGCGCGGGCCGCCGGTACCGAGTCACGACTCGAGGGGCTTGCGGCGACGATCTTCGACGATGCCGTCGAGGTCGTCGGGCAGGCCAGCCTCGAGTATCTCGGCGATGCCCGCCTCGGGGTCGCGCCCTTGGCGTCCCCGTTGCTGGCTCCTGACCTGTCCGGGTTCCCGGAGACGTTCGTCCTGACCGCCGAGCTGGATCCGCTGCACCGCGAAGGCGCCCGGTTCGTCGAGCGGCTGCAGGCCTCGGATGTCCCCGCGCACCTGACCCACTACGCCGGCGCCATGCACGGCTCGCCGATACTGACGGCCACCTGGCCCACCGCGCGACGCTGGCAGGACGACATCGTCGCCATCCTCAACGGCGTCCACCGGCGGGCTTACGACAGGCCGCGGAGGGCTGGCTGATGACTGATCCGGACAAGATCACGATCTACGACGTCGCCGAACGGGCCGGCGTCTCGATCACCACGGTGTCCAACGCACTGAACCGGCCCGAGCGGGTCGGCGCGGCCACCCTGCAACGGGTGCTCGACGTGATGGACCAGCTCGGCTTCACCCCGAAGGAGGCGGCGGTGAGCCGGGCCCGCAAGGGGGTGGGCCGCATCGGCGCGCTCGCGCCGTTCAGCTCCTACGCGTCCTACCGGACCCGGCTGGTCGGCGTCCTGCGCGCCTGCGAGGGCCGGGCGATCGAGGTCGTGGTGTTCGATCAGGAGTCGGCGGCCGCGGCGGTCTCGCCGCTGCTCGGATCGCTGCCGACGACCGGCCGCCTGGACGGGCTGCTGCTCATGGGCGTGCCGCTGCAGGACGCGATGGCCCGTCGCCTCGTGCAGCGCAAGCTCGCCACCGTGCTGCTCGACAGCTTCCACCGCGACTTCGCCAGCGTGAACGTCGGCGACGAGGGCGGCGGCCGCCTGGTCGGTGAGTACCTGGCATCGAAGGGCCACCGGCACATCGCCTACGTCAGCGAAGAGCAGCGGTCCATGGACTACCTCTCCCAGGGCCAGTTGCGCATCCAGGGGTTGGAGAAGGCGCTCGGCGAGGCCGGCGTCACCGACGCGGTGCGCCACGTCATCACCAGCAACGACCTGGCCGGTGGCCGGCGCGCGGCGGCCGACATGGTCGCGGCCAAGGCGCTGCCCGACGCGATCCTGGCCCACCACGACGACCTCGCCGCCGGGCTGGTCAGTGGCTTGCGGGCCGCCGGCGTCCGGGTCCCCGAGGACGTTGCGGTGGTCGGCTACGACGACGGCGACCTGGCCGATGCCCTGGGCCTGACCACCGTGCGGCAGCCGTTCGTCGAGTCGGGTGAGCTGGCCTGCACCCTGCTGCTCGATCGGCTCTCGGGCCCATCCCGCGCCGTGCAACACGTGAACCTTCCGGCCGAACTCATTGTCAGATCCACCGCCTGAAAGGACGGCTCGCCGATGCCCCTTCCCAACCAGGACACCCTGGACCCGCGCCTGGCCGTGATCGTCGGCGAGATCATGGCCACCCTGCCGGCGCAGCCCCCCGAGCCGCCGACGGCGGCACCGAAGCCCGGCCAGTCGCGCGCCGAGTGGGAGGCCGACGTCGCCGCCTCCCGGTCTGCCCACGACGCCCCGGCCGAGGTCGTCGCCCACCTGCTGGCCCCCCGCGCGCCGGCGGTCGCGTCGGTGATCGATCACGACATCGACGTGGACGGCGGGCAGATAGCCGCGCGCGTCTACTCGCCCAAGGGCACCGGCCCGTTCCCGGCCATCGTCTTCTACCACGGGGGAGCGTGGTGGCTCGCCGGTGGCGAGACCGGCTTCGGCCTCACCGACGGGTTCTGCCGGATCTATTGCGCCGAGACGGGCAGCGTCGTGGTGAACGTCGACTACCGGCTCGCCCCCGAGCACCCCTACCCCGGTCAGCTCGAGGACTCCTACGCCGGCCTGGTCTGGACGGTCGAGCACGCCTCGGAGCTGAATGTCGATCCGGCCAACGTGTCGGTCATGGGTCAGAGCTCGGGGGGCAACCAGGCCGCGGCGGTGTGCCTGCTGGCCCGGGATCGGGGCGGCCCGACGATCCGTGCGCAGGCGTTGCACGCCCCGGGTCTCGACCTCACCTTGACGTCACCATCGATTGCCGAGGATCCGGCCACGCTGGAGGGTCTGCGCCAGGTGCGGCTGCTCTACGCCCGCGAGGACCAGTTCACCGACGGGTACGTCTCACCGCTGCTGGCCGACGATCTGAGCGGCCTGCCCCCGGCGATCATCATCACCGGCGAGCACGACTTCATCCGCGACGACGGACGCCGCTACGCCGCGCGCCTGACGGAGGCCGGCGTCGAGGTCCGGGCGTTCGAGTACCCGATGTTGCACGGCGTGGCGCTACCGGAGACCACCGAGCAGATGCTGGCCGATCTGGTGGCCGCGCTGAGGGAGGTTCAGGCCGCGACCCCGCGAGCCAAGGCAGTGACGTGAAGGCCCGGACGGCGGGCACCGCGCTCGCCGTCCTCACCGTTGCCGCGCTGGTCACTGTGCCCGAGCCGGCGCTCGCCGATCCGCCGCCGCCCGGTTGCGACACCGGATCGTGGGTGGCCGGCACTACCAACCTCTGCGCCGGCGCCGTCGTGTACCGCGACTACGTGTACGACGACTACGGCGCCAACACCGGCCTACTGGCCTCGTCGACCTCGCCGCTGGGCGCGGTGACGCCGACCGGCGACATCCGCTACCCGCAGGGGGCCGAGGACACCGCCGACCTGCGGCAGCTGCGGCTGGCGATCCAGAACGGCCGGCTACAGGTCACCTTCACCCTCAACGCGCTCTACGCCGCCGCGTCGACGACGGGCGTCGTCGCCATCGACACCGACGCCAACGCGAGCACCGGCGGTGGGACCTGGCCGTCCGCGCACGTGGCCAGCACCGGCTGGGACGTGGCCGGCGTGTTCAACGCGGCCACGCCCGGCGTCACCGTGGACACCGTCGCCAACACGATCACCGGCTCGATGCCGCTGCCGGCCGGGACGTCGTGGCGGGTGCAGGCGGTCACCGCCCAGGCCGACGGCACCGTCATGAACGTCGCGTTCCGGGGGGCGAGTGCCGAGAGCGGGCCGTGGTTCGAGAACCGCCAGGCCGCCGACCTGCAGGCCGGCGACATCAGCGAGTTCGGCTACCCGGTCACGGTCAGCGATCTCACCTCCGCCGTCACCCGGCTGGAGTCGGTGCCGCCCGGAGTGCACGAGCGGGTCTACGAGTCGGCGTACACCGTCGGCAGCGGTGAGGGCATGACCTATCAGGGTGTGCCGGCCACGCCGAACGGTCCGCTGCTCGGGCCGATCTTCCATTTCCTCGGCCGCTATCAGCCCTACGCCGTCTACGTGCCGCCGGCCGCCGGCCCGCACGGATTGCAGCTCGTGCTGCACGGCTTCGGCGGCAGCATCGACGATTTACTCAGCCAAGCTGGGTTTCGGCAACAGTTCGGCGACAACCTGAACCGGATCCTGGTCGCGCCGCTGGGCCGGGGCCCGAACGGCTGGTACGTCGGTGCGTCCGAACGCGATGTCATGGACGCCTTCGACGACGCCGAGGCGAGCTACTCGGTCGACCGCAGCCACGAGATCATCTCGGGCTACTCGATGGGCGGTTACGGCGTCTACCGGATCGCGGAGCTGTACCCGGCCCGCTTCGCCGGGTTCATCAGCTGGGTCGGCTACACCGACTGCCTCAACGGCACCCCGCTGGCCGGCGCCTGCCCGATCTTCGCCGACGACAACCCGCTGGACTACGTGGCCAACCTGCGCTGGGTACCGGGCGGCATGCTCTACGCCGGGGCGGACGAGATCGTCCTCGTCACGACCGCCTCGGCGGTACAGCAGGCCTTCGCCGCCACCGG
>Ga0137412_10002669_pt1 | contig 14136 bp, 11 predicted proteins | sample CZODoug2_1_16fun_FD_122160 | JGI IMG/M metagenome (GOLD analysis project Ga0137412, IMG submission 122160) | Vadose zone soil fungal communities from Angelo Coast Range Reserve, California, USA - CZODoug2_1_16fungal (Hybrid Assembly) | ecosystem: Environmental > Terrestrial > Soil > Vadose zone... | reverse complement strand
CTCGCGCAAATCCTTCGCTCCGACGCCGATAGGATCAAAGTCCTGTACAACGGCCAGCGCATCGTCCAGATCATCCTGCGAATACTTGCCACTCTGCATCAACTCTTCGACCGAAGCCGTGAGATAACCGTTTTCGTCAAGATTGCCGATGATGCTTTCGGCCAGCTCGCGCACAGAGTCGGAGCAAATCGTCACGCTCAATTGCCAGGCCAGGTGATCGCTAAGGCCGGCAGCCGAGGAAAGAAACTTCTCGAACGAAGGACGCTCGGAGACTTCGCGCTCCTGCGAGCGGCCACCATCCCCGCCGGAATCAAGATATTGATTGAAGAAGGTGCCGACGTCGAATTCGTCAAAGGGATTCGCTTCGGGCTTCTCCGGGACTTTTTCGGTTTCTGCCTTCAGGAAGGTTTCGTCGCTGTAGTTGTCGGATTGCGTGGGCTCTTCGCTCTGCTCTTCCAGGACCGGGTTGGCAATCATCTCCTGGTTGATCATCTCGCGCAGCTCAAGCCGATTGAGCGCGAGCACGCTGACCATTTGAACGAGGCCCGGAGTCAGAATCTGCTTCTGAGAAACCTTCAGATTCAGTTTGAGCCCTTGCCACGCCATAATTTTTCTTGTCTGTTCCTAGTTTAGCCGGAAGTGATCGCCTAAATACACGCGGCGCACCTCGGGATCCTCGCTCAACTCCGCGGGGCTGCCCTTCCTGAATATTTTCCCACTTCTGAGGATATATGCACGATCGGTTACGCTGAGTGTTTCCCTCACGTTATGATCGGTAATGAGCACGCCGATCCCCGAGCGGCTCAAATCGCGGATAATTTCCTGCAAATCCTTCACGGTGAGGGGATCGATTCCAGAGAACGGCTCGTCGAGCAAAATAAACGAGGGTTGCAAGGTCAGCGAGCGCGCGATTTCCAGGCGCCGGCGTTCACCGCCGGAAAGCGTGTACGCCTTGTTTTGACGAACCGTTTCCAATCCCATTTGCACCAGGAGTTCTTCGAGCCGGTCGCGCTGCTGTTCCGGCGTCAATGGCAAAGTTTCCAACACGGCGAGCAAATTTTCTTCGCTGGTCAATTGACGAAAAACCGAGGGTTCCTGAGGAAGGTAACTGATGCCGCTACGGGCCCGGAGATACATGGGAAGGTCCGTGATTTCATCGCCGTTGAGAAGAACACGGCCGGAATCGGGACGGGCAAGACCTACTATTATGTAGAAGGTGGTTGTCTTTCCTGCGCCATTGGGCCCGAGGAGCCCAACAACTTCACCCTGTCCGATCTCCAGCTCCACGTCGTCCACGACCCTGCGTCCGCGATACGACTTGCTCAACTCGACAGCCTGGAGCTTCAGCATACCTCGTCATTTCTCGACTCGGTGCTTCGTCAAAGTGCGCGAACCATTTTCTGAGTCGACGATGATCGTATCATCCGCTAAATAGAAGGTCAATTGACGGCCCGTAGTTGTGCCCGCGGAACCGTCGTAAAGCGTAGGATTTCCGCCGCTCATGACGAATTTTCCGGAGGCCGCGATGTATTCGCCATGCTCCGCGGTCGCTTTGCGGCCGCCTTGTTCGACAATTACGCCGCCGGTCCCGACCGCACGGCTGATCTGCTGGGCGCCAGCAGCGGAGTTTGCCGCCTTTGCCCCGCTGGGAACGGCTGGAGCGGCGCGCGTGAAGTAAAGATCCAGACTCGGCGCACGCATGCGCTGCTCGGCCGATTGCACCACCACATTTTGCTCCAGATGCGCGCGACCTTCCTTGTCGCTATAAGTCATTGTTCCCGAACTTGCGTGCCACAAGTGCTTCTTTGCGGGAGTCTGCGCGGCATTTGTGGAAGTGGGAATCAGTACACCAGCGGCCTGACCGCCAGCGCTCGAAGTTTCTGCTGCTTGCGGAGCGGCTTGGGGAAAAACGGCGCGGACATTGCCGGCGGCATTGAGAACGCGCGTGTCGCGCAGCAACTCGATCGACTCAGCTTCCAGAACGGAGTCGCCCTGCCACAGGCGCGCATGCCCAGAGTAAAGAGCCCGGCCCGCTTTCGAATTGGCCTGTAGTGTATCCGCGGTGATGTTTGCGGCGGCGGGAGCCAACTGCACGGCGCTGGAGCGCGCGGCAAAATCCGTCGAGCGCACGTTACCCTCCGCGCGAATGTCGCCGCTTGCCTGCGCAAAAATGATTTTCTGCGCGTGCGTCTCCGTCGAAGCGTCGCGGGCCGCGGCGTTGCCGGTCAATGTGGCAATCTGCGATGCGCGAACAAAAACCGCATGCGCACCCTGGCCGCTGCGATCTCCGTCTTTTAACTTTACGTCGCCGTCTAGATCCATCTGCGACCAACCGCCTGTCGACGCTAACTCCACTTTGCCGTTGCGTGCCGTAGCGGTTTGCACCGGCCGGCCCGTAGCAGCGCGCTCGGTTTGGACATTTCCGATCGCCTGGAGCTGCCGCGCTTTACCCGAGGAGGCAAAGTCCATCACCAGTTTATCGGCTTGCAACTTTGTCTTTGCCGATGCAACGCCAGCATCGGTCCATTCCATCGTGCCCGGCGCCAGTGTCTCGGCTTTCTGCACCTTGCCGGTTTCGTTCGATTCGCCCTTGCTGAACTCCATGCGAAACGCATTCGTCCGCAGCAGGCGCGACTCTCCGCCGTTGCCCTGCGTTCGCAACTGCACATTGCCATTCAGATTTACTTCTTTAGGACGGCCCAACCACGGCCACAAATCCAGGCTGCCGTATTCAGAGCTTGCCGAGTCCTGCTCCGCGGCGCTCGCGCGCGTGCCATGCACCGATCCGGCCGCATCCACTCGAGTCACCGCGCCCTCCGGCGAAAAATGTGCGGTCAGCGTGTCTGCCTCGACTTTCATTTGCTGCTCTGGGGCGCCCTGCGACGTTACAGCCGGCCGGTTGGCGCCCGTCCCTGATGCGACCAGCGTGCTCGCGTGAAAATCCTTATCGAGGGACAAATTGATTTCGCCGGCAGTCAGCCTCTCCGCTCCAGCCTCTGCCTCCGCCGGCCCATATAGCCGCAGTAAACGCGAGTCTCGCCCGAAATCGAGGCTCGAGCCCTTCACGTGAACTTCCTGAGGGACTGGCACTGAAGAATTGGCCGCCTTTGGCCGAGCAGGGCTGACCGTGCTCTGCTTCAACGTGAACTGTACGTCGCGCAATAGCCGCACCGTGCCCTCTTCGGACTTATACTCCAGTCCCATCGCTTCTCCGTTACCGCTCGGAAATGCGAATGTCACTCTCTGATCCGTTTGAGCAAGCCCGCTGGCGCGGTCGAATTTCACTCCGCGCGTCTCGACCCGCGTGGTAACCGCGCTAGCCGCTTCCGGGTGCCCTTCCGTCCGCCGGGCGTCCGCCGCGCTCATCAGGTCGATTTGCACCTCGCCGCTGCACTCGATTCCCCCATTTTCTCTTCCGTACTGACAGCTTCGCGTGTGAATAACGTCGTGGCGATCTCCAGCCTTCCCGAAAATAGTGATGCGCACGTCCTCGAGCAAGCTGGCGTCCTTGCCTTTGAACTCGATGGACTTCGAGGCCGCCACCTCAAACACCGTCTGTTTCTGGTCGACCTTTTTGAAGTTGAGTCCCGCGGACTGCCGTGAAACGTCGACCGGCGCGGCCGGCGGCGCATTCTTCTTCTCAACATGGCGAACCCAGTCGCGCCGCACATAGGCCAGCAGAGTCACCGCCGCCAGCACCAGCGCGACAATCGCGGACCAGCGCGCGTACCTCGCCGCTTCACTTCGCAACATACATTTAGTTAAGCAAACTTCCGACAGGCTGTATAGGAGATGGAAGGCTGGCTTTAGCTCGCAGACTCCGCATTGGCCAAGGTATCGGGCAAAATGCCCATGTTCGCGGCGGCCACGCTGTCCCGGTTTGTATTTTTCACCAGGTACATCGCTTCGTCCGCCAGATGCAGCAATCCTTCCTTGGTCTTGGAATCAACTGGGTAGGACGCCACACCGACGCTCGGCGTGATGCGCACCTTTATTCCGGCCTGCTCCAGCCAAGGCGTCTCGCGGATCATCTTGTGCAACCGCCGCGCCACATTCAGCGAATTTTCCTTGGACGTCTGCGGCAGCAGAATCACAAATTCATCGCCGCCATAACGAAACGCAAAGTCGATCAAGCGGCAATGCGTCTTCAGGGCGCTGCCGATCTCCGCCAGCAGCTTGGACCCGATCAGGTGCCCGTGCGTATCGTTCACTTCCTTAAAGTGGTCCAGGTCGATGAAAACCAGCGAGAACTCGTAGTTGTAGCGCTGCGAACGGTAAATCTCTGTCTCCAGGATAAAGCCCATGTGCCGTGCGTTGTAGAGCGTGGTGCAATCATCGGTGATAGTTAATTCGTGAATGCGTTTGACGTGCCGCGCGTTTTCCAGCGCAATGGCCGCGAAGTCCGCCAACGCTTCGAGCAGATTCAAGTCGCGCGCATCGAAACCTTCGGGCCCGAAGCAATTGATCAGCTCGATTACGCCCAGGCAGGTATCCCGAAATTTGACCGGAACGGCGACAATCGACTGCGTCTCCATCTTGGTCTTCTCGTCGACCTTGCCGAAAAACCGTGTGTCCTTGGAAGTGTCCGGCACCACCACCGCTTCGCCGTGCTGCGCTACCCACCCGGCGATTCCCTGCCCTACTTTGATGCGCACATCTTTCAGAGCCTGGGAAGCCTTGCCCACGGCCAGCTCGAAATACAGCTCCTGCTTGGCTTCGTCCAGTAGCAAAAGCGACCAATTGTCCGGGCGCAGAAATTCGTCGATTTTCTCCATGATGGTGCGAAGCACCTGGTCCAGTTGCAGAGAAGAGGTAAGCGCTTTTCCGAGTTCCTGGAAAATCGCCAGCTCACCCGCTTCACGTTGATGGGAGAGCACCGTCGCGTTGCGACGGCGTTCGACGGCAGGAAATGGCTTGACTTCCTCCACGTTCGGTTGAACCTGACCCTTAGAATTTCGGCCGGCTGCCCTGACGGACCCCAGGGTTTGCCGCAGATGCGACTCGGCCCACACCTACGAATCTCCGCAAGTATAGGCTCCGTGCAAAATGGCGTGCAACACACTCGTAGGACAGGCGTTGCTATGTTGCCATCAGCGCGGCCGCTCCGGCCTCCTCCCCAGTGTCCACCGGGTACCAGCGCATAAAGAAGACGGCATTTTGACGCTTTGCGGACTTAAAACGTATCGTTAGCTGTTCCCCCGCATCCAACTGATATCAAAGGATGCTTGGGTGAACAAGCGCTTCGCGATCCTTATCGCAGTAGTTCAGTTAATTTTGTTCGCAGGCCATTTCTTCATCTACGAAACGTGGCAGTACTTCTCGCCGTCGTCGCAGCCAGCGGCGACAGTTTTCCTCCGAATCGCGTTCCTACTACTCTCAGTCAGTTTTGTCCCGGCGTCGCTGCTTGCCGCCCGTTATTACAATCGCTTCGTTCGAATGTTTTACACCGTGGCCAGTATTTGGCTCGGCGTATTGAACTTTCTCGTGATGGCCGCAGCCTGTTGTTGGGTGCTTTACGGAGCGATCCGTATCTCCGGTTTGCCGGTGAACGGCTCCGCCCTCTTTTTCACGCTATTTGGCGCCGCTCTTCTGGTCAGCCTCTATGGAATCATCAATGCTTCCTGGATACGCGTTAAACGCATCAGCGTAAAATTGCCGGCCCTGCCCAAGTCTTGGCGCGGCCGCACTGCCGCATTGGTCTCAGACACCCATTTGGGGCACGTCCGCGGGTATCCGTTTATCTCCGGGATCGTAGCGACGCTGCGGCAGGTACGCCCGGACATCCTGTTCATCGCCGGCGATCTCTTCGATGGCACCAGGGTTGAGCCGAAGCACCTGGCCGCGCCTTGGATGAATCTCTCGCCACCACTAGGGAAATTCTTCGTAACCGGCAATCACGAAGAGTTTTCTCATCCCAGCCAATATGCTGATGCACTTCAGCGTAGCGGCGTCCGCACTTTGCTCGACGAGAAACTGATGGTCGACGATCTGCAGCTCATCGGCGTGACCTACCATACCCTGGCAACCCCGGAACGCTTCCGTTCATTCCTCCGAAATGGCGGTAACGGAGGTAACGGTAATGGAGCCGGCCACGCCAGCATCCTGCTGGCTCACGGTCCGCATAATTTGGCCATCGCCGAAGAAATGGGCATATCCCTTCAACTCTCGGGCCACACCCATCGCGGCCAGGTGTTCCCTTTCACCTGGATCACATCTCGAATCTTCCGCGAATACACCTACGGATTACACTCCCACGGCGCAATGAAGGTTTACACCTCCAGCGGCGCAGGGACGTGGGGTCCGCCAATGCGCGTAGGCAGCCGGCCAGAGATCGTCCTCATCCGCTTCGAGTAAACTCGACGCCTTATTACGCGCTTATCGGACTAGCGGATTTCACATGTCCGTAATCCGACTTACAGGGGACTTACGCTGCGTTTTGCCTTATAATTAGCTCTCGATTACCCGCCCGCATCTCCTCGCAGCCTTTAGCGATCCCGGCCAGAGTTCGGGTGAATCCTTCGGAGAATAAGGAGTTGACCTATGAAGAACAAAGTTTGCATTGGCATGGTTGGTTTCTTATTTCTTGCCGCTTCAGCATTCGCAGATGCAAAGAAGCAGCAAGAACGCCTGGAAAACTCCGGAAAAGTCATCAAGGAAATCCTGAACGTACCCGATAACGTTCCCCAAGATCTTCTCGATAAAGCAAGATGCGTCGTTGTACTGCCATCCGTGGTCAAGTTCGCCATCGGCATCGGAGGGAGCTATGGCCGCGGCGTCATGACCTGCCGAACCGGTGAAAACTTTACTGGACCCTGGGGTGCACCGTCTATCATCGCGCTGGAAGGCGGTAGCTTCGGACTGCAACTTGGCGGCCAGGCCACGGACTTTGTTCTGCTGCTCATGACTCCCCGCAGCGCGGAGGCTGTTTTGAGCAGCAAGGTAAAGCTGGGAGCGGATGCTTCTGCCGCGGCCGGCCCTAAGGGCCGTGATGCGGCGGCTGCGACCGACGTCACCCTGCGAGCGGAGATTCTCAGTTATTCCCGTTCCCGAGGACTTTTTGCTGGAATCTCGCTCGAGGGCTCGACGTTGCGGCCCGACAAGAATGCAAACAAGGAGCTGTACGACAAAGATGTCAGTCCTAAGGACATCGTTCTCAAGGGAGCGGTGCCTGCCCCTCCTTCCGCCCAAGAACTCCTATCCACCCTGAACAACAAAACGCCCAAAGCCAAAGCCGCTGACTGAACCTTACCGAGAACCTGAACCAAAGCCCGGTACCGGATCGGACACATCCGTCCGTTTGGAAAATCGATGCTGCAAATGTCTATATGCAAAGATTAAGGCGCCGATTTTACTTAGGGGGAAACCATGAAATCGGGCTATCTTGAACAGCTAAAATCTGACATCGCCGCACGTTTCGAAAGGGATCTTCGCAAACCAAGGGCTAAACCCGCGATGAAGCCAACCATGGAAGAGGACTCGGCGCTGGAACGGCAGAAACAGGATCATTTCGCTAGGCTCTTGATGGCGGAGGCAGTACGTCAGCTTAAGTAGGTCTTAGGAACCATTCGCCTATGGAATCCGGCGGGGTCGCCTTGGACTTGAATGAAGTCATTCGGGCCAGTGTCGCCCGATGCCGTTCGGAGTCGCGCCCTCCTCCTCTTCGCCGCACACCCATGGGCCCGCAGCGTTATTTTACTCGTTCCGTAACGCCACCAACGGATTTAGCCGGGACGCATGCCGGGCCGGTATCGCACCGGCAACCATGGCCACCAAGCTCAGGAGCAGCGCTCCCCCCAACCAGAATTATCGGATCCCGAGCGTTTCCTCCCGCCCAACTCTCAAGAATCCTGTCCATGATCAGGGTAAGCGCTTGGCCAGTCGCAATGCCGCTCCCCACACTCACCACCATCGACGCAAACACGAGCCGCATGACCTGCGTGGGTTGTGTACCCAACGCCATGCGGATTCCAAATTCGCTCGTGCGCTGTGCCACAGCATAGGACACCACGCTATATAACCCGACCGCCGCGAGTGCTAATGGCAGCCACGCCAGGCTTCCAAAGGTCCATGCCGCCAGACGCGACAGCTGCCATTCGGGCAGATCGGTGATCCAGGTTTCCACGTCCCTTGCCACGCTGTAGGTCTGCTGGTCTGGATTCACCACGGCCAACTGTTTCTGCACGGCGTGCAGCAGCATCAGCGGCGGCACTTTCCGACATCCGCTTCGAGTAAACTCGCCGCCGTATTACCCGCTTATCGGATACCTTCGCATACTGACAGCACCTCTGGATCATTTCCGCAGTAACGATTCTTGGTTTGCGGATGTGTCGGAAACGAAGCGCCCATTAACAAGATTTAATTTCGCCTTAAGCTTTTATGTGAACCGATATCCCCAGGGGGGTGTATCTTTTGAGGCGCTTTTCGGTGGACTGTGCCCTACACATCGAATGAATTCGATTTTTGCCCAATCTCGTCTACCGATAACGATTTTCACTGGAGATAAAGTGCTACGAACCTTTTCTTTAATCGCCGTGATTGCAGCTGTCTCACTCCTTGGAATGATGCGCACCGCTTCCGCGCAAGAGGAGGGGCCCTCGCAAGAGCAAAAAAAGGCCGCCCCATCGCAGCTAGAACTTCAAGTCATCGCCATCAAAGCCGGACACCTGTTTGACAGCAAGTCCGGTCAGGTTATCAACGATCAAGTGATTCTGATCAAAGGCGACAAGATTACCGACGTCGGAGGCGGCGGCAGTATAACCATTCCGTTGAACGCCCAGGTAATCGACCTCGGCCAGTTGACCGTCTTGCCCGGACTGATCGATGGCCACACGCACATTTTTTCGAGCAACGTCAGTTTCGTGAATACCAGCCGCGAATATCGAACATTAGTAGCAGTGTCAGACGCGCAACTCGATCTTCGCGCCGGATTTACCACCTTGCGCGATTTGATGAGTCATGGGGGTGGGTATGCAGACGTGGACATCCGCAACGCAATTAATCGCGGCTTGGTCCCGGGCCCGCGTTTGCAGGTGTCCACGCCGGGTCTCGTCGCCACCGGAGAAGGCATGGTGGGCACATGGGAATTGAAGGTTGGCAATCGCTACGACGTTGCCGATTCTCCATGGGAAGCACGCAAGATCGTACGCGAAGAAATTCATTACGGCGCAGACTGGATTAAATTTCATGCCACGGCCGGATACAAATTTGATAGCGACGGAAAACTGACCGTGGATTCCACGTTTACACCTGAAGAAGTGAAGGCCATCGTGGACGAGGCCCATCGCCATCACAAGAAAGTGGCGTGCCACGCATTTGGCGGCGAAGGCCTGAAGAGCTGCATCGAGGCCGGAGTGGACACGTTGGAACACGGGAACGTACTCGACGATGACGATATCAAGACGATGGTGCAGAAGGGCATCTATCTGGACCTGACCGCGGAGCATTACCTCACCGAGGATTATCTACCCGCAGACACCAAGGCGACTGGCGGTAAGAACAGCTTGGCGGCGCTTCAGGAAGCTAGCGCCCGTAAGGCCATTGCCAAAGGCGTGAAACTTACTTTCGGAAGTGGCGTCCATTCGACCCCCGGTGGAATTCATGCTCACGGAACGCAAGGAACAGAGTTCGCGACTCTCGTGAAGTATGGGCTGTCACCCACGAAAGCAATTCAGGCCGCCACCATCGTCAACGCTGAAATGATGGGATGGAAAGACAAAATTGGCTCTATCGACAAAGGCAAATTCGCTGACATCGTCGCCGTGTCCGGCGACCCCCTGAAAGACATCACCGAGCTGGAGCGCATCAAGTTCGTGATGAAGGGTGGCCAGATCTTCCGCAACGAAGTAAACGCAAAATAAATAACGCCGTGGGAAGTATCGTCTTTGTCCGCTGCGAGCATTCGCATCTAAATCGAGGTTGTTTGACACGATTCGCCGCGCCGCCTATAGTGCCGTCGAGGGGAGCCACACTTTCCGCGAGTGTGCGCCGCCGTCAGCACCCGCGCCTCGCCGCTTCACGTCGACGCTTAGGTTGCGCCGGCGCCGACAGGGTTCAATTTCATGGCCAAGGGAAATTTTGGGGAACGTCTGAAACACGAGCGCGAGCTGCGCGAAGTTTCGCCCAACGAAATAGTTGTAGCCACCCGTATTAGCTTGCGTTTCCTGGAAGCTCTGGAGAATGAGGATTGGGACAAGCTCCCGGGCGGCGTCTTCAATCGCGGCTTTGTACGCGCCATCGCTCGTTTCCTGGGCCTCGACGAGGAAAAACTTTTGGCGGAATATGATCTCGCGCGCGGCGACCAGGCGCCAGAATTCGTTTCGCCGGAACACCGCATCCCGCAAACATCGAAATGGGTTTTGGTGGGACTCGTGCTCGGAGCGCTGGTCGGCATCGCAGCGCTGGTGGCGGCCGGTGTGTACGGCTGGCGACGATACTCCGCGGATCGCCATGGCAAATCCTCGTCGGCCATAATGACGCAATCGCTGATCATGGCGCAGTCCGCGGGCGAGCCTCCGCAAAGCAAATCCTGCGCCCCCTAAATCTTTCTATTCCAGTTCGCCAGCAACCTACGTGGGGTGTTGCTGGAATTGAACCGCTAGCGATGGCGACCCTCGGTTCCCCGCGCGTCTCCGGTACAATGGTGCCTAGCCAAACGATTTGAGGCCGTCACCGGTGGAAACTCTCAGTCCAGATCTGATCGAATCTCTTCGCAGCGGACGCGCTACCCGCGAGCGCAAGATTGCTGTCTGTACTGGCAGCGCGCACCTCGCAGCGGCAGACCGAGCAGAAATTCTCGCCGTCCTGGCGCACGATGCGGATGAGGTAGTCGCCAACCGCGCGCAAGATGCGTTCCTTTCCCACGCAATTGAACCCATCATTGAAGCGTTGGCGCGCGAAGCCGCCCTCCCCGCACTGTTCGCCTATGCCGCCAAGAATCTTGCCGACAAACGCGGCATCGGCGATGCCATGGTGCGCAACAAGAATTGTGGCGCGGAATACTTGGTCCCCGTAGTGCGCTCGCTCTCCACCGAGAGCATTCAGATGCTGATGGAAGAACTCGACCGCGTTAGCGAATCGCCTGCGCTGGCCGCCGCTCTCGAACACAGCTCCTCGGTCACCGCCGAGCAAAAAGCGCAACTGCATGAGTTGCGCGGCACCGCGATCGACCAAGGCGCGTTGGCCGAAGCCGCTCTCGAGGCTGAGCCCGATCTTGGCAAGCGCCAGACTTTGCTCCAGCGCCTGGCCACCATGACCGTTGCGCAGCGCGTGCAATTCGCTATCAAAGGCGGCTCAGAAGCGCGTCGCACCCTGATTCGCGACTCCAACAAAGTCGTGCAGCGCGCAGTCCTGCAATCCCCGCGCTTGACCGACCAGGAAGTGGAAGCGTTCGCTGCGATGTCCAGTCTCACCGATGAAATTCTTCGCGCGATCGCCAAGAATCGCAACTTCCGTAAAAATTATGTCGTCATCCGCAACTTGATGAACAATCCCAAGTCTCCGCTGGACGTCACCCTGCACATGCTGCCCATGCTCAACCCGCTCGACCTCAAGCGCCTATGCACCAATAAAAATATTCCGGAGACGCTGCGCACCACGGCCAACAAACTTCAGCGCCAGCGCATGGAAAACAAGAAGTAATTCCAGTATCCGGCGGAATTGTAGCGCTGCCGGCTTCTGCGGCTATCTTTTCTGAATGGCTTTAGCTCAGCTTCGGGTGCTTGTGATGAAACTCGGTGGCTTGCTGATACGCGCGCGCAAATGCCAGCAGCTCCGCCTCGCGATACAAATTCCCAAGAAACGTCAGGCTGACGGGAGTTCCCGGTCCGCCGATATTGTCATCGTCGCCGTCATCTTTTGCCGGAGGTTTTGGCGCGTCGTCGCCCCGGAATCCATTGGGCAAAATTAGCGCCGGATGGCCGGTCAAGTTGGTGATCACCAATTGCTCGCTGCCTGTAGGCGCAACAATCACATCTACCGTATCAAAAACTGCCGCCACTCCATCCATAGCCAATCGCCTCGCCCGGCTCGCTTGAATGTACTCAACGGCCGGGATGAAACGCGCGGACCGAAACGTGTTCGGCCAATCGTCGGCGGACTGCGCGGTCAACAGCTTGTCGCGTCCGGAGCGCGTCAACTCATCAAATGCCGCCGCGGCTTCGGCGGTCAACATCGCCACCATCGGGTCATACGGAAATTTCGGCATCTCCACCGGAATCAGCGCGACGCCCATGTCTTGTAGCTTGGCCAGCGCGGCCTCGGCAAACCGCCGATCGTACTTTGCGCGTTCCTGGAACGCCGCTCGTTTCTTACGCTGCTCCTCGCGTTTCTTTTTCGCCTCTTCGGATATCGCGGGCTCTTCCTTTTCGGCATCCTCTTGCGGCTGCGGAGTGCGCTCGAAATCGCTCTTCAAGTATCCAATCCGCAATTTCTTCCAATCCAGCTCCGCGTCCCAGTTGAACGCCGCGTTTTTCACCGTGCGATCTTTTCCATCCGGCCCGTAAATAGCGCTCAACACCAGCGCGCAATCCTCCACCGAGCGGCAGATTGGCCCCAGTTTGTCCATGCTCCAAGACAAAGCCATCGCGCCAGTGCGCGGCACAAAACCGAACGTGGGCCGCAAGCCAGTGCAACCGCAACGCGTCGAGGGCGAAGAAATCGATCCCAGCGTCTCCGAACCGATGCTGAAAGCCACGCAACCCGCCGCCGTCGCCGATGCCGGGCCCGCCGAAGATCCGCTCGAACCCTGCGCCGGATTCCACGGATTGCGCGTCTTGCCGCCAAACCATACGTCGCCTTGTGCCAGCGCTCCCAGCGTCAGCTTCGCGACCAGCACCGCGCCCGCTTCATCCAGCCGCTGCACCACCACAGCATCTTCGTCCACGGTCTGCTTCTCGAAACCCGCCGCGCCCCACGTCGTGCGGTATCCCTTCACCGCCAACAAGTCCTTCGCGCCCCACGGCAGACCATGCAGCGGCCCGCGATATTTCCCCGCGGCAATCTCCCGGTCAGCATCCTGAGCCTGCGCCATAGCGCGTTCCTCGGTCAGCGTCACCGTGAATTTCAGCAGCGGGTCGTATCGCTTGAGCCTCCCCAAATACATTTCCGTAAGCGCGCTCGATGAAACTTTCTTCGTGCGCACCAACTCCGCCAGCTCCCGCACGCTGGCAAACGCCAACTCCTCCACCTTCTTGGGACTAGAGACGTTCGGCATCGCGGACAATCGCGCCGCCCTTCGTTCCATCTCATACTTCGCTGCATTCACCACCGGATCAAACAGCAGCGCCGGCTCCACAGAGTTCGGTATGTGCAGCGCGTAAATTGCCTCGTAACCCTTCGCTTGCTCATTCAAATTGTCGAGCATCATCTGCTTGTATTCTTCGGAAATCGCCACGTCCGCAACTGCTGCCGCCGCGTCAATCATTTCCTTCGTGATCTTGACCGCGCCCTTCCCCTGCGCCTGCGCCCACAGCACTCCCGGAAACAGTGTCGAGCCCAAGCCCACTCCCGTGCACGCCTCCATAAAACGCCGCCGGTCCATCATGCCGTTCGCCCCCTCGCAAGCATCGAAAGCGGCGGCACTATACCATTTGTAGGCCACTCATTCGTCGAAATCCGGCTATGTGAATGCCACCCAGAAACGCAAAAAGCCGCTTCCCCTCCGCGAAGGGGAAGCGGCTCTTGTGCCGCGAAGCAAAAATTGTCGTGAATTACCTCCGCGAAGCGCCGCCGCTGGCCTTGCCCTTGCTCATGCCTTCCTTAGTAACATGTGCCTGCATGTGTTGCGCTAGCTCCAAGTGCGATTGCAGCGTGGGCAGTGTTTTTTGCGCGAACTCTTTGACTTCAGGTTTCTGCGCAGACGTCTCGCCCTTCTTGAATTCGGCAATGTCCTTTTGGTGGTCTTTCACCATTTCTTGCGAATAGGCTCGATCAAAGTCGGGTCCCGATAACTTGGACAGCCTGTTATATGTCTCAGCATCCTTGTGACTTATATCGGTCGGCATGTTGATGCCGTCCTTGGAGCCGAGCTGCTTTATTTCCTCTAACGCCTTGGAATGATCTTCCACCATACGCTTCGCAAAATTCTTCACTTCCGGTGCTTGTGCTTTTTCTTCGGCCAACTGACCGAGCTTCACTTCG
>Ga0137412_10002668_pt1 | contig 14138 bp, 12 predicted proteins | sample CZODoug2_1_16fun_FD_122160 | JGI IMG/M metagenome (GOLD analysis project Ga0137412, IMG submission 122160) | Vadose zone soil fungal communities from Angelo Coast Range Reserve, California, USA - CZODoug2_1_16fungal (Hybrid Assembly) | ecosystem: Environmental > Terrestrial > Soil > Vadose zone... | reverse complement strand
TTTTCGTAGCCACCTTCACAAAGAGTCACGCCGAAGAAGCCACGAATCGCGTGTTCGGGTGGGACGTCGCTGGTGCGTGGGGCCTTGGCCTCGCCTGCGTCCGCGTGGCCCACGATCTCCAGCCGCATGCCATCTGGATCGGCAAAGCTGAGTACTTCCTCCTGAAACCGTTCGCCCGTGCGTTCCGCAGGGACGCCTGCGCCCAGCAAACGCTTCTCCCAGAACTCGAGCGATGAGTGCGGAACACTGAAGGCTGTCGCGGAGGTTTCTCCGACGCCCAAGCTGCCGCGCGTGGCATGAGGCCAGGGAAAAAATGTCAGGATGGTTCCCGGCGAGCCGGCATCATCGCCAAAGTAGAAGTGGTAGGTTCCCGGATCGTCAAAATTGATGGTGCGTTTAACGAATCGAAGCCCCAGCACTTCCGTGTAGAAGTCAAGATTGCGCTGCGGGTCGGAAGCAATGGCTGTTACGTGATGCAGCCCAACGATGGGTTTTGGCATGACTTATTGTAAGGCAGCGAAAAGGGCACCCACCGGTGGGTGCCCTTTTTCGCCGCTGTTGGTTGGCGCCTTACGGCAAGTAGTAGCGGAAGGACGTGTAGATCATACTGTCCAGCCCGCGCGGTTCGTTCGGCGTGCCGGCACCCGACCAGGCATGGCGGTCTACGTAGGAGAACTGCGGTCCCCACTGGATACGGCCGCGATTCACCTTTTCCTTCGATCCGTCATAAGGTTTGAACCAGACACCGAAGGTGCCTTCGTACAGGACGCGGGTGTCCGCCGTGCAACTGCCGTCGGAATTGTCATGCGCTAATTTTTGACCGACACTTACCGCCTGAAAGTTCATGCCGAAAATAACCGGAACTGGAGCATTGCTCGAGCCGAGGTGGGTCTTGCCTTTGATCTCGTTGACAATGGCGTTGACCTTCAGTTGGTCATAGCATTTGATTGCATCGAAGTCTGTGGTCCAGTCATCGCCATTGGGAACGAGCGCGCCACAATCAAAACTGGATTGTGGGTTGAGCGCTGCCGTCTTCAGGCCAGGGAGCACAATCTGAAGAGAGTTCACTTCGGGCGAATAGTAATCGTCCAAGTTGCTGGGTTGATCGGTGCCCGTAGGCCCGGAAACCGAAGCGTAAGCTGCGTGCTTGTCGGACCAGGCTGTGTAGCCGCCCGATGCATGGATCACACCAAAGATGGTGTTCGTGCGAACGAAGTTCCAGGAATAAACGGGTTTGCAATTGTTAAATGGATCTCGAATCAGCTTGTTGGGATCGATCGACTTGACGCCGCCGTCAATCGTGGAGTAACCCGGGAATCCACCATTCAGCTTGCTCTGGTCGATTTCGTTGCCTTCCTCATATTCGGTTTGCGTTCCATTAATTTGGTTCACATTGCAGGTCCCGCCGGGCAGTCCGTTACCGGTCATGGTGTTCGGTGGTGCGAGAACGCGATCGTAAGCTACGTCGTAGAACGCGCCTACAGTTCGCGGACTTCCGCCGGTGACGATTGCCATCAGGCCGGGGAAAGAGTCGGACGGCCTGGAGGTAGTCGTACGCGTGTAGTGCACTCCGGTCGCGCCTAGAGCGGCGAGATGCGGACAAGTCTTCGACGCGACACAATTTTCATAGTCAACTGCGTGCATGCCGTCGATGCTAATGAGCAGTACCCGCTTGACCTTGTGACTCTGGCCAAGTTCGTCGTTGGCACGCGTAGAACTGGGTTGAAGAGCGCAGAGCAGAGCGAGACTCAGCGCAAGAATTGCGAATCGTAGTTTCAAATCCATTCTCCTTTTGGATACCACCGCCTGGAAGCGGCACACGGGTGATAACGCTAGGCGGGACGTGTTACGGACAGAAGAATGACGGGTATCGCCGGAGTGAACGGAGTGTGAATATGTTTTAAGAAAGCGGTCCGGTCAGGCCTGCCACCGCGCGTCTGCGGCGTATTGCGACGAATAAAGTTCGTTCGAACGCCGGATCGCATCGTTTATGCTCGCGACAATATTTTCTTTTCCCACGTGGCGTTCGAACTCCGACTGCTGCATCAATTGCGAAGGTTGTTCGCGTGCGCCGCAAAGAAGCAAAGTCCTGCCGGTGGACTGAACTTCGTCGGCAAGATCGCGGATAGCACCGAGGCCCGTGGCGTCGATGGCAGTCATATTGCGCAAGCGCAAGATCACGATTGGCGGCAAATTGCTCATGGCACGCAAAATTTCATCAAACTTATCTGTCGCGCCGAAGAGAAACGGTCCGTGCACGCGAAACACTGCGGCATACGATGGAATATCTTTGCCCTGCAGGACGTGGATCCGGCTGTCTTCGACGTAATCCTGCGTGACGCGCGCGACGGTCGTTGTCCGGGAAACCTTGCGAATGAAGGTCAGCGCAGCGAGAACCATGCCGACTTCCACCGCGAAAGTGAGATCGGTCACGACGGTGAGAGTCAACGTAAGAAGCCAAACCGCAATATCCGCCGCGCTGAGCTTGAGGATTTCTGGAATCTCTTCCCAGTCGCCCATGTTGTACGCAACCATGAGCAAAATGGCGGCCAGCGCGGACAATGGGACGTTTTTGACTAGTGGCGCGGCGAAAATCAGAATTGCGAGAAGGGTGAAGGCGTGAATCATGCCCGCGACGGGCGTTTTCGCGCCGGCACGGACGTTCGTTGCTGTGCGAGCGATGGCGCCGGTCGCAGGCAGCCCCCCGAACAGTGGCGAGAAAATATTGGCGACGCCTTGCGCCATTAGCTCGACGTTGGGATTGTGCTTGTCGCCGGACATTTTGTCGGAAACGACAGCGGACATGAGCGACTCGATTGCGCCGAGCATCGCCACCGTAAAGGCTGCGGAAAACAGCTGACGCATCGTGTCGTAATGAAGCGCGGGCACGGTAATGTGCGGCAGGCCGCTTGGAATGCCGCCGAAGCGTGAGCCAATGGTTTCGACGTTCAGATGCAGCGCTGCGACTGCGGCCGTTGCCCCGAAGCACACGACGATAGCGCCCGGAACTTTACGAGCGAACTTCAGGCAGAGAATCATGATGACGAGCGAAACTCCGGCGAGAAGCGTTGCGCGCCAATTAAGTGTGGAGAACGAGCGGCCCAACGCGGCCATACGATGAAAGAAATCGCTCGGCACTGTGTCCATGCGCAGACCGAACAAATCGCGGATTTGCGTGCTCGCGATGAGGATGGCAATGCCGTTGGTGAAACCCACGACCACCGGTCGCGGGAAATATTTGACGGCGGTACCCATGCCGGTCGCGCCAAGCAAAAGGAGCAGGACGCCGGCCATCATAGTGCACACGAACAGACCATCAATGCCGTGCTTCGCGACGATTCCCGCGACAACCACGACGAACGCTCCGGTAGGGCCTCCGATCTGCGTTTTCGAACCGCCTAGCGCGGAAATCAGAAATCCCGTAACGACCGCGCAATAGAGGCCGGCCTGCGGCGATAGACCCGACGAGATGGCGAACGCCATGGCAAGTGGAAGCGCGACAAGGCCGACTGTGACGCCCGCGATGACGTCAGAAACGAATTTGTGGCGATCGTAGTTCCGGAGCAGAAGTACGGATTTGGGCAACCATGCGTCGAGGGCGGCGTTCATTGAGGTCCGGGCAAGCAGTAAATTAGCTTACCGACCAGTTTAGCAGTGACGACGCGCCTGGACAGCGGTTCAACGGTGTACGGTGCCCTTGTAGGGAACAGAGTCTGTAGAACGCGGCCGAAGAACGTTAGCGAGCGACTTTCGTAGCTGCACCGGCGATCCACCGGAGGATGGGCTTGCGGGCCGCGCCAACTTCGTCGAGGCGTCGAACCCGTGTGGTATGCGGCGCATTTTTCACAACGTCGGGAGTCTTCGCCGCTTCTTCCGCAATAGACTTCATCGCTTCGATGAAGAGATCGCACTCTTCTTTCGATTCGGATTCGGTTGGTTCGATCATCAGCGCACCGGGAACGATCAGAGGAAACGCCGTCGTATACGGATGAAAGCCGTAATCGATCAAACGTTTGGCGATGTCCATTGTATTGACGCCATTGCGCTTCTGAATCGCGTCGCTGAAAACCACCTCATGCAGCGAGGGCAGGGAATAGGGCAGGTCGAAGGCGCCCTCAAGTCCTTTGCGAATGTAGTTCGCATTGAGCACAGCATCCTCCGTCGCCTGGCGAACGCCGGGACCGTACGCAAGAATGTACGCAAGCGCGCGAACCAGAACGCCGAAATTGCCCGTGAAGGCGCGAACTTTCCCGATGGAGTCTGGACGGCGCGAATCGAGAGCGAGTTTGCCGCCTTCTTTTTCGACGAGCACCGGGACGGGCTTGAACGGCTCGAGGATTTTCTTCATCGCCACGGGGCCTGCGCCGGGACCGCCACCGCCATGTGGCGTCGAAAAAGTCTTGTGAAGATTCAGGTGCATTACATCCACGCCGAGGTCGCCCGGGCGTGTGATGCCCGTTAGCGCGTTCATGTTCGCGCCGTCCATGTAGAGCAATGCCCCTTTGGCGTGGAGAATCTCGGCAATTTCAGGAACCCGCTCCTCGAAAATACCGAGCGTCGAGGGGTTTGTAATCATCAGCGCGGCGACATCTTCGGTTACGAGTTCGCGAAGTTTGTCGACGTCGATCTGGCCATGCGATTCGCTCTTGATGTTTTCGACCTCGTAGCCGGCGATGATCGCAGTCGCAGGGTTCGTGCCATGAGCCGAATCCGGGATCAAAACTTTCTTGCGTGCATTGCCTTGCCGCTCCAAATACGCGCGGATCAGGAGAAGACCAGTGAGTTCGCCTTGTGCGCCTGCAGCGGGCTGAAGCGTGATCGCATCCATGCCCGTGATTTCGAGCAGGCATTTTTCCAGGAGCTGCAGAATCTTCAGGCAGCCTTGCGAAAGGTCATCCGGCTGATACGGATGTTCTGACGCAATACCATCGAGCCGCGCGACGAATTCGTTGACGCGGGGGTTGTACTTCATGGTGCAGGAGCCAAGCGGATACATGCCGAGGTCGATCGCGAAGTTCCATGTGGACAAGCGCGTGAAGTGGCGAACAACTTCGATTTCGCTCACTTCGGGGAATCCAGCAACGCCGTCGGCGCGATGGTGCTTTCCGAGTTCGGCGGCCGCATTCGCGGAAGGGACATCAAGAGGCGGCAACTCGAATGCGCGCTTTCCTGGCGACGATTTCTCAAAAATCAGGCCTTCGTTCTGCGAAGGGTGGCGCGAAGCTTTGTTGATCTTGCTGTTCATAGCGGCTGGTCCAGTGCGCGGCGCAGCGCGGAGGCGAAACGCTCGATTTCCGCGCGAGTCGTTGTTTCGGTGACACAGACAAGGGCCGTTTTGGTCAGCTCCGGATAGAGTGACCCGAGCGAAAGCGGCCCGACGATTTTTTCTTTCAGCAACTCAGCGTTCACCATGCGTGCTGAGCGCGGGAGCTCGATCGTGAATTCATTGAAGAACGGCGCGTCGAATTTGCGCTTCACTCCGGGAATTTTCTCCAGCTCGCTCAGCGCGAATCGAGCTTTCGACAGATTCTGGTGCGCCATCTCGCGCAAGCCTTCCTTGCCAAGAAGCGTCAAATGAACGGTTGCCGCCAGCGCGCAGAGAGCTTGGTTCGTACAAATGTTCGACGTCGCCTTCTCGCGACGAATGTGTTGTTCGCGAGTGGCAAGCGTCAGGACAAATCCGCGACGCCCTTCTGTGTCGGTCGTTTGTCCGGCTAGCCGGCCCGGCATCTGGCGAACAAATTTATCGCGCGATGCAATCACGCCGACAAATGGGCCGCCGTAACTTGGCGCAAGACCGAAGCTCTGGCCTTCCATTGCGACGATGTCCGCTTCCGCGGGCGGCTTCAACGCGCCGAGCGAAACGCCTTCCGCGATCGCGACGACCAGCAGCGCGCCAGCACCGTGCACCGCATCGGCGTCCGCCGCGATGTCCTCGATGACTCCGAAGAAATTGGGCGATTGCACAACAACTGCGGCCACGTCGTCCTTCAACGTTGCCTGCAGCGCCTTGCCGTCTAATTTTCCATTTGTGCCGTAGGAAATTTCCTCGACCGTTAATCCCGAGTTCTTCGCGTAGGTCTTCAAGACGTCGCGGTATTCGGGATGCAACGATTTGGCCACCAGCACGCGCCGCCGTCCGGTTAGCCGTTCCGCCATCAGCACCGCTTCTGTCGTCGCGGTTGAACCGTCGTACATCGAGGCATTCGCGACTTCCTGGCCGGTGAGCTGGCACATCAAAGTTTGAAACTCAAAAATCGCCTGCAGCGTACCCTGCGTAATTTCGGCCTGATACGGCGTGTAGGAAGTCAGAAATTCACCGCGCAGTAGGATCGTGTCGGTAATCACCGAGCGCAGATGGTTATAAACGCCGGCTCCGAGAAAACTCGCGTAACCGAACGAATTTTCTTTCGCGCGGTCTTTGAAATAGGAAATGACTTCGGCCTCCGAATGGGCCGCAGGCAGCTTCAGCGCTTCGCGCAAGCGGTAGCGCTCCGGAATGCACTCAAAAAGTTCGTCGATGGATTTTGCGCCGATCGCCGAAAGCATTTGTTGCCGTTCAGCGGGGCTTTTGGGGAGGTAACGCATCAGGCCGAGGCTTCCTTGCCCTTCTGCGCGATGTAGGCTTCGTATGCCGGACCATCCATCAAGCTGTTCAGCTCTGCGGGATTCGCGAGTTTCACTTTGACGAGCCAACCCGCGCCATGGGGATCGGAGTTAAGCAATTCAGGTTTGTTTGCCAGCTCGGCATTCGCTTCCGTGACTTCGCCGGCTGCCGGCGCATAAATTTCGCTAACGGCTTTGACCGATTCGACATTGCCGAACGACTTGCCGGTTTCAAGCTTTGCGCCGAGTTTGGGCAGTTCGACGAACACGACGTCGCCCAGTTCGCTCTGCGCATAATCCGTGATGCCAATCGTCGCGGTCCCGCCGTCCACCTTCACCCACTCGTGCTCTTTCGTATACCGGAAATTCGATGGATATCCCATTTGGACTTCTCCTTGATTTTCCTTTTCGAAATTCTATGCGGTACTAACCGCCTGCGGCGCAATTTTCTTCGGTCGCTTGTAAAACGGCGTCGGCACCACTTGTGCTTTGATTCGTTGTGAGCGGACCTCGACGCAAAGCAGCGTTCCGACCGCGGCAAATTCCGGCGGCACGTAGGCCAACGCAATATTCTTGCAAAGCGTCGGAGAAGGCGATCCGCTCGTCACGATGCCGATTTCTTCCCCCGCACAATCGAACACCTTATAACCGTCGCGCGCGATGCCGCGCTCAACCGTTTCCATGCCGACCAGCGTGCGCTTCACTCTCGCGGTGCTCGCTTTTGCCAGCGCAGACCTGCCAATGAAGTCGCCCTTTTCCATTTTGCAGTACCGGTCAAGCCCGGATTCCCACACATTGATGGAATCGCTGATTTCATGCTCGTAAAGCGCCATCTTCGCTTCCAGCCGCAGCGTGTTGCGCGCACCGAGGCCGCAGGGAATAATTCCAAATTCACGGCCCGCTTCAATTACGGAAGTCCACACAGTCTCGCTCGTCGCAACATCACTCGGGACATAAATCTCAAACCCATCTTCACCTGTGTAACCCGTGCGGGCAATCAGCCGATTCGGCAGTCCGCAGACCGTTCCCTGCGTGAACCAATAATTCCTGATTGGCGCAAGATTTGCATCTGTCAGCTTCTGCAGAACGTCTACCGCGCGCGGCCCTTGAATCGCCAGCTGAGTGTATGCGTCGCTCAGATCTTCGACCATGCAGTCGAACGCGGAAGTATTCTGGCGAACCCACTGAATGTCCTTCTCGCGCGTTCCGGCATTAATTACCAGCAGAAAATCGTCATCGCCCAGCCGATGAACAATCACGTCGTCTACAAAAGTTCCTTGCGGGTAGAGCATCGCGGAGTATTGCGCCTGCCCAATCGCCAACTTCGACGCGTCATTCATGCAGAGGTGCTGAACCGCGGCGAGCGCGCCGCCAGGAGTTTTTCCGGTGTGAACGCGGATGTCGCCCATGTGGCTGACGTCGAACATCCCGACACCGCCGCGCACCACCTTGTGTTCCGCCATCAGGCCGCCGCTCGACGGATACTCGACGGGCATATCCCAGCCGCCGAAATTAACCATTTTCGCGCCAAGCTTCCGGTGCAGCGCATTCAGCGGCGTCTTGCGAAGTTCAGTTTGGGCAGAAGATGTGACGGAGTCCATCCCACTCGCTCAGGCAGAAAATCATGGTAGCACGCGCTGAAAAGTGCGTCAAAAGAAGGGAACATTTTAGCGCGTTTTAATTTCGGCAGTTCGGGCGCGCTATAATCTCGGTCATGCCGGTTGTCGTCTCGCTTCTTCGCGCGGTCAACGTAGGCGGCCACGCCGTGATCAAGATGGCCGATCTCCAAGCGTTGTATGAGGCGCTGAAGTTCCGCGACGTGCGGACGTACGTGCAGAGCGGCAATGTCGTATTTCGCACAGACAGCGGCGACTTGAAAGCGTTGAGTAAGAAAATCCAGATGGCGATCGAGAAGCGCTTCAAAGTCACGCCCGGCGTTCTTCTGCGAACGACGAACGAACTGCGTGGTATCGTTGCCGCAAATCCGTTCGCCAAACGCGCTGATGTCCTGCCCGCGAAGCTGCTTGTCTATTTTCTGCATGAGGAACTGACTCGGGATGCGGCAACAGAATTGAAGAAGCTGCCGCTCAAAGCCGAAGAATTGATTCCGACCAAACGCGAACTATACATCTATTTCCCGGACGGCATGGGAAAATCCAGGCTGCCGTGGCGCGCCGTCGAAAAGCTTTGCATCACGCCGGGCACCGGCCGCAATTGGAACACCGTCACCAAACTCCTCGCGATAGCAGAAGGACTCGAATCGTCGAAATAACCCGCCAGGGCCGTAAACGACAAGCGCCACTCGTGCCAGCTTTGCCTTGCTCCGTCGCCAGCCGCTCAGGTAGAGTTTTTGTGGAGGCATCCATGGCGCGCGGGCCGGTCGTCTGCGTTCAATGCGACAAGGGGGAACCTTTTTGCAATTGCGAAAAGTATTGCAGCATTTGCAAAGGCCAGGACGACGTGCATCTATGTGTCGACGGCCTCTACTATTGCCCGGATTGCCGCGAAGCCTGCGACATCGCGCTGGCCGACTCTCGTGCCCACTGAATTCAAGCACATTGAGATAAGCCTCGATGCGGACCTTCGCTTCGCTGCCGCCGTCGCCGGTGGCGCGCGTTACCTTGCCGAAGCCGGCGGATTGGCCGCCGAACTCGCTGGAAAATTGCAATCATCGGTGCTCTTTGCGTGCGAGGAGGCGTTTGCTCACCTTGATATCCGCCGCCTGCACGTTCAAGTTACGTTGAACCAATTCAATGACCGCATCGAAGTGCTGATTGTCCATCAGGCGGACGCGCCTTCGATCGGCTTGCACACTTTACTCAGTTCAGGGGCGGTCTCCATGGACGGGGTCGACCGCGTGCAATATGAACAGCTGAAAGGTTCGAGCGTCACGCGCCTCACGAAGTTCCTATCTCCTCAGGCATAGAGTCAGGGCAAAAAAATGAAAGGACGGGCGACCTGCCCGTCCTGTGTGCTATGTGCTGGATTTCTTCCTACATCTTCAGCGCAAAAGTATTTTTCTTGATCAACGCTGCCATCTGGTCGTCGCTCAGCGACATCCGCAGCGTCACTCGATCGCCGCCGGGCGTTACCTGAGCTTGACCAAGCAATTGCGACAGGTCTTGATTCTGTTGCTTTGCCTGATACTGCTGATAAACCAGGGCGAGCTGAAGCAACTGCGCCAGCGTATTGGCGTCGTCCGTCGATCCGCATACTGCCTGGAACTTGCCATCCACACCACCGCTGGCCTGCACGCTGATTAAGAGATTCTGCATTCGAGTGACAAGCTTTGCGGCTTCCGGAAATTGCTGGATTTGTGGAGCAAGCTGCTTCATCGCCAGGCGCGTGTATGCCGGGTTCAACACTGCCCAGACGGCGCCGGAACCATTTGTTTCGTTAATCAGCGGGAAGAGGTTGTCGTTGCGCATCAAACCTTCCTCGCCGCCGTAGCGCACGTTCAACATTTTCTCGAGTTCCGCGCGATGTCCGAACGCAGCCGTATTGGAATCTATAAACAGGAAAAACAAGTCATTCGGCCCGGCGCCGCTGCCGAACGCGTACATCGTGAATCCGTGCGACTTAAAAGTGGGCAGCTTCTGCGCCTTGAAAAACGCTTCAGTCGAATCCGGGTTGTAGCTTCCTAGCGCAACGCCGACAATCTCTTCGCCGGTCGGTACCGCGTTCGACCCCGTCCCTTCTGTCTTGCTGGTCACGCCTTCTGGAATCAAGCCCCATGCCACTTCTTCGACTTGCGAATTCGGATCCACGCCGGCCGACGCGAGGAATCTTTCAAACTGGCGGAATCGCTCCGGCAGCATCTGCTCCTGCAATTGGGGGAACCACTTTTGCGTTCGTGCCTGCTTCAAATTGGCATATGCAAATTCCCCGACGTTTTTCGGGAATAGCGCGATCGTGTCATTGCCAAGGTGCTGCGCGCGCGTTGCTCCCGGCGCCGCAAGCAAAGCCGCAGTAAAAGCCAATCCAGCCGCCATACGGGCAACACTTCCTGTGCGATTCATATTTCGTTCCTTTCGATTCGGGGCATGAGAAGTCTAATTTCCGCTGCTCTGGGCTCGCGGCGCCTCAGCCAGTTTTCCTCGCAGTGCCGTGATTTTTCCGCGCGTCGCCGCCACGTAATTTGCGTCCTTCAAACCGTCGAGGTTGATCTCAACGTTTGCCAGTGCGCCCTGCGCTCCGGCAGCGGCCATCAAACGAGCCACTTGTAAGTCTGACTTCATGGATGCCGCCGCGATAGCTTCAAGTTGTTTCAGGCGTTCGAAGAGAGCAACGGTCCGCTGGGCCACGCCAAGAGGGACTTCCGCCGCTCCACGAGTGGCCGTTTGAATGGCGTCCTCGCGCTGTTGCGTTTCGCCGGCATCGCCCTGGGGCAATTTGAACGCGGCCATTACGGCGTCATAAGACGCAGCGTCGCGATCAATCGCGTCGGCGAACGCGTCGCTCTCTTTACGAAGCGCATCCAGATGCTCGGAAAGTTTGTCGAGGTGCCCCGCCTGCGATTTCTTCTTGCGGGAAAGGCCGGCCACCATTTGTCCGAGCGATGCGGCCAATGCGCTGGCAAATGCGGATACGCTGCCCCCGCCAGGTGTCGCGGTTGGTTGGGCGACGGCTTCGAGGAACGGTCGTGCCAGCTTTGCCAAATTTCCGCCCTCTTCACCCTGTACAGGCGCGCCGGTCAGCGCCGCGGCCAATTTATTTTCGAACACTTGTGCCGGCGAAAAGTTCTCCAGCTGCAGAAAATAGTCCGCCGCCATCTCAATCGCTTTTTTCGGCACCAATCCGACGATTTCGCTTCCCACGGGCATTGCGCCATGGCGTTCTGCTTCGCGCTTCACCATCTCGTACACGCGATGCATTGGGGTCTGCTCATAGTCCGTCAAATTAATAGACACCTGAGCCAGATTCCGCGCCTTCAACTCGACGCCCATGCTTTTAACATAACGCAGACCGCCGTTAGAAAACCGAATCGCCTTGGCGATCTTGTTTGCAACGGAAATATCAGACGTGTTGAGGTTGACGTTATATGCCACCAGAAATTTCCGCGCGCCGACCACCGTTACTCCTGCCGTGGGATGCAGCTTCGGGTCGCCAACGTCTGGCTGGCGATCGTGATTTTTCTTCAATTCTTCGCGCAGACCTTCGTACTGCCCCCGTCGAACATTCTCCAGATTCACGCGGTCAGGCCGCGTCGCTGCCGCTTCATAAAAGAAAATCGGGATGCGATAGCGTTTCCAGATTTCGTTTCCAACGCGCTTTGCCAGCGCCACGCAATCCTCAATAGTCACGCCATCCACTGGAATGAAGGGCACGACATCCGTCGCCCCAACTCGCGGGTGCGCGCCGGTGTGCGTGTTCATGTCGATCAATTCCATTGCCTTGCCTGCGCCGAGAATCGCCGCCTCGCCTACAGCGTCGGGTTCGCCCGCCAGCGTAATCACGCACCGGTTGTGGTCCGCGTCCATCTCGCGGTCGAGCACGTACACACCCGGCACGCTGCTCATCACGCCCACAAGCGTGTCCACCTTCGCCGCATCTCGCCCTTCGGAAAAATTCGGCACACACTCGATTAGTCGTTTCATTGCTTTGTTTTCTTATCCCTCAGCGGCGGAAAATAGCTGGGCGGAAATATTTTCTTTCCGTCCTTCCCTACTGGAGCCGGCGGCCGTTTTGCGGGCCGAATGGGCTTGAGTGCAGGCTTTGGTGGCGCGAGTCGCAAGTTTACGCGCGGAGCGCCCTTAAATCTCGCGAACTGCCGGAATTGCCACAGCACAGCCGTGAGCGCCGTAACCAACAAGCCTACCAGCGTGCCGCGATAAAAGCCCATGCCTCCCGCGCCCACCAGTATTGACACACCGACGCACTCAGCTGCTAAAACATTGTAATAATATTCCTCAAAGAACGTCTTCCGCGGCTTCTTGCTCGGCGGAATGACCGTCACTTTCACCTGCTTCTTGAAGTTCGGCGTTGGTTTACGTGGCGGCATAAATCACTCTTCCGCTCTTTAAAGTCAGCCAACAAGTGTTCACTCCAAAATAGTAGGGAATTTCCCGGTAGTCTTCCACTTCGAACACGGCCAAGTCCGCTTGTTTGCCAACCTCGATGGAACCGATTCGTTTGTGCCGGCCAAGAGAGTAGGCGGCGTTGTAAGTGGCCGCCACGATCGCCTCGGCGGGAGTCATACGTAATTGCGTGCATGCCAGCGACAGGACCATCGACATACTTGCAGTCGGGCTCGTGCCGGGATTGTAGTCGGTCGCCAGCGCCACAATCGCGCCCGCGTCAATTAACTTCCGCGCCGGGGCATACTGCTTCAGCCCAAGATGAAAATCGCAACCGGGCAATAGCGTAGCAACGGTGTTTGACTTGGCGAGAGCTCGAATGTCGGTGCCATTCACCTGCTCCAAGTGGTCGCAACTCGCGGCGCCAAGTTCGACGGCAAGTTGCGTAGCGCCTGTATGAGTCAATTGTTCGGCATGCAGCCGCGGCACGAGGTTATTTTCCCAGCCTGCTGCCAGGATTTGTTTTGACTGCGCTCGCGAGAGAGCTCCCCGGTCGCAAAACACGTCGCAATATTCGGCGAGGCCGTTCGCCGCAACCTCCGGAATAAGCCAGTCGGTCAACAGCTTCACGTATTCGCTTGGCCCTTCCGCTTTCGGGCGAAGCTCCGACGGCACAACATGCGCGCCGAGGAACGTCGAAACAATCTCGATCGGCTGTGCCGCGCCCAGTTCTTTCTGCAGTGAAAGAATTTTCAGCTCGCTTGTAACGTCCAGGCCGTATCCGCTCTTCGCTTCGATCGTAGTAGTGCCGTGCGCCGCGAAAATCTCCAACGCCGCGCTCGCCCTGCGCCTTAGTTGCTGACCCGTGGCAGCCCGTAGCTTCTTGACCGAATTGAGAATCCCGCCGCCCTTTCGAGCAATCTCTTCGTAGCTTGCGCCCTGAATCTTCAGCTCATATTCTTCCGCCCGGCTAGCTGCGTGAATCAGATGTGTGTGCGAATCGACGAAGCCCGGCAGGATGACTCTGCCGCCGACGTCCAGTTTCTCGGCTTTACGCGCCGCGGCCAGTTTTTCCAGTTTCGCTGTTGTACCGACTGCCGCGATCGTGCCCTCGTGCACCAGCACGGCGCCATCGCGAATGATACCTAGCCTGGACAACGCGCGACCGCGCCGCGGAACCCGCCCCGCGATCGTCAGCAGTTGCGATGCTCCTGTAATGAGAAGGGAATCGCTCAAGGTCTGGTAATTATGACGAACCTTGCTCTATTTTGCCTACTCGCCACCGCGTCAGTTATGCCTTCGCGGATTTGGCGTTGTACGCGGGTGCGAACACGTCTTTGGCAAAGGCCTCTAACGTTGTCGGCGTCGTGTTTCTTTCAGAGCGCGCTTCTTGCGGATTCAGCAGCCCATCATTCAACGCGTCGTTCATCTCACTCATCAATGCTGCCGTCTTTCCCGGCAACCCCATCTGCTTCAGCGCTTGTTCAACCATGAATGACGGAAAGCGCTGGTACG
>Ga0137412_10002666_pt1 | contig 14147 bp, 9 predicted proteins | sample CZODoug2_1_16fun_FD_122160 | JGI IMG/M metagenome (GOLD analysis project Ga0137412, IMG submission 122160) | Vadose zone soil fungal communities from Angelo Coast Range Reserve, California, USA - CZODoug2_1_16fungal (Hybrid Assembly) | ecosystem: Environmental > Terrestrial > Soil > Vadose zone... | reverse complement strand
GGATTGCGGCCACTTTCACTTTGGGCATTAGCCCGGCGAGTCTGAGCTTCGGCAATGTGACCACCGGAACCTCGTCGACGGCGCAAAACGTCGTCATCACCGATACAGGAAATTCGAGCGTGGCAATTTCGCAGATCGCGTTGAGCGGAGCGGGTTACACGATGACTGGTGGAAGCGCGCCAGTCACGCTCACTCCATCACAAAGCGTTACTTTATCGGTGCAGTTCAGCCCGACCGCGGCCGGGAGCGTGAACGGCAGCATCTCGATCGTAAGCAACGCGAACGGGTCGCCCGCATCGGTGTCTTTATCGGGAACGGGCATTGCGCCGGTACAACATTCGGTGACGCTGACGTTGAAGGCAGGTACCTCGACTGTGTCGGGGTATAACATCTATCGCAGCACTGTGAGCGGCACCGGATACACTAAGTTGAATTCTTCACTCGTAAGCGGCCTGACTTATACAGATTCGACTGTGCAGAACGGCACAACCTATTTTTATGTGGCAACTGCAGTAGATTCTGGCGGGAAGGAGAGTAGCTATTCCAACGAAATGCAGGCGGTAATACCTTAGCCGAGCAGGGTTACGCCGGAGGCAAATCAGGACGCTCACGAATAAACGGCACTTCGAATTCTAGCCGCTTTTCCCGCAGCAGGAAGGTAGCAGATACTTTCTTATGCAACACCGAACAAAGCCCGGCGGGCATGCGAGAAATTTCCAAATGGGGTAATCACTATGACATTCAGATTAACAAACAAGTTAGTTCGGCCCTGGCGTCTCCTTATTGCAACAGGTGTTTTGGCGTTGTTCGGTCAGCTTGCGAGCGCCGCGACGTATTATGTCGCGACCAATGGGAGTGATTCTAATGCAGGAACTGCAAGTGCCCCTTTCCGCCACCTCTCCAAAGGTGCGGCGGCTGCCACCAATCCAGGAGACACCGTTATCGTGATGGATGGCACCTACGACAACGAAGGCCAAATCGATCCCAATTATGTTGTGACGTTGAATTTCTCCGGCGCGGCAGGCAACCCCATCACGTTCAAGGCCCAAAACCGTGGCAAGGCGGTTCTAGACAGCATGAACACGGCGACCGGTACGACTTGTAACGGCGCGTATGCCTATTTCAATCTGCGCAATGCGGCGTTCATCGTCATCCAGGGCTTTGTCATTCAGCGGGGCTGCCACGAGGGCATCCACAGCAACGACAGCGCCCACGATATCACGATCCGCTGGAACGAAATCAAGAACATCGCCAACCATACTCAGACCGACCAAATCGGCCAGGATGGCATTTACCTTAACAATTCGGAATCTAACTTTACATTCGACGGCAACGTTTTCCACGACATAGGCCGCACGGACGGCCAGACGTTGAATCATTTCGATCACGGGATCTATACGCACGCGTCGAATGTGACGATCATAAACAATATTTTTTACAACATGAACAAAGGCTTTTGCATTCAATTAGCGGATGGCGCCAACTCGATGTTGATCGCCAACAACACGTTCGCGTTGTCGAATGTCGTCACCGGCGAGAGCGGCCAAGTTATGTTTTGGGGCAGCAACTCAAACATCACGCTTCGTAACAACATCTTTTATAAGCCTACTGGTTCGGCCATCACTCGATTCGCCGCCACAATCTCGGGCTCCGCCTTTGACCACAACCTTGTCAATGGCGTTAGCACGATAATATCGGATGTGACCGGCTTCACCATCGGCATAAACCAGATCGGCGCGAACCCGCTGTTCGTCAATGCTTCGACGGCGCCCTACGATTTTCATGCGCAGTTGGGAGGCGCTGGAATAGACGCTGGGGTTAACCTTTCCGCCGTCCTTTCCGATTTTGACGGGGTCACACGCCCGCAAGGCGCGAGTACCGACGTGGGCGCCTATGAGTACCCGGTCGCGCTTGTAGTAATGCCACCGACGATTGTCTCTATAACCGTCAATTAACACCCATGGCGGCACACAACTCGTCGAATCACTCATCAACGCCTGCGCACCAGCGAGGCTCAGCACGAATTCGACGTTGATGACGACTGCCAATGACTGAAAGCGTTGTGGCAAGCCTGCGCAAGCTGAATCGTCGTCCACAGCTTCAATTGTCACGCCTTAGAGTAACTTTCGGCTGCAAAATGCCAAGGTTTACCGGATTGCGAGCCTTTCGGGGTTCTGTATTCTCAATTTTGCAAGGAGGGAAGGGCCTTCTTACTTTCCTTCCTTTGGCGCCTCCCTTAGAACTGAGAGCAAGGCTTCCCGTGTCGGGCTGAGGTGTTCGCCCCAAGAACGAATGGCGATAGGGAGGGAAACTTCAGAAAATACTTCGGTCGGGAGAGCGCAATCCGGAGTGAGGACGCATTCGCCCAATTGGCTAGCAGACACTACAGCCAAATCTCCAAGCGTTCGCTGCGTATGCTGCAAAAGTCAACTCGGCTTCGCCGCCTAGTGGGAACGGAGCGCAAGGGCTATGGACGAAAAAGATGAAGGGCAGAGAGCTTACTGGCGAGGGAACGAGCTCCACGACAACCCGTATCCGCGCAATTCACTTCCAGGCCGCGAGTGGGACAAGGGCTATTGGGACGCAGTCGATGAATACAAACATGGGCGCGAACCTGGCTGCGCTGTTATTCCTGATCGTGTCTGGGAACCAAGCCATCATCACCGGGGCAGGCACCCTCGTGGGCAGTACTCCGTACCAGTAAACCGCGGTTGTAGAAAAAGGCTACTGCAGACTTCCGCGGCTCACTAGGAGACCACGCCGAGTGCCTGTGACCAAAGTTCGAACTAGGTTTTTGCCATGGAGGAGATGCAAATTGACCCCGCTGGTTTTCGGGCTCCAACGATGGCCAGCCGAAACTCCTTGCGCCATTCAACCCTCCTGCCGCCCCGTCCATCAGACGAAGTGAGCCTCATTTATCTTTTCGGAAGTCTCTTCACTGTGACTGCGTTCTCGTAAATTGTACCCAATCTTAATATCGGTTTAAGAGTTCACTGCATTTTTCGACCGCACTCCTGGTGATGAGAGGGCACACCGAAAGACGTGTCTTAGTTCCAGGGATCAGTTCATACGAACCTTGGAAGCGGGTGGGGGAATGGCGAAGGCCGAATTACGGTGAGGAACAACTGAGAACAGTTATCGCTCCCAGAAGGGTTCTGCGGTGGAAGCGTTCGATTTTCGGTATGCAGTACTGCCAATGTACCAGAATTCTTGGGCAAAGTGGCAAAATCGAATTCCAATTATGTTTCGACCGAGATGTTGCTCGCCCACGAACGCCACACGGCACCCCTGATCTTCGTCGGTGGCGAGATTCATAAGAACGAGGTGTTGGCCAGGCTCCACTCTTGTGGCTAAGGTTATGAGTCCGCCGCGGAGATTCAACACACGGACGGTTGTCTCCTCCTGAAAAGGCTCTTCGTCCTCTCCTCGTCCGTAGACCAGAGCGGGATAATCCTGTGGCCGGTCCGACATTGGCTTCGCTTCGTCGGGGGCCGGAGCTCTTCTTCGGAACGCGAGGCCATAAAAGCGATTACCGCACTTTTCGCATCGGAAGGGGCGGGTCAGCAAGAAGGGCAACAACGCGGCCTCGAAGGAGTTCTTTCTGGCCGAGCGGCGGACTTCAGCGCAGCCACAGGAGGGACAGCGTCTCTGTGTCACCCGATGCAATAAGTGCGATGCGGTTTGAAACATAGTCAGGTGAGATCCCGCTACCCATCCCGAGACCGTCGGTTTGTCGGGTTTGATCCGGCTCAGAGCTAATTCTGGGGTGATGGAACAAATCTGACGTGCTTCAAAGATTCTCGGAATTCTGGCACTACTGTTGATATGTGATTCGGTATATAGCGCCGGCGAAATCGTCGGACACCAGCAGAGCGCCGTCTGGCATGACTAGCACGTCGACAGGGCGTCCCCACTTAAACCTGCCGATCAGCCAGCCTGTAGCAAAAGGTTCATATTTCACAGCGCGATTATCTTCCAAGTCTACCAGCGTGACACGGTAGCCGACGGGCGTGCTTCGATTCCATGAGCCGTGTTCGGCGATAAAGACCTGGTTCTGGTAAGTGTGCGGAAACATCTGCCCGGTGTAGAAGCGGATGCCCAGAGCGGCCACGTGTGCCCCGAGCTCCACAACCGGAGGGACAAACTCCCGGCAAGCGTGCTTCCACCCGAACTCCGGGTCAGTAATGTCTTTCCCATGACAATACGGGAAGCCGAAGTGTATTCCTGCACTTGGTGCGTAGTTCAGCTCGTCCGGCGGGAGGTCTTCGCCCAACAGATCGCGGCCGTTGTCGGTGAACCAAAGTGCGTGGGTTTGCGGGTTCCAGTCGAAGCCCACGGTGTTTCGGATGCCGCGGGCGAAAACCTCAAGCCCTGACCCGTCCGCATGCATGCGCATGATGGTGGCATAGCGATCATCGGCGCGCTCACACACGTTGCATGGGGCGCCGACCGGCACATACAGCCAACCATCCGGGCCGAAACCGATGAACTTCCAGCCGTGCCTTGAGTCGCTTGGGAGGGCTGTATTCACAACCACCGGAGCTGGGGGATTGGTCAGCCGGGCCTCGATGTCGTCGTACCGCAGGACGCGGTTTACCTCGGCCACGTAGAGAGCGCCGTCGCGGAAGGCCACACCATTAGGCATGTTTAGGCCTCGAGCGACGATAATCACGTCGTTCGCTTTGTTTCCGTGATCATGATCGACCAAGGCATACACTCTGCCGGACCCGCGCGAGCCTACAAAGAGTGTTCCCCGCGAGCCCAACACCATTGATCGGGCGTTCGGGACATGAGTGGCATACAGCTGAATCGTGAAGCCCGGCGGGAGCCTGATGCGGTCGATGAGAAGCTCGAGCAGAGACCGGGGTAGCTGTCCGGTCCATCTCCAATAGCCCAGGGTAGACAGGATACAAAGCAAGAGGACAATAACCAAAAACAGCGTGCCCTTGCGGGATGCGGTCCACACACTCTTCTCCAGGAACTGCGCTTTGCCGGCTTCTGCTTTGACCCGGATTCCATCCTCTTCACGCAGGGTTCAACTCGATGCCCCATAGCCTTGGGTTTGAGCGGCGGAATCGATCAATGGGCACCCTTGAATGCGGCAAGCTCCATTCCATAATTCTGTGCTGTGCTGGCGGTGACTGATGCCTGGTAGGATCCGATGGCCGACACGACGCGGTCCACTAAACACACCGAGGTCCAGTCCTGAGTCTGGCTCTCGATCACCCATCCAGTTGCAGGATTCCCGCATCTTGGGTTAGAGGAGTCCGTGAAAGCCCAGGAAAACAGATATTCGTTTGCTGCCGTGGTCGTGACTGCGGCTGACGACCATGCGGCGGTGGCCGTGAGTGATTCGTGGTAACCGGATTTATCCAGCGGTGCGGAGGGATCGAGTCCCGCCACCTCTGCGACGGCCATCAGCAGATAGGTGCTGCCGCCGCTGAAGTTCAAAGTCAGTGAGGTAGCACCCCCGGCGGTGGACTTGGCGTAATAGAAGTTGCTGTACATGGAATAGCCCGGAACATTGTGGGGGATCGAAGTCACCAGTCCGCGCGTGAAGATATCTCCGGAACCGTCTGTCACGGTGCTGATATCCAGCGGCCAGAAGCTCAGACCTACAATAATCGCATGTCCTGCACCGGTCGCTTGAGGCAGTGTCAGTGTGACCGTCCCGCCGGAAGTAGGCTGACGGCTGAAGGTGGCTTTCTGGATCAGAGAAATGGCGGGTGGCGGCGGTAGCGGTTGGGGTGTAGCACAGGCGGGACTGGACTTGGCGCTCTCGCCGGAGGAATTCACGGCGGTGGCTTCATAACAGTACGGCGTACCATTGGTGAGGCCGCTATCCGTAAAGCTGGTCGTGGTGATTGGACTGGTGTTGAGCTGGCTATAAGCTCCGCCATTCACCGAGCGGTACAGATTGTAGCTTGCGGCACCGCTGGAAGCATTCCACGCAAGGCTTACCTGAGCATTTCCGGCCGTGGCCGTGAGTCCGGTGGGAGTGGGTGGCGGTGGCGCTGACGAGGTTACCGTAAGAATAATGCCCGGCCCCGGAACCTCCAGATTGCCGCTGTCATCAACCGCGCGACTCCGGACATTCACAGTTCCGGCGTTGGTAAATTTGGCAGCGTAACTCCAGTTCTCCCGACCCATGGCAGGGTGCCAGGTTGTTCCCCCATCGACAGAGATCTCAACTCCTCCCACCACGCCACCGCCCACATCTACGGCGGTACCCGAAATTGTGATCGTGGAGCCCACAGGCAGGCTAGTTCCCGGCAAAGGCGACGTAATGGTTGATGTGGGTGGGAGGATATCGGTTGAGGCTGTCGCTGCCACGAGGCCCGCTTGCAGTGTTGTGGGCCGAACTCCCATATCTGCGAGAAGATTCACGGTAGCCTGCCGCATACTGGGATCCGCAGGCTGGCCAGTCCACCCAGCATGATCGGAGTCCACGCCCCACGTCCAATGTATCGTGCCCGCGCCGAAAACCAGTGCTCCACTCGAGGCCCGGTACATGGTCAAGTGGTGCGTTTCAGTGCCACTCGCAAAGTAATAATGACCTGGCGGCGGTGATGGAGTGAAGTAGAGATAATTTGTCACAGGCACGGTAGTAGTGGAAAGACGGATGAGACCTGGAGGCCTGAATCCATTGTCAAGGTCCTCATCGGACTCATATCCAAGCGTACTCGGCGGAAGAGTGGCGACCTGGCCCTGTCCGAGTGTGGCAATGCTGGTGTTCCGCCAGAAGCGCATTCTGCCGTCATCCTGAGGCACAGTGATCGCGTTGTCCTGAGGCGAGTTCACTTGGAAAATCGTGCCGGTCAACGCATTCTCTGGACGGCCCCCATCAGCGGGAGGACTAAAACGCGGGTCGCGCCAATAGCCGGTCCATATAGGCGAGCTACCTGAATCGAGGGGGTCGATTGGCCCATTGGCGTCCGACTCTTTATAGCAGACTAACGTTCGGTACGGCGTATTGCTGCCATCCGTGCTTGTTTCCCAGCGGGTCTTCCAGAAGATTTCGTTGCCGCTAAAGAATAGCAGATGCACGCCGGCTGCGCGGGCGGCCTCAACGTTGGCACGCTGCGCAGCCGACCAGTATTCGTCATGTCCTACAGACATGAAGATTCGGTGCTGGGTGATCAGCGCGCCGTTACGGTCTGTATCTACGCCAGTAGAATACGTGACGTCGTACCCGTTCGCCTCGAGGAAATGAACCATCTGGTATTCGTAGGCGAAGAACTCCCAGAGGTCAATTACGGGCCGGTTGTAACTGACCTTGTAAGCGCGGCCAACCGGGTTTCCAGCGTAGAGACTGTTTCCACCGTATTTGTTATAGGCCTGCCAGGTTGTGTCGTCGGTCTGTTGCAGGATGTCAGAATGGCTGGAGTCATTGCGCACGATAAAAACCACGGGCGCAACCTCTCCGGTGTCCAGCCTGACGAGTCTTGCAAAATAGATTCCTGACGTGGCGGTGCTCGGCACCGTCCACGACGCTGAAATCCCCCAATTTCCGCAGTCTATCAGGCCTGTCACACTGTCGGTCAGACAAGGAGGTTGAACCTGCGGCAGAGGCACCGAGGGTGAGACGGAGGCTATGAACCGGCCATCATTTCCCTGATAGTAGCCCAAACGATAGATGTCGATACGATAGGAGGCGGCATTCGTGGAGATTTTGAAGGATATCGTTTGGCCCACGTTCACGCTGATGTCGGTGGCAAAGCCCTGAATATTGGGTGAGCCTGCCCCATCAACGTACCACTGACTAGGGGGATTGCCTGGCAGACAATTTTCCGCCTCGATCGCGTTTTTGGGAGCTGTGCACGTGGCCAGCGCAACCGGCAGCAAAAAGCTAAGGACGAGGAATGCGAACAGAGGAGTGGCAAGGGTGGGCAGATGTGGGCCGGATCGCGTCATGGCGGGTCCCTTCGGATACAAAGCGCAACGAAGATGCCCTGGGCAAGAAAACTGCGATTCCGCTAGTTTCAAGTGGAGGCGAATACGAATTGCGAAAACTCATCGCCACACCGTCGTTTATGGCTTGCATGTTTGCATCGAAAAACGACTCATAAACGAAAACCTGCCGTAGAGGCGGGTGCATATCGGCCCGGGGCACTCGTTTGCTAGTTTCGAAAGCGCGCAAGGCTGACGTCTAGGTGTCCCCCGCCTTTCAAGCGATGTTTTCGGTACAGTCGGTACAACTGAGTCAGAAATCAAGTCGGGCAGCGTGAATCCGACTTCATTTTTTCTGGCGGAATTTCAGTTCTATCGGGCATCTAGGGGTTATCGGCGACCGTCCGTTCCAGTGGCCGACCCAGAGTAGGTCGTGTTCTGACGGTCCGAGTCGCGATAAATGATTCGATTGCGTACACACACTTGACCTTGGCCAACTATTTCATGTTGCTAAAACCATATCGTTAGGGTCGCCGTTCGCGTCGTACCGTTATAAGACGCGGAGATATTGGCGGATGTTGTGACAAGAACGATCGATGTGTTCACCGTGAAGGTCGCCCTGGTCGCTCCAGCCGGAACGGTCACACTAGAAGGTACGCTAGCCGCCCGGTTGCTGCTGGAAAGCTGGACTTGCGCACCACCTGTGGGAGCCGGCCCGCTCAGCGTGACCGTGCCCGTGGAGGATTGCGTGCCGCCCACGACACTCGTCGGGTTTAGCTGCAGCGAGGAGACGGTTGGAAGTGGTGGGGGTGGGGGCGAGACGGTGAGCGTAATCGTGGTTGTATTCGTTAAGGTGCCAGATGTACCTGTGATGGTCACTGTGACCGTGCCGGTCGTGGCTGTGCCGCTGGCCGTGAGCGTCAGTGTGCTCGTCGTAGAGGTGGGGTTGGGGCTGAACGACGATGTCACGCCGCTCGGCAGACCCGAAGCAGACAAGCTGACGCTGCCGCTAAAGCCGTTCTGCGGAGCGGCCGTGATCGCGCTGGTGCCGCTGTTTCCTTGTGTAATAGTCAAGCTGGTAGGCGATGCCGATAGGGTGTAGCTGGGCGCGGCTGAAGGGGGTGAAGATTGCTCGAAAATCAGGATGGCAGGTTTTGGCTCACTCAACGGGACCGCCACGAACTTTGATGTGGAGATCACGTAAATAGCAGCGCTGCCACCGGACGTGTCTGACATGGTCCCTCTTCCATTTGTTGGGGATGAGGATATGGAGTAGGTGCCGTTGAACGCAACGCCGGGGACCGGTCCGCTCGATGCGCCGATATCTTCGGTACCAATGATATTGCCCGTCGGGCTGGCACCGTCCGCCGTGAACTCGCCGGAGCGGACCACGACACCAAACTCTACGGGGTCGGTCGTGAAGCCGGCATACCTGCCGTTCAGCGCGCTATTGGAGAACGACCCTGTCGCCTGGGGTTCACCGAACCCGAACAACACATTAGAATCCGTGACGAAGAGAATCATCTGATTCGAATTCACTAAATAGGCGACCAAGCTGTACCCTCCAACCGCGATGGATGTCCGCCCATTGCTTGTGACAGTGTAGGTCCCAGCCATATCAGTGACCGACCTGGGTGCGCTACAGAAGTTCTCGTCGAAGGTGAGGGAGAAGGCGCCATTGCCGTCGGCAGTGAGCAAACCTGCGACCGCTTTGGGCACGCCCCCCACGCCACCACAGCCCGTCGAAAGTCCGGTGAGGTAAATTATCATTTTGCCGTTGAGCGAGGCGTTGGAGAACCCTCCCGCGGGAGCCTGCTGGCGCAGCAAGACTCCATTTAGCAGGGGCGTCGACGTCGTGACCGTGTCCCTCTCCATCACAAACAGTTTCCCCGCGTTCACGATGTAAAAAACGAAATTCAAGCTCGCTGGCGCTCCGCCGAACGAGAAGGAGAGGTTCATTGTGCCCCGACCGGTGCTGGTATCGGATACTGCGTAAGTCGCTGCGGTAAACGACATGGAATACTCGGTGCCATAGGCATTGAGGTCCCCAGCCGCGTTGGTGAGAGTGCCTGCCCCATTTGAAGTAAATCTGGCCGCGACGGCCGCTCGATTGTTCAAGTTATCTAGACCGGCAACACCAAATGCGTAATCACCCGTTATGTTGGCGGTGCTGTATGCAATCTTGTCTACCTTCTCCATGCTGCCCGAGCCGATCGTGCCGGATCCTCCGGCGGCATCGAATTTGATGAACTGAGCGTTGCCGTTGGCCATCATCGCGAATGCGAGCTTCACAGGAGTCCCGCCAATATTGAAGGTCATTGCGCCCCTGTGGTCCGCACCGATGGCATACGTCCCAGTGAAGGCTTGAGCGACCGAGCCTCCGGAACCTATACTGTTGTTGTCCAGTTCGCCGTTAGTCACATTCCCGGCCCCGTCCGCCGTGAATCTTCCTACGGCAGCAAAGACACTCGACGGGCCACTGCCCCCAGTGATTCCGTTGAAGGTAAATGCATAGTCGCCGCTCAGTTCGGCGTTGTTCATACCGTTCTGGGCTCGGACTGTCGAAACAACAACCAACGCCAAACATCCAAACAACAGCGCGATAAGTTTCCTCATACTTCTTCCTCCACTCTAAATTGTTTTCGGTTGCGGACCACTGAACAGGAATATCCGCAGGCTCCGTTCGAAGAGGGACGTTCGTCTCGGCACAGAACTCACGTGGGATGCCCGAAAAATGCGACCGCGAAATATCTAGGCAGTGAATACTGACGGACAAACGGGAATAGATTCAGTGACACCGCTGGCAATACAATCGCCCAGGCCATATTCAGATCGCGCTGCCTATTGCTGGGCCGCTGACCAGTCCAGAGGAACTGCCGCTCAGCGTGATCTAGCCTAGCTTTTAGTCTTGCAAGGTCACCTGTTACCAACCACGAGATGCCTGGCCAAGTCAGCTGCTAATGCTGATGTGAAAAGCGCCGCGCCTTCGGAATTAAGATGGAGTGCATCTGCCTGGTAAAATTTTGACGAGAGCGCACCCGGGTCAATAGGGACAAATGTCTGCACTCCGGCCTTTTGTGAAGCGGTGGCCATTTGGCGGACGGCACTCTCCGAAGATGGAGTTGGCGGGACCAAAATAATCAGTTTGGCACCGTTCGCGTCACATAATTCGCGCAGGGTTCGCAGGCGAGAGATTGCAACCGCTTCAAATTCAGGACCCCGGGGAATCGTCGGTGCGACCTTTATGAGCGAGACAAGGTCTTCGAAATGGGGCACAATCCGACGGAGAACCTCTGCTCGAAGGGCACTGCGCCTATCCCAAAATGTGCTCGAATGTTCGAGCAAAAGGTTACTCGTTGCAGTGTTATCCAGCCTCAAATCTGAAGCCACACCGAGGACATCTCGGACATCAAAAAGCATCAGCGGGGAATAGTCCTGACGTACGCCGGTTCCAAGGAAAAGATCTACTGGGAGGCCGACAACTACCACCTGCGGCCTTGACCCCTGACGAAATAGCCGCCGCAGCCCATACAGCCAGTCATAGTAACCAGTAGCTTCCAAGAAGATGGGATATATCTGCATCCTGCCGGACGTCAACTCGTTCAATCGATCTAAGTCGACTCCATACAGGAGCAAGGAATTACCTACCAGTAGAACTGACGTTGGTTCGCCAGGTCTTGAGGGGCGCCCCTTAATGGCTTCGCCATATTGCCGAGAAATTCGCGCATAGGTGAACGAATGATGTTTCACCAAATAAACGGAAAAAATCTCCAAGCCCGCGAGGAAAATAGCGCAGATGAAGACAAGCACCTTCGCGTAAAACAACGCCGGAGATTTAGAACTGGAAATAGACGAATGCATTGAGACCATTCCCCGAAAAAAAAGTGAGTACAACGAGAGCGGCAACCGCCACTGCTGTGCGAACTGCGTAGGTCCGGTTTGCGAATAGATATTCCTGATTGCCAGATTCCAGCATCAGGTCTACAAAGAAAAGAGGCATGGAGAAAATACACAGCATGAAGAAGGCCGAGGCATACTCGCTACGCCAAGTGAAGTTAGACAGTCCAACCAGGAACCGCAATGCTGCACTGAGTGAGGTGGCCCGAAAGAATATCAAGGTCAAGCAGAAGAGATTGAAAGTCAGAATCCGTTGTGCCCAAACGGAGTAGAAACCGTCAGACGGCGGAGGGTGAACTGCATCTCCTGGCCTCGATTTAAGGGGGAAAAGGAAGCGCTCAACGCCCAAAACGACGCCATGCATGGCACCAAACACCACAAAGGTCCAGTTTGCACCATGCCAAAGACCCGCCAGGGTCATGGTGGTGAGAAGATTGCGGGAAGTCTTCGATTCGCCATGAGCACTGCCACCCAGAGGAATGTACAAGTAATCGCGCAGCCATGTGCTCAAACTGATGTGCCAGCGTCGCCAGAAATCCTGAAGCCGCCGTGCCAGAAAGGGCTGCCGGAAATTGACCATAAAATGGAATCCCAACAATTGAGCGCTGCCCCGCGCGATATCGCTGTAACCGCTGAAGTCTCCATAGACTTGCCAGGCAAATGCATACACTCCGATGAGAACAACCCAGAAATTTGGAGCCCCCAGTTGGCCACCGAAAGCGGCGTTGGCCAGAAGCGCACAATTGTCTGCAACCACGCACTTGCGCAAAAGACCAGAAAAGATCAGCATGATGCCATCGAAAAACCGATCAGTGTCGAGAGAACGATTTGTCTGAACCTGAGGCAGTAGGTGCGCCGGTCTTTGAATCGGGCCCGCGATCAAGTGCGGGAAAAGACTGACAAATAGACCGTAGTCGACGAAAGATTTGGCGGCATGCAGTCTACCCTTATAGACGTCTACAATGTAAGCGACTTCCTGAAAGGTATAGAACGAAATTCCCGGCGGAAGGATAATGCGGATCAGCGGCAGAGGAATATGGTGAATGCCCAATGTCGCTAGGGCGCCCGAAAAGGAGTCTACGAAGAAATTGAAATATTTGAAGACGCCGAGAATCGAGAAATTCAATACAAGTGAGAAAATGAGCCACTTCTTGCGGTTGGGGTTCGCTTGACTCGATTCGATCCTTTGCGCAATCAGAAAATCCATCGTTGTACTGCCGATCATGAGTACAAGGAAGCGCCAATCCCACCAGGCGTAAAAGAAGTAGCTTGCGAGAAGCAGGAAGACGTTTTGCGTGCGGTGACTAAGGCGCCAGTACACCAGCACAACAGGGATCAAGAAGACGAAATACGCAGGGGAGTCAAAAAGCATTGTGATGAATCAAAGTGGAATTTCCGTTTGGAAAACTGAGCCTATTTGTAGTAATTCGCGAAAGGCAGCCACGCAGGTACGGAGCCTTATCGACGACCACAAAAGTGAAAGCTAGGGCATCGCTCGCCGGCGCCAAGATCCCAGAAGGAACATAGGTGGCAGTTCATCGTGTTAGGGCGGTGAAGAGCCGAGCCGGAGCGATCCGGCCAGACGGGCGCCCCGCGAATCTGAGGACCCCAATGAGAAATCCCAGCCCATACGCCACGTGGTACACGGCGATTACTCCGGGCAAGATCAGCAAAGCTCGCGGCTCCAGCGAGCGCGTAAACGGCAGCGTTGAGGCGGCGCACGCCAGGAGATAGACGAACAGCCCAGTCGCCAACGAGGCGGCGATCGCCGAGGCAACCGTGTTCATCCCGAGCAACACCGCCCACGCGAGTCCCATCAGCGAGCTCAGGATCCAACTCACGAACACGACGGGTACAGCATGCCGCCAGCACGACAGGGCTCGATGCTTCCGGATTACGGCCACTTTCCAGAAGCCGTACTGCAGGTATTGGCGGAACAGTGCCCCAATAGACGCCCGCGGCGTATAGGATGACCTGATTCGTGGCGACTGCCAGATTCGTCCGCCAAATCGCCGCAGACGGAAGTTGAACTCATCGTCCTGATTCCGCACTAGATCGGGGTCAAACAGACCGACTCTGTCGAAGACAGTTCGAGGCCAGCACCCCAGGTACACCGTGTCAACCTCTCCCTCGTAGTCCGGTTGGTGCGCTCTGCCGCCGCCCGAGCAGAACGGAGATCGAAACGCTGCCGCGATGGCCTTCCCGATGAGCTCTCGGCCCTCGGCAACCCACGGGCCACCCACGTTGTCCGCTCCGGATTCCTCAAGAACCTTCACACACTCGCGGATATAGTCTCTCGCGTAAGTTGTGTGAGCGTCCATACGGATGATGATCTCCCCAGTGGCCGCCTCGATCCCCGC
>Ga0137412_10002665_pt1 | contig 14148 bp, 24 predicted proteins | sample CZODoug2_1_16fun_FD_122160 | JGI IMG/M metagenome (GOLD analysis project Ga0137412, IMG submission 122160) | Vadose zone soil fungal communities from Angelo Coast Range Reserve, California, USA - CZODoug2_1_16fungal (Hybrid Assembly) | ecosystem: Environmental > Terrestrial > Soil > Vadose zone... | reverse complement strand
AATGCCATACGCGTCTGCAATCGATCCGAACGTGCGGTGACAGTCCCAACTGTCCTCATCACCCAACTGAGCGTACAGGCCATCAGACTGTAGACGCCACACGTCGCCATCACCGTCTACGATTCGGTCCGGAACATCTCCCAGTGACTCGACGATGGCCCCTTTGAGCTCGAATAGCTCTTCACGCGTGAACTCTCCGACACCTTCAATGTGATACAGCTCCGTGCGCTTGACCGTGTAACTCATCGTGCTTCCTCCTTCACGTTGTGTTGTGGCCCACCGGGGATTCGAACCCCGAACCTTTGGTTCCTAAGACCAACGCCTCTGCCAATTGGGCTAGTGGGCCTAGCGGGGGTTTGTCTCGCCGTGAAGTGAGCATTGCCCCGTTGTTCAGTTAGAGTCGAGGTAGTCCGTCAGCGCGTCTAGCGTGTGGAACGCACTGCCCAGTGCAGCGTCATGGATGTGTGATCCATCATTACGGCGGCTTATTACCGCTTGGAAAATCTCCCAGACCTCAGCAGCAGATAACCCAGTGAGACTATAGGTCGGCTCCATGGGCACATCGACCTTCCAGTCAGCCATTATTGACTCCTCTCACTTGTCCAGGATGTACTTGAGCCGCATCCCGTTGTGATGGAAGTGTACCACGACACCCTCGGCCCTGTCGAACCCAGTGCCAACAGCGCTGCCGTTCTCAACTAGCCACTGAAGAGAGTCTTCAAGCTCCTCAGTGCTGAACTCGTCGCCAGCGTTGAGCAAGGGTACCAAAGTGAGCCCGGGAGTATGCGCACCACCGTGATATAGATCGTCGCTGTAGCGCTTACGGTCGAACAGCGAGAAGTACCGCTCACCGTTCGTCAAGCCGTACGCGCGTTGGATCTTCGCCCCCCACCACTCGCCGTAGTGGGTGCCTGGACCGAGGTCCGTGACGAGAGTGTCAGCGTTGTTGAAGACCCAGCGGGCGAACCCGTAGTTGTCATCGTCGGGCGTGATCACTCGTGTGCGTGACTGTGCAGCCACCGCGTACTCTGGGCCAAGCTCATTGAACAGAACGCGAAAGGGCTCGTCCACTGAGGCATGATAGTCATCCTCAAGCTCAGGCGTCATCGTGCGGATGAGCACCGCAGCATTCGTACCGTCGAGCTTCTCCGTGATGTCGAATGGGCTTGCCCATCGCGCGGTCTTGGGGTACTTCACAAACTCCATACTGGTAGCCTCGCTTCCTCTTCCTCAAGGTCTGGGTACTGGCCAGCGTCGAACCGTTGGATGAATATGAACGCTGAGGAAGGGACTTCGTAGGACTCGCGTTCTACCCTCTCACAGTGCTGTTCCTCGTCGTATTGCCGAGCACTACGAAACACGGAGTACCTAATGTCAGTCTCCCGCTTCAGATAGTTCGAGACAGGGCACTTAGCTGCGCCATGCGAGCCCTTGATGCCTTCGCGCCGGAACAAATCGGCAATCTCATCGGCAGTGAAGTGCGATAGGTACCACAGGCTCGCCTCAACGTCACGCATGAACATCACCTCTCCTCATGAGCTACCGGCGCGAACTCGGCAGCGGCATGTAGAGCCGAGCCCCAAGGAGCACCCTTGTCTGCGCGTTGCTGGGCTGCCTCGAAGACCTGAAGAGCGGTTCCGGAGAACTTCACACGGGGCGGGAGACGCCAGTCCAATTGCTCAGCACGTACATACTCGCCATCTCGCAACTCGGCCAGGGTGACACCAGCGATGTTCAGCGCCACGCCAACGGGGCAATGGCACTTGCCGCTGTGGACGTAGTAGCCGCGCCGGCCCAGGATAGAGCCCTCTTCCACAACCAGCGGCGTCACGTAGTCCGCGCCCTTGCGCTCCACGGCCTTCTTAAGCAGCGCATACGCTCGCGTACCGTCGATGTTGATGGTCTTGGTGCTGGCCATGTTTCCTCCTTGTACTAGATGATCTTTGGATAGGGCGACCGGCGGGGCTCGAACCCGCACTGTGGGGGCATGACCCCCTGCCTCTTCCGCATTGGGCTACGGTCGCGGTCTAGTTACTTCTTTTCAGAGTCAAACCACTTGCTGGGATCAGGAGCCTCGTGCTTGCCGGGCTTGTGAGCCTTGTCCGATGCCTTCTGCGGCCCATGGTCCGTCTGATCGGCCGAACGGTGTTTACCCATTAGTCCTCAATCTTCCTGAGCGTGTAGCGAATGCGGTCGTGCTCCCAGCTACCTGCGGTAGGGGCCGCCGCCAACTGCCGCACTAACGGGCGGATCCGGCGCTGAATCTCCTGACGGTACACGATGCCAGCCACGTGCATCGCAGCTTCCTGGGGCGATTCAGCGAGGATCACCCGGGTCATAACGCTCTGCTCCGTGTCGTACTCGTTCTGGTTGGTGGCCCAGCGACGCATGATGTACGTGGCCATTTGGGGCTCCTCCGGGCTGGTTGGCTTGACAAGATGAACACTACCTACCGAGCGAAGCGAGGTCAAGGGCCTGTGACCAACTCGTTACATTAGCATTTGCAAAACACCCAGCAACCACCACACTCGGCGCACCGGTGCGAGTCAAGGGGCTCACCGCACTTCTTGCAGGTGGGTGGGGGCTTGGGCGGTGGGCAATTGTCTTTGGCCATTACTTCATCAGCTCCTTAAGTAGATAGCGACCGATGTACTCAGTGTACGCGGGTGGGATTGCCTGGCATAATGGTTTGATGGGGAGCCAATCTATGCCCATAGCTTGCTGTGCGTCGATAAACGGCAGGGTAGTGCCCGAAGTGCCTTTAGTAGTTGAAGACTTGCGCCTATCCCGAGGACGACCCCCGTACAAACCTATAACAGGTCGCTGGTCCTCTAAGCAATGATCCATGGGTTGTGGGATCGGGAAACTACTTTCGAATTGCCTATGGCGCTTCAGTTGGTGGGTGACTGTACCAAGCTCGAACATGGAACCGCACAGGGTGACATGGTTGGGCATCTCTGCGCCTTCCACGTTTTCGATGACGTATGGCTTGCCGAGGGCCTGTAGAGCCTCTCGTGTCTCTACGAGCAAGCTCCCCGTGCCATCCTGACCAATTCCACAGTTAGCTAGTATACTGTGGTCTCTGCATGGCGGACTGGCTACGAAGGCATCAAAGGCATCATGATTCTTAGATAAGTAGTAAAGCGCATCGGCCTGGTCAAACTGATAGGGGTACTCCAGTTGGCCGGTTAGATCTACGCCTCGCACTTCAAACCCCACCTGCGCATACCCAACTGAAGAGCCCCCGCCGCCGCAGAACAGATCAAGAACCCGGAACGTCACTTGTGCCACTTCCTTCCGAGGATATCGGCTTCACCTTCAATGACAACGCCATTGACTTCCGTATGCATTGCAGCGGCGTAAGCCGCACGATAGTCCTCTGCCTCATGCTCTGGCACGGACCCAATGAGCTCATCGTGGACTGGCGCGCGGACCGTATCCCAGAGACCTTGGTCTTCGAGCTCGAAGCACGAGTACACGAGTACGTCACGTGCGTACGATTGGATACGGCTGTTACCACCGGTATAGGGGGCGGAGACACGCAGAGGCACTCGGCGACCACTTAGCGTGGTGACCTCGGGAAGCCCTTGGTTTGCCTGCTCCAAGCTCTCCATGGACCATGAGTGGATGGTGGGCCACCGCTGGTCGATGAAATCTAGGGCCTTCTGGACCAGTGCCTGGGGCTGCCCTGTCTGTGTGGCAAGCGTAGTGAGCCCACCGAGATATGCGCGCCCAAGAAGCGTGGGCTTCATTGGCTTACGAATCGCCTTACGTTCTGTCTTACTGGCGCTAGCCCATTCGTCCGGGAAGCAATGCTCCGCTAGCAGCTCGTATGGATCAATGCCTGCGGCGTAGTCGGCAAGTAGTTGAGGGTCGCCGGTGGCTGCTGCGAGGATGCGTGGTTCCACGCTGGAGAAGTCGCAAGAGATCAAAGTCTCGCCCTCGTCGGCCATGAGCATCTCACGGTAGCCCCCGTAGCCAGGGTAGTTCTGTAGGTTCGGCTCGCCAGAGCTCATACGGGCCGTGCGGGCCCCTAGCGTCTTTATAGAGGCATGGATGCGCCCGTCGCCACTGGCGTATGCAAGGGTGTTGTTCACGTACGTCTCAAGGGCTTTGGTGGATTCCTTATAGTTCAAGATCAAGTCAGCGGTGGGGGTGCCAATACTCGCAAGCGCATCACTATCAACGCACCACTCGCCGCCATCAGTCTTTGAGAGCTTGGCCCCTTGGCTGATGAGCAGCGCGGCGAGTTGGCGGTTGGCGTTGGGGTTTGCGACGCCAAGACCAGCAAGCTGGTCGCGTAGAGAAGCGACCTCTGGCTCCAACTGCGCCTTAAGCGCTAGCGCGTGCTCAACATCAACCAACCAGCCCAATTGGGTCGTGCCGGACATCATCCTAGCGATCCTGTGCTCATCCTCAATGATGCTGCGCTCCGCAGCGCTTGAGAGGTACGGGAGCATGGCCAGGCACAGTGCAGCCCCGTCAAGGACGTCTGAGCAGGCGTAGCGTTGGAATAGCTCGCTGTCCAAGTCGACGTTGGCCCATCCAATTTTAGCCAATGGGGTTTTGATGGTGGAGTTGTAGATCCACTTGTTGGAGAGGTAGTGAGCCTTCAGCTCGGCTTGCGCTGCGGCTGACTGGCCGTCGATCCATGAGGCCGCGAGGGATTTGAGGTCGTGGTGTTCGCGGTTGGTGTCGTAGATGTGGGACAGGAGGTACGTGTCCGTGGTCTTGCGCCACAAAGCATCGTGGTTAGCTAGGCCTGCATGGTGCAACCATTTGATGTCGAACTGTGCGCCGTGCGCTGTGAGGTGCGGGGCTAGTTGTAGCGCTTGGCGGATGACCTCTTTATGGGATGGCACATCGGGGCGCAGGTACCATGCGTCGTTAGGGGTGCCAAATTGAACGGTGCGAAGGGCTGCGCCCTTGAGTCCTATGGGCCGCCCCGAGGATTCAACGTCATAGGCGAGGACGCCATACGCATCCGCCGCTTGAAGGATCTCAGAGCGGACGGATGCGATGGACGTGTCCCACGGGACAATGTGGATCATCAGCCCTCTAGCTCGTACTCGTCGCTGTAGGCAATCATCGGGTTCTCCGGGCCCTCGGTAGACCCATCGGCCACGAGGAATAGGTCCGGGGAGCCAGGCATGGCGAGATACAGCCGGATCATGACGTTAGCCTCATCGGCCTCAGGCAACGGGACCACAGTCCCGTTGTTTAGCGCGTAGCTGGGGACGCCAGCAGGATCGCGGTCGATGCGCGCTTGCACGGCGGCGCGGCCGGTGGTGGTTAGGCGCACGCGGTCGCCATCTTTGAACGAGTGAGCGGGCATTAGATGTACTCCTCCTTGGGGTTGTGGCGGTCACCAACGAAGCACAGCTCGGCCTCATCGTCGTAGGTGATCCATCCGTCGTCCCATTGTACCATGTAGGGGTGGCCGACGGTACCGCCCTTGGTGACGCCGGGCGGGTCGAAGGCTAGCACGCGGCCAACGGTGAAGTCGCAACGTGCGCATTCGCAGTAGGAGGCCCTGGTCATTACGGTGTCACCGATGGCGTATTCGCCGTTGGGGTGACGAGCATAGCTAGGGGCCCACAGTTCCACTTCGTCGTTGGCCATGGGGCATGCGGTGTCTGGGTCGAGGGACCAGCGGACGAATACCTCCCCGTGACCTAGGGCGTCCACAGCAAGCTGTAGTAGCTCCGGGGGAAGGTGCCTGGCGTAGGGGTTCGTGACGACTACGCCGATGGTGTCTAGCGCCTCGGGCGGCGCACCGTACGTTTCCGTGATGGTGCGCCTGCCCACTGCGCTGAGGACCACGCGGTCCGTGGGATTGAAGGTCACAGGTACGGCTCCTTAACTTGAATGTCAAAGCCGTAACCGTAGTAGCCGCTCCCCTCGGACCAGCCAACGGTGAGCTCTAGGATGTCTCCTAGATCAGCGTAGACGTGCCAGGTGGTCCCATCATTAGTGGTCGTGACGCCGGCGATCATGTGGTCCACTAGCTCTGGGTGCAGTAGGAAGGCCTCAACCTCCGTGTAGGCGCAGCAATCGCTGGTGGCATCCATCAGGACGGCGACCGCGTTGTCTAGGGTGATCCGCAGGCCAAACCCAGACTCGTCTGCTACCACCGACACGATCTTGTGGCCAATGAGCAACTCGTCGAGCTGGTTGATGTTTGATACCAACTGGTTGTAGTCGCCGTCTGCTAGCACTTCGGTCATCGGCATTAGATTTCCTCCGCAATCAACTTGATCTCATTGGGGGTCATGAGGGTCTCCACGCCGGTACGGCGACCTTGCCAGGCGTCCCACAGGACACCGATGAACTTGAGGCCAACCACCGCAACCGTACCGTGGTCGATGGCTGTGTGCAAGTGGCCCCACTCATCCCGGCCGTGAGCGGTGAGGGTCACGCGGTCACCGGTGGTGAAGGTCATGGTCAGCTCACTTTCTCAATCTCGTCGGCGGTCACAAGCATACGACACAGCCTGTCGTGATGCATGTAGCGGTTGGTTACGATCGTGTAGAGATTTTCGACGGGGCTATAGCGGTCGATCGTGGCTTGGTCGAAGACGACACCTCCCCATCGCGACAGGCCAAACTCGCTGAGACGCACCTCGTCCCCGGGTTCGAAGGCCATGGTTGTCACATCCATTCGCAGATTAGAAGGGCTTCCTTGCCCTTGTCCGATTTGTCCTTCTTGTCCCTACGGTACTGGCCGATGGGGCCGTCCGTCCGCCTCAAGTAAACACCAAGCCCGTGCTGGGTGTCAAGCTCCTCCCGCACGCGGTACAGGCTGCGTCGGAGGTCGTACGGGTCGCGTGGGAGGTCGTGGCCTTCAGCTAGGTCGCTGAGCTCCTCAAGCGTGATCGTGTACTTGCTCAGCGCTTCCTCCTTGGCGCGTGATCGTGGGCGGTTGGGGCGGGACATGATGTCATCGAAGACCTCACGGTCACAAGCCTCTGCGACGCTGCGGAGCAGTGAGGCCCACTTGGTGATGATGGGGGTGAGGTCGTCGGGGCCTAGCTTGGTGTGCGCCCAGCGGTCTACCTGGTTATATGGCCTAACTCCGTCACCTGGTGACATAGTTGGCGACTCCGTCACCTCAGTGGAAAGTGCCTCTGACCTGGGGGTTTGTCCCTCGGGGTGACGCTGGTGACGGAGTTGGGGCTCTTTTAGCTCTACATCCTCGCTGAAGAGTGATAGTTGTCCCGGTGTTTCTCCTAGGGAGTGTGAATATGCCTTAACTCCGTCACCTCCGTCACCAATAAGATCAATATGGCCCTTGACCTGGGGATTCTCCGATGACGTAGTTCCGTCTGGCTCCGTCACCAACTCCGTCATCACCTCAACTCCGTCACCCACCATCAGGCCCAACCAGCCGCGCTCAGCCTTGGTTCGGTAGGGGGCACAGCCAAGGACCGCCATCTCACGCTTCAAAGCGGTAGTGCGCAGTGGTCGCACATCGTTATCGCCACACCACCCACTGTAACGCTCATTGAAGTCCACCGAAGTGATCTTCCCAGCGGGGTCGAGCATCACAGTGCCAGACTGCACGAACCCCAGAAGGCTGTTCTCCGACTGCTTCCAGCCATCGGTGCTCGCGGTCACCTCATCCGAGAAGTCGATCTTGCTCCCGTTGGCCAGCACACGATGCAGACCCTCAACCAACCATCGAAGGATGCCCTCGTGTTCCCTGCCAAGCTTCTCGGTCAGCATGGGATCCTCGCGCCCAAGGAACGACACGGTGAACGGGATGCGCTTCAATCGAGCCCAGATAGCGGCTCCGGTGTCATCCACACGAGGCTCATTGTTAGTGACCAGGACCATACTGTGCGTAGGCTTGAACGTCTGGGTGTTCTCCCGCATGAACCGTCCACGAAGGTGATCCCCACCGGTCAGCATCTTGATGTTGGACGCCGCGAACTTCTCGCCAGCCTCCGTCTCACTTGCAAACACTAGGCGCTTACCACGCAAGCTCATGACATTCTCAGGGTGAGCCTCAAAGCGCGACCCAGTGAGCAGCTGCTTGTCGACCACGCCAAAGAAGTCTTGGCCCAGCACAGCGCCAACAGTGTTCAAGAGCACACTCTTGCCATTGCGCCCGGTGCCAATGAACACGGGGAGGATCTCCGCGAGCGTCACGCCAGGGAGTGACGCCCCAAGGATCTCTTGCACCGTGCGCCTCGTCGCTGGGTCCGGCATGATCTCTTCCATGAACCTATGGAACCGTGGGGCCATTGCGTCGGGGTTCCATGCCGTTGGGCTCTTACCCCATAGGAGGTTTAGGGGGTTGTGGTCGTTCAGTTCGCCTGATCGAAGATTGAGCGTCCCGTTGGCCACATTAAGCAGCCACGGATCCTTGTCGAAGTCCTCAGGGTCGCCGTGCGCCTTGGAGTTGGACTTGACGGCGAGAGTCACGCTGCTGACCTTGTTACTGCTCAGTAGCATGTCCCTTACGTCCGAATCATCCTTAAACCGCTCAGCGATGTCGATCATCATGTCGGTCACCTGGGACCGCGCCATGGCATCCCCCGCCTCCTGAACCCAACGGCCCTCGGCGTAGGTGGCCCATGAGCCAACGCGATACAAGTATCGGAGGTTGTTGTGTTCCCCATTCACGAAACGCTCAGCAAGCACGGTGTCGTTGATGTCGCCCACAATACGGCGCGCACGTTGAGCGGGATTGAGCTTCTTGGGCTTGAGGACCGCGACCGAATCAAGAGCTTGTTGGTGGCGTGCGAGGTTCAGCACGGACCCACCGGCGGCTAGCCAGTCGTCCAGGCCCTGATTGTCGGGGAGCACGAGAGCGTCAACGCTTGACGCCCCTTTGCGCTGCATGAGCAAGCCCAAGCGGTGCAGGGCCGAGTTGACGTCCGGATTCGTTAGGACGTCGCCGTCCAAACCTATGATCACATCGCGCCCGCGCACGGTAAGGCTGTCAAAGTCCGCAAGGGCTTCCTTGCCGCTCATGAACCCCCAGCAGCCCGCTACGGACACAGCGGGGATGCCCCTTTGGGCCAGTGCGTCGGCCCTAGTGGTGCCCTCTACGATGAACAGGGGCTGACCATGGTCCTTAAGGGCGTCGACTTGGCTTGGGTGGATGTTCAAGCTAGCGCGCTGGCCATAGGGACGCGTGAACTTGCGGCCTTCCTCCGTGGGCATATCCAATCGGATCTCATACCCTGATGGGAGCCCGTCCGGCAGGCTGTAGAACGGGATCATGATCCCATCTTCGACGCGTGTAAGCCCGCGCTGCTCCATCACCCACTTCTCGGTGACGCCGCGCGTGGCGTAGTATTCAGTTGGGTCCAGGGTCACGTTGGTGATCCTTTCCGTTCGATGTACGTTGGAAAGATCTTAGCACACGGGCTTGACTGGCCCAGGGGCATGGCGTAGAGTCGTAAGCGAAGCCCCAAGATTGGGGCTGGGCCCCTCTGGCCGTCTGGCTGAGGTTGACGAGCTCGATCGATCAGTGTACCATGCCAACCACAAGTCGTCTAGAGGAGGAAGTCAATCATGGATAACGAGCTGCCCATTGGCGTGCCGATCGAGGGTATGTCATGGAAGGGCAAGCTGTACATTGAGGTGGAGAGCCTGGCTGTGTACCTCACGGACGTGGCTGAGCTCTGGGCGGACCAACTGGTTACCGGCAATGCTGCACCCATCCAGATCCTCGAAGCCTTGCGCCTGTGGGAGATGGAGTGGCACCTTGACCCGCCGCCCCCGTTGACTAACCCTGCCGACGCCATGCGCGCACAGTTACGGGAGTGGTTCGGTGAGTGACCCCATCGTCCACTACGTCAGCCACGGCACGCCCGTGAAGGCCGACGGCACCCAGAACTTCTCCAAGGAGTGCCGGGCCGCGATCATCACCCAGGTCGAGAACGACACGACCGCCGGACTGTGCGTGCTCAACCCGACCGGCATGTTCTTCCACGAGCGGTGCTTCTTCGTCGGCGAGAACGGGCCCGGCTACGACCCGAAGACCGGCGCGTACCCGGGCGGCACCTGGCATTGGCCGGAGCGGGTGTGAACGCGGCCCGGCCACGCTGGGAACCGCGCGTGCGGTTCTGGCTCACCGACGGCCAGTACGACAGCGACGGCTCCGACTGGCACGACACGTGGCACGGCTGGATCGAGGACGCCGGCAAGTGGCTGCTGTGCCGCGCCTTCGGACACCTTCCGATCCCCGACCAGTGCGGCAAGCCCGAGCACGACTACTGCGCCTGCTGCCTGCGCGCCACACCAAGGCAGGCCGCGTGACGGCAATCCAGGACCCGAACGTGCAGGCCCCCGACCCGGCAGACCCGGCGTCAGGAGTCGTCCAAACAGAGCAAGAGCGCAGAGACAAGTACGTACCCGTCACGCCAAGGAGGTAAGCCATCATGACACAGTTCAACGACCAGCCCGTGCACCACACACCTTCAGCGATCGTGTACCGCGATGACCAGGGAGATCTCACTCTATCTCTCGACGGTGGCCACACCTCGTTCTACGTCACGGTGGACGGTAAGCCCAGCGGGTACTCTGGCAGTCACGCGATTGCGGTGCTGCCGGGTGAGCGTGAGCTGTGGCGCACCGGGCCGGAGGCTTGATGCGTGATCTAGACGGCTTCCTTGTGAAGCGCCGGGCCATGTCCGAGAAGCGCGAGATCCGGCATGGCCTCATCGATGGACGACAGGGTCGATGGGTGCGCTTGGTGTGGGAGTCTCCGACCGAGCCACATGGGTGGCGTTATCACTTCGAGCCTCCGAAGCACAAGATCCCCGTTGGCCACTTGATCAAGAATACTAGCACAGCGCGAAGGAGGCACCGTGGAGCATCGCTCGCTGGACGACTACCTACCCAGGATCATCTGTGGTGAGCCGCTGATGAAGAGCGTGTGGTACAACTGGTACTTCGTGTGTGATCTTGTACCAGGCCATCCTGGTAGGTGCTCTGGGCCCTGCACGCGGCTCCGACCCGGTGATTTGACGGAATAGCGGGGGGCATGGTATCCTACTCGGGATACATTGTCTAGTTGAATCACAGGTGTAAATTTGGCGCACACGTTCTACGATGGAGAGGGGAACCGATGGTATCGGGACCCCTCAAACCCATCTCAAACCTACGCGGGTGTCACGAGCATCCTCAACGTAAAGTCCATGGACTTCCTGACCAAAGCTAAGGTAAAGGGAGTCGCAAACTACGCCGCGCGTAACCGTAAGGCGCTCGCGGAGATGAACCAAGCCGCCGTGTTCGCGCTGTTGCGTGAGCAAGACGTCGTCCTACCCGATTGGCGCGTGGCCACTGAGTACGGCACGGCCATCCACACGGTCACGGATAACCTACTCAAGGGCGAGCCCCTCGACAAGGATCTCCAGTTTGTCGAGGGCACCGACACGTACCCGGTAGCCAACACGTTCCTCGACTTCGTACCGCAGTACTGGTCGGAGTTCCGGGCCGCACATAACGTCAAGTTCGTTGACGCTGAGCAAGTGGTCGCTAACGATGAGTATGGGTACGCGGGGCGCTTTGACCATGTGCTTGAGGTCGACGGCGAACTAGTCATGGTGGACACGAAGTCCAATGCCGGCGGCCCTAATGCCAAGGTGGCCCTACAGAACAGCGCGTATGGTCAGCGAGGCAATCAGATCGTGAACATGACCACCGGCGCGCGAGCCCCTATGCATGCGGTAACGGGATCGTACGTGTTCTGGATTCGGGAAGATGGGTGGAACCTATTCCCGCTTGAGTTCACTGAGGAGACGTTTGACGACTTCCTCAAGCATCTGTACCTGTTCGCGTTTGGGGCCACTGGGCGAGAGAAGAAGCTCATTGGTGATCCCATCCACGACGACCAACTGAAGCCACCCGTTCGTTTCTTTAAGTGAGAGGACCAGCACATATGCCTACCCCGTTTGGCGAGGGATTTGTCCCTAATGAGCGCAAGAATGACCCGAGTGAGACGCTGAAGCTAGCGGATCCGGGCGACTACTTCGGAATCAAGGTCACTGACGTTGGTGCTACGTATGAGAGCAAGAACACCAACGCTAATGGCGACGAGGTTACCAGTGAGAGCTTCATCGTCACGGGCGACGTGCTACCGGAGAGCAACCTACAGGACTGGAAGCACCAAACTACCCGCGTGAAGTATCCGGCGCGCAAGCCAGGTGAGACGGGCAAGTATTTCCATGCCCTGACCTATCCTGGTAAGGATGGCGTTGCCGGCAAGCAGTCCTGGAAGGATCAAAATTTCCAGGAAGCCCTTAAGGCCGCTGGTGTCACATCGCTTGAGACTGGCGACGAGCTGTGGGTGCAGTTCACCCGGATTGATGGCAAGAGCCACGTGTATGACTACGTCGTGCGCCCGACCAAGCGCGACAAGCCCGCGTTCCCTGGGAAGTGACAGGTGGGCAAGTGGCTTAAGTTCCCTAACGGGGAGTGGCACGAAGAGCCTGTGCCGGATGTGGTTGTGCATCGTCACCTAGCGTCTGGCTACACCACCAAGGATAGCGGAGCCCGTGAGCAATTCTCCACAGGCATGCAGCGCGACACCCAAGCCGGTAAGCCCCGATTCGATCTAGTCATGCCACTGGGCCAGCCCTTCGATGAGCAAATGCTCACGCGTTGGGCTGGCCTCATGGCCCGCGGCGCAGAGAAGTATGATGATCGGAATTGGGAGCAAGCCGCTACACAGGTGGAGTTGGACCGTTACCTATCGAGTGCGTTCCGTCACTTTGTGCAATGGCTCGCGGGCGAGCAGGACGAGGACCACGCTGCTGCGGTGTTCTTCAACATCGCGGGCGCTGAGTATGTGAAATGGAGGATGAAGGATGACCATCGCACACGAGATAGTGACCGCAGTCAACGCGTTCCTGGCTCAGCCGGATAACTACCCAGGCGACAACAACACTAGTCCGGATGACTTTATCGTCGAATTCTTTCCGGGTGAGTCGCGGCATCCGGTTGACACCGTGGATAATGGTGACACCCGATGGGAAGGTCACGAGACTCAGATCTTCAAACTATCCGATGACTCGCACGTGGGTATTGACTACACGTATGGGCTCACTGAGAATCAGGATTCACGGGGCATCGACGGCGCTTCCGTGGTAGTACCTCGTGAAGTCGTCGCAACAGAATGGGTGAACGCATGACCAAGCCCCGAGGATTCTACCTCGCCCCGCCGACCGATGAGCAACTGCTCACGGCCATCATCGACCTAGATGGCACTATCGCCGAGAGCACGTGGCACCCGGAGCAGACTCGCTCGGTCATCGGGGACCCAATCGATCACGGCATCGATCAGCTCATCCGGCTGTACCTGAGCAACTACCGGATCGTGATCTTCACGGCGCGTGCATGGGCCGACCACGACATGATCGTTGCCTGGCTGATCGAGAACGAGATCCCGTTCCACCAGGTGATCTGCGGGAAGCCGCTAGGCACTGTCTACATCGATGACAAGGCTGTAAACGCCAGCGCCGACAGCTGGGCCCCCGCCCTTGCATCATCTGTTGCCGTAGCGTAAGCTTAGCTTCATGAGCCCCCACCTCGTTCTGCTAACAGGCGAGGTGGGGGCTTCCCCACAACCAGCAAGAGAAGGGGTGCCCATGAGTATCGGAGGTTTCCTCACGAACGTCCTGCGTACGCTGGCTGACCGGTTCGAGCCGCAGCTAGAGACGCACACCACGGACGACGGCGAGTATTGGGAATATGACGATGAGGAGTCGGACGAGTACGCCGCGTATGCGGACGTTATGTCGACCGACAACCCGTTCCTCGACTATGAAGCCACGGGCTTTGTCTTCGGCACCCTGAGCGCTGCTTGGACGGCCAATTGGCCCTCTGTGTTGCTCGCTCCCAGCCTCGCAGCGGACTCCGTGGAGAATGCCGTGCTTAGCTCTCTGGAGCTGTTCACGGACAACAACGAACGCTCCGCCAAGGGCATCCTATTCGAGGCTGGCCGGTTGATCGCGGGCAAGCTAGATGTGGATCCGGAGCAAGCGTTGCGCATGAAGGTGCTGGGCGTCTATGACACCACGGATCACAAGCTAAAGAACGACCCGTTCGTGTCCGACGGGTGCCTGTACATGATCCAGGCCTTCCTCAACGACGAGTTCGAGGATGCGTTTGCCGAGGTTGTGGGGCTTCCCTC
>Ga0137412_10002664_pt1 | contig 14152 bp, 12 predicted proteins | sample CZODoug2_1_16fun_FD_122160 | JGI IMG/M metagenome (GOLD analysis project Ga0137412, IMG submission 122160) | Vadose zone soil fungal communities from Angelo Coast Range Reserve, California, USA - CZODoug2_1_16fungal (Hybrid Assembly) | ecosystem: Environmental > Terrestrial > Soil > Vadose zone... | reverse complement strand
GACCGGCGCGTCCACTGTGTACGCCGGAATGCCGAGGCAACTCCTTGCCGCCGCCGGCCGCAGACTGATGCCGAGTGCGCGTCGCTGATCGCTCCGGTCGAGCCCGACGGGAGTACACAGTGGACCGGTAACCCCTGCACCGCGGACGCTGTGCCGGAGGTCCAGCGTGGCGCCTCCGAGCCAGTGGAGCCGATCGGTGTCGAGGTTGATGATGATCTGCATCGACCCGCTCGGGAGCTTGTGCTCGAGTCTGGTGCTCGCCGGGTCCTCGACGTACCAGAATTTATCCACCACGGCGGCGAGCCTGCTGCTGCGTGCCGAACGGTAGATCATGTCGCCAGTATGGCGGCCCGCTACTCGAAGCGGGAGGTGTCGCCGGCGCCGCGGCGGATGATCTCCGGCTCGTCGCCGGAGAAGTCGATGACCGTGGTCGGCTCGGTGCCGCAGTCGCCGGAGTCCAGGACCGCGTCGACCTCGTTGTCCAGCCGCTCCTTGATTTCCCAGCCCTGCGTCATGGGCTCTTCCTGGTCCGGCAGTAGCAGGGTGCTGGAGATCAGCGGCTCGCCGAGCTCGGTCAGCAGCGCCTGGGCGACCGTGTGGTCCGGGATTCGGACGCCGACCGTCTTCTTCTTCGGGTGCAGCAGCCGGCGCGGGACCTCCTGCGTGCCCGGCAGGATGAAGGTGTAGCTGCCCGGCGTGGAGGCCTTGATCGCGCGAAATATCGCGTTGTTGACATGGGCGAGTTGGCCCAGCTGCGCGAAGTCCTTGCAGACCAGCGTGAAGTGGTGCCGCTCGTCGAGGCCGCGGATGGCCCTGATCCGGTCCATCCCATCCCGGTTGCCGAGCTGGCAGCCCAGCGCGAAACACGAGTCGGTGGGATAGGCGATCAGCCCGTCGGCGCGCACAATATCGACGACCTGGGCGATCGTGCGGCGCTGCGGGTTCTGCGGATGTATGTCGAAGTACCGGGCCATACCGGTGAGCTTAGGATCATGATCGAGTGCCCCCGATCCGGGTCCCGACAGCGTGCTCATTTCGGACAAAGCGCAGCCATAACCTCAAGCTCGATTACGGGGACGAAATCCCTGCACCCGGTGCCTGCCCGTCGGCGCGATCGATACGCGAACTCCGCAATAGTCCACAGTGGACCAACGGCAATTTGCACAGCGGCTTTGGTGATTGTACGCCGCCCGGATGTGGCCATCACCGGGCTTGTGACCCGCCGCCGCAATGACAATGCTGTAGATAACGGGCTCGACCGAAGGAGCATTGACGTGGATCCGTCCTGCCTGCAATATCGGATTACGGCCGAGGAGCGCGCCGTATTCGACGAGACCGGCATACTGCAGATCGAGAATGCACTCTCCGCCGAGCAGGTCGCCGACCTGACCGGCGCCGCCGACGAGATCAACGAGCGGCGGCTTGCCGAAGGGCACGACCCCGGGCAGGCCATGTTCTACCCGAACTTCGTCACCGAGAACAAGATATTCGCCGACCTCGTTGACTACGACCGCATTCTGCCGAAGGTATGGGGCATTCTCGGCTGGAACATCTACCTCTATCACGGGCATCTGATCGTCACCCAGCCGTCCGGAAAGCAGCCGGATGGCAAGACGTTCGGCTGGCACCAGGACTCCGGCCGCGTCAACCAGGATATGGAAACGCATCCACGGCCGCGGCTGTCGATCAAGGTGGCGTACTTCCTGTCCGACACCAGCGAGGCGGGCCGGGGCAATTTCTGGGTAATTCCCGGCAGTCATCTGCGGGATGAGCTGGAGCGGCCGGCCGATGGGCAGGGCCAGCCGGCGGGCGCCGTTCCGGTGCTGGCGAAGCCGGGTACGGCCGTGTTCTTCGACCGCCGGCTGTGGCACGCTGCCAGTCCTAATTGGTCGGAGGTCACCCGCAAGGTGCTCTTCTACGGATATGGCTATCGGTGGATCCGTACCAAGGACGATATGACCGTGCAGGATCTCTGGCCTGACAGCGATCCCATTCGCAAACAGCTGCTGGGCTATGGCGTGAACTGCAATGGGCACTACTCGCCAACCGAGGACGACGTACCGTTGCGTGGCTGGCTGCGCGAGCACAGCCCGGAGGACGTCGGCTGAGCGTTGGTGGCACTAGAGTCCGGTCATTGTGGGCACTGACCGAGGCGGTTGGGACAGCGGTGAGCCGATGCAGATCGGTCGCGCCGCGCCGGTAGAGCGCGCCGATGCGGCGCGTAACCGCGGCCGGATCCTGGACGCGGCCACCCGTTTGTTCCAGCGGCACGGCGTATCCGCGGTGTCGATGGATCAGATCGCGGTCGAGGCAGCAGTCGGCAAGGGCACGTTGTTTCGCCGATTCGGCAGTAAGGCCGGGCTCGCCGCGGCGCTGCTGGACGCTCGTGAGCAGGCGCTGCAGGGTCCTATCCTCAGTGGACCGCCGCCGCTGGGGCCGGGGGCGCCGGCGGCCGACCGACTGCGTGCGTTTTTTGCCGCGTACACGCGGTTTCTCGAGGAGAACCTCGATCTGGTCCACATGTCGGAGACCGCGGACGCGGGTGCGCGCTATCGGGTGGGTGCCTACCGGTTCTGGCACCAGCATGTGCGACTGCTGCTGACCGAGGCGCGCCCCGACCTCGATGCCGACTTCCTCGCCCACGCACTGCTGGCCCCGCTGGCGGCCGACCTGCGGCAGGCGACCCGGGCCGGCTATTCGGCCGACCGCGTCGAGACGGGCCTGGGCAGCCTGATCGAGCTGGTGTTGACCGGCAATCCGACCAGGAAGTGACCCGCGCCACTCTCCCGCCTACCCGGACCACAGTCCGATAGTGTTCAGACTATCCGGACTGCGGTCCGGAACATGTCAGTCGAGAGGGAGTCGTCGTGGCCACGCTGCTGCACATTTCCGCCTCACCGCGTGGTGAGGGATCGGAGTCCTTGGCTATTGCCCGTACGTTCCTGGATCGATACGCCTCGAGCCATCCGGGCAGCACGGTCGAGACATTTGACTTGTGGGACGGCACGTTGCCGGAATTCGGCGTCGCGGCCGCAACGGCCAAGATGGCAGTGTTCGGCGGGGATGCGCCGCCTACCGGGTCGGCAGTCGCCGCGTGGGAGGCCGCCAGGAGCACATTCGCCAGATTCGCCGCCGCCGACAAGTATCTCTTCAGCGTTCCAATGTGGAACGCCGGAGTCCCGTACATCCTCAAGCAATTCATCGACGTGATCAGCCAGCCCGGCATGGTCTTCGGTTTCGATCCGGAACAGGGCTATTCGGGTCTGCTAGCCGGGAAGAAGGTCGCCGTGATCTACACCAGTGCGGTGTACGGGGACGGCCGCGGAAAAGCGTTCGGCCTGGATTTCCAGCGGCCGTTCTTCGATGGCTGGCTGCGCTGGGCCGGGATTCACGATATTGCCGAGATTGAGTTTCGGCCGAATCTGGTGACTGCCGACGCGAAGCTCTTGCGTGATGCGGCCCACGAAAAAGCGGCGCTGATAGCGAATACTTTTTAATCCAGCCAGACCTTCCCGGACTCGTCGACCCGCCAGCCGGGATTGTGTGCGACCTCCCAGATCAGCCCGTTGGGGTCGGCGAAATGCGCGTGGCTGCCGCCGCCGAAAAATGCCTCCTGCGGCCGCTGCAGAATCGTGGCGCCGGCTCGTTCGGCCTCGGCGATGACCGTGCCGACCTCGTCCACGCTGTCGACGTTGTACGCCAGCGTGACGCCGCCGAGTCGCGTCGCATCCGTCGCTGTCGGGTCGATGTCCTGGCTGAATTTTGTCGCATCGAAGAGCCCCAGCATGATGCCGGGACCGATTTGAAAGAACAGAATCTCCCCGGGCACGTCGAGTGTCGTGGTCCAGCCGAGCCCATCGACATAAAAGCGGCGGGCGGCGTCGAGGTCCGCTGTGGCCGCCGTGACAAAGTGAACGCGTTGCTCCATGGGTCAAGGATGCCAGTTTGCCGGCGGATTTCTGGAATGGAACGGTCATGCTCGCCAGTATTGTGTGAGCATGGAATTACCCACGGGCGCCGAGGCGGCCGATCTGCTGCGCAGATGTGGCGTCGCCGAGATTGATGTCGATGGTGTGCTCGCGTCCTCGCCAGCGAGAAATCCCGAGCTGATGCGGCTGCTGGTCCGCTGCCATGACGAGCTGGTCGCCGATATGGGCGGGCTTGGCACGCTAGAAGGCTGGCCCGCGCTGCCCGATTCGCTCGGTGCGGTCGGCCGCTATTTCTATGTGTGGGTATTGCTGAGTGTGATACCGCAGGTTCGTGAATATCACGCCAGTCGTGGCATTCCGGAGGACGCGACCTGGGACATCTTGGGCGAACTCGGCTCGCAGATGGCAAATCGGCGTTCGGTCTGGGGTGAGGGTGGCTTACATACGTACCACTGGATGACCGTGCACTTCCGGGGAGTGCTCTATCGGACCGGTCGGCTGCTCTTCGAGCGGCTCCGGATCTGGTTCGACGCGGACGGCGAACACGCCCCGCGGAAGGGTGATTGGGCGCTGGGTGTGCACATTCCGCGGGGCCGGCTGACCCCCGAGGCGTGCGCGGACTCGTTCGCATTGGCCCGGGAATTCTTCGCCCGGCACTACCCGGACGAACCGTATCGATATGCCACCTGCGTGTCCTGGGTACTGGATCCCCAGCTCGAGGAATACCTGCCAGCGGACTCCAACATCATACGATTCGGGCGGCGCTTCCAGCTGCTGCCGATCGGCTCCACCCCGCCGGATGACCGCTCGACGGTCGAGTCGATCTTTGCGCGCCGATACGTTGACCTCGACCGGCTGCCGCAGACGACGCGGCTCGAGCGGGCGGTCGTGACGCACCTGCGGGCCGGACAGCATTGGTACTACCGGACCGGCTGGCTGACTTTCCCGCCGACCTGAACGGAGCCCACGCGCACTGGGGCCGGTCCCAGCATCCGGATCCGCGCCGATAATGGCCACTCCCGCGGGGATCGCCCCGGAGGCGATACGCCGCACCGTCCGGGAGCGGGGTCGACACGGACGGCGCCGGCGACGGTGTAGCGGTGGCCCGGTACTCAGGCGCAGCTCGGCGCGCCGATCTGGCGTAGCTGCGGGCTCACGGGCGGACGGTGCCGCTGTTCAGGGTGAAGCTGGGACCGATTGCATTGCCGCGCTGTGGGCGCGGGATGACGGCGAGATCGAGGCTCGTTGGCCGTCTTCTACGGGGTTTGCGTACCACTAGTGCCCCGGCGGGTGGCGGGACGAGCCGTCGTAGGATTACCGGCATGGATTATCGACAGCTGGGCAACTCCGGGCTGCGGGTCTCCGCGTTGAGCCTCGGCACCATGACATTCGGCGGTACGGGCTGGGCGAGCGCGGTCGGCTCGACCGATGTCGACGGCGCGAAGCGACAGGTTTCGCTGTGTCTGGACGCGGGGGTGAACCTGCTCGACACGGCAAATGTCTATTCCGCCGGCGCGTCGGAGGAGATCCTCGGCCAAGCGATCGCCGGCCGCCGCGACGACGTGTTGCTGGCCACCAAGGCCCGGATGCCGATGGGGGATGGGCCCAACGACGCCGGCCTCTCGCGCTATCACATCCTGCGCTCCGTTGAGGCGAGCCTGCGTCGGCTCGACACCGACCACATCGACCTCTACCAGGTGCACGAATGGGACGGCCAGACACCGCTCGAGGAAACCCTGAGCGCGCTGGATTCGCTTGTCCAGTCGGGCAAGGTCCGCTATATCGGGGCATCCAACTACGCCGGCTGGCACCTGATGAAAGCGTTGTCCATATCGGACGCGCGCGGTTATGAGCGATTCGTCAGCCAGCAGATTTACTACTCGTTGCAGGCCCGCGACGCCGAGTCCGAGCTGGTACCGGTGTCGCTGGACCAGGGCCTGGGCATTCTGGTCTGGAGCCCGCTGGCCGGCGGGTTGCTGTCCGGGAAATACCGCCGCAACGCCGACACGCCCGAGGGCACCCGACGCTTCGCCGGCTGGGACGAGCCGCCGGTGCACAACGAGGAACAGCTCTACGACACGATCGACGTGCTGATCGAGGTCGCCGAGGCGCACGGTGTGTCTGCCGCCCAGGTGTCGCTGGCCTGGCTGCTCGGCCGGCCCGGCGTGACCTCGGTGATCATCGGCGCCCGTACCGACGCCCAGCTCACCGACAACCTGGCCGCGGCCGACCTGACACTCACCGACGAGGAGCGCGCCCGGCTGGACAAGGTCAGCCAGCAACCGCTGCGGTACCCGTACTGGCACCAGGCCAACACCTCCAGTGATCGCCTTGGCGCGCCAGACCTCAGCCTGATCGGCCCGCACCTGAGCTGAGGTCGAGCCCGCCGGCAACCTCTTTCGTGATCGACGACCCGGAAGGACCTGAGCCGCCCATGCATCTCGGCATGAGTTCCTACAGCTTTGCCTCGAAGATCGCGTCGGGCGATCTCGACATCCTGGGTGTAATCGACTGGGTCGGCACCTCCAAAGCGGAGCATCTGGAGATCGCCACGGCCGGTCTCGGGGTCGACCTGATCGAGCGGCCCGAGCTGGTCGAGGAGGTCGCCCGGCGGGCCGCCGAGCGTGGCGTTGCGCTGGTCAGCTATTGCGTGGAAGGGAATTTCCGGGATCCGGATCGGGCCGCCCAGATTGCTCGGGTCAAGGCGCAGGTAGACGTGGCACACCAGCTCGGAATTTCCCGGGTTCGCCACGACGTCGTCGAATGGGCGTGGCGGGAGCGGGACGAGGACGAGCTTGCGGAGACGTTCGCGCTGATTGTGCCGGCGTGCCAGGAGATCGCCGACTATGCGGCCGAACGTGGCATCACCACTAGCGTGGAGAATCACGGCTTCTGCATCAACAACAGTGAGCGGGTCCGCCGGCTGATCCACCTGGTCGATCGGCCGAACTTCGGTACGGCACTGGATATCGGCAATTTCGTGTGTGTGGACGAGCAGCCGGTGTCGGCGGTCGCGCAGAATGTGCAATACGCGTCGGTCGTACATCTGAAGGACTTCTATGTCCGTACCGTCGAGCCGGGCCGGGGCTGGCTGAAGACCGTGGCCGGCAACTATCTGCGCGGATCAATTCTCGGCTTTGGCGACCTGGAGATTTCTCGCATCTTCGGGATCATCAAGACATCCGGCTACGACGGGCCGTTGTCCATCGAATTCGAGGGCCTCGAGGATCCGTTTCTGGCTGCCGAAATCGCCATCGAGAACGCGCAACGAATCTGGGCCGACGCCTAGACCTACGCGGATCGCAGCAGGCGCAGGCACAGATTGGTCAACGCCTCCCGCAGTTCGTCCTCGTCGGCGTCGCCGAGGTAGGGCAGCACGTCCGCGAGCGCGCCGGTCAGATATACCGCGGCGCGCTGGCGGACCGTGGCGTTCTCGCCGAACATGACCGTGACCGCGCGCTCGCGCAGCTCGTCGAGGGCTGCGGTCTCGGTTTTCATCCGACCGCGCAGCGCCGGGTTGATGGCGAGGATCGTCGCCAGGCCGCGCTGGGTGAGCAGGACCTCGACCAGGCCGCTGACCAACATCTCGAGCCGTTGGCGCTTCCCGCGTTTGCTCGCGGCATCGGCCAGTAGCTTCGCGACCGTCTCGCGCGCGGGCTCGGAGATTGCCTGCAGGATGTCGGCCTTGGTGGGGAAGTGGTGATAGACAGCGGCCTTGGTCATGCCCATCTCATCGGCGATCAGCTGCAGGGACGTGCCGTCGTAGCCGCGGTCTGCGAAGAGCCGGCCGGCGGTGTCGATAACCCGCTGCCTGGTCCGCCTGGCCTGCGCGACTCTGGTCACCCGCGTTGCCATCGAGCCACCTCCGGGCCTGATCTTGTTCTTTCACCGGCCATATGGCAAGCGATTGACTTGCCGAATGGCTGGCCAAATGGGACACTCCGACGCGTCGTAAGCTGGGCAACGAGGTCCGGAGGCGCTGGATGTCCACCTATCTGTACGGCCTTGCGCGGTGGGCGTTTCGACGTCGTCGCTGGGTTTTGGCGGTTTGGCTCGCGCTGGCGGTCGGCGCGATCATCGCCGCTCAGGCCAGCGGCGGGAAGACGAACGACAACTTCACGATTCCCGGTACCGAGTCGCAGCGGGCCCAGGACATGCTGTCGAACAAACTGCCGGCGCTGGCCGGCGGCCAGACCCAGGTCGTGTTTGCCACCAAGGGCCAAACCAAGGTCACCGCGACTGCTTACAAGGCCGGCATCGAGGAGACCATTGCCAAGCTCAAGACCGTGCCGCAGGTCGCCTCGGTCACCGATCCGTTCCAGGCGAAGGCGGTCTCCGCCGACGGGCACGTAGCGCTAGGCACCGTGCAGTTCTTGGCGAAACCGCCCGACGTCAAGGACAAGTCGCTGGACGCCATGAAGGTCGCGGCACAGCCCGCGCAGGATGCCGGTGTCCAGGTCGAGTATTCCGGCAGCGTCTATCCGGGCTGGCGGCTGACGCCGTCCGAGACGCCGGAGATCGTCGGCGTCATCATTGCTTTTGTGATCCTGCTGGTCACCTTCGGCGCGTTCGTCGCGGCCGGTCTGCCCATTCTGACCGCGATAATCGGCGTGGCGATCACGTTAATGGGCATCACCGCAGTTGCATCGGTGATGAATATCGCCGCGGCGTCGACGACCGTGGCACTGATGCTCGGGCTTTCCTGCGGCATCGACTACGGCCTCTTCATCCTTTCTCGACATCGAAACAATCTGCTCACCGGCATGACGGTCGAAGACTCGGTGGCCTTGGCGGTCGGCACGGCCGGCAGCTCGGTCGTGTTCGCCGCGCTGACGGTGATCATCGCGCTCTGTGGGCTATCGGTGGTCGGCATCCCGTTCCTCACCGTGATGGGCCTGGCCGCGGCGGTTGCTGTCCTGATGGCGCTGCTGATAGCACTGACGCTGCTGCCGGCGATGCTGGGCTTTGCGGGCATGAAGGTTGCCAAGTTCATCAGTTCGCCGCTGCGCCCGGGCCACCACGAGCAGGTCGCGCGGACCGCGGCCAACGAGCCGGAGCGAACGTTCGGTGCCGCGTGGGCTCGGTTCGTGGTGCGATTCCGGGTCCCACTGCTAATCGGTGGCGTGGTGTTGCTGGGCGTGCTCGCGCTGCCGGCGACCAAGATGCAGCTCGGCCTGCCCGGCGGCTCCTCGAAGCCGAAGTCGGACACGTCGCGCAAGGCCTACGACCTCACCACGGCCGGCTTCGGCGCCGGTTTCAACGGGGCGCTGTTGGTGGTGGCCAACAATGTCAACAGCCAGGCGCAGGTGACACCGATGGTGACCGCGCTCAGCAAGGTGAACAACGTCGTGCAGGTGTCGCCGCTCGCGCGGGCGAACGGGATCGCGGTCATTCGGGTGATCCCGAGGACCGGACCCGACGTCAAGGCCACGGCGACGTTGGTGCATCACATCCGGGACGAGCGGGCCAGCATCGAGGGGACGACCGGCGCGCACATTCTGATCGGCGGCACGACCGCGTCGAATATCGACGTGTCCTCGAAGCTCTCCTCCGCGCTGCCGGTATTTCTCATCGTCGTGGTCGGATTGGCGTTCATCCTCTTGACCTTCGCATTCCGGACGATTCTGGTACCGATCAAGTCGATCATCGGATTCCTGCTGTCGGTCGTGGCGGCGTTCGGCGCGCAGGTTGCGATATTCCAGTGGGGTTGGGGGAAGAGCCTCTTCAACATCACGCCGACTGAGACAATCAGCTTCCTACCAATCATCATGCTGGCTATCATTTTTGGATTGTCGAGCGACTACGAGGTGTTCGTTGTCTCCCGAATCAAAGAGGACTTCACCAAGACCGGCGACGCGCGTGGCGCGGTGGAGCGCGGTACCGGCCTATCGGCCCGGGTGGTCACCGCCGCTGCGCTCATCATGTTCTCTATCTTCGTCGCGTTCATGGTGACGAAGGATCCGACGATCAAGGCGATCGGGTTCAGTTTCGCGGTCGGCGTCTTCCTCGATGCCTTCGTGGTACGGCTGACGCTCGTGCCGGCCATCATGGCGATAGTGCGGGCGAAGCTCTGGTATCACCCGCCGTGGTTCGCCAAGTACGTGCCCGACCCGGATATCGAGGGGGAGAAGTTGGAGCACAAGTTCGCCGAGGCGCGCTCAACCGAGCCAGCCGAATCGACGACCTGAGGGTGACGCGGCGCTGGCGCAGCGTGCTGGTGGTCATCGTGACCGTCGGCGCGCTGGCCGGCGCCGATCGGGTGGCGCTGGCCGACAGTCCGGCCGGTGTGGGGGTGCAGTTCGGGCGGTTCAACTACGCGGTGGACCAGACGAACTCGTACCAGACACAAGCGAGCAGATGGCCCGTTCAGACGCTGCAGCGCGACCATCTCGATGAGGCCCGGGAGCTCCGCAGCGCCGGCGCGTCGACCCTGACCTTCTATGCCGACCCGATGGTGATCCGGCCGGGTGATCCGGAGGGTTACACGACCGCCCTGTCCGCATCCGATGTCGAACAGAATCATCCCGAGTGGCTCTTGCGTGACGCGGCCGGAGATACCATCTCGCGCGGTTTTGGCGATCAGGATGCCGACGTGATGATGGACCCGGGCAACGTCGACTACCAGGCCGCGTCGGCGAGCCGGCTCATCGATCTGATCCAGTCCGAGGGCTGGGACGGCGTACTGCTCGACGAGATCAACCAGACGTGGTCGTGGACGATGTCGACACAGCCGGCGAAATACAGCACCCAGGACGAGTGGGAGCAGGCGGTCGTCTCATATGTCCAGGCCGTGTGCGGCGCGATCATCGGAATCGGCAAGTCGTGCCTCACAAATACCGGCGCCGGGCTGGACAATACCCAGTTCTGGAACACCATCGCGGGCGTGAGCACCGGTTCGATGGCGGAGTTTTACGTCGCGCTGAATCCGCATGTCGGCGGCGCGCCGGCCCGAGCGACGGTCGAAAATGGCTGGTGGTGGCCGCAGCAAGACCGGCTCGCTGCGGCAGAGAATACTGGTACGCCCTCGATATTCCACGCCTACGCCTCGAATGGCAGCGCGGTGACCTACGCGCTCGGCTCGTATCTGCTTGCCTGGCAGGGTCACGGGGCTTTCTCGGCGTCGACGACCTACGGCGGCGCGGGCGACTACTGGTCTCCTGAATTCGATGCGGCCCGCCGGCTTGGCGCGCCCGTCAGTGACTATCAGGAGGCAGGGGAGCTGCTGTGGCGGCAGTTTGCCGGCGGCTACGTGGTGGTAAATCCGCACGACACCGCGCAAACCGCGTCGGTGAACGGCAGTACCGTGACTCTCGACGCCGCATCGGCGGATATCGTCGCGGGCTGACCGGCGGCGCGATACGTTCCACCGTGTGCGTGATCTTGCCTATCGGCTCTACCTGCGGCGGCTTCGTCGGCAGCTGGCTGGCAGCCCACCGCCACGCCATATCGCACTGATCATGGACGGCAATCGCCGATGGGCCAAGCAGATGGGCATGGCGAATCCGAGCATCGGCCACCAGTACGGCGCCGAGCATCTGAGGCGGGTGTTGTCGTGGTGCGAGCGCGCCGGCGTCAAGCGGGTCACGGTCTTCGTCTGCTCCACCGAGAATTTGCAACGGCGAGATGCCGCCGAGGTCGAGTTTCTGATGCGAGTAATGGAGCAGGTGGTGACCGACACGCTCGCCGTACCAGATCCGTCCTGGCGGCTGCGGCTTGCCGGAATGATCGACGTGCTGCCCGATACGACCGCATGGGCGCTGAAGGACGCGGTGGAGGCGACCCGTTCCTGTACGACCGGCCGCGCGGTGAAGCTGGCTATTGGCCGGCCTTGCGCAGCTACGCGGCCCGGCGACGTTAGCGTTTCGCGAACGTACCGAGGGCGTCGCGGATCCGGATACGCATCGTGTCGCTGCCGGTATGCCCGGAGTCCTCGATGACAGTTAGCTCGGCATCCGGCCAGCGTTTCGCCAACTCCCACGCGGTGCTCAGTGGACTGCCGAGGTCCAGACGGCCGTGGATGAGCACCCCGGGGATGCCGGCCAGGCGGCCGGCATCGCGCAGTATGGCGCCCTCCTCGAGCCAGGCGCCGTGCGAGAAATAATGCGCGCAGATACGTACGAACGCCAGTTGCGCGGCTGGCGGCCGGTCGCTATAGGCGTTTCGGCGGCCGTTGGGCTCCATGGAGATGACGGCGTCCTCCCAGGTCAACCAGTCGCTGGCGGCTCGCTCTCTGGTCTGGGGATCTTCCATCAGCCGCGCGTAGGCGCCGACTAAATCACCGTCACGGTCTGCTTCCGGCGCGCCGTCGCGGAATCGATCCCACGCCTCGGGGAAGTAGCGCCCGACGCCTTTATATAGCCAGTCGATTTCTTCACGACGGGTGGTGGTAACGCCGGGGATTACGATTTCTGAGACGCGGTGCGGGTAGCGTTCGGCGTAGGCGAGAATGAGCGTGGATCCCCAGGAACCACCGTACAGTAACCAACGGTCGATGCTGAGGTGCTCGCGGAGTCCCTCCATATCGCGGATCAGATGCGCGGTCGTGTTGACGCTCATGTCGGTACCAGGGTCGCTGGCATGTGGCGTGCTGCGACCGCACCCGCGCTGGTCAAACAACACGCCGCGATAAAGCTGCGGGTCAAAGGTGCGGCGAGCGTTTGTCGAGCAGCCGGATCCGGGGCCGCCGTGCACGAGTAGCGCCGGCTTGCCATCGGGTTTTCCGCAGGTTTCCCAATAGATGAGGTTGCCCGCGCCGACGTCGAGCATGCCGTGGTCATATGGCTCAACCATTGTCCCTGAGGCCCTTCACTTTGGGCTATTTCCGCGCTCGAACATTGTGCCGCATTATTACGCTGCGTGCATGGGTCGGCTATTTGGTCGGTCGCGTTGACCGCGACGCACAGTATCCATTTTCCGCCTTCATTTGATTGTCGGGGTCTCGCACCATTCTGCCGCATTATTACGGAGCGTGCACGGTCGGATTGCTCGCCGGCTGCGCTGAGCGCTACTCACAGTAGATCCCTTCTCTGGTCGACGATCCAGTTCCATACCCATGCGTCAGCCGTGATAATATTCGAACACGCATTCGTTCAAGATACGGGGGTATCGATGAGTTCGGTTGCACCAATTTCTGTTCCGCCCGAGGCCGTGCCGGGTGATGATTGTCCGGCACGATGTTGGTCGGCGTTTGTGGATTTAGATGCCGAGGTTACAGGTTTGCAGGCGTGGTTGGAGAGCGTCGCGACGCCCATGGCGTCCGACGCCGTGGATAGTGAACGGGAAGATGACTCGAGCGAGGTGAGGACTCGCTGGGAGGACTTTCCACCCGCCATGGTTGCCGGCGCGATTGCTGTGCTCGATCTTCGCGGGATGAGTGATGATGAGTTGTTGTCTGCCGCCGCCGCCGTGGAGAAGTCGGGCGCGTCGGCGCATGCGGTGCAGGCCAGGGTGTTGGCTGAGTTTGCGCGTCGGCGTCCGGGTTACCTTGGCGAGAAGCCAGCATCGCCATTTGACGAGTTCGCCGGGAACGAAGTAGCGGCGGTGCTGCATGTGGCGCCGCGGACCGGCTCACAACGGCTGGACTGGGCGATTGAATTGGCATCGCGATTGCCGAAAACGCTGGCCGCGATGGAGACCGGGCAGGTCACCGCCTCCAAGGCGAAGATCGTGTCCGAGGAGACGCTGAATCTCGGTCCGGACGTCGTAGCAGCAGTGGAGACCAAGGTGCTTGACGGCGTGGCGGAGCTGACGCCCGGCCAGCTGCGGCGGCTGGTGAAGCGGGTCGTGGTGGCGATTGATGCCGAGGCGGCGGAGCGGCGGGCCGAGGAGGCCCGGACGAAGCGGAGGGTGGTGGTGTCGCCGCGTCGGGACGGTATGGCGGAGTTGCGGGCGCTGTTGCCCGCCCAGGATGCGACCGCGTTGTACGTACGGTTGACCGATCTTGCTCGCGATGCCGGGAACGGTGACGGTCGGAGCATGGACCAGCGTCGTGCCGATGCATTGTCGGACGTGATTTATGGCAATGCTGGTGCCGCGGGTCGGCCGTTGGTGCAGTTGATCATGACCGATGCCACTTTGGTCGGTCATGATGAGAAGCCGGCCGAGTTGATTGGTTACGGACCGGTTACAGCGGTTACGGCCCGTGATATCGCCGCGGATTCGATCTGGCAGGCGTTGCATACCGACGACACCGGCGTCGTGACCGGGGTTGGCCGGAACCGATA
>Ga0137412_10002663_pt1 | contig 14153 bp, 11 predicted proteins | sample CZODoug2_1_16fun_FD_122160 | JGI IMG/M metagenome (GOLD analysis project Ga0137412, IMG submission 122160) | Vadose zone soil fungal communities from Angelo Coast Range Reserve, California, USA - CZODoug2_1_16fungal (Hybrid Assembly) | ecosystem: Environmental > Terrestrial > Soil > Vadose zone... | reverse complement strand
AGCGCAGGCTACACGCCGGAAGAAGTCGACCTCGTTTTGGTCACGCACCTCCATTCCGATCACGTCGGCGGCCTCACCACTCAGGACGGAAATCGCGTTTTTCCAAATGCCGAGGTCTACGTCGCGAAGGCAGAAAGCGACTTTTGGCTGTCGCCGGAAATCGCCGCCAAAGCGCCCAAAGAGGCCCAACCGTTCTTCCAGAGTGCGCAAGCCATCGCGGCGCCGTACATCAAGGCCGGCAAGTGGCACACCTTTAGCGGCTCCGAGCCAATCGCCGACGGCGTGCAACCCGTCCCGCTGCCGGGTCATACCCCGGGACATACCGGCTATGAATTTTCGTCGAAGGGACAAAAAATCCTGTTTTGGGGCGATATCGTCCATGCACAGCGCGTCCAGCTGCAGCATCCCGAGGTCACGGTGGCCTTCGACATCGACCCGGCCGCGGCTGCGGCGACCCGCAATCAATTGCTGCCTAAGCTCGCGGGCGGGGATGTTTTGATTGCGGGTCCGCATTCGTCGCTATTTCCTCCCCTGGGGCGCCTGCGCAAGGAGGGGAATGGCTATATCTGGGCGCCAGTGGTGTTCACCGATCAATGGGCCGAGAGATAGAGATCAGAATCCGACTCGCTCCTGTTCCCGGAGACTGACATGCATCCTTCATTCAAATTTTTATTTTTGTATAGCGCCGTAGCATTGGCTCTCACGCAAGCGTCCCCTGCAAAGAGCCCGCAGGCATTTTCAATCAAGGTGGTTACGTCCTCCGACGATCAGTTCTGGGCTAATTCCATTATCATTGAGGGCACCCATGAAGTGATGTTGGTTGATGCGCAGTTGACAAAGACCAATGCCGAAAGGGTATTGCAGGAAATCAAAGCGACCAGGAAGCCGCTATCGATTATCTACATCACTCATGAGCACGCCGACCATTTTCTTGGTCTGGAGGTTTTCAAGGAGGCTTATCCGAGGGCGAGAATTATTGCGAATTCTGCGGTAGTAGATCGAATCAACAAGGTCTATCAGGAGAAAATAGATAAATGGAAAAAACTCCTGAGCTCGGATGCGGCCTCTCACGTCGTTGGTATCAGCAACTTCGATCCCGACGCTATTGAGTTTGGCGACTCAAAAATACAGGTCTTCAAACACATCCGGGGCGACACCGATGAAAACACGATGCTCTGGATTCCTGGACAGAGAATCCTCATTGCTGGCGACGTCGTGTTCAATGACATGCACGTTTACACCGCAGAAACGGACAGTGAGGCCAGAGAGAAATGGTTGAACTCATTAGGGAAGATCAGAGCACTAAAACCTTCGGTTGTTGTTCCTGGACATAGCAAGGTTGGCGCTCCTCTTGACGCGAATACCGCCGTAGATTTCACCGAGAGATATTTGTTGGTTTTTGAAGAAGAACTCAAAAAAGCAAGAGATCCGGATGGCCTGATTAAGGTCATGAAAGAAAGATTCCCCTCTGCTGACTTGCTCTTGGCACTCGAACGGGGAGCGAACGCCAATGTTAAACACTGACAAACAAGCCGACGATTTTGTAAACCGAACTGCGATGATGATCTCACCTGCGGAGCTGCTGGACACTTCGGTTGCACAGCTTCAGACGCTCACTGCCTTTCTGGGTGAGCAGCTCGGCGACAGGAACGACCGACCAGATTCCGCCACATCGGAAGCTCGCGCATGCGGAGAGATCCTGCTCTCGCTCAGCGTGCTGATCGTGAAGCTTGAGGCCGCGCGTCATATGGCCCCTGGCGGGGAGGGCATCGGGTGGCGTGAGGGTCGTGAGGTTAGCTAAAGAGCGCGCGAAAGGACTGGCTAAGGATGTCGTGATCACGAGCCCCCACATGCTTGAGGCAATGATGAATTCAAGACGCGAATTCCTGGCGACCGGCTTCGGAACCGCCCTCGTTGCGGCGGTCACTGCGCCGATCCGCGCCCATGAGCACCGTTCCGCGCACGGGCAATCCCGCGCCGGAGCGCCCAAATCCGCACGAACCACTGGAAAAACGGCGCTGCGTTGGGAAGTGTTCGTAACGCCCGGCATCCCCGTTATCACAAGTGATTTGGCTCCGGGCGAAAAAGAGCGGCCGTGGCCACCGATTTCCTCGACCCTGATCTATGGCGAACGCGACGCGGTGCTGGTGGACGCATTCATTACCGTCGAGCAGTCTCGCGCTCTGGCGAATTGGGTTGCGGCGAGCGGCAAGAATCTGACGACGATCTGTGCTACCCACGGCCACGGCGATCATTTCTTTGGCGCCAGCACGGTTCTGGAGCGATTTGCAGACGCGCGATTCGTTGCACGCGCTGATGTGGTTGCGATTATGCGCCAACAAGCATCGCCAGAATCGCTCGCCGCGTTTTGGAATCCACGCTTTCCCGGGCAGATTTCCCGCCATCTTGTGATTGCCGAAGAACTCACTGGGGACGTCATTGACCTCGAAGGCCACGATTTGGTCATCGTGCCCCTCGGATTCACCGATACTGACAACACGACTTGCCTGCACGTTCCCTCGATCGGTTTGATCGTAGCGGGCGATGCGGCATACAACGGTGTTCACTTGCGTTTGGTCGAGTCCAATCAACAGGGGAAACGCGAGGAGTGGATCGCCGCGCTCGATAAAATGGAGTCGCTGAAGCCACGCGCCGTAGTGGCTGGACACAAGCGCATCGGGAACGAGGACAGTCCAAGGATCATTGCAGAAAGTCGGAAATATATCCGCGATTTCGCGCGTCTGGCCATGACAACGACAACCGCCCAAGAACTGTATGACCAGATGCTCAAGCTCTATCCTGGTTGGCTTAACCGGGGTGCGCTCTGGAGTTCAGCGCGTGCGATAAAGACTTGATCCGTACTGACGCTGGGGCGTGGGGCGCGGATCAAAGTCACAGGGGGACGAGGTTGAGCCGATGAAGATTGCGATCCTGGATGACTACCAGAACGTCGCTTTAGAAATGGCAGACTGGTCGGCCCTCTCAAAGAGAGCCGACATCACTGTTTTTAGCGACCACGTTTCCGATCCATCCGCTCTAGTCCAGAGGCTTCTGCCGTTCGATGTCGTTTGTGCAATGCGCGAGCGCACTCCACTGCCGCGCGAGGTGCTTCAGAGCCTTCCGCGGCTCAGGCTGATCGCGTCAACCGGCCCGCGCAACGCATCGATTGATATGGTAGCGGCAGGGGAACTCGGCATCACCGTGACCCATACCGGATACAGCTCCTCGCCCACAATCGAACTGACCTGGGCGCTCATCCTTGCGAGCGTACGGGGCATCGTTCAGGAGAACAGTTCGATCCGCCACGGGGGCTGGCAAAAATCGCTGGGCCAAGACCTCAAGGGAAAGACTTTGGGAGTCGTGGGACTTGGCAATATCGGCAGGCAGGTCGCACGGATAGGTCTTGCCTTCGGCATGAAGATCATTGCGTGGAGCGAAAACATGACTCCAGAAATCGCCGAAGCGGCGGGAGCGGCCCCGGTTTCAAAGAACGAATTGTTTCGGCAGGCTGACATAGTGACCATCCACGTCGTCCTGAGCGAGCGCACAAAAGGTCTGGTCGGGGCTGCCGAACTTGGATTGATGAAGCCAACTTCTCGATTGATCAATACCTCTCGCGGGCCGATCGTCGACGAGGGATCGCTGATCCAAGCGCTATGGTCGCACGCCATAGCAGGAGCCGCGATTGACGCCTTCGATCAAGAACCGCTGCCGGCAGAACATCCCTTTCGATCGATGGACAACGTGCTCGCGACTCCGCATATCGGATACGTTGCGGAAGGTCTCTATCGAACGTTTTATGGAGACGCTGTGGCCGGTATCACCGCGTGGCTCGACAGGCGGGCCGGATAAGGGAGAAGCGAGATTACCGATCCCGCGGCCTCGCCCGAGTTGATCTCGTATAGGCTATCGGGCACGGGTGTGCCCCGGTCGGCCGCCGAAGTAACCGTCTCGGTCTCGACGAGCGCAAACGGTATCGTCCCGGCATCGTTGATGCGGGCGAAGAACTCGCCGAGGCTGAATGGCTTACCGGCGCTTTGCTGCTGCTGCGCATAGTCGCTCATCAGCCGCTCGAACTGCAGCTTCCCGGTGATGTAACTCGTGCCATAACCCGGTTGCCGCAGGTAGAGAAGCTGCTCGAACGCCACCAGATCGCTTGCAGGGTCGGACCATCCGCGCGGCGTCCATTGCGCATGGAATCGCCCGGCCTGCTGCAGGCTCATTTGATTCGCTTGCACGTAGAGCGACGCCAGACCACGTGCGGCGCGGTTAGCCAGCATGATCCAGACGATTTCCCGACCCCTTGGGTTGTCGTCATAGAGTCCGGCCTGCATCAGTGTTTCCTCCATCGCTGTCGCGAGGCCTTCGGAGCGGCTGTCAAACATGTTGTACAACGCCGGCAGACGGCGAATCGCACTGCGGTTTGGCTCCTCCTTCATCCGCGCCAGCTCGATCCAGTGGTAGTCGTGGGAGAACAGGCCCAGTGGTTCGCGGGCAATCGTCTGCTGGAAGAAATTCCTCCGCTCGGGTGGCGCAAATTTCTCCACCCGCTGTGCCATCGCGTCGCGAAAATAATCTCGATCCGGGACGATGCCGGAGTGCATGAGGAAATCGGTGAGCTTGCGCATACGCATCTCGCCCAACGCGCGCCAGGCTTCGGGAGTGTTCGCGGGCTCGAGCGGCGGCAGATTCCGATTCTGGAATTCCTCGAGGGCCAGGGATGCCCGGGCGCGCTCCAACTCCCGGCGCAGCAGCGTGACCTGCTGGTCCCAATCGTAGGGCACCAGATGCACCTTCTGCAGATACCAGTTGTAATTGTCCTTGCCTACGCCGGAGGGCCCGGTCTTCTTTGGCGCCTCCGACTCGATCCAGGAGATAAACGCGTCGGTTGCCTTGTGTGCGCGTTCCAGCGCCGTCAGCAAAGCCTGCTCGGCACCAGCGAGGTCTGCGTGCTTCGATCCTTCCAAAGTGCGCATGTCGAGCGTCCCGGCTCGCAACCTGCCCAGCACCTCGCTCTGATTGCGTAGCGTTCCTGCGCCATAGACCCATAAGTCGCGGGCGTTGCTCGTTCGCAGGTTGACTCTGGCCTGTTCCAGCAACGCAGGAACGGCACCCAACAGGCACGTCAAGTTGCGCCGATCGGCGCGCGATAGCGGATACTGGAAGGCGAACAGGTCGATGGCCGGCGCAGCTGTCACACCTTCGTGCTGCGGAACGTCGCTGCGCTCGCCAAATACGGTGGCGTAAAATGAAGGGTCGCGCGCCCACGGCTGCCGAACCGTGAGATCGAAATCCAGCCCGTTCATCTCCGCCTCGATCAACCGATAGTCGACCATCTGTGCGGCCGGCCACCCTCGCGTATCCAGCTCATGCAGCCGCGCGCGGTATGTCGGCAACGTCGCACCCTTGGCCGCCATGGCTGCGACGCCGTAGTCTGGAGTGCAGTGACTCATGACTGGTTGCTCGAAAGCTCGCCAGTCCTGCGCGAGTTTTAGGAGCGAACCGTAGTCATTCGCGGCACCTGCTGCGTGCGCGTATGCCACCGCCAGGAACATCATCAACGTACGCCATTGTCGCAAGATCAATCTCCATGCAATTGAAGACGTCGAACACCGAGTGTGCAGCAGGACACGCACCGATGCATTGAATGGCGGCTCCGGAACGCTCGACTCGCACGGGTTACTGACCGCAACGGGCCGGCTGCGGCCGATGTCTACGAAGCGCATGTAGCATCGGGTGAGATCGCGATTTCGCTCTCATCGCCCCGATACGGCTCTGGTAAAGCCCGAGCCATGGCATCTACGAGATCTGAACTGCCGCTGGATCAGGCTCGCATCGCCGGGTCGACGGCGAACTTCAGCTTCTACTTAGCTTGTAGCACCGGTGGATTTGCTCATTCCTCTCGCCAAACACTTCTTGATTCCCAATGCTCGGCATTCCGAGACTCATTAGTCCGAACAGCGTATAGTCGTTTTTCTAAAGGTTACATGGACGTTGCACACGCCACCGCCCGGGGAATGCCGGCCGTCCTGCCCGCGCCACTACCACCAGGCTTCTGACGAAGGCTTGTAAATTCCTCGGCGGCCCAGCGCGGACGTTCGCGAGCGGTTGGGTCCTGGCCGCGCGTGTCTCGCATCGAGGGATAAGCGATGGAACGTATCTTTGGATCTCTCAACGCCTTCACGCAATTCTCCACCATACTGATATCGTTGATTGGGCTGCTGTTCCACATCAGGTGGTCACGTCGCGCCACGGCACTCGGCCCCACGATCCTGACGACACTCGGCATTTTTTTCTGCTTCGCGGGCATTGCCTGGGGGCTGCTGGATTTCGACCCGAACGACGTTCGCAGCAGTGTCCCGCATCTGCTCGGGGGAATCCGCACGGCGTTCTGGTCATCCGTGGCTGGGATTTTCTGGGCACTCACACTCAAGATCCGGGTCGCGCTGTTTGGCGACGCAGCCGTACCGGCGTCCGGTGCGCAGGAAGGGTCCAGCGTGGACGACCTGGCCCGTTTGCTGGTGCAGCTCAACCGCTCGATTGCGGGCGGCGATGATTCCGGTCTGTTGAGCCAGGTCAAGCTCATGCGTACGGACAGCAACGGCCGCATCGACAGGCTGACCGAAGCATTCGACCGATACGCGGAGAATATTGCAGAGACGAACTCGAAGGCGCTCGTGAAGGCCCTGGCGGAAGTGATCCGGGACTTCAACGCGAAGATCAATGTGCAATTCGGCGACAACTTCAGGCAGTTGAACTCCGCGGTCGAGAGGCTGGTTTCCTGGCAGGCTCAATACGAGAAGCAACTGGACGCCTTGATAGAGCAGGAGACCGCGACCCGGGAGAGCATGAGGGAAGCGGCATCGCGCTTCACTGATATGGTGAACACGGCGTCGGAGTTTGCTGAAGTGGCCGGATCGCTGCAGAACATCGTGGGAACGGTGAATAACCAGAGTGAGCAGCTCTCCCGGGTGCTCATGGTTCTTTCTGCGCTTATTACCGAGGTGTCAGAGGGGTTGCCGATCATAGAGCAGAGAATCAGTCAGCTGATTGGTCGGAGCGGGCAGGGCGTTCGGCCCAGCCAGGAGACGCTCGGCGCAGTGCCGCGACACCCGGCTGAATCCGTTCAGGCCACGAGGGCGCAGCGGTGAACGACGTTTTGTCCGCGGATCGGACCGCCGCATCGGAAGCTCATTGGATTCCCTTGAGCGATTTGATGACCGGGCTCATGGTCATGTTTCTGCTGATCGCAGTGTGCTACATGATACGGGTCGAGGCGGACGCCGGCAGGATAAAGACGGTGGCAGTTGCGTACAGCGAGACCCGTGACGCCCTCTATGAGGACCTGCGCAAGGAGTTCTCCGCGGATCTGCCCAGATGGCACGCCCAGCTCATCAAGGCGGATCTGACACTCCGGATCTCGGAACCGGACATTCTGTTTGCCCAGGGCAGCAGTGAGTTGAAGCCGGCTTTCAAGAACATTCTGGACGACTTCTTTCCCCGCTACGTGAGAATTCTGAGGTCGCCGAAGTATCTGCATGCGATCAGCGAGATCCGTATTGAGGGACATACATCATCGGATTGGATCGGTGCTGCGTCGCCCGACGACGCCTATCTGCACAACATGGAGCTCTCGCAGGCACGGACGAGATCAACCCTGCTCTATGTGCTGATGCTCCCGCAGGTTCGCGGCGACGTCGACTCGCTCCGTCGCCTGGTGACCGCGAACGGATTGTCCTCGTCGAGGCTGATTCTTGATGCATCCGGACAGGAGGACGCGGCGCGCTCGCGGCGTGTGGAGTTCAAGATCCGGACGGACGCGGAAACCAGAATTGCAAAGATTCTCGAGGTGACGCGCTACTAGGCGCAAAGCACCTCGGGCGGCTGAGCCTGGCGCGGTAATTCGCAATGCGCTTCACGGCGGCCGCGTGGCATGTTTGCCGGATTTTCGCAAACGACCCAGGCTCGTAACCGCGGCAGACCAGCCGGTACCCGGCCAGGGGGTCGTCGCGCTATGGCATCGAGCTAAACCTGCCGGGCCTGCGCTCATGGCCTCTCAGGAGCTCGCCGGGCCGAGCCGGCAAATTACCGTCACAATCGTGGCTGGGAGGTGTTCATGAACCCGCTTTTCGGTGGATTGAACTTGTTTTCATGGCTCTTCCTGCGGCTACCCCTCGGCTTTTCAATTCCCTTCACCGCCATGTCGCTGTGGTGGGTATTCGGTGGGTTCCGTCTGGCGAACGAGCACTTCGCTGCGCCGGTCGCCGCGGCTGTTGGCTCTATTCTCGAATCACCGTTGCCAACACCCATCGGTCTCTCGCTGGTTAGCGGTCTTGAGGCTTTTATTCATGCCGCGGTGGTCATCGTACTATTCGCACTCGGCTTCGTAGTGGCCTACAACCTCTCGGCATTCCTTAACTGGGGACTGGTGATATCCCGGTTTAAACCGGTCCCATATACCGCCGGACCCCCGCAGATTCCAAAAGAAGTGCCGAATCCACATGATCCGCTCCGGAATATAAGACGTATAGGCCTGGTGCTTGCTGGGGGCGGTGCGAAGGGCGCGTACCAGGCTGGCGCCATGAAGGCGATCTATCGCTTCCTGGCGCGTCACGATGCCCTGGGAAAAGTTCGCGTCATAGCGAGCACTTCCATAGGCTCCTGGAATGCCCTGTTTTGGCTTGGCAATCTGATCAAGCCCGGTTCTGATTGGGATGGGCAGAGCATTCACGAGCGCTGGTGGCGCTCGATCAGCGCTAAGTCGCTTACAGCTCCGTCATGGTACGTCCCATTTCTGCGCAACGCCTTTCTCTCGTCCCTCCCCTGGCAACAGAGCTTTGACCGCCTTTTCAAACGCGAAGATGTCAAACGTCAGTTGTTGACTTCGCAGATCCATTTCTACTTCACACGCTCCGATGTCCGTTCCGGGCAGCTGGACTGTGCGACAAACAACCCTAACGCTCCACAAATTCCGCGCGTGACATACGAGTATCTGAATCCGAATGCCAATCCAGCCGCATTTCTGGAAGGCGTAAAGGCAGGCGTATTCGCATCGATGGATTTGCCACCATTGTTCCCGTATGTCCCACGCAACAGCAGGTTGTTCGAGGACGGTGGGGTGATTGACAACCTACCCATAACGTTTCCCGCGATAGAGGCCTGCGACTTGATCTTCATATTGCCGCTCAATTCTGATTTCGAAGAAAAGCCGAACCAGAGATCGGTCCTTGCAAGACTTCTGCGCGTGATGGACATACGTCAAGGCGTGTTGGAGCGCAGCGGCTTCAAAATGCTTTACCTGTATAACGAACTTGCAGCGCTACGCACCGAAGTCGATGCCGCGGCGGGCTCCTCGAATGCGCGAGTGGAGGACGACAAAGGGCCCTTAGCCTTCTCAATGCGCCGACAGAATGCACTAATTAATGTCTTCGCTATTTGCCCGTTAAAGGCTTTCGTCGAACAGACCATCAATACGCGAGACTTATGGAAACGCAAAGAAGCTGGCGTAGCCTTTAGCGTCATGGAGACTGCGACCGCGAATCTGCTGCCGGACTTTCAATTCCAGCCACAAGACGCGGTTCGGGTAGCCCTCGTAAATAAAGCTGGCGCCATTACATGGGACGCGCAATTCTAACTGGGAGCTCGCTGTCTACAGCTTGTGACCGCGCAGGACGAGAATGGCGCGAGTGACTTTGGCGGACGCCTTCGTCCGGTCACGACCTCTGCACGTAGCTACGGGCTGGTCGGGTAGATGCGCAGTCCCATGAGCTGCGTCTGACGAGTGTTCGTGTCTACCTCTACCCACGTCAACAGCGATCCGCTGGAGCCGGCGGCAAGCACGGGAATCCGCGTGTAGCTCTGCGTCTGCATCGGCGCGATCGTGAAACCGTCCGTCCAGGCGGATGCGGCCGTCCCGGAAGTGGTCACGCGCGTGGCGCTAAGCTGGTCCTGGGGATTGCTGCTCTCCCATACCAGCCAGTATGTGCCCCCCGTGAACACCGTTCGCACTCGGCCCCGTGGCGTGCTCTTCGAAGCGGCGACGACGATACCCGGGGTCGTCGGTGTCCCATCGAGCAGGAGGCCCACGGTCGAGACCCTGGCCGCCGAAATGCTGGCGTAGTTGCGCCCGCTGATACCCGTCACGGAGCGCGGGTCCCGATAGGCGACCAGATAGTTCGTGCCGTCGAAGGCAATGTCCTGCTCGAGATCGCAGCAGCCCTCGTTGAGGGTCGCCGTCGACAGGTCGACCAGTACCAGTTGAGCCGCATCGACCAGAGCGCCCGCAGGCGACACTCGCCTGGCGTGCAGGCCGACCGGGCTGGTGGCGCTGTCGATCCACGCGACCAGGAAGTTGGTGCCGTCGAATGCAATCGCAGGAAAAGCCCCTTGTGAGATGGCGAACGCGCTGCCGTCGGGCTGCCCCGTGCCCGGCGTAAGGAACACGCCGCTCATTTGCTGTGCAGCACCGTCGGTGTAAACGAGGAGAAAGCGGCTGCCGTCGAACCCGAGTGCCTCGTTGTCGGTCGGCGCACCGCCGGCGGGTAGCAACTGCGTGCCAACCATGGTCGGACCTGCGACCATACTGCCATCGGTGCCGAGCACCACGCTCTGCAGCGTGGTCGTGCTGAAGCTCGCAGTCGGATTCTCGTAGACCACGAGGTAGTGTGTTCCGTCAAATCCGCTGACCGAGTGCAGGTAGGATTGCACGCCTGCCGGTGCCGCCGGCGGCGTGATGTTCACGGTCTTGATCATCGTGCCGTCGGGACCTACGAGTACGCCGGCCCAGTTCGACATTGCCATCCCGCCCGCCGCACTACATGAGTAGGCCACGATCAGGAAGTTGGTGCCATCGGAGGCGACTGAGGGCGCGGGATAGGACGTGCCGTTACAGTTGGTCGTCACGAGTGACGAGTCGATGACGGTAGTGGCGCCGATCCCGTGCCACCGCCCATTGATCAGATAGCGGCGCAGCTCGCCCACGGAGTCGATCGTCGTACCACCGCCGCTGGCGGTGCTCTGGTCCCTGACCTGGCCGACTCCGGCGGCGTACCAAGCGGTATCGCTGCCCGTGACCGGCACCGACTGCGTGCCGTCATGGGCGGTGGCGTTGATGGTGGTCTCCTGCATCAGAGCGTTGGCGAACGTGCCGGCGGGAACATCGACGGTTTCCATCGCGGCGTTGCTGATGGTCTGCGTGAGATCCAGCGTGATCGGGTTGTTGTTCGAATCGTGGCCAAAGGGGAGGTTCTGGCCAACGACCTGGGAGACCTGGCCGACAGACACCGGGAATAGCAGCTGCACGTAGGGGATGAGCAGGGGCGAGATCGAATCGCCCGGGTCGGTGTTGCCGAGCGCCGTGACACCACCGTTACCGACCGCGAAATACTGGTCGTAGTTGCCGGCCGGGTTCACCGAATCGCTGCGTGTATAGACGGTCGCATTCGCCCCCTGAATGGTCTTCGTCCCCGTGACCGTTACGGTTGCCGTGCCGTAGGGTGCGGGGGCTTTCGGGTCATCGGTGATGGTGTCCAGCACCCATTGATCCTGCGCGCCCACCGGAAAGTATCCATTGGCGTCCCCCGGACCGGAACTCGGCGCAAGACCGTTGCCCGTGACGCTCGGGCTCGGCGGCCCTCCCGCTCCGCCTCCGCTAGCGCCACCGCTTCCGCCGCCGCAGGAGATCACCGCGAGCAGGTTGGCAGTGAGCAGCGCTCGGGCGGACAAACCGGGATGGTAGTGCATTTGTCTCTCCCTGCAGGACCGGCCGGCCAGACAGAGCACGGCGACTGGAATTGAAGGGTCGCGCGTATTTGGAGCTCTGGGTCGGAACTGGTCACGGGGTTCCCTCCCCTTGTCCGAAGTAGCGTGCCGCAACAGGTGCGCTTCGTCGATGGGTGGAAGTACGCAACCTGAGTCTCGAGCGGCGCTTTTTGACTATCGTTCCCGGTTACGCGCCGCGGGCCAGGATCTTCGGATACCCAAGGCGTTGTCGATGTCAGTCGGCCGGTTCGCTTCGAGGAGCACAAGGTCCGCTCTTGCTCCCGGGCTCACCGGCGAAATTCAGCGATCGATTGTCTTAGTCCCTCAAGACCGATGTCGCCGGGCAGCACCTTTCCGCCCAGCACTACTCCGGGCGTACCACGTAGGTTCAAGGAGTGTGCTTCTGCGTCGTTGCGCTCCAGGGAGGCATCGATGTCGGCGGCGTGCCTTGTTTCATCTTTCCGCAACCTAGCCACGTCGATTCCGACTCGCGCCAGCGCCTCATCCACGTCTTGTTTCTTCGTGAGTTCGGGTCCACTGAATAGCGCATCGTGAGCCACGAGGTACTTCCCCTGCCACTGTGCTGCGAGTGCCGCCCTTGCTGCATAAACGGAGATGCCCCCGAAGATTGGCCATTCCTTGTAGACAACTGCAACCCTCCGGTCCTGCACCAGCAAGGCTTTCAGCACTGGAGCAAGTTTCCTGCAGTACGGGCAGTTGTAATCAAAGTATTCAAGGATCGTTACGTCAGGTTTAGCGGCACCGACGTAGCCTGGTTCCGGCGGCTGCGTCGCGGCCATGCACGGCAGTAGCGCCAGCATGAGTAAGGCAGCGATCGAAACCAGGCCAAACTGCGTAGTCTGCGTCAGAGACTTTGTCATGGAGATCACTCCGCTTAGCCCCGGTTCCATCTGCGACTCTGCACCAGTCCTCATCCCTGAGCCGAGACGCCCCCGCCTACCGCGATCCAACCCCTCCGCCGCACGCTCTTCACGGCAGCGGTCCGTCCCGTGGTCGGCTTACCTGCCGGGCTTCACGAATCTCAGTGTCATCCGATCCGACTCGCCGATCGCCAGATACTTGTCGCGATCTTTATCACCGAGCGCGAGCGTCGGAGGCAGGGTCCACACGCCTTCCGGATAGTCCTTGGTGTCCTTCGGGTTGTTGTTGATCGGCGATTCCGCATCGAAGCGGAAGCCCGCAGTCCCCGCCAGTTTCTTGATGTAGTCCTCGTCCATGTAGCCGGACTCGCGCATCTCCTCGAGACTGGTGCCCGGCTTGGCGCGGTGCTCGACCACACCGAGCACGCCACCCGGCTTCAAAGCCTTGAAGAATGCGTTGAAGTGCGCCTGCTGATCGCCACTTGCTAACCAGTTATGCACGTTACGGAACGTCAGCACCACATCGGCTGTCCCAGGCGGGCAGATCTCGGTAAGCTGCGGCGGATGCAATTCGGTGACGACCACCTTGCCGAGGTGAGTCGGGTCGTCCGCGATCCGCTTGCGCAGCACGGCCGCATTGTCCTTGGCCTCCTTCGCTGCGCCCGCTACATCGGGAGCCTCGATGGCGGCGTAGTACTTGCCCTGTTCGCGCAGGTAGGGTGCCAGGATTTCCATGTACCAGCCGCGGCCGGGCCAGATCTCGACTACGGTGTGGTTCGGCCGCACTGCAAAGAATCGCAGCGTTTCGAGCGGATGACGATACTGGTCGCGCACCGTGAATTTCGGAGTGCGCGAGGGACTGGCAATCGCCGCGGCCAGCGGGTCTTGGGCATCCGCCGCCACCGCAGTGACGGCAACGGCAGCCAGCGTCAGCAGCAACGCGGCACGAACTGATAGTGTGGAAGGCACGGCGTTATCTCCGGCAATGGCGCGGGTTCGCGAAGCCGCCATATTACCGCCACCTTAGCTTTCGCGAAGACGCGATCGTTCCTTCAATGCGCTTATGTCCCTGATCACACTTCTCAATGCGCAGATCGCCTTCGGCGAGCGGCCGCTCCTTGATGAAGCGCGACTCACCGTACAGGCCGGCGAGCGACTCGGGCTGATCGGCCGCAACGGCACCGGTAAGTCGACCCTGCTTGGTGTGCTCGCAGGTAAGACGCGGCTCGATGACGGCGAACTGCAGCGACGCGTGGGCTTGAGGCTTGGGCTCGTCGAACAGGAACCGCAGCTCCCCCCGGCAGAAACTCTGCAAGACAGTCTGCTGCTGCGCGCCACGGCATCCGCGGCCTGGAGCGAAGGGGGGCCGGCCGATGAGCGCGAGCACTGGCGTCTGGAGTCGCGCCTCGAGGAATTTCTGCACCGCTTCGGCCTAACCGGCGTCATTTCACCGGCGAGTTGTTCGGGCGGAGAGCGCAAGCGTGCTGTGCTTGCCCTGGCGCTCGCGCTACA
>Ga0137412_10002662_pt1 | contig 14153 bp, 17 predicted proteins | sample CZODoug2_1_16fun_FD_122160 | JGI IMG/M metagenome (GOLD analysis project Ga0137412, IMG submission 122160) | Vadose zone soil fungal communities from Angelo Coast Range Reserve, California, USA - CZODoug2_1_16fungal (Hybrid Assembly) | ecosystem: Environmental > Terrestrial > Soil > Vadose zone... | reverse complement strand
TCAAGATCTGGGGCGAAGCCCGGGTGGTCGAGGACGATCCGGCGCTGCTCGCCTCGCTGATGCCGCAGGGCTACAGAGCGCGGCCGGAACAGGTGATCCTGTTCACGATTTCAGCCTGGGACACCAACTGCCCGCAGCACATCCCGCAGAAATTCGACGCCGCCGACGTCGCCGCCGCCCTGGCGGCGCGCGACGCACGGATTGCGGAACTGGAGGCGGAACTGGCGGCGCTGAAGGGCGCCGCGGTTGCCGATCGATAAGGCAACCGCGCTGCTTGCCGCGGTCGTGTCAGCGTGATGTACCGCAACATTGCTGCTTGGCGAACCCGTCCGGATTGACCCAGCGCGCCCCGGCCAGCGCCCAATAGACGTAACGCTCCATCATCCGCTCCAGCGCCCAGGCCAGCGTGCGCCAAAGCTCGATGCTGGCGCGTCGGGACGCCAGCCTGAGACGGCCCCCGATCCTGGTCGCGAAGGTAGAGATTTCCGGCAGGCCCAATCCGGCGCCGATGGGGTGAAAAATGATCATGAGTGACTCCTTTGATATTTGACGTCCCGAAACTACTGCCAGGCTGCTGCCAGCGTCGTGTCAGCATTGACGATCGTCGCCGCGCAAAACAGACAATCGGTCACGTTCAAAAGCGCGGCATCGATCCACAAGCTGGTTACAACGTCGTCCGACCCGTCATGCCGCTGTCGCATTCGGAGCTGCGATATGTTCGGCGGAAAGCAGCGAGCCGCCATGCTGGCCTTGATCATTGCCGCGATGCTGTACTCGACCCTGCTCTATGTGTGCGGGCGCTACACCGCGCGATACGCGGCACAGCGGGTCGCTCGAAAACCCCGTGGTTCGTGCTGGGCAGCCTGTTCAAGCCGCTGGACCGGCTCGGCCTCGCGGCGTCGCTGTTGGCCGACAGCGCCAAGACCGCGTCGGCGTCAGCCATTGTGCTGTTCTGCCGGCCGGTGGGCGAGGACCCGCTTACCACGGGACGGCATTTCTATCGTGCCTGGCTGGAGATCGATCGCGCAGGACTGGCGGCCTGCCCAATCTCGGCACTGGCCGATCATCCTGATGTCAACGAGCGGCTGCGAAAGCTTGGGAAGATCGGTGCCGAGATGCGCCTCGTCAACGTATTCCGGGTCGGACGCCCGCCAAAGCCGCTAAAACCCCGGCATTTCCGCCTGCCGGTCGATCGGCTCGTGGTCTGACCTGACCGGATCGTTACGGCGCGATATCCTCTGTCAAAGCTTCACGCGGTCGTGCTAAGACCCCGCGCGAACCCAAGACCGGTGTGGATCATGTCGAAGCAGTCGATGCGCGAGGAGGCCGAACGCCTGATCCGCGAGACCATGGAAAAGCGCAACCTCGTCGTCAAGCACGGCGCGACCCGGATCGAGGCGGTTTGCGGCAAATGCGGTGCGCCGAACCGGTTGCAGGCAGACCGCGGCGAGACCCGCGTCAAATACGTCTGCAAGCAGTGCGGCCACAAGCAGGAAACGCTCTAGCATTCTCATCGTCATTGCGAGGAGCGCAGCGACGGGCCTGTAAGTTTTTCGCTGATCGGACCGGGCTGTGACAGATTGTGTTGGTGGATTGAGCGGTTGTTGCGGGATGCGAGGTCGGGCACGTCAGGCGGGCCTTAGTGCGCGACGGCTGATTGCCCACATTAGATTGTGGGTTACAGCGTGAAGCAAACAAGCGGTGCGCACCTTTGCCAGGCCACGCAGGACCATACGACCAAAGCCTCGGTTCTTGAGGCGGGCATGGACATGTTCAGTGTTGCTGCGCCGTTTGTAGGCCGCCTGGCCTTCTTCGCTATCCATGCGGGCGCGCCACTCCTTGAGGCATTGCGGTTCGGCGGCGCGGTTGCGTTCGTATCGCGCCTTGCTCGCAGGCTTGGAGGCGTCCTTGCGGGCCGGTGGTGGGCTGAACACCTGCATGGAGGGGTAGATTTGCGCAAGCGTGCCAATGTCGGCCGCGGTCATCGCGCCTGTATCGGCCAGCAGCCGAGCCGGCGGCTTGCCGCAACGCTGCTCGACCTGCGCCACCATCATCGGCGCAAGACCGCGATCATTGCGTCGCTGGACGGGATCGATCGCGACCACGAAGCCGCAGGCGCTCGCCACCTGCACGTTGTAGGCGGGAAGCACGGCGCCGTCTGCCATCCGCATCAGTGGCGCATCGGGATCGGTCGTAGAGATACGCTCTTCCTTGGGTTTCTTGTCGCTTTTGCCGCCAGCGGGCGGGGACTCGTCATCTTCTTTCTGGTCTTTCTGGTCCTTTGGCGCCGCTGCGGGACGCTTTGCCAGCGCCGCCGCGACACGACGGGCGCGGTCTTCAGCCGCAGAGAGACGACGCTTCGACAGCCGCCGTTCCCCCGCCGCAGAATCGATCTCCAATTCCTGCTTCAGCTCGCTAACCCTGGTCCGCGCCTTTTCTTCCAGTTCGGTAAGCGTTTGCCTTCGCCGCATCGACGAACGGCTCGCCGCGGCTCTAATCTTGGTGCCGTCGGTGATCACCTCATCCAGCGTGATCAGGCCTTCTTTCATCAACACCGCCAGACTGCGCGTCAGAAGGCCATCAAGGAACTCACCACTGTCCACACGGAACTCCGACAGCATCGTGTGGTTCACCCCGACCCCGCCGCAGATCCAACGATAGATCGTATGATGCTCGCACAGCCGGGCCAGCGCGCGCGCCGAACCAATCCCGTCGGCCGTCGCGTACAGCCAAAGCGTCAGCAGAATCCGCGGGTCGGTCGCTGGGCGACCCGGCGCGTCGCCGCGCGCCTTGATGCGGTCGTAAAACCATTGAAGGTCCAAGCCTTCAACGAAGCACCACACGGCCCGTACCGGGTGATCATCGACTACCAAGCTCTCAAGGTCGACCACTTCAAAACCAGCCTGGTTACGTTCCGCCTGCCGAATGCGAATCTCCATCACGCGCTCCAAATCAACGCCCGCAGTGAATCGCCTAACTTCACCAAAAAGATGACAGGCCCGACGAAGCAATCCATCCATCCGCGCTTGCGGACAGATGGATTGCTTCGCTTCGCTCGCAATGACGGGTGGATTGGTTCGGCCTCTCAGGAGAGAGGCGCCTGCGGGGCCGCTCAGTTCGCGGCCATGTAGATCGACAGCGCGAACCCGGTGAGGTGGTGCAGCGCCTGGTCGACCCCAATCAGGGTCCAGAACCAGGGATGTCCGGACTCCAGCGTCACGCCGAAATGCGAGGCGCAGATGCCCTTGGCGCGGTCGACGATGATGTGGATGACGAAGTCGATGAAGGCGACGTACCAGAAGCGCGGCGCCACCGCCAGGATCAGCACCAGCGCGACCGCGAGGTGGACGAGGCAATGCGCGAGCAGCGGCATCGCCCAGCCGGTCTTCTGGTCCTTGCCGATCGCCATCCAGGCGTTCTGCAGCATGAAGTCGGCGATGATGTGCTTCGCGGTGAGAAGCAACATCCATCCCACCAGGGCACCAACCGACACCGACGATGACATGGAGGGAAACAACAAGCTGACGCCCTTTGACTAGAATGAATGTGATCGCAAGAAATCCGGGTCAGGCCGTCAGCACAATTCGCAAACCAACGCTTGTCTCATTTATGACATCTCCGGCGGCGGAATGCACCTGCGCCTCGTCCGAAAATCAACATGTGTGTCGTGAAGGCGATAGTGGCGATCGTCATGCGGCGTCGCGGCACAGGTTTTGGCCGGTTAAGGCTACGGCGGGCGACCGGTTTGCAATCCATCCGGGGAGGTATATCGTCGCGAAGTGTACGAAATTTTCTTTCTTTTGTAGCCAGTTACAATTCACCGGGCAGCGCCGCGCCGGTTCGGCTGTGGCATAATGCATTCCCGGACGGGTCATGAGCCATGAGTGCTGAAGCCCCCACGCCTTCGCCGATGCTGCCGCGGCCGCGCCCCCGGGCCGTCAAGAGCAACCGCGCGCAGATCATCATCTTCTCCCTCCTGACACTGATCCTGACCGTCGCGACGGTGGTGGGCGGACGGATCTGGCTACGCAATTCGGAGACGCTGGTGTTCGCGGTCGGCGACGCCGCCGGCCCCGAGGCGAAGTTCGCCGCCCGGCTCGCGACCGTCCTGAAGAACAGTTCGTCGCGGTTGCGGCTGAAGATCGCGGCGAACCCCGACAATGCCAGGGCGCTGGCCCAGTTCGATCGCCGCGACGCCGATCTGGCGATCCTGCGCACCGACGCCAAAGTGCCGCCGCGCGCCCGCACCATTGCGATCCTCGAGCATGACGTGGTGCTGGTGCTCAGCCCCGGCGGCAAGAAGATCAAGTCGCTGTCCGACCTCAAGAAGAAGAAAATCGCGGTGGTCGGCGACGGCGACAACAGCGCCAGCTTCGTCCGCAGCGCGCTCGAGATTTCCGACAGCCCCGAGGCCGCGCAGCGGGTGCAGCAGGCGCCGCCGAACACGCCGTTCGACAGGCTGTTCGCCTCCGGCTTCGGCGCCGTGATCGCGATCGAGCACACCTCGAAGATCATGAAGGACAAGAGCTACGAACAGTATGCAAGGCGCAACGGCGGCTTCACGCTGAACGCGATCGACGCGGCCAAGGCGCTGGCGCGCAAATATCCGGCAATCTCGGAGGAGACGGTCTCGACCGGCATGCTGTCGTCCTCGCCCGCGATTCCCGACGACGACGTCGACACCATCGGGCTGGAATGGCTCTTGGTCGCGCAATCGCGGATGTCGACGAGCACGGCGAGCGAACTCGCGCGGATCGTCTACGAGAACAAGTCAGAGCTCGCGCTGCCGGACGGCTTCGCCTCCAAGATCGAGCCGGCCGCCACCGACAAGGACGCCTTCATCATCGCCCATCCCGGCGCCGCCCAATATATCAACGACGACACCAAGTCGTTCATGGATCGCTACAGCGACGTGATGTATCTCGGCGCCGCCGCGCTCAGCATCATCGGCTCGATCTTCGCCGCGATCTACACCAAGATCACCCGTATCGCGCCGGAAAAGGCCGGTGAGCTCGCAGGCGCGATCCTCGACATCGGCGAGCAGGTGGAGCACGCCACCTGCATCGACCATCTCGACGAGCTGCAGGACGAGCTCGAGGCGATCCTGCGCCGCGCGGTGATCGGCCTGCGCGACGGCACCATCACCAGCGACGGGCTCGACACCTTCAAGCTCGGCTACGAGCTCGTCCGCGACGACATCGCGCTGCGCCGCGACCATCTCAAGCGCCACCCGCCGGCGCCGGCGCAGGACGACAATGTCGTGGTGGTGAAGGCCGCGAGTGCATGAGCTCTGACGATTAATCGCACGGCATCCGCATTACCGACGTCGTCCCGGGCTTGACCCGGGACCCATAACCACAGGACTGCGTTGTAAGAGGGATTGCGGCCCCAGCATCACATAACAATCAACATTCGTGGCTATGGGTCCCGGGTCAAGCCCGGGACGACACCGAATTTGTTGCGAGGCTTGTGAATTCTACCCGGTGCGCTCAGACGACCGGGACGCCGTAATAGTCGTTGACCGTCCGCGTGGTGCTGAGGTCGGACCAATTCCAATCGCGCTCGCTGCCGTATTTTGGTGCGCCGCGAAGCTGGTCTTCGGTCACGCCCGTGACGTAGCCGCCGAGCCTTGTATCGTATTTCAGCGACTGCCAGGGCAACGGGTAATGATCATTGCCGAGTCCCAAAATGCCGCCAAAGCCGAGCACCGCGTAGGACACGCGCCCGCTCTTCTTGTCGATCATGACGCGCTCGATCGAACCGATCTTGCGATCCTCGGCGCCATAGACCGCTGTGCCCTCGACCTTGTCGCTGCCGATCAGATTGCCAACTTCACTCTCACCAAGCTCGTGCTCGCCAAGTGCCATGAAAGCCTCCATTCAGTATCCAGCAGGGCAACAGCCGATAAAGAACATCGTTCCTGCATCGTTCCTGCGGCATTTCGTTGACTCAACCCGTCGGGGCCCCGCCCTTGTCATCGGGCGCCATGCCTGAACCCGGCGTCTTGCCGACGTCATTCAGCTTCGGGTCCCGTGTCGCTTCGCGCGAGTTCGGTTTCCCGGGATCGGTCCTGTGCGCGGTCTGCGCGCGCTGCTTGTCGGCAGGCTGCTCCTGACCCTTGTCGTCCTTGACGATGCCCTGATTGGAATGTGCCATCGCATTATCCTTTGCGCCAATCCCTGAAACCATGCGGGCCCCGGCGACGAAATTCGCCGAGGCCCGTCACCAGAGTGGTCCACTGCTCTCGGGGAGCAGAGCAGCAAACGCAGAGAAATTACGCATGGCGGAGAAGATGGTTCCTGCGATCTTCGGCGCGATTCGCTCAACCAAATAACTTCAAATTACCTGGGTTGGCGACACAATTCCGGAACCCACACGGGTTCCGGATCGCCGAGGAACACGGCACGCAGCGGCGCGTTGCCGGACATATCATCACGTGTGCCAAGAGCGGCCGGACGGCGCTTACCGAGCAGACCGAAGCCGGGCAACGGAGCTGGCCAAGGTCGCCGCCGCGACGGGATAGAAACCGCAGGCTGCGATTCTCGGCCCTCAGCAAAGGCAGATACGCATGCGCATTGCAATCAGCATCGGCCTGCTCGTCCTTTTGGTCGCCGTCGGCGCTTACGCCTTCGAAGGCCTGCTGTTGCCGGACACGCCGGTGCCGACCTATGGCATCGTCGTGTTCACGATCGGCGTGGCCCTGCTGGTGGTTGTCGGCGTCGGCCTGATGGCGTTGCTGTTCTATTCCAGCCGCCACGGCTACGACGAGCCGCCGCGTATCGAGCGATAGATTGCCGAGTGGCGCGATGTCAGACCCGTCACCCTGAGGAGCGCGGAACGCGCGTCTCGAAGGGTCGACGGCCACCAGTCGGGCCGTGCATCCTTCGAGACGCGCGTTCCGCGCTCCTCAGAGTCTGACTCAAAATGCGCGCAGCATTTTCAGGCCTTGGCGAGGCGGCGGGTCAAGAGCCTGAGATGGGCCACGAGAAGCCAGGCGCGCTCGGTGGCGACAGAACCTTCAAAGTCTTTCGCCAGGCGTCTGCATCTGCCGAACCATGCGAAGGTACGCTCGACAACCCAGCGCTTGGGCAACAGCTGGAAGCCTTTGACCCCGTGCGGTCGCTGGACAATCTCGATGGTCCATGGCCCGCAATGGGAGACGGCGTCGAGGAGCTGTTTGCCGCGGTAAACCCGGTCGGCAAAGACATGCCGGAGCCTGGGAAAGCGCTCTCTCAAGTGTTCCAGCAGAGGGACGGCACCGTGGACATCCTGAACGTTGGCAGGATGGACGTGGACGGCCAGCAGGAGCCCGTTGGTATCGGTGACAATGTGCCGCTTGCGCCCATGGAGGCGCTTGCCGGGATCAAATCCACGTGGCCCGCCAGCCTGCGCCGTCGGGGCTGTTTGGCTGTCGATGACGGCGGCCGTCGGCTTCGGCTTGTGCCCGAGTTTCCGCCGCGCTTGCCGGACCAGAACTCTGACGATCCTGTGCCACCTGCCGGTGTCCCGCCACGCATAAAAATAGCCTTGAACCGTCGAGTACGGCGGGAACTCTTTTGGCAAAGCTCGCCATTGGCAACCGGTGGACACAATGTAGAAAATCGCCTGCACGATCTCGCGCAAATCCACTTCCCGCGGTCGCCCTCGTCGCCGGCGCCGCGGCATCTTCCGGGAAATCAGCGCCCACTCTGCATCAGTCAGATCGCTTGCGTAGCGCAACCCATTGCGTTGATACTCGACACGAGTGATTTTGGTCCACGGCATCGTGCTCTCCCTCGAATCTTTGCAAATCCGAAGGAATCACAACCTGCCGAAATCACTCACTGCTTTTTCGGTCAGGCTCTCAGGATGACGGGAATGGATGTGCGACGGGGGTGGACTTCAATCGCAATCTACGAACCCGCAGCCGGCACCCGGGCCCGGATCTCGGCGATCTTGCGCTTCAGCGCGGCCTGGCGCGGGTCGGGCATGGCGGCGGCGCGGGCTTCGGTGATGGCGGCGGCGAGATCGGGCAGCGCAAGCGCGCCGTCGAAGGTTGGCTTGACGAGCCCGTCGATGATCGCGTGCCAGTCCGCGATGCCCTGGCGATAGGGATCGCCATAGCCGCTGATCATGGTCGCGGTCTGGACGATCGCCGCGGCCGCAGCCGGCTGTTTGGTCAGGCTGCGGTCGATCATGTGCAGCCAGCGTTCGACCCAGGCCCGCTCCTTGGCATAGCGTATCGAGAACAGCCGCCAGCGCTTCAAGCCGGCCTCGATCCGCAGGCGGCGAATGCTGAAGCGGTTGTTGGCGGAAAAGCGGATCGAGACGCGCCGCCGCCGCCAGCCGAACCAGTCGAGCATGCCGAGCAAGGGATCGGCAACCAGCGCCGGCAAGGCGTCGATCAGCTCGTCGAGACGGAATGTCTTGACGTCGTCGGCGGAACGCGCCGCGAGGGTATATCCTGGTTTTGACGCGCTTTTTTCACGCGAACCTGTATCCACTTCGCTCGAAAACGCTCCAGCGGCCGCGCGGACCTCGGCGAGCTTGAGCTGCGCGATGCGGATCGCATCCTCATAGGCCATGCGCTGCGCCATCAGCGAGGCAATGTCACACAGCAGGGCGTGATCGACGGTGCGCCGGCCGACGAAAGGCTCGAGCCGATCGATATAGAGCTGGGCATAGAAGGTGCTCTGATAGTCGATCAGCGCATCGATCGCCGCGCTGACCGCGGGCCCGAGATGCTCCGGGCAGGCGTCGGGCAGCGATGGCGGTCCGTCTTCGTCGTCGCCGATGATGTCGGCGAACAAATAACGGAGCGATGCCAGGAGACCGTCATTATCCGGCACTGCAGCGCCTCCAGGATTCGTCATAGAGGACTCGTCACAGCGGACTCATGCGGGCTTCGGCTCCGCAACCTGCGGTGTGGTGTGCTGCGCCAGCCGCTGCTCGAGCGTCGAGATGTTCTGAAACAGACGCGCGCTGGCCAGACGCAGGAAATAGAAACCGAACGCCGGGTTCTGCACATAGAGCTGCTCGACCTGGTCGTAGGTCACCGACAGTACCATGCCGCTCTCCGTGCATTCCAGCGTCTGGGTCCGGGTGTTCGACGGCGACAGCATGCCGAACTCGCCGACAATGGCGCCGACCGGCAGCTCGATGCCGGATTCGACCAGGCGGAAGCTGCCGCTGGTGATGTAAAACATGCTGTCGGCCTTCTCGTCCTTGTAGAACAGCACTTCCCCGGCGGTGCATTTGCGTTCCGTCGTGAACGGCCGCAGCCAATCCATCGACAGGTCGCTGTTGACCGATTTCTTCACGTCACGGACCAGCTGCAGCATCTGGTGCAGGCGGTAGGTGTTCATCGGCAGCAGCACGGCATGCAGGATCAGCGTCGCGTAATTGTGGGTCGGGATCGCGGTCGCGATCAGGATGATGTTGGTCAGGATGGCGAAGACGCGCAGCGGGATCATGGTCCGCATCGACAGCGTGGCGACCACGAAGATCGAGGCGAAGAAACTGCCGGCGGCGCCGGCGTGCTGCGCGAGGTGTGAGGTATCCATCGGAAAACAACCAATTCTCAAGAAGTGAACAAGGTCATCTTATTAGTCGCTGCAGTGCGGTCGAGGTCGCGTCGGCCGCCCGCATCCCTGATATACGAGGAAAAAGCGACGATTTGTCGGGATTCTCACATTTGCGGGGGCAAAATCGGGACAGGATATCCAGACCATTTGTCCAACGGATCGGCGTGCCGCCGCGAATATTCCGGAGCCTCCCGGCGCGTTGACGGCCTCCGCCCGGGCGGGCACGTTGTGACATCGGCCTCGCCTCTCGCGACGCCCCGTTGTTGACCAGCTCGTCCACAGGCACCTCACGTCCGATGTCCAAGCGGCTCGTCCTTCCGGCCCTGGCGGCTTCCTCGGCGCGTTTTGTTTCGGCCACCGCCGGCCGCAACATGACGACGGCGGCCTATATCGCCGTGACGCTTGGCGTCGCCATGATGGTGCTGCTGACGGTGGCGCCGGCCTATGACGCGGCCGCACGCTGGATAGACGCGCTGCTCTGGGCCTGCCTCGCCTATTTCGTGTTCGAATGGCTGGTGCGGCTGCGCCACATGCAACGGCGGAGCAAGCTGTGGTTCTACGCGCTGTCCAGTGCCGGGGTGGTCGACGCGATCGGCGCGCTGGCGGTGCCGCTCGCCCTGCTGTCCGGCGTCGAGCCGAAGACGGCCTGGCTGCTGGCGATCCTCTGGGTGCTCAAGGTGGTGCCGGGAATTCCCGGGCTGCGGCAGCTCCGCCGCGTGCTGGTGGTGGAATCCGGCCCGCTGCTCTCAGTGCTGGTGATTTTCCTGATGGTGGTGCTCCTCGCCTCGGTGGCGGAATATTTCCTGGAGCGCGATGTCCAGCCGCAGACTTTCGGCAGCGTGCCGGCGGTGCTGTGGTGGGCGGTGGCGACGCTGACCACGACCGGCTATGGCGATGTGGTGCCGATCACGCCGCTCGGCCGCATCGTCGCCGCGCTGGTGATGATCTCGGGTCTCGGCGTCTTCGGGCTGTGGACCGGCATTCTGGCGACCGGCTTTGCCGCGGAAACCCGCCGCGACAATTTTCTGAGAACCTGGGAGACCGTCAGCAAGGTGCCGTTCTTCGCGCATCTCGGCCCCGCCGCGATCGCCGACGTCACCCAGATGCTGCGGACCATGGACCTGCCGCCGCGCACCATGATCATCCGCAAGGACACCAACGGCGACTGCATGTATTTCGTCGCCGCCGGCGAGGTCGAGGTCGACCTGCCGGGCCGCAAGGTGCCGCTCGGCGAAGGCGCGTTCTTCGGGGAGATGGCGCTGCTCGGCAACGCCAAGCGCGGTGCCAGCGTCACGACCACCAAGGTCACGCGGCTGTTGGTGCTTGACCTGGTCGATTTCCGCCTGTTGATGGCACGGCATCCCGATCTCGCCGAGACCATCGATGCCGAGGCGAAGCGGCGCGAACTTGAGAACCAATGATGGAGACAAGAATGCCTGACGCGGCCGACACCGGAAGCGCACCCGTGCTCGAACTATCGGGCGCGCGCGCCACCATCCGCCTCAACCGGCCAAAGCACCTGAACCGCCTGCAGGCCGAGGATCTCGGCGAGCTGGTCAAGCTATTCGACCGGATCGAGGCCGACCCTGCGATCCGGGTGCTGGTGCTGACCGGAACCGGGCGCGCATTCTCGGCCGGCTACGATCTCAACTCGGTGGCCGAGCGCGCGGTGAGCACGAGCGAGCAGCAGAGCGCAGGCTCGGCATTCGAGGTCGTGGCCAACCGGCTGGAGGATCTAGCCGTGCCGACGATCTGCCGGCTCAATGGCGGCGTCTATGGCGGCTCGACCGATCTGGCGCTGGCCTGCGATTTCCGGATCGGCGTCGACACCGCTGAGATGTTCATGCCGGCGGCGCGGCTCGGGCTGCATTACTACAAGAGCGGCATCAAGCGCTACGTGACCCGGCTCGGCGTCGACAACGCCAAGACGCTGTTCCTGACCGCGCAAAAGATCACCGCGCCCGAGATGCTGCGGATCGGCTACCTCACCGCCATGGTGCCGGTCGAGGCGCTGGATGAGGAAGTCGACAAGCTCGCCAATATTCTCGCCGGCAATGCACCCAAGGCGATGGCCGGCATGAAGCGCGCCATCAACGAATTCGCCCGCGGCGAACTGGACGAAGCCGCCGCCGACGCCCGCCACCGCGACAGCATGCGCGGCGACGAGATCAAGGAAGGCATCAAGGCGTTCGCCGAGAAGCGGGCACCGCAGTTTTAGTCTGATAGTACCGTCACCCAGAGGTGCGAGCCCTTGCGAGCCTCGAAGGGTCGACGGCCCGACTGTGTCCAAGCGGAGAAATAGTGGCCGTCGATCCTTCGAGGCTCACCGAAGAGGATCGCAACTCAGGATGACGGAACGAAAAGCGCGCTCTGCGCTACCAGCTCACGCCCGCTTCGACCGCATCGCGCGTGTTTGCTCGAGCTCGGGATCCGAAGCCAGCGCCTGGTAGCGCTTGCTGTCGACGGCGTAGATGGCGATGCGCCCCTCGCCGTCGGCGTGAACGCCCCAGCCGAAGCGTTTGCCGAGCGGCGAGGCGCGCATGCAGGCCTGCCCCTTCGAGAAAACGCCTCGCGGGCCAGGCTGCGCGCCTTCTTCGTAGCCTTCGCATCGAGTGCGCGGCCGACCGCCGACGTGGCGAACACCACGTCGTCGGAGGTGTATTTGTAGGGCGCGCCGGCAAGCATGCCGTATTGCAGCGTGCCGACCGTCGGCTTGCCGCCGTGCGGCTGCGGCTCCTCACCGCCGTGCGCGGGGCAATCCTCCGCGACGCGGACGAAGGTGTTGACGACGTTGGTCGAGTGCAGCGCTTTCGCCATTGGCAGCATCTTATCACAGGCCGGCCGCCGCGGCATGCACCGCCGCCATCTGCTGGTCCGCGGCCGTGACCCGCTGGAACGCCGGGCGCGATGTGATGCGCTCGGCAAAGCGGACGAACACGTCCCTCTTCGGCACGATGCCGAACGTCATGGTCCAGCTGAACGCGATGCCCCAGAGGATGTCGGCCGCGGTGATCTCGTCGCCAAACAGATAGGGCCCCTTGGCGAGCTGCGCTTCGAGCGCGCTCAGCATGGTGTCGTAATCGGCATAGGGCGACTGGGTGATCGGCGCGGGCTCGCGCTTCATGAACTGGTCGATCACGGCCGGCTCGAATGACGAGCCGTAATAGGCGATCCAGCGCAGATACGGACCGCGGCGCGGATCGTTCAGCGCGGGCGTCAGGCCCGCCTGCGGGAACAGGTCGGCTAGATAGATGTAAATCGCGACCTGCTCGGTCACCAATGCCCCGCGGTGGCGGATCGCTGGCACCTTGCCGAGCGGATTGATGGCGAGATAGGCCGCCTCGCGCTGCTCGCCCGCCTTCATGTTGAGGATATGGAGTTCGTAGGGCGCGCCCAGCTCCTCCAGCAGCACCCGCGCGCCGGTGGCACGGCTTTGCGGCGAATAATGCAGGGTGATGCGGTCGGTGGCGGTCATGAGCAGGTCTCCTGATGCCGTTGCGGCGGGCTCCTTATGCCGACCTATACCTGACAACCTGTGTCAGGTATGATCTGACAAATGCGCGCAAGCCGGCTGTTTTCCATCCTCACCACCCTGCAGGCGCGGGGACAGGTCACCGCGCCCGAGCTGGCCGAGGCCTGCGAGGTCTCGGTGCGCACGATCTATCGCGACATCGATGCGCTCGCGGCCTCCGGCGTCCCGGTCTATGCCGACCGCGGCGCCGAGGGCGGCTATCGGCTGCTCGACGGCTATCGGGTGCGGCTGAACGGATTGTCGCAGGGCGAGGCCGAGGCGCTGTTCATGGCCGGGCTGCCCGGTCCTGCCGCAGCACTCGGCCTCGAGCCTGCGATGCTGGCGGCGCAGACCAAACTGATGGCGGCGCTGCCGGAACATCTACGGCCCAATGCGCGGGGGATGCAGCAGCGGTTTCACCTCGATGCACCCGGCTGGTTCGGCGCGACCGAGGAACCGAAACATCTGCGCGCCATCGCAAGCGCGGTGTTGCGCGAACGCCTGATCGAGATCCGCTACCAGAGCTGGAAGGCCGAGAAGCGCCGCCGCGTGGCGCCGCTCGGCCTGGTGCTGAAGGGCGGCAGCTGGTATCTCGCCGGCCGCGTCGACGGCAGCGTGCGCACCTATCGGGTGGCGCGCGTGCTGGATTGCGCGGCGCTGGATGAGCCGTTCGCGCGGCCGGCGGATTTCGATCTCGCGGCCTATTGGCGCGCCGCGACCGAGCGGCTCGAAGCCGAGCTGCATCCGAACCAAGCCACGGTACGGCTGTCGCCGTTCGGGCTGAAGTTGTTCAGTGTGCTGGCCCATCCTTATGTGAAGGCGCGGATGCACCTTGCGGAGACCGCCGATGCCGACGGCTGGCGGATCGCCACCATGCCGATCGGCAAGACGCTGTGGCATGCTGCCAGCGAACTGTTGCGGCTCGGCGCCGAGGCTGAGGTGCTCGAGCCTCGCGAGTTGCGCGAAAAGATGGCGGAGATGACGGGCGCGATCGCTGCGCGCTATGTGGAGGCGGCGCCGGTGCGTCGAGCAGCCGCGGCGCGACGCGCCTGAGCGCGCTACGCGTCGAAGAACGTCAC
>Ga0137412_10002661_pt1 | contig 14154 bp, 12 predicted proteins | sample CZODoug2_1_16fun_FD_122160 | JGI IMG/M metagenome (GOLD analysis project Ga0137412, IMG submission 122160) | Vadose zone soil fungal communities from Angelo Coast Range Reserve, California, USA - CZODoug2_1_16fungal (Hybrid Assembly) | ecosystem: Environmental > Terrestrial > Soil > Vadose zone... | reverse complement strand
GCGATGAAGCGGCCTTCCGACTCTTCCGAGCCGGGCACCTGAGCGCGCGCCTGGGGAGAGAACACGCCCCAGACATTGCTGAAGTTGACACCGACTTTCTCGAAGACTTTGCCGCGCATGAGGCGCGACTCACCCCCGCCCTGCAGCCGATGTCCCTCGGGCTTGCTCCACTGGCGCTGCTCGAAACGGCTGTCGGTCTCGAATTGCTCGAACGCTGCACAGATGCGACCCTGCAGATCGCGGAAATAGTCGGCCGCAGGCGCGGCCATACTCAAACTCGAATTCTCGGCGCTCACAGTGACTTCCTTCCCTTGGCGCTGCTTTCATGCACGTGATCGACGAGACGGGCCACGGCATCCGGACTCGTTTCCGGCCAGATTCCATGGCCTAGGTTGAATATGTGTCCCGGCGCCGACCGGCCTTCCTGCAGCACGAGGTCGATGCTGCGTTTCAGCTCGTCCGTCGGAGCAAACAATGCGGCGGGGTCGAGGTTGCCCTGGACGGCCTTGCTCGGCCCGAGAATCCGGCTGCATTCGCTGAGGGGCGAACGCCAGTCCACACCAATGACATCCACGTCCAGATCGGCCACGCTCTGCATGAGCGCCGAGCCCTGATTCACGTAGTAAATCAAAGGCACATCGGTTTGCCGGCGCAGCTTCGCCATGGTCCGGCGAACCGCCCGCAATGCGAACCGGTTGAATTCGCGCGGCGCGAGCAAGCCGGCCCACGACTCGAACAACATCAACGCCTGCGCGCCCGCGGCTGCCTGCGCGCCCAGATACGCCGCCATCGCATCACCGAGGTGATCCAGCAGCCGTTCGGCTGACTCGGGCTGCGAATACAGGAACGAGCGCGCCACCCCGAATTCCTTCGAGGGCTTGCCACTCACGAGATAACACAACAGCGTGAACGGGCCGCCGGCGAAGCCGATGAGCGGGGCGCCGCGCGGCAGCTCGGGTCGAATGAGCTTGATCGAATCGAGGACGAACGGCACGTCGCGTTCCGGGACGAGCGTGGCCAACGCATCGATCTGCGCGTCAGTGCGAATCGGATTGCGCACCACCGGACCCGGATCGAAATACAGGTCGATCCCCATGCCCTGCAAGGGGGTCATGATGTCACTGAACAATATCGCCGCGTCGAGCTCGAACCGCCGCAACGGCTGGAGGGTGACCTCCGCAGCCAACTCGGCCTTGTGCGTCAGCGACTCGAAATCCACCTTGGAACGCAACTCGCGATACTCAGGCAGATAGCGTCCGGCCTGGCGCATGACCCAGATGGGCGTATGAGCTACGGGCTGGCGGCGACAAGCCGCAATGAAAGTCGACGTACTGGACGCCGTGCTTTTCGGCATCGCCGGCGCGGGTGTAGGCGCGCTCACGCTGCCAACCATTCCGCCATCTTCGGCGCAAAGTAAGTAATGATCAGGTCGGCTCCGGCTCGCTTGATCCCCGTGAGGGTCTCGAGCGCCGCCGCGCGTTCGTCAATCCAACCGCGCTCGGCGCCGGCCTTGATCAGGCTGAATTCGCCGGACACCTGGTAGGCGACCACGGGCAGATTCACCGCATCGCGTACCTGCCGGATGATGTCCAGGTACGCCCCGGCTGGCTTCACCATCACCATGTCGGCACCCTCCTCCACATCGAGGAGCACCTCCCGCAGAGCTTCGCGCGAATTTGCGGAGTCCATCTGATAGGAGCGGCGATCGCCGAAAGCGGGAGCGGATTCAGCAGCCTCGCGAAACGGTCCATAGAAGGACGAGGCGTATTTGGCCGCATATGAAACAATGGGTGTGGCTGAATGGCCCTCGCGATCGAGCAGGTTGCGTATCGCCAGGATTCGGCCGTCCATCATGTCGCTAGGAGCGACGGCATCCGCGCCCGCGCGGGCGTAGTTCAACGCGACCTGCGCAAGCGTCTCCACCGATGAGTCATTTTCGATCTGCCCTTTCGGGGAGATGTGCCCGCAGTGACCGTGGTCAGTCGAACCACAGAGGCACACGTCTGCCCAGACGATGAGGTCAGGGCATGCGTCCTTGATGGCTGAGATCGCTTGGGCCGCCAGGCCCTTGGGATCCAGAGCCGCACTGCCCTTCGAGTCCTTCTGCTCAGGGGCTGCAAACAACAGCACGGCTGGGATTCCGGCGGCGGCCACGGCCCGAGCCTCCTTCACGGCCTCATCCACCGACAGCTGCGAGATGCCCGGCATGCTGCTGATTGGATTTTTGACCGCGCGCCCGGGGACAACAAACAGCGGATAGATCAGCGAGTCGAGCGTCAGGCGCGTCTCGCGCACCATGCGCCGCCAGGCGTCGGACTGCCGCGTCCGCCGCGGTCTCTGCAACGGAAATCCCATGATCAATCCCTCGTCTGCAATGAGCGAAAAGTGGTTACGGCCAGCCCCTTCAAAGTGGCGGACTCGGCCATGACAGGAGTGCAACCGTATTCACCGAGCTCGCGCGCGGTGGTGGGTCCGATGGCGACCACCTTCGTCGTGGCCAGCAACCGGTCGAAATGCGCCTTACCCAGCGAATGTTCCAACTCGACGACCGCGGAGGGACTCGCGAAAGTGACAGCGCCAATCGCATCCCGCTCGATCCAGGAGCGACACGCATCAGCATCGAGCGAAGCAGGCTCGGTGCGATAAGCTTCCACCTGCGTGACCGCCGCACCCAACTGAGTCAACCCGACTGCTATCGTGGGCAGCGCGCGCGAGCTTGCGGGAAACAGCACCTTGGTGTCCTGCATCGGCTTCGTCGCGAAAGCTGACACCAACGCCGCGGCGTTGGCATCGTCAGGCAATAAATCAACCGGCCAACCCCGCTGACGCAAGACCTGGCCCGTCGCTTGTCCAACCGCGGCGACGCGCAGGTTTGCGGGTGGCACGGGGATACGCTCGATGACCGCAGCGACCGCATACCGGCTGGCGAAAACGATCCAATCAAACTCGTGGAGGTTCCCGAGTGCCGCTTCGAGCGGGCCCGTCTCAGCAATAGCAACACTGACTGCGGGCCAGAGCAGAACCTGCAGGCCGAGCTCACGCAGTTCCGAGCTCAGCGGGCCATTGTCAGATTCCGCGCGTGTAACGACCACACGCTTTGCCCGCAGATCCGCGGCGCTCGCGACATCCGACTGATCGTCACCCCCTACGCGTGTCGCGACCACCGGCTTCGCCTGTGCGGCGGGGCTCGACACATCCGCCTGACTATCGTCTGCGGTCGGCCTGGTCGGCGCATCCACCGTCAGGCTCCTCCTGTCGCCAGACTACGCGCGGTGCGCTCGTTCGCCATCAATCCCGCAGCACCCTGGGACAGCAAATCCTCGGCAACTCGTTGCCCGAGGCTCGTCGCATTCGCCAATGTCGCCGGCATTTGTGACCTCGCCTGCAGGATCTTTGTGCCATCCAGTGCGCAGACCGCAGCGTGCAGCCGCAAGGTGTCACCTTCGAGCGAGCCCAAGGCTCCAAGTGGAACCTGACAGCCGCCCTCGAGTTTGCGCAGCAACGCGCGCTCGGCGGTCGTTGCCAGCCGCGATGCGCGATCGTCGAGCTTCTGCAGCCAGCGAGCCGCTTCGGTATCGCCCGTCCGCGTACAAACACCGATGGCGCCCTGCGAGACGGCGGGTGGGAATTCTTCCAGGGACAGCAATTCGCTGATGTGCTGATCCAGCTCGAGCCGGCGCAGCCCGGCCGCCGCCAGGATGATGGCGTCGTAGTCACCGCTCTTCATCCGGTCGATCCGTGTTGGAACGTTGCCGCGCAACTCCAACAGCTCGATGTCGGGTCGCAGGCGCGCCACAAACGCTCGGCGGCGAAGGCTGCTGGTACCCAGACGCGCACCGCGTGGCAAGTCAGCGAGCCCCGCCCCGGAGCGACTGAGCAAAGCATCGCGCGGATCTTCGCGCTCCAGCGCGGCCGCGAGCTCGATGCCGGACTCCAACACCGTCGACAGGTCTTTGAGACTGTGGACAGCGATGTCGATCTCATTGTTGAGGAGCGCCTTGTCGATCTCTTTCGTGAAGAAGGCGCGGCCACCAATCTGCCACAAAGGCACATCCGTGCGGACGTCGCCTTCGGTACGAATGCGAACGAGCTCCACCGGCGGCGCGCCCGGTTGGGACTTGATCAGGGCCTCGACGTGATGCGCCTGCCACAGTGCGAGCGCCGAGCCGCGTGTGCCGATCCTGAGTGTCATGGCTCTCCTTCAATCATGAATCGGTACCCAACGCCCCACACCGTCAGAAAATGCTTTGGATTCGCCGGATCGCGCTCAAATCGCTTACGCAACCGCAAAATGAAATTGTCGACCGTCCGGGTCGACGGAAACACGTCATAACCCCACACTTTTTCCAGCAGATCCTCACGCGAGACAATCTCGCCCGGATGCTCCGCCAGCACTTTCAATATCATGGCTTCCTTTTCAGTCAGCTCCTGCGCGATGCCGTTCCACGACCGCGCGCGAAACGCGCGGAAGTCGACCTCGTTGCCCGCAAATTGCAACACCGCACTGGCAGGGCTCGCAGAGGCGCTGCGATACCAGTCCCAACGTCGCAGAATCGCGCGGACACGCAGCAGAAATTCCTGCAGGTGAAACGGCTTCGCCATGTAGTCGTCGCCGCCCGCCTCGAGACCCGTCACCCGGTCCGCGGGGTCGCCACGCGCTGTTAGAAACAGGACGGGCGTGCTGTCGCCTCGCTGACGCAGCGTCCGGCAAACCGTAAAACCATCGATCCCGGGCAGCATTACGTCGAGAACAATCAGCCCACACTGTTGGGCTTCGAGCCAGGCGAGGGCCAACTCCCCGTCGGTGGCCGCATGAACGTCGTAGCCCTCGGCACGGAGGTTGTCGACGATCCCGGCAGCCAGGAGGGCGTCGTCCTCAACCACGAGAATGCGGTTGAAAAACTGTGTCGGTGTGTTCATGTGGGCCCCGCTGGCGCGACCGGCCACGCCAGCACGAATTGCGCGCCCTGACCAACACCCGCGCTGTGAGCGCTGACACGGCCGCCCGCGAGTTGCATCAGGCGCCTGACGATATAAAGACCGAGGCCCGTACCGAAGTAGCTGCTGCCGCCACCCGGGTGCAAACGCGTAAATTTCTCGAACAGCCGCGATCCATCCGACGGCCGAAATCCAACACCCGTATCGCGAACCGACAGCTCAACTTCACCATCGAGGCGTCGTGCCGACAGCGAGATGGTTCCACCACCCACGGGGGTAACGGCCGCAATCGCGTTCTCGAGCAGGTTGCGCACCACCACGTCCAACGCCAGCGGGTCGGCCATTACGTACATTCCGCGGTCAATATCAGCTGAGATGGTGATCTTCTCCTTGTGGGCCTTCTCATCCAGGTGGGCGATGACTCGTCCCACTGCCCCACCCAACTCGATGGGCTCGACTTTCAGATCGATGCGCCCGCGCTCCAGGCGATTGCTCTCCAGGATCTGAGTGACCATGGCGGTCATGCGTGCCAGATCGGCCAGCATGCGCTCAATGAGAGTGCGCGACTGCTCAGGTGACAATGTGCGAATCGCCATCGTCTCGAGGGACAGCTGCAGACTCGCCAGCGGCGTTTTGAACTGGTGAGACACCAACGCGAGAAAGTTGTCCTGCTCCTGCCGCACCCGGGCTTCAGCGCGTAGCGCGCGGAAGATCACACCATTACAGAGTGCGAGAGCCAGCAGGAAGAACCCGCCTTCCCAGGCATACTGATTGATTCGCCGATGCTCTTCCGTCGAGAGCGCCTGGTCGACGGCGGGTGACAACGACGCATGCTTTCCATTGATTGCAACACCAGGCAGCATCGCGCGCACTTGATCAGAAGGTGTGCCCGAGTCCAACAGCGCCTGCGCGGCGATGATCTGCTGGGTGTAGAGCGCACGGGAGTCGCGCACTTTTTCGATCGCGTACGAACGCTGATCGAACAGCCACCAGCCGACCTGCACCGCCGCCACGACCACCAGGGCCAGCGCAGTGACCTGAAAGACCCGGGTCGCTTTCATTTCAGGGTTGCGAGCGACTCCCGCAGCGCGCGGGTCAGTTGCTCAACGTCCGCACTGGTATGGGCCAGCGACAGGAAGCACGCTTCGTAAGCGGACGGTGGCAGATATACGCCACGATCCAACATCGCATGGAAGAGCGCACCGTATCGCTGTACCGCCTTCGCACTCATCGATTCCGCGGTTCGAGGCGCGGCCGAGTCGTGGAATGACATCCAGAACAACGAGCCGGCTCTCACGAAGTGAATCGGGAACGAGGCCTCCTTCAGCACCGGCAGCAGCGAGCGCTCCACCAGCGCACCGATCTGCTCCAGCCGCTCCCAACCGGACTCCTCGATCATGAGGTTGAGAGTTGTGATGCCCGATGCCATGGCAACGGGATTGCCGGAGAGCGTGCCCGCCTGATAGGTGTCACCGAGCGGCGCCAGACGCTGCATGATCTGGCGGCTGCCGCCGAAGCCGCCCACCGGCATGCCACCGCCGATCACTTTGCCGAAGGTGGCCAGATCAGGAGTGATGCCGACGAGCTCTGCCACGCCACCGCGGGCCAGCCGGAAGCCGGAAATGACTTCGTCGAATATCAACAGCGCACCATGACGGCGGGTCACATCGCGCAGCTTTTGGAGGAATTCACGTCGTTGCAGCAGCAAGCCGTGATTCGCGGGCACGGGTTCAATGATCATAGCGGCAATTCGCGCGCCTTCGCGCGCGAACAACTCTTCGACGGCCGCTTCATCATCCAGCGGCAGCACTCGAGTGCAGGCTGTAAAGGCTTCCGGGACGCCGGCAGAAGACGGGGTGCCGAATGTTGCGAGGCCTGAGCCTGCAGCTACGAGCAGGTGATCCGCGTGGCCGTGATAACAGCCGGAGAATTTGACGATCAGGTCGCGGCCGGTGAAGGCTCGGGCGACTCTGATCGCGCTCATGACTGCTTCGGTGCCGGAGGACACGAAGCGGACCTGCTCCAGACCCGGGTACGAGGCGACGATCTTTTCAGCCAACTCAACTTCGCCGGCGCATGGCGCTCCGAACGTGGTGCCATTCCGCGCCATCTGCGTGATGGCCGCGACCACCGCTGGATGCGCATGACCCAGAATCAACGCACCCCACGAGTTTACGAGGTCCAGGTACTTACGCCCGTCGGCGTCGATGAGGTGTTGTCCCGACCCGCGCTGAACGAAGAGCGGCGTGCCCCCCACCGCTTTGAATGCGCGTACGGGTGAGTTGACACCGCCGGGAATGACCCGGCATGCGCGTTCATACAATGCTTCGGAATGGGGGTGTTTGGTCACAGTGTTACTCTTGAAGTTTATCGAGCGCGTTAGGCGCAATGGCCTCGCCATTGGCCGGCCGCCTCAGCCGCGCCTCACGAAAGAACGCGTCCACTGCGTCGGTGCTCGCATGTGCCGCGGCGGCACGCAGCCCGGCGAGCGGCAAATGCGCCAACCGGCGCGCCACCGTCGAGGCAAACCGTTGCAGCAACTCCCGCTGCCCCGCATCGAGGTCACTCAACTCATCGGCCAGCGCGCGCTCCGCTTCCTCAGCCGCAATCTGTTCGAACGTACCCCGCAAGTCAGCCAACCGCCGGCCAATCGCGCGCGTCGCGAGCTCGCCCCGCAACCGGGTCAGCCGCTCATCAATGGCTGCCCGTACCGGAGCGAGCCGCATCAGCTGCGAGAGGCGCCGCTCCTGGGCAGCCTGAATGAGGTCATCCATCCCAACACGTGCGATGCCGGCGAGCCGCGTGGCCTCGGGATCCGCATTGGGCGGCACGCCAAAATCCAAGAGTAGCGGGGCCCGAGCACCGGCCGCCTCAGCAATTTTTGTCAGCGCCTGTGCATCGAGCACTGGCTCGCCGCCGCCCGCCGCCAGAACCAGCGCGCCCAGCTCAGTCGGGCTCTCGCGGAATTGATCGAGCTGCAGCGCCCGACCGCCCACGGTTGCGGCAAATTCCTCGGCAGCCTGGACAGTTCGGTTGACGACTAGGAGCGGTATGCCGGCACGGTGGAGAATCATCCCGCAGCGCCGGGTCATCGGCGACACGCCGACCAGCGCGACCGTGGCCGGTTTGCCGTTGAATTGGCGAACAATTCGATCGGCAGCGAGGTCTGCGAGTGAAGGCGAGCGGACGTTGGCTTCGAGCTTGTGCACCCGATTGGCCATGCTCAGCGCTTCGCTGAGAAGCTTGTCCAATGTGGGCCCGCAGACCTGAACGCCCCGTGCGGTCTCCCAGGCGAGGCGGATTTGAGCGGCGATCTCCTGCTCACCCGCCTGTGCTGAATCCAAACCGCACGTTACGAGAAAGAGATGCTCTACGGCCGCTTCACCGGTCCACGCACGAAGGATCCGCGTTGCCTCGCCACCGACGGGCTCACGGCCAATGAGGGCACGGAATACCTCGCGGCGGGCGTCACCTGCAGATGCGCCATCGGACATGGCGAAAAGGACTTCTACCCGGTTACAGGTACCGACATAGAAGACCTCAGAGACGCCCAGGGTGTCCCGCAGGGCGGGCAGGCGTGCCGCTACCTCGGCTTTGGGTACCGAAAAACGAGCGACCTCGTCGACGCCGACGTGCCGATAGGAAAGACCCACCACGCCAATCTGGTGCATGGGCCAAGGAGACCACGGCCTGTACGCCCGTGTGTCACTGAACAGTCATGGGTATCCCCAATGGGGGGCCGGTGCGGGACCGGCGTCACGATTCGCCCATCAGCGTCGGCTGTTGCGCACCAGGCTCATCAGCAGGATGCCGGCCAGAAACCCCGCACCTAATGCCCAAGCGCTGGCCTTATACGGCTGAGCCTCAACGCGCTGCTGCAGATCGTCAACTTGGGACCTGGCCCAGTCGCGTGCCTGCGAGGCGCGAGCACGTGCAGCACTGGCAGCCGCATCTTTGGCGGCGCGCAGGTGCTCCTTGACCTGCTCGGTATCCGCTCCGGCTCCAAGATCCCCGTTCTTTGCGTTCATGCTGAATTCTCCAACCGTATCCGTTTGGTGCAATGGCGGATCAACGGCGCCACCTCTTTAAAGTTCCGGCGGGACGCTCAGGTCTCGTCCTGCCACGCGAATCCGTCGCGACTGATCAGCGCACTGGAGGCCGCCGGACCCCAGCTGCCCGACACATAAGACTTGATCCGCTCGTCGTGCCGCGCCCAGCCCTCGCGGATCGGGTCGATCCAGCGCCAGGCCGCATCCAGCTCATCGCGCCGCATGAACAGAGTGAGATTGCCCTTGACGACATCCATGATCAGTCGCTCATAGGCATCGACCGGCTTCTCCTTGAACGACCCCGCGAGGTCGAGAGCCAGGTTCACCGGCTTGAGCCGCATGGTTTCCCCGGGCTGCTTGGCCAGGATCGTGAGCGTGATGCTTTCCTGGGGCTGCAGTCGGATAACCAGCCGGTTGGGCGAGCGATCGTTGCCTCCGCCGCCCTCAAATATGGAGTGGGGGACGTCCTCGAACGTAATGACGATTTCAGTCAGTCGCTCCGTTAGCCGCTTACCCGTGCGCAGATAGAACGGCACCCCGGCCCAGCGCCAGGTGTCGATCTCGGCCTTCAGCGCGACAAATGTCTCAGTAGTGCTGTCAGCAGGCACACCCGCTTCGTCGAGATACCCCGGTACGGGTTGCCCGTTCACAGCGCCCGCCTTGTAGTGCGCGCGAACGGTCTTGGTCTGAACGTCGCGATCCAGAATGGGGCGCAGCGCCCGAAGCACCTTCAGCTTCTCATCACGCACAGCGTCCGGATCGCTGCTCGCCGGCGGCTCCATCGCAAGGATGCAGACGAGTTGGAGCAAATGGCTTTGCACCATGTCGCGCAGCGCACCGGTCTGATCGTAGAACTGACCACGACCTTCCACGCCCAACTGCTCGGCCACAGTGATTTGCACGTGCCGTATCCGACCGCGTCGCCAAAGCGGCTCAAACAAGGTATTTCCGAATCGGAGCGCAATCAGGTTCTGGACCGTTTCCTTGCCCAGATAGTGATCGATACGATAAATCTGGTGCTCGCCGAAGATGGCTCCAACACTGCGGTTGATCGCTTCGGCGGAGGCACGGTCCTGCCCCAGCGGCTTTTCCAGCACGACACGGGACTTCGGCGTCACGAGGCCGGCAGCTGCGAGATGGTCGCAGGTCAGCGTGAACAGACTCGGCGCCGTTGAGAGGAAAATGACTCGCACGACATCGTCGCGCCCGGCGAGCAACGTGGCCAGCTTCTTGAAATCCTGGGCCTGCGTCGCGTCAACGGTCACGTAATCCAGGAGCGCCGCGAACGACTTCCAGCGCTCAGCGGTAAACTCTTCCGCGCGCAAATACTTGCGACACGTCTCCTCAATCTGCGCAATATAGACTTCGCGGCTCTGATGGGTCCGCGCCACAGCCAGCACCCGCGAGCCTGCCACGATCTGGCCGGCCAGGTGTCTGCGGTACAGGGCCGGTACGAGCTTGCGCAGGGCAAGATCGCCAGTTGCTCCAAAGAGCAGCATGTCGAACGGTGCTGCCGTAGGCAGGCTGTTCGACTGACCCTTCACGGGCTCGAGTTTCTCCACGCTATCAAACCTCCACACAATTCCTTATAAGCTCGCACAGTATCTGCAGCATTCCGTTACGACAGTGGAAATTTTTTCATGCCGACGTCAACCGCACGCCTGAATCCAATCGTAAGCCAAGTCACCGAGCGCGTCCGAGATCGCAGTCGCAAGGAGCGATCAGAATATCTGGCTCGCATGCAGGCGGAGACGGCATCGGACAGTACCCGCTCGAGATTGTCCTGCGGGAACCTGGCGCACGGATTTGCCGCGTCGAGCCCTGCCGACAAGGACGTACTGAAGCAGCTGCGGTGGCCGAATCTTGCCATAGTGACGGCGTACAACGACATGTTGTCCGCACACCAACCTTTCGAAGGCTTTCCGGGACTGATTCGTACAGCTGCGCGCGAAGCGGGTGCAACTGCTCAGGTCGCCGGCGGCGTGCCAGCCATGTGCGACGGCGTCACGCAGGGCCAATCCGGCATGGAATTGTCGCTTTTCAGTCGCGATGTCATCGCGATGTCGACCGGCATTGCGCTCTCACACGGGATGTTCGATGCAACCCTGTGCCTGGGCGTATGCGACAAGATCGTACCGGGCCTGCTCATCGGGGCGCTGGCATTCGGGCACCTGCCTACGATCTTCGTCCCGGCGGGTCCTATGACTTCCGGCCTGGCCAACAAGGAAAAGGCCCGCATCCGCCAGTTGTTCGCTGAAGGCAAAGCAACGCGCGATGCACTGCTTCAGTGCGAAGCGGACAGCTACCACTCCGCAGGAACGTGCACGTTCTATGGCACGGCCAACAGCAACCAGATGTTGATGGAAGTGATGGGGCTGCACATGCCGGGCAGCGCGTTCGTCAATCCCAACACGCCGTTGCGTGACCTGCTGACGGCGGCGGCGACCCGCCGCGCCGCCAGGATCACCTCGCTGGGGGACGAGTATGTGCCGTTGGCCTTCGTGGTGAATGAGGAAGCGATCGTGAACGCGATCGTCGGGTTGCTTGCAACGGGAGGGTCGACGAACCATACGTTGCATCTGGTTGCGATGGCGCGGGCTGCCGGGATCACGATCGACTGGAATGATTTCAGTGAATTGTCGGATGCCGTGCCCTTGCTGGCCCGTATCTATCCGAATGGCAGCGCCGATGTGAACCACTTCCACGCCGCGGGTGGGATGGGTTTTCTGATTCGGGAGCTGTTGCAAGCCGGGTTGATGCACGAGGACGTGCACACTATCGCTGGTCGGGGGCTGCACGCCTACACCCAAGAACCGTGGCTCTCACCCGAGGGTCTCGCTTGGCGCGACGCACCGGCAGAGAGCGGAGATACCAGCGTACTACGCCCGGCGAGCAATCCCTTCAGCGCCGATGGAGGACTGAAACTCCTGCGCGGCAATCTCGGGCGCTCTGTCATCAAAGTATCTGCAGTGAAGAGCGAGCACCGGGTCGTTGAGGCGCCCGCCCGTGTGTTTGATTCTCAGAGTGAGGTACTCGAGGCTTTCAAGACGGGGGAGCTTGCCCGCGATGTCATTGTTGTCGTTCGCTTCCAGGGACCGCGAGCCAATGGGATGCCGGAGTTACATCAGCTGACACCGGCCCTGAGCTCCCTGCAGAGCAAGGGCTTCAAGGTCGCCCTCGTCACAGATGGGCGGATGTCAGGAGCTTCTGGCGCCGTACCGGCCGCTATACACGTCACTCCCGAGTGCCTCAGCGGCGGACCGCTGGGCAAGGTGCGGGACGGCGATATTCTGCGACTCGACAGCGTGGCCGGAACGTTGGATGCGCATGTGTCTTCTGCTGTCTGGGATCCACGCCCCAACGCCGAGGCCGATATTAGCGGCAACGAGCACGGGGTTGGCCGAGACCTGTTCAAGCTGTTCCGCGCCAACGCAGCCGAAGCAGAATTGGGCGGCGGCGTCTGCCTGCCCTAGCAGGAGTCAGCCAGGCTCCTAGCCTTCCATGTCGTGTTGGATGGATGCCAGGGTTTGCGGTGATTGGGTCTTGAGCACCGCGAACCAGATGGCCCCCACCAGCATGTAGGCGAAAAACAGAAACGGCAGCGTGTTGTAGGGATAGGCGGGCACCGGGTAGAGACTGCCGAAGATGACGAACATCATCAGCGCGGTCCCGGCGGCGCCGATCAACACGTGCCGCCATTTCATTTCGCGGGTGCGGCGCAAGTCCATCGGCGCGACGATGCACAACATCAGGTACACGATGACGAACCCGAAGCTCGCGAAAGTCCCACTGCACCCGTAAGCGTCCAACAGCCCTAGCGGTGTCAGGACGACCGATATCGCTGCGAGCAACGCGCCGCAGAAGATGATGGCCCTGTGGGGCGTCTGGTGCACATCGTGCACACGGCCCATGGAGCTGTGAAGGAATTGATATTTCCCCATCGAAAACAACAGACGCGCCGCGGCGTTGACGCTCGCGAGAGCGCATGCGAACACACTGATCATCGCTGCAATGTAAACAGCGATGGCCGCAGATCCCAGGCCCGCCCGAGCAGCGACATCCCCGAACGGCGACGAGCTGCGACCCATCGCGACCGTATCGTGCCCCATTCCGAACACCATGAAATACGCGGTGACGGTGAAGAAGATGCCGGCAAACGCAGCACACCCCATGACCGCGATCGGGATATCCCGCCGGGGATTGGCCGACTCCTTGGCCAGGGTCGCGGCACTCTCGAAGCCCACGAAACTGAAGATCACGAACGGCAGCGCCGAGAACAAGGCGCCGTACTTGAAGGACGAGATAGCCAGTTGAGGTGGGTCGACCACGGTCCCTTGGGCGCGAACGAACAGAACCGTAATCACCACGATGATGCCAACCGAGATGACCTCCAGCACCAGTCCCACACGCGACGATAGACGGATGTCGCGGTAGGCCGCGTAGGTGACAGTAGCGATGAAAGCGGACATGGCGACGGAAAGGGGCACTACGCCCGCCTTCGCCCCGAGTGCGCCAACCAGGTTGCCCAACAGGATTGCGAACGACAGGGAGACCGCCACTGCCGTGAACATGTAGGCGCTGATCATGGCCCAACCTGCCAGCGCCCCGGCAAAAGGCCCGAAGGTCCGTCCCACGTAGACGAAGTACGACCCCGCCTCGCGATGTCTTGCGGCCAGGATCCCGACACTCGCCGCAACGATCACCACGCCGAGGGTCCCGATGAAATACGAGAGCCAGCACCCGATCCCGGCGAGGCCGGCCACCACAGTGATGTTCAAAACCGGCGTCAGCGTGGGCGAAATGGCCGCGAGCGACTGCCCCACGGTCTCAATCAGCCCCAACGCATTGGAACGCAGGCGGTGACCGGACTTCCCGTCCACGACGCCGTCGCTGGTCACACTCATCGATGAGCCCCCGCGTGAGTTTCGTTGTTGGCAGTGATTTACCTGATTCTCACCGCGGTGTCGCCCGAAATTATTTAACGTAGCTACAATGAAGCGTGCACTCCACTGGAAGCGACACTGTGCGACTCGTTCCGTTAGCGCTTGCTCTCCTGGCCCTCCCGGCCTTCGCTCAGACACCCCCGCTTCTGCCGCAACCGACGGTCGCCGCGCTGGCAAACGAGTTGAGTGGCGAGACGGCGAAAAGAAATCTAGAGGGCCTGGCC
>Ga0137412_10002660_pt1 | contig 14155 bp, 11 predicted proteins | sample CZODoug2_1_16fun_FD_122160 | JGI IMG/M metagenome (GOLD analysis project Ga0137412, IMG submission 122160) | Vadose zone soil fungal communities from Angelo Coast Range Reserve, California, USA - CZODoug2_1_16fungal (Hybrid Assembly) | ecosystem: Environmental > Terrestrial > Soil > Vadose zone... | reverse complement strand
AAGTGCCTAATGATGGGGTTGAGGTGGCAGTTGACCTTGAAGCGCTCATTGAGCACATCATGTTAGGCCCAGAACTATCCAAGACTGACCTCGAAATAATCGTCGAGAAAAGCCGCTCGCTTGGCCTTGGAGATCGGCTTCTCAAATCGAGCCTTTTAGGCCAGCCCCGCTTTATATAGGCGGGTGGCCCACATCTGAATTTGGGTGCCTTATCTTCGGGGCGGGTGGCCCATACACAAACCCAACCCATACCTCGGGTGCCCCATTCATACGGTCTCATCGCATGGGTGGGTCATTCGAGCGAAGGTCGAACCGCTTTCCCCAACCCCAGCTAAAATCCCACCATGCCCCAGGGCCTCGAACGACGACAGCAAACCGGCCAACTCCACTTCATCACCTTTAGCTGCTACGAAAGAAGACCTCTGCTGGTGTGCGTGCGCCCCGGGAATTTTTTCGTGAAAATTCTTCCGCAAGTGCGGGAGCGGTACCGGTTCAGGCTTGTCGAGTATGTGCTGATGAATGCCTGTCCCACTAGCGACCGTGGCGGAGGTAGTCGTCGGTCTTGTTGAGCCAGTCTTCGCGGGGGGGATCGAAGACATCGAGGTCCACGGTATCTTCGAGGGCCCAGGCTTCATGGGGCATGTTGGGGGGAATGCACAGGACTTCGCCGGCGTGGACGACGATATCCTTGCCATCGATGGCGAATTTTAAAGCGCCTTCCAGGATGTAGGTGACTTGCTCGTTGTGGTGATGATGCAGCGGCACGTGCGCGCCTTTTTTCATCAGCACGCGTGCCAGCATGATTTTTTCGCCGACCACCATTTCGCGGTCGATGAGCGGATTTAATTTTTCGCGCTCGACGTTTTTCCATGCCACGTGCTTCGATTTCGCCGGAATGCTCATTTCTTCTCTCCATACAGCTTTGCGGCATTGTCGTGCAGGTACAAGCGCGCGAGTTCGAGCGCTTTTTCTTCGGTGAAGGCGCCTTCGGAGACCAGCTCGGCCAGCGCCGCGGCTACGGCCGTGCGGGCAGAGCGTGCGGCGAGCCAGAAGGTCTCTTCCGCGCCGACGGCATCGTTGAACGGAAAGGCGTCCGACGCAAACATGATTTTCTCAGGGAACAGCGAAACCCACTGCTTAAGAATGTTCTTCAGCTCCGAGGGATAAACGTAATAGCCCATCAGCGAGGAATCCGTGTAGACGTTCTTCGCGGCGGTGAGCCAGATCATGTCCAGCGTGTAAGGGTAGCCGCCGTGAATCAGCACGAAGTTCACGTTGCTATAGCGCGGGTCGCGCAGCACGTTTTCCAGATTGAGCGGATTGCCGTTGCGCAGGCTGAAAAAGTCACCGATGCCCACGGCGCTGTGAAAATGCACGGGGAGTTTCAGTTTTCCCGCCTGATCGATCAGCACGCGGAAAATGTAATCCTGGAAAGTGCGATAGTCGTCTTCGGAAGGCACGCCGCCGGAATGAAACTGGGCGTAAATCGCTTCCGCTTTTTCGCGCGGCGGATCGCGGAAATAGAGCGTGCGAAAATAAGCGGCTTCAAATTTCATAGCCACGCCGCCCTTCTTCTGATTGTCGGCGAGCGTTTGACGGACGAACGCTTCGTAGCCGGCCAGATCGGCGGGCAAGACGTTAATACTTTCTTGCTTCATATAACGCTGGAGCACTTTTTCCTGCAACGGAACGTAGACACCCATGTCGCCGTTCTTGGCGATCTGTCCGTGGTTGTCGAAAGGAAACAAAAACGAATCCACGAAAAACACCCAATGAAAGCGCTTGGGATCGAGATAGGGAGCCAGAGCCACGCGATTGGCCAGGCACGTCTCGATATTCATCTTGTCCAAAATGCTGTCCCAATACGCGGTGCCGCCTCCGGCTTCAGCGGCTTTCTTCTTGTCGATGAGCCACTTCGCATGTTCGGGCTTGAAATCGTCGTAGGGGTAGCCAAAGAGCGCTTTGGCCGCGGCAACAAATTCCGGATTGGCGTCGCGTAAGCGCAGCACCGTGCTTTCGTCAGGCGGCGAAGCCATGGCGTCCATGTCGGGGTCATCCGGAAAGGTGGCGTGCGAATGGTTGTCGTAGATGGGAATTCGATCGATCTGCTTCAACAGGCGGTCGTACACTTTCTGTAAGTCGGCGCCGGGCAGCGGCCTCGCCTGCGCGTGCGCCAGGGAACTCCCCGCAAGCGTCAGCAGCAGAACGGCACCAATCTGAAGCGAACGTTTCATTTTTCCCAAGCCCCCGTCAGCTGCCAGCCTTCTTTAAAACCAATCAGCGCGAAACCGCGGCTCGCCAGCGCATCGATATCCGTTGCATTCTTTCCAGCGCTTCTTCGAGCAATTTTCGGGCGCTGACGAGCGAGAAGCGCAGAAAATTCTTGCCGCCCGGACCGAACGCCGCCCCGGCGATTCCCGCCACGCCTGCCTCTTCCAACAAAAGCTTCTGCACTTCTTCCGCGGAGAGCCCCGTCTCTTCAATATTCACCCAGGCGTAGAAAGCGCCGCCGGGCGCCTGGCAACGAAATCCGGGAACGCGATTGAGTCCTTCGACAAATTGATCGCGCCGCTTGCGGTATTCCGCCACCATCGCGTCCACGGCGTTTGTGGAATCGCGCAGGGCTTCGATGGCTGCCACTTGGGTGAATTCCGCGGCACAAGTGAAAGTGTTCAGCACCAGCAGGTCCATGGCATCGATCACCTCGACGGGCGCCACGGCATAGCCCAATCGCCAGCCGGTCATGGCAAAACTTTTCGAGAATCCATCGACAATGACGGTGCGTTCCGCCATGCCCGGAAGCGAGCGGATGGATTTGTATTCTCCGCCAAAGAGAATGCGCGCGTAAATCTCGTCGGCAAGAACCCACAGATCGTGCTTTGCAGCCAGCGCCGCAAGCTTCTCCAATGCCGCGTCGCTGAAAACCGTTCCCGTGGGATTGTTGGGAGAATTGAAAATCAGCATGGTCGTACGCGGGGTGATCTTTCGCGCGATTTCCTCCGCATCCGGCTGGAATCTGTTTTTCTCTTCCAGTCCATAGGAAACCGCGGTCGCGCCCAGCCCACGGGTAAACGATGGATAAATCGGAAAGCTGGGATCGGGAAAAAGGACTTCGTCGCCCGGCTCGATCAGCGCCATCATCGCCAGCGAGAGCGCCATCTTGCAGCCCGGCGCCACCAGAACTTGCTCACTGGCAACGTCCAATCTCCGGGTGCGCTTCAAATAATCCGCAATCGCTTCACGCAATGCTGGCACGCCGCGCGTGGAGCAGTAACGGTCGCGCCCCGCGGCCACCGCATCGCGCAGCGCATCCACGACCGGCGCCGCCGGATGAAAATCCGGCTCGCCGAGTTCCAGATGAATGATCGAGCGCCCCTGGCGCTCGAGCTCCTTGGCGCGCGAATACACGGCCAGCGCGCCTTCACCATTCAATTGTGCAACGCGTGATGCGATTCGGGTCATGTTCGTGTCCGGCCCGGCATCTTATCACTTCGCGGCGAAGGACGCGGCCGCGGTACCTGGGGCCTGCGCTCGCTGGTCTATCTCAAGGCGAAGATAGAGGGGGCGCCCACGGCCGAGAGCGCCCCTAGCAGTCTCGAATTGATCTTTCGCCAATTAGAACGCGTACCGCAGCGAAAATTGGATCAATCGCGGCGTGCCCACAGTGCTGGTGATTTTGCCAAACGGCCCGGTCGCCAGTGGCTGGCCGGTAACGGGATCGTGCGGAATGCTCTCCACGTCGTTGATCGAAGGGTTGCCAAAGTTGGCGTGATTCCAGATGTTGAAGAAGTCGGTAGTGAAGCGCAGCGACTGCCTCTCCGTCAGCTTGATGTTTTTTATCAGCGAGAAATCCCAGTTCTGCTGGTGCGGGCCGCGGAAAACGTTTCGGCCCAGATTGCCGAAGTCCGTGGTGCAGAAGTTCGAGTTGGTGAGGGGGTCGCACAGTGTTGGATAAAGAAGCGGCGCGGTGGTGAACGCGTTGACGTTCAGGTATCCATTGTTGACGCGGTTCTGAATGCTCCCCGAGTTGATTGCGCTGGCAAGCGTGCTGCCGGATGCCAGGCTGCCGGACAGCGTGCCGGGAGTAAATCCCGCGCCGAGAAAGCCTGTTCCCGCTCCGGAATCCGTTACCGAGAACGGCGTTCCCGACTGGAAAATAGTGATGCCGCTTATGGCCCAGTCCTTCAGCAAAGCGGCCTTCACGCCGGTAGTGTCCTTAAAGATCGGCAAGTCGTAGCGATAGCTGACAACAAACCGATGAGGCCGGTCGAAGTCCGAGAGGCCGCGAGAAGCATCCAGCGTGGACTCATCATTGAACGCGGTATTGAACGCGGTATTCCCGCTGGAGGTCGCATCGGTGGATTTTGAGAAGGTGTAAGCCGCTTGGAAGTAGCCCGCCCCCCAACGGCGGCTGAGCGTGGATTGCAACGAGTGATAGTGCGAATACGCATCGTTGGCAAAAAGTTGAAAACCTGCGTAGCCGTTGATGCCCTGATTCAGAGATCGCGCCACGGCGTTGCCCAAGGTGTTGGTGGTAATAAGGCAAGGATTGGGGTTGCAGAAGGGGCTGTTGATCTTCACGGGAGCTGCCACGGAGGCGCGCTGCGACTGCTGGTTGTCACGCGTCTCGCGAAGATGAATGGCGTGCGTGCCGATGTAGCCGATTTCCAACACCCACTGGCGGCCCAGCGATCGCTGCATGGTCAGGTTCCACTGCTGCGTGCTGGGCACCACGAAGTGACGTGGCACCTGGAGGCCGAAAATGTTTGTGGAGAGGAGCGGACCCGGGCAGGCCGCCCCGGAGGCCGGTCCGTAGTTCGCAGCTTGCCTTGTGTCGTTCCCCGGAAATCCCTGGAAGACAGCAAGGCAAGGCACAAACGTCGGATCGAGCGTGCCGGCGTTGGGCAAGCCGTTCGGATTGGGATTGGGGCAGCCCGCCGGAGGCGTCTGGGAGTAAATGCTGCCCATGCAGCCAGCGGGGCTTCCTCCAAACGCGACGGGCAAGAAAGGCGCCTGGAACGAAAGCTGATCCACAGAGCCCACGTCTTCACGAACGTAGTAAATCCCGAAACCGGCGCGGATCGTGGTCGTGTGATGGCCAAAAACGTCGTACGCGAGGCCGATGCGCGGCCCAAGGCCTGTCGCGTAATTGTTGTTGTAGGTGGTGTCCTTGGCTGTGCCGCTCAGCCCGGCCAGATTCAATCCCTTCACGCAAGAAGGATAGATGAACGGGTACTCCCCTTGGTTGGCCAGCGCCGGATCCAGATTTCCGATGTGGCAAGCATTGTCGTGAAAGCCGCCGAAAATCTCCGTGCGGACGCCCAGATTCAGGGTCAGGTCGCGGCGGATTTTCCAATCATCCTGCGCGAAGATGCCGTAGTTGTTGGAGCGATACTGATGGTTGTACACGCCGCCCCCACCGAAGCTGAATTGCGGCGTGCCCAAAAGAAAATTCTGGAAATCCGAATTGCCGTCGGTGGTGTTGGTAAAAAAAAGTTCGCCATTAAATACCTGCGGGAAAAGTTTATCAAGATTCACGCGCGTGTATTCGCCGCCAAATCGAAACAAATGAGCGCCTTTCACCCAGCTCACGGTATCCACAAAGTTGTAGTTGTTCTGAGTCTGGTGCTGGTTCGCAAACGGCGCCGGTCCGATTTCGAAACCCGAGCTGGCAAAAACAAATTTATAAATGGAATCCGTCACCGAGTGCGTGGGGTGGTCAATCCCGAGATCCGTGTCCGTCACCGGCGGGACATTGGCGAGAACATCGTTAATATGGACAAATCCAAACCGGAATTCATTCACCAGCGCCGGGGAAAACAAGTGCGTTTCCGTGGCGTTAAAGAAGCGCGCACGCACCGGCGTGTCGAAGGGGAAATTAAGGGACGTGGAGCTGATGCTGCTGGCCAGCGTGCTTCCCAGCGATTCTTGCAAGTCCCCCGCGCCAAACGGCAGAAAACTTTCGGAATCGGAAAAGAAGAAGCGCGCGGAAATCTTATCGGTGCCGCCGCGGAATTCCCGGTCCCAGTTGGAGGTAAATTGATCGTCGGTGAATTTTCCGGGATGGCTGACGGCGAATGCCCCGGTCGCCGGGTCACCGCTGGGAATCAGGAAGCCGTTGGATGTTCCGCCGAACTGATTGCTCTTGAACTGAAGCAGTTTTACGGCGACGGGATCCAGGCTGGTGATGCCCGCGGGAAGACCGGCGGGAAAAAACTCCGCGATCAAGGATGCTTCAGAGCGGTTTTGGGCATCGGGCAGAGTCGGAATGGTTGTGCTGATGAAGGTGCCCGGCGAAAGCCCGCTGCGCTGACGGGTCCCCTGGTAGTTCAGGAAAAAATATCCCCATTTCTCCTTAACCACAGGGCCGCCAAGGCTCCCGCCGAAAATATTCTGCTTCACCGAGGGCCGCGCGAGGCCCTGACGGTTCAGGAAGAATTCATTGGCGTTCAGAACGTCATTGCGAAAATATTCGTAGGCATCTCCGTGAAGTTCTCTGGTGCCGGACTTGAGGATGGCGTTGACGTTGCCGCCGCCGTTTCTTCCCTGGCTGGCGTCGTAAAGCGAAGTCTGAACCTTAAACTCCTGGATGACGTCGGGGTTGGGCAACGGCACGTACGAGGCTTGCGCCACGTTGTAATCCGTCGCGCTGATCCCTTCGATCAAGAAATTGTTGTTGTCCTCGCGTTGGCCATTGACGAAAAGCTTCACGCTGCCGCGTCCCAGCTGCGCCGCGGCATTGAGTTCGCTCTGCGCGCCGCTGGAAAGCGTCAGCAACTGCTGATAATTCTGCGTCGCCAACGGCAATTCCCGTACGGTTTCCGTGCCCAGCGATTGCCCGGTCGCCGCGCTGGTTGTTTCCACGCTGGTAATCTGCGCGGATATTTCCACTTTCTCGCTCACCGCGCCGGGCTTTAGCGAAATCGTGACTTTCGTCGTTTCCGTCACGCGCACTTCGATGCCGGAGGCCTTCGCCTCCGAGAAGCCCGACTTATTCACCACCACGATGTAGATTCCCGGAGGCAGCAGCGGAGCAACGAAGGCTCCATCCGCGTTCGTTGCAACTTTGCGCGCCAACGATTCCGTGCGGGTATCGATGATCTGTACTTCGGCGTCCCCAACCGAGCCCCCGCTCGTATCCACAACGACGCCGCTGATGGCTCCCGTCGCGCCTCCTTGTCCGTAAGCGCCCGAACTCATCAGTATTCCCGCCAACACCAACACGGCGGATATAAGTCGAATCATGTCTCGCATAAACACCCCCAGAGAATAGGACTGCACGCTCCGCGATCGTGAGCAAACTCCGTTTGGCTCGCAAACGCCTTTTGCTTGGAAAGGACGACGGACCGCACCACGCCCGCGGATACGCCTGACACCGCCCCTTCTTGAACCTAACGTTTCACTTTCGGAGTGTCAAGGAACTAGCGACTAATAATCTCGATTTATCCTATTGGTACCTAAACCCGTTTTATTCGTCATGTTCCAGAGCCCGTTGGCCGCGCACAGTCTTCCCTTGACGCCGCTATCCCCGGGGGAGACGATGAGACCGGGCCCATCGCAAGTAACCGGCCCGCTTCACGAACCGTCTAATTGTTGTCGCTTCCCCGTGAGGGGGTGAATATGACTTCCCGTAAACTGCTTCCTTCCCTTCTGGTCCTTCTGATGATTTCGCTCGCGGGCACGCCTCCTGCCACCGCGGATTCCGGCCATGCGCGTATCATCCGCTTGAGCCTCGTTCAGGGCGACGTCCGTTTCGCACGGGAAACCCACGGCGACCCGCTTGCAGACTCCAATGCTACCTGGGAGACTGCTGGGCTGAATCTGCCCATTCGCCAGGGCTATGTTCTTGCCACCGACAATGGCCGCGCGGAAGTGGAATTCGAGAACGGTGCCATGGCTTTCCTCAAGGAAAACACGGTTCTGGAGTTTTACGACCTTTCCCTCAATGACTCTGCGCGGACGACGCGCCTCGTTCTGCGCCAAGGCAGCGCTTCTTTCTATGTGAACCCCGCGGGCGGGGACTACTTCAGCGTCACCGGCGGCGATTTCACCGTGGAAGCCGTGGGCCGTGGCTAATTTCGGATCGATACTTATGATGACGGCAGCACCGTCGAAGCCCATAAAGGCCGAGTTTCCGTCCTGCACAGCAAGAACGAGACGCGGCTCCAGAAGGGCCAGTCCCTTTCGATGAAAGCAGGCAATGACTCTTCCCTGAGCATCGGCAACCTTGCCGAAGAAGACGATTTTGATCGCTGGGTCGCCGGCCGCATCGAGAGCGTCTCCACCGCCACAGCCGCCTCACAGCAATACACTGGTTCTTCGAATTACGTTCCGGGTTTCGCCGATCTATACACCTATGGCGCCTTTTCCAACTGTGGTGCTTATGGATTCGGTTGGAGGCCCTTCGGCGTGGGATATGGCTGGTCCCCATTCACTAGCGGCCAGTGGATCTTCGATCCGGCATCAGGCGGCTACGCCTGGCTGAGCTATCAGCCTTGGGGCTATGCTCCTTATCACTATGGTGGATGGCTCTTCGATGCTTCCTGCGGCGGATGGTTTTATTCTCCGCCGATTCTTTATGGATACTCCGGATATCCTGTCGGGCCAGTGAGGCGATTCCCCAAGGGCGTTCATCCTCCGCACCCGATCTATCATCCGGTGACCGCCGTCTTTGTTCGCAATGGCGGCAAAACCGGGATCGTACCCATGCATCCCCTCGATGCCAAAGGAAAAACTCCAGCAAATCTGGGGCGCGGCGTTTTTTCGATTGAGGGAACCAGAGGCGCGGGCGCACAGCTCATCCCCGTCGAGCGCGGCCAGAAATGGGAAGCCTTGAAGTCCCCGCCGCGCGCGGCGTTTGGCGCCAGCCCAGTGGCTGCCGGTCCTCCGGCACGCGTTTCGAGAGCAGTAGTGGAAGGAAAATCCGGAATTCGTGCTGGTTCGCCCGGTAAGGACTCCTCTATCGCGTACGACCCGCACGAGCACCGCTTCGTAAATACAAATTCTGCTGCGGCCTCGTCCTCCGTGAACGAAAAGGAAGTTCAAGCTCAAAATGGAAGAACAAGGGCTGGCGCTATTTCGACACCGCTTCCCGGTACAGCTCCGCGTTCTCCCGCGGCTCCTCCAGCGTCGCGGAGTGCTTCCTTTTCACCTCCGCGCAATTCTGTTCCGCCACCCGCGCCGCGCTACTCCGGCGGAAGTTCCAGCGCCGGCGGCCGAGGCAGCGGTTGGAGCGGTGGCTCATCCTCTTCGAGCGGGGCCAGCTCTGGGCGATCATCGTCCTCGTCGACCTCCTCTTCCAGCCCAGCGCCCGCTTCGCACCCATCTTCCGGCCGACCGCACTAATCGATTCGGTAACGCTTCGAAAGCGGCTCCCCCGTCGGGAGCCGCTTTTTTTTGTTCGATGGCTCATCTCAGTCTGTATAAGTCAGGAAAAAATCATGCCCGCATAGCCCACGACCGCGCTGCGATCTCCGGACTCATCCGCGGATGTCGCATACTTCACCAATTCCGGTTTCTTCACCCCCAACGCGTTCGCCACGGTGAGCATCGCCACCGCCGGTCCCAGCCCGCACATCGAAATAGCCTCGTCGCGGCAAGTGTCATACAGCCCCCGCGGATTCAGCTTCAGCAATTGATCGATTGCTTTGTGGTCTTTGACACGCGTAGTGGCGTCATCCTCGTAGTGATTCAAATCCGAAGTCGTCAGTAGCAACACATGCTCTTTCGAATCCTCCAATACTCGCGCGATCGCTTCCCCTACGCTCACCAGCGATTCGAATCGCACTGTTCCAAGAGCCACCGGAACAAAAGTGAACTCCGGCACGAGCACTTGCAGGAACGGCAACTGTACTTCCAACGAATGCTCCGCGCTATGCGCCACGCTATCTTCGCGCAATTGCGGGCAAGTTTTCTTCAGCGCTTCCGCCAGCTCCTCGTCAATCCGCGCGTCTCCCAGCGGCGTGCGCCACGCCCCGCTCGAAAGTATCGCTGCCTGCTCGCCTCGAGGATAATGCCGCACTCCGAGAACAATAATTTTCCGTGGGAGGACAATCCGCGCGAGCACCGCTCCCGCCACGTGCCCTGAATACGCGTAACCCGCATGGGGCACGAGGCATGCCCTCGCCGAAATCAGCGGCTTGCTTGAATCGATCACCGCATATTTGTGAATGAGTGCTGTCAGTTCTGCTTGATTGGAAGGATAGAAGCGTCCGGCAACCGCAGGCAGGCGAAGCATGTTGCCGCTCCGCGAATCAAATAGGCTTCGAGGGTTTCCCTTTGAACTTGATCGCTTGTTCCGTAGCAGGGTTGTAGTAAACAGTCACCTTGTCGCCGTATTGATAGCCGCCCTTGTCGATGAGTTGCTGCATCTTCGTGGACGCATTTTGCGACAAAGGGAACGTCCGAATAGTCATGTCGTTGCCCTTCGCGCGCACGGTGATCTGCGCGTTGTTGGCGTGCATCACGAACCCTTCAAATTTGCCAAGTCCGGTTTGTTTCGGCTTCGGCTTCACCGCGGCGATGATAATGGGCGCCGCCGTATCCGCAATGATGATCGGCACGGTAGCGGGGCCCTGCGCCGCAGCCGGCGTGGAAAAAACGCACGAGGCCGCCAGCATCAGCGGCAATCCGATTCCGGTAATCTTGGTGATGCTTTTCATTCCGCGTCGTCCGTGGCAATCCGCAGTGACTTTAGAAACCTCACGTCTTGCGGCGTCATAGCCAGCTTCGGAACCGGCTTTCTGTCATTTTCTTCCAAAAATGATTCCTGATCCACCTGAATCCGCAGCGACTCCAGGAATCGACGGTCCTGCGTGGTCAGTTTCGCCGCTTCCGCGGCAGCCGCGTCGCGTTTTGCCAGCCCAATGGTCGCGTCCAGCTTCAGCACGATGTCGTACCCGTGCGCGCGCACTCCGGCAATTGCACCCGTGATGCGGTCGGAATCGGACACCGTATCGTTGATCGCGTGTCCCAGTTCACGGAGCAGGTTTTTCAGGTGATCGTCGAGTTGCAAGGCTGGTTCTCCCTTACTTCTTCCGCCATTCTAGGCCCACGTATTGTTGGATACAAGTGACCTTCGTTCCGTTGTCTCCAATCCGTTCACAGTACCTTCGTTCAGGTTCTAAGGCTCCCCGGTTGGGCGAAAACACGCCCGATTCCTGATGTTTGCCGCGTTTTGCGCTAAGATGCTCCTATGTCCACGGCCGCAAACGCAGCTACCGCGCCCCATCAGCAAGGCGGTTTCCGGCGTTTCTGGCGGACGCTTCGCCAGATTTTTCATGAAGTCACTGCTGCGGTATTTGCCGTCCTTGCGTTGGCCTGGTTGAACGCTGCGCTGCGCGCCTGGAACCGCGACACCGCGCACTGGCTCATCGCCGCCGCCATCGCCGTAGCGTTCCTGTTTGCGTTTTTCGCCGTAACTCAGTTTCGCAAGTCCAGGAAGTTGTAGCGGCCCCCACCCGGTCGGGGGCGCTTTTGCCGTTTGTTGTGTTCAACATTCCATGTCCGACGCCAAAATCAAATCCGCCCCCACCGAACGCAAGTCGAAATTCACCACCCTCTCCGGCATTCCACTTGAACGCGTCTACAATTCCGACCCCATCGCTGACTCCGAAACGGAATCTTCCCTCGGCTATCCGGGCGAATACCCTTTCACTCGCGGCATCTACCCTACGATGTACCGCGGCCGCTTCTGGACTATGCGCCAGTACGCCGGCTTCGGCTCCGCCACTGAATCCAACCAGCGCTATCGCTATCTCCTGAGCAAGGGCCAGGCCGGCCTCTCCGTCGCCTTCGATCTGCCCACGCAAATCGGCATGGACTCTGACCATCCTCTCGCCCTCGGCGAAGTCGGCAAAGTCGGCGTCGCCATCGATTCCCTCGAAGACATGGAAACTCTTTTCGACGGCATTCCCCTCGAAAAAGTCTCCACCTCCATGACCATCAACGCCACCGCCGCCATCTTGCTCTGTCTCTACGTGGCCGTTGCGAAACGCCAAGGCGCCAGTTTGCAAAAACTTTCCGGCACCGTGCAGAACGATGTCTTAAAGGAATACATCGCCCGCGGCACTTACATCTATCCGGTGCGCCCCGCCATGCGCATCGTCACTGACATTTTCGCCTGGTGCCGCAACCATCTTCCCAAGTGGAACACCATCTCCATTTCCGGCTATCACATCCGTGAAGCCGGCTCCACTGCTGTCCAGGAAGTCGCCTTCACTCTCGCCGATGGCATCGCTTACGTTCAAGCCGCGCTCGACGCGAGACTCCGCGTCGATGAATTCGCACCGCAACTTTCTTTTTTCTTCAACGCCCACAGCGATCTTCTCGAAGAAATCGCCAAGTACCGCGCCGCTCGCCGCCTCTGGGCGAAAATCATGGCCGAGCGCTTCGGCGCAAAAGATCCCCGCTCCCTGATGCTGCGTTTTCACGCGCAAACCGCCGGCTCCTCCCTTACCGCGCAGCAACCGGAAAACAACATCGTTCGCGTAGCCATTCAAGCGCTCGCCGCCGTTCTCGGCGGCTGCCAATCCTTGCACACCAATTCGATGGACGAAGCCCTCGCCTTGCCCACCGAGGACGCCGCGCTCATCGCTCTGCGCACCCAGCAAGTCCTCGCCCATGAAACGGGCGTTACCAATACTGTCGACCCCGTCGCCGGCTCCTACGCCATCGAGCACCTCACCAACGAAATCGAAAGAAGCGCCCTCGCCTACATCGACAAATTGGATTCCATGGGCGGAATGCTGCGCGCCATCGAAGCCGGCTTCGTCCAGGGAGAAATCCAGAAAGCTGCGTACGAATTTCAGCGCGCCATCGAGAAAAAAGACCAAATCGTTGTCGGTGTGAACGATTTCATTGCCGAAGAACCCCGTACCATCCCCACCCTCCGCATTGACGCTGAAATCGAGCGCACCCAAATCGCCCGCTTGAACGCCCTGCGCGCCAAACGCGACTCCGCCCGCGCCCAATCCGCCCTTGCCGAACTCCAGCGCCGCGCCGCCACCACCGAAAATCTTCTTCCCGCCATCCTCGCCGCCGTCGAAGCCTACGCCACCATCGGCGAAATCTCCGACGTCCTCCGCCGCGTCTTCGGCGAATATCAGGAATCCGTGATTATCTGAATTGGGGGAGGCGCTATGTTCGAGATTGTCTTGCTCATCGTCGCGGCAGGCGGCATCGCAGCCTACGCTCGTGGCCGTGGAGGAAACCCGATTGTCTGGGGAGGCCTCGGTGTTGGCGGCTATGCTTTTCTGAACTACGTCCTGCCGGTGATCTTGATTTACCTTCACCGGCCTTTGAATTCCGATTCTCGCATGTGGCTATTCATGGTCGCGGCCGCGTGGGTCGGTATCGTGGCTTTTTGTGCGCGTTTCCTGTTGGGAAGCTCCCGAGAGAAGCCCTCAGGCATGTGGTCCTGCCCAAACTGCAAGTATCTCAATCAGCAGTACGCCGTCATTTGCGAAGCGTGCCGGCAGCCCTATGGTAAGTCTGCGCCTCCCGCCTGACCTGCGCTAATTCCACTGACCCCAGAGCAGGCTGTCACCGCGCTCACGCTATAGTATCCTTCCCTCCAGAATTCCAAGATCACATGAAACTCATCCTCGCTTCCGCTTCCGTCCGCCGCGCCGAAATTCTCCACGAGGCCGGTTTCTCCTTCACTGTGCTCCCCTCCGCCATCGACGAAACTCCTTACCCTGCCGAATCGGCCCACGCTCTCGTCGAGCGCCTCGCCTTCGCCAAAGCCGAACTCATCGCCGCACGAGCCGTTGGCCCTTCCATCGTCATTGGTGCCGACACCGAAGTCACCCTCGAAGGCCACGTCTTCGGCAAGCCCCGCTCCACCGATGACGCCCGCCACATGCTCGAAAAGCTTTCCGGCCGCACCCACGCCGTCGTCACCGGCGTCGCCCTCATCCGCCTTCCTGACGCCGAACGCCTCACCTTTGTCGAGTCCACGCTGGTCCAATTCAACATGCTCTCGGCCGAAGAAATCTCCCGCTACCTCGCCACCGGCGAACCTCACGATAAAGCTGGCGGCTACGCCATCCAGGGCCGCGCCGGCCGCTACATCCCGCGCATCGAAGGCTGCTACTTCAACGTTGTCGGCCTGCCCCTCTCGCGTCTCCATCACGCCCTCATCGCCCTCGGCTGG
>Ga0137412_10002659_pt1 | contig 14157 bp, 13 predicted proteins | sample CZODoug2_1_16fun_FD_122160 | JGI IMG/M metagenome (GOLD analysis project Ga0137412, IMG submission 122160) | Vadose zone soil fungal communities from Angelo Coast Range Reserve, California, USA - CZODoug2_1_16fungal (Hybrid Assembly) | ecosystem: Environmental > Terrestrial > Soil > Vadose zone... | reverse complement strand
GATTGTGACTATATAATAGGCCTCCGAGCGTTGCGCGACAGACGCAGCGCCGGTTCTGTGGAGGCGTGATCATGACGACGGCAATCGAACCCTTTTCCATCGCGGTCGGCGACGATGTCCTCGATGATCTCCGCACCCGATTGCGCAACACGCGCTGGCCCGAGGCCGAACCGGTCGGCGACTGGAGCCAGGGCATGCCGCTCAAATGGATTCGGGACATCTGCAGCTATTGGGCCGACGAATATGACTGGCGCCGCCGCGAGGCGCTGCTCAATCGTTTTCAGCAGTTCACGACCGAGATCGACGGGCTTTCCATTCACTTTATGCACGTCCGCTCAGCGCATCCGCAAGCCATGCCGCTGATCATCACCCATGGCTGGCCCGGATCGATCGTCGAATTTCAGAAAGTGATCGAGCCCCTGACCAATCCGACCGCGTTCGGCGGCAAGGCGGCCGACGCCTTTCACGTGGTGTGTCCGTCATTGCCCGGTTTTGGTTTCTCGGCCAAACCCCAGACCGCCGGCTGGGGCGTCGATCGCATCGCGCGGGCCTGGGCCAGCCTGATGGATCGTCTCGGCTACCAGCGCTACGGCGCGCAGGGCGGCGATTGGGGCTCGGCGGTCACGACATCGCTCGGCGCGCAGGACAGCGCACACTGCGCCGGCATTCACATCACGCTCGCGATGGCGGTGAGGCCCGATGTGAAGGGCGAGCCGACGCCGGAAGAGGCGCGCGCATTGAAGGGCGCCAAATATTATGCCGACTGGGATTCCGGTTATTCGAAGCAGCAATCGACGCGGCCGCAGACGCTCGGCTACGGCCTGACGGATTCGCCAAGCGGGCAGGCGGCGTGGATTCTCGAAAAGTTCTGGGCCTGGACCGATTGCAACGGCGATCCGCTCAACATCCTCAGCCGCGACGAACTGCTGGACAACGTCATGCTGTATTGGGTGACCGCCACGGCCACCTCGTCCGCGCGGCTTTATTGGGAGAGTTTCGGCCCCGAACGCCGGCCCAGGCACACGGTGACGATCCCGACCGGCGTCGCGGTATTTCCCAAGGAGATCGTCGCGCCGGTGCGGCGCTGGATGGAAGCGAACTACACCGACATCCGCCACTGGAGCGAAATGCCGAAGGGCGGCCACTTCGCCGCCTTCGAACAGCCGGAGCTGTTCGTGGCCGAGGTGCGAAAATATTTTGGGATGCTGCGCTGATGCCGGAGCGAGGTTCGCCGCTAGAGCGTTTTCAAGCGAAGTGGACCTTCGTTCGCGTAAAGAATCCGGTTCGCGTAAAGAAAACGCGTCAAAACAAAAGGCTAGAGCCCCGTTCCGATGCAATCGGAACGGAAGAGGCTCTAGAACGGCGTCGGCCCGAGATGCTGCACCCCAAACCGGTCGGCGATAGCGCGGATATCGGCCTCGCTGCCTGCCGCGATCACGCGCAGCGCTTCTTCGACCCCGCCGGGATAGGCAATCACGGCGATCCGCAGGCGGGAGGCCGATCGATTGCCCCAGGCATGCGCGATGTTTCGTTTCAAGGTTACGAAGCTGCCGGCCTCCGCGTCGAAAATCTTGTCGCCATGGGCGATGCGCGCGGTGCCTTCCAGGACGGCGATATGTTCGTCCTCGTTGGTGTGCAGATGCAGAGGCGTGCCGTCGCCTGGATCGGAGACGATCTCGACGAACGAATAGACGCCGTTGGTTTGCGCGGCGCTCACGCGGATCAGGCAATATTCGCCGGGCCGCGTCTGCAGCCACTGCATCGGCCGCGTGGCGTCGAGATCTGGATTTGATATGACCGAACCCTGCATGTGTTTCTCGCTCCCATTGTTGCCGCAGACCGGAATCGTAGATCCGGAACGAGACGCCAGCAGGGCGGGTAAGCCAGTCGTGAAGAGTCGTGCGCGCCGGCCGGCCGCAGCGTTCAACGGCGGCTTGACGATTGGGTTAGCCGCCGAGATAGGCTTCACGAATCCGTGGATCGCGCGCCAGCGCCTCGGCCGGTCCGGACAGCGTGATGGCGCCGGTCTCCAGTACGAAGGCGCGGCTGGCGATTTCGAGCGCCATCGCCGAATTCTGCTCGACCAGCAGTACGCCCAAACCCGTGCGCTTGTTGAGTTCGAGAATTCGGTCGAACACCTGCTCGATCACGATCGGCGCCAGCCCGAGCGACGGCTCGTCCAGCATCAGGAGGCTCGGGCGGCTCATCAGCGCGCGGCCGATCGCCAGCATCTGCTGCTCGCCGCCCGACAGCGACCAGCCGCCCTGCTTGATGCGTTCCTTCAGCCGCGGGAACAGCTCGAACACCTGCGCGAGATCGTCCTCGATCTCGCGTTTTCGGTAGCGCCGCGAGGCCGTGCCGGTGAGCAAATTCTCCCGCACCGTGAGGCTGGGGAAGATTCGTCGTCCCTCCGGGCAATGCGCGAGGCCGCTAGCGACGATGTTCTCGACGGCGCTCGATTGGATGTCCTCGCCCTTCCAGGCAATTCGTCCGGCCGTCGGCCGCAACAGCCCGGAGATCGTGCTCAGCGTCGTGGTTTTGCCGGCGCCGTTGCTGCCGATCAGCGCGACGATCTCGCCCATCTCGACATGAAAGGAGATGCCCTTCAGCACTTCGATATGTCCATAGGAGACGTGCAGGTTTTCGACCTTAAGCATGGCGGTGCCGCCTGCCGAGATAGGCTTCGATGACCAGCGGATTGCGTTGCACTTCCGAAGGCGTGCCCTCGGCGATCTTCTTGCCGAAGTCGAGCACGGCGACGCGGTCGCTGATCCCCATCACCAGTCGTACATTGTGCTCGACGAACAGGATGGTGATGCCGCGCGCCTTCAACTTGCCGATGGTTTCCAGCAGCGTCATGCTTTCGGCGGTGTTCATGCCCGCGGCCGGCTCGTCGAGCAGCATCACCTTCGGCTCGGAGGCGAGGGCGCGGGCGATTTCGAGCAGGCGCTGCTGCGCATATGCGAGTTCGCGCGCGCGATCGTCGGCGCGGTGTGCGAGCCCGACCAGATCAAGCGCCTGCCGCGCGCGTTCCTCGATGTCGGACTCGGTCGCTTGCTGCCGCGCGCCAGCGACCACGATATTGAACAGTGAGGACCGCACATGACAGGCGGCAGCGACCTTGACGTTCTCCAGCACCGAGAGATCGCCGAAGATGCGGATGTTCTGGAACGTTCTGGACAAACCGAGCCGCGCGATGCGATGCGGCTTGAGTCGGAAAATCTCCGCGCCGCCGATGCGGATCGAGCCGGCGTCCGCATGCGACGCGCCGCTCAGCGCGTTCAACAGCGTGGTCTTGCCGGAGCCGTTGGGGCCGATGATGGCCTGCACGATGCCGCTGGGCACGTCGAGATCGACGCCGTCGAGCGCAACCAGGCCGCCGAAGCGCCGCGTTACGCCGCGCGCGCTGACGATGGGAGCCCCCGTCATCGCGCACCCAGCCGGCGGAGGGGAAACATCGCGATCATCGATGCGAGGCCGCCGGGCAGCAGCACGATCACGACGATGACGCCGAGGCCGTAGAGCACGAGGTACCATTGGCCGAGAAACCGCAGCGCTTCCGGCAGCAACGTCAGCGCCAGCGCGCCGATGATGCAGCCCGCGATCGAGCCCATGCCGCCGACGATCAGCATGGTCATCAAGAGTACAGCCTGCACGCCCGAAAAACTGTCCGGGCTGACGAAGCGGATCGAGGAGGCATAAAGACAGCCGGCGAGGCCCGCATAGACCGCGCCGATCATGAAGGCGAGCAGCTTGGTGCGGGTGGTGTCGACACCGCTTTGTTCGGCGGCGATCTCGGAATCCTTGGTCGCGATCATGGCGCGGCCGAGCGACGAGCGCCGGATTCGCACCGCCACCAGGCTCGCGAGCGCGAGTGCGGCGAGCAGGAGATAATAATGCTGCATCTGTCCTTGCGGCCCAAAGCCGAACACGCTGATGCCGGGAATCGTGCGCAGGCCCGAGGTGCCGCCGGTCACCGGCTCCCAGTAGACGATGATGAGCCGCACGATCTCGCCAAAGCCGATCGTGGTCATCGCGAGATAATAGGTGCGCAGCCGCAAGGTCGGCAGTCCCAGCACGAGGCTCGCGACCAGCACCAGCGCCACCGACAGCACCGGCGTGACAATCCAGGGCAGGCCGGCCTTGGCCGCGATCGCGGTGGCGTAGGCGCCAAGGCCATAGAACGCGGCCTGGCCGAAATTGATCTGACCGGTCCAGCCGGTGGCGAAGTTCAAGCCCAGCACGACGATCGCGTTCAGCATCGCGATGTTGAGCAGCTGGATGACATAGGTGTCGGCGGTCAAGACAGGAATCGCCAATGCGGCGATTGCGGCGAGCACGATCGGAATGCGGTTGGTCACGTCACGTCAAACCTTCTCGCTCGTCTTCTCGCCGAACAGGCCGCGCGGCCACGCCGTGAGGAAGGCGATCATGACGATGAAGGCATAGGCGTCACGGAAATCCGAGGAAATGTAGCGCGCACCAAAGGTTTCGATCAGGCCGAGCAGCATGCCACCGATCACGGCGCCCGGCAGGTTTCCGAAACCGCCGATGACGCTGACGATGAAGCCCTTCAGGCCGAGACTGCCGCCCATGGTCGGCTCGGCCAGGAACAACGGCGCGACCAGGAGGCCCGCGATGCCGGAAAGCACCGCGCCGAGCGCGAAGGCGACCGCGATGGTGCGGTTGATGGGAATGCCGACCAGCCGCGCGGTGTGCAGGTCCTGCGCGGTCGCCTGCATCAGGATGCCGAAACGGGTCTTCGTCAGCAGCAGATATTGCAGCAGCAGGATCACGGCCAGCGTGCCGAAGATCATCAGCTGATGCATCGAGATCACGACGCCCGAAAAGCGCAGCGGCGGCCCGCGCACGGGCGAGGGCAGCGACACCGGCAGCGGCCCCCAGATGATCAGCGCCAGATTTTCCAGCACGATGCCCATCGCGATGGTGGTCAGGATCACCAGGAACGCCGGCCGCCCGCGCAGGGGAAAATACACCAGCAGCATGAACACGACGCCGATCAGTGCCATCGCGACGATGGTCGCAAGCCAGGCCAGCGCGATCGGCAATTCATGCGTCACGGCACCGCTGATGCCGATGAAAGCACCGAGCATCAGGAGCTGGCCTTGCGCGAAATTGACGATCTGCACGGTGTTGAAGATCAAGAGCAGGCCGAGCGCGACCAGCGCGTAGATGCTGCCGAGCGCGAGGCCGTTGACGACAAGTTGGCCCAAAGCTCAGTACCCGGCTTCCTTGATCGGCCCGATCAGCTCGGGCGTCTTGCCCTTGTTGCGGTAGATGCCGAGCGTGTGGGCGAGATCGCCGGGTGCATCGGCCTGGTAGTTGATCAGCAGGCCTTTCCAGTCCTTGGTGGCGGCGAGCGCATCGCGGATCGCTGGCTTGTCGCAGCCGACCTTCTCGATGATCGCTTTCAGCATGTAGACCGTGTCGTAATAGGAGACGGTGAAATTGTCCGCCGGCACCTTGTATTTGTCCTGCACGCGCTTGGCCCAATCGGTGATCTTCGGATCGGCCGAGGTCTGCGGGATCATGCCGCCGATCGCGATGCTGCCATCGGCGTCGGCCGCGGAGAGATTGTTGAGCGTGGTCTGCGCCACCATGCTCGAATTTCCGATCGTGGTCAGCTTGATGCCGAGTTCGCTCATCTGCTTCATGACCAGCGCGACATCGGCCGGCCGGCCGAACAGAATGAGGCTGTCCGCGCCCTTGTCCTTGATCTCCAGCAGTTGCGCGCTCATGTCCTTGTCGGATGGCGCATAGGACGTCACCGCGACGGGCGTTACGTTCAGCTTGGCAAGTGCCACCTGAATGCCCTTGGAGGCGCCGAGGCCGTAATCGTCGGCGACCGCCATGATGCCGGGCTTGGCCTTAGCCAGCGTCTTGACCAGATATTCCGGAATGAGATCGGCGAGCTGGCCGTCATGCACATGGGTACGGAACAGCCACTTGCTGCCTTGCGCGGTCACCTTGGCGTTGGTTGCGCCGACCAAAAACGGCGTCTCGGATTTGTTGACCGATTCGGTCTGCGCGAAGACATGCGGAGAGATCATCGAGCCGAAAACGATCAGCGGCTTGCTTTCGATCACGCGATTCATCGCGTTCAGGGCGTCGGTCGACGACGCGCCGGTATCCTCGGCCTTGAGCGCGATCTTCTTGCCGGAAATGCCTCCGGCGGCGTTGATCTCGTCCACGGCGAACTCGGCACCGTTGCGCGCCTGGGTCCCGAGCAGCGCCAGGTTGCCGGTCAGCGCCGTCGTCAGGCCGAACGGAATTTCGGCGGGGCAGGCGGCCGGTTCGGCCTTGGCTTCGCCAATCAGAGATGCGAACAGACACGCGATGGCGGTGCCTGTGATAAAGAACGTCTTGCGGTACATATTTGGTCCTTATGCAATCAATCTGCACAATTTGCATGCAAACGAAGTGCCAGTTCGTGCGTGAAAACAATAGATGTCCTTGGGAAGAAAATTTTCTTGATGCGGCGGAATAAATAGAGTGGATCGGGTCGATGGCGGTGTGGCGCGGAATGTCGGAAGTCGGATGATGGTGGATGCGAAGAACTCGGGATCGAAGGCGCGGGTCGCTGTCGCCGGTCTCGGCGCCATCGGCGAGAGTGTCGTCCGGGCATTGGACCGCGGAATCGACGGACTGGTGCTGACGGCGGTCTCGGCGCAGAACGCGGCAAAACATCGTGCATGGCTCGAAGGGCTGAAGTCGTCGCCGGAAATGCTGCCGATCGAGCAACTCGCCGAGGTTGCCGATATCGTCGTCGAATGCGCGCCCAGCAAGCTGGTGCGCGCGATCGTCGCGCCGGTGGTCACGCGCGGCAAGACCGCGATCGTGCTCAGCGTCGGCGCGCTGCTCGACAACGAGGACCTGATCGGCCTTGCCAAGGATAATGGCGGCCAGATCGTGGTGCCGACAGGCGCGCTGATCGGGCTCGATGCCGTGATCGCGGCGGCCGAAGGCACCATCCATTCGGTGCGGCTGGTGACGCGGAAACCGCTCAAGGGACTGGCGGGCGCGCCGCATCTTGTCGAGAACAACATCGCGATTGAAGGATTGACCGAGCCGCTGCGGATATTCGAGGGATCGGCCCGCGAGGCCGCGAAGGGATTTCCGGCCAACCTCAATGTCGGGGTCGCGCTGTCGCTGGCCGGAATCGGCCCCGATCTGACACGGGTCGAAATCTGGGCCGATCCGACCGTGACGCGCAACACCCACCGCATCGAAGTCGATTCCGATTCCGCGCGCTTTTCGATGTCGATCGAGAACATCCCGTCGGAAAACCCGAAGACCGGCCGCATCACCGCGCTGTCGGTGATCGCATGCCTTCGCAAACAGCGCGCTTCGCTTCGGATCGGAACCTGAACATGGCGGCGCATCGGCAATTAGCTGCTGCGAGCCTATCCGCGTTCGGCTAGACTTGGCTGCATCAGGGGATGCGGGCGCAGATGCAGATTCAAACCAACGATGTGCTGCTGGTCATCGATGTGCAGAACGATTTCTGTCCCGGCGGCGCGCTGGCGGTCGGCGAAGGCGACGCGGTGGTACCGGTCATCAACGCTCTCACCGAGCGATTTGACCATGTGGTGCTGACGCAGGACTGGCATCCGGCGGGCCATAGCTCGTTTGCTTCGGTTCACTCGGGCTCGGCGCCGTTTGAGGTCATCACCATGCCCTATGGGCCGCAGGTGTTGTGGCCGGATCATTGCGTGCAGGGCACAGTGGGCGCGGCGTTTCATGCCAAACTTCTCGTCGATCGCGCGGAGCTCGTGATCCGCAAGGGATTTCGCGGCGCGATCGATTCCTATTCCGCGTTCTATGAAAACGACCGTTGCACGCCGACGGGGCTCGCGGGCTATTTGCGCGAACGCGGATTCAAGCGTGTGTTTCTCGCGGGCCTCGCGACCGACTACTGCGTCTATTATTCCGCCGTCGACGCGCGTCGCGAAGGTTTCGAGGCGATCGTGATCGAATCCGGCTGCCGGGCGATCGACCTGGCAGGCTCGCTCGCCGCCGCCTGGGCCGGAATGGCGGAAGCCGGCGTGCAGCGCGTCGGCGATCTCTAGTTCAGGCTGTCCGGCTGCTGCGGTTTGGCATACCGCCGACTGCGACGATTTCGGCGCTCAATTGCTCGATGGTGGTGCGGTATCGCATCGCGGTCTGGCGGATCAGGGTGAAGGCGTCTTCTTCCGAGAGCGCGTGGGCGCGGATCAGTTGCAGCACGGCGGCGACGACGATGCGGCGCGAGCGGATGCGGTCTTCGAGCTTCTCGAGATGCGCTGCTTCCTCGATCCGCCGCTGCGCGCAATCGAACGCGACGACGAGGGCGGTATAGAGGCCGGCGGAGCGCAACGGTTTGACCAGAAACGACGCGGGGTGCAGGTCGAGCAGCCATTTGAGCCGGCTCGGGGTTTCGGTGCCGATCAGCGCGATGATGGGGACATTGATCTTGCACGACATCGCGCCATCGGACTTGATCGGAATCGCATCCGCGTCCAGCACGATCACGTCGAAGCCGTCTGGCGGCAATTGAAGTTGGGCGGGATCGGTCTCCGCCACCGACATGCCCAGCCGGTCGAGCTGGCGGCGCACGATGGCGATCTCGCGCTCGTCTTTCATGATCATGAGCGCGCGACGGCCGCGGACGGTAAAGGGCGAAGGTCTCGTCATTTCACGACACGCAGATGGTTTGCGCGTTTCGCCGCCGTATCGGTGTTGATGTCCGGCTTCGCAAACGACGCGAGATCGAGATGGGAGAGGTAGGGGTCGGGACGTTCGGGAGCATCCGCCTCCCAGAATATCCTGAATTGGCTCCCGGATACGGAGCGTGCCAGCCGCGGCGTCAGGAAGCAATGATTGTTCGTGGGCTCGACCCAGACCGGGCCTTGCGGCGAATCGTAGCGGTGATTGGCGGCGGCGCGCCGGACGGCTGCGACATCGGTCGCGCCGGCGCGGCGAATTGCGCGCGCCAGCAGCATGACGCAGACATAGGTCGATTGGCCATCGACGGATGGATTGCTGTCGGTGCCGTGGCGCGCCTTCCAGCGCGCGACAAAGGCGCGGTTCTCGGCGCTGGCGATGCTCTCGAAATAGGCCGACGAGGTGATGCAGCCGACCGAGGCTGCCGGTCCAATCAGCTTCAGTTCCGGTTCGCACAGGCTGCAGCTCAGCATCGGGATCGACAGCCCGGCGCGCAGCGAAGCCGCGTGCAGCGCGCGCATGAAGGCGTAGCTAGATTCGCCGACCAGCGTGTTGAAGACGGCCGCGGGCTTTCGGTCGATGATCTCGTTCACGATATGGTCGACCGACGTTTCGCCGAGCTCCAGCAGCCGTTCGGCGAGAATGCGGCCGCCGGCGCTGCCGACGATGTCGCGCAGCACGCGATTGGTCTCCCATGTCCAGACATAGTTGGAACCGGTGCAGAACACGTCGTCCGCGATCTGGTCGATCATGTGCCGCGCCAGCGGCACCACGGTATGGTTGGGCGCAGCGCCGACATAGATCACGTTATCGCTGCTCTCGAAGCCTTCGTAGCGCGCCGGATGCCAGAGCAGGCGTTCGGTGCGCTCGACGATCGGGATCACCTGCTTGCGCGAAGCCGAGGTGTAGCAGCCGACGATATGCTCGACCTGCGCCTCGCGGATCAGTTCGTCGCAGGCGTTGTGATAGGCGGCAACGACCCCGCCGGGATCGCGTAGATGCGGCACGAAGCGGAAGTCGAATTCAGCGCTGGCGTTGACCTCGTCCACCGCCATCAGCGCACTCTTTTCCATCTCGCCCGCCATCATGGCGTAGGGACCCGATCGGGAAAACACCAAGCCAAGCGGGACGGATGGTTTCGTCATCAAGGAAACTCGTTTGCGCGACTTATATCTCACCGCAAGAGCAACGGTCTGTCACCCCATCTTTTGCTTGCAATCATTCACCGGCAATCTCTCGCCTGCCGATTGTCGAGACGCGTTGCGTGCGTTTTGTGCGGTGCCCGCTCAAAAAAGGAGCCGTCGTCTCATTGACAAGCCTGATGAGGCCTAAGACACTATCCGCAGGACCGTAAATACGTGCATTGCGAATGAGTTGTCACGCAGCCGATGGCGTCTGGGCGACATCTTCCATCTTTTGCTCTGCGACGTAGGACGACGTGACCATCGATATAGCTTCGGCATCGCTGCCATTCGAGGCCTTCTCGGGCCACGGATGGCTTTTCTTTTTTGTGGGCATTCCCAGGAAAAACCAGGGGTGAAAGCCATGGTCGTTCGCCTTCCGACGCTGGAGCAGATCGACAATCTCGGAGCGGATTTCGGTCTGGTCCTTACTTCCGATGAAGTCGAAGCCTTCCAGCAGGCGTTCAAAGGACCGCTTGCGTCCTACAACAGGCTGGAAGAACTAGTGCCGCCCGCGCTGGCGCCGGTGCCGCCGCGTTCGCCGGGCTATCGGCCGCCGGCATCGGAAAATCCCTATGGCGCCTGGTACTGGAAGACGGAGATCAGGAAGTCCGGCAGCGAGGGCCTGCTGAGCGGTAAGAAGGTCGCGATCAAGGACAACATCTGCGTGGCCGGCGTTCCCATGATGAACGGCTCGGCGCTGCTCGAAGGCTATGTGCCCGAGCTCGACGCCACCGTGGTGACGCGCATTCTCGATGCCGGCGGCACCATCGCGGGCAAGGCGGCCTGCGAGGATCTCTGTTTTTCGGGCGCTAGCCACACCTGTGCCGGCGGCGTGATCCGCAATCCGCATAATCCGGCCCATAGTGCCGGCGGCTCCTCCGGCGGCAGCGCGGCTTTGGTTGCCTCGGGCGAAGTGCCGATGGCGCTCGGCGGCGACCAGGGCGGCTCGATCCGCACGCCATCAAGCTGGTGCGGGGTCTATGGCTTGAAGCCGACCTGGGGCCTGGTGCCCACCACCGGCTCGATGCCAATCAGCTATTCCGTCGATCATTGCGGCCCGATGTGCGTCTCCGTCGAGGACGTCGCACGGCTGTTGACGGTGATCGCTGGCCATGACGGCTGGGACACGCGGACCATCGCCGCGCGTACCGGAGATTATGTTGGCGCATTGAAGCAGCCGGCGCGGGGACTACGCGTCGGCATCCTGCGCGAGGGATTTGGCCACGCCGAGAGCGATCCGGCGGTCAATGAAAAGGTCCGGCAGGCGGTTTCGGCGCTGAACAAGGCCGGTGTCGAAAGCGCCGAGATTTCTGTGCCCTGGCATCTCGACGGGCCGCATGTCTGGAGCGGCGTGATCCTGGAAGGCGCGGCCGAGATGATGCTGAAGGGCTATGGCGTCGGCAACAATGTGCAGGGCTACTATCCGGTGTCGATGCAGGAGGCGCTGGCGCGCGGCATGGGGACGCGGATCAACGACGTCTCGCCGACCGTGAAGCTCGTGATGATGCTCGGCGAATATATGCACCGCAACTATCACGGCCGCTATCATTCCAAGGCGCAGAACCTGCGCGTGCTGCTGCGCCGCGCCTATGACGAGGCGCTGGAAAAATTCGATGTGATCGCGATGCCGACCATTCCCTTCACCGCGACGCCGATCCCGCCGGCCGACGCGCCGCTCGGCACCGTGATCGATGTGGCGCTCAACATGCAGGCCAACACCTGTTCGTTCGACGTCTCCGGCCATCCCGCCTTCACCGTGCCATGCGGCAAGGTCAATGGTTTGCCGGTCGGCCTGATGCTGGTCGGCCGCCACTTCGACGAGCCGACCCTGATACGGCTGGCCGCCGCGATCGAGTCGGGCGGCGATTGGAAACTGAATTAGAGCATGATCCGGAAAGGTGTGTAGCGGTTTTCCGAAAAGATCATGCTCAAACAAAAACCTCGAGCGCGATGGCGGTTCAATCCAATTCCATCGCGCTCCGGGATCGTTCGTATCGGTAAAGTCTTGTGAGGGCACAGTGAGGAGAGCAACGGCAATGAACCTTAATCGCAGGCGATTTCTACAGACGACGGCCGCGACAGCCGCCGCTGGCATGTTCTCATCCAACGCCTTTGCGGAAGACCCGATCGGCGTTGCCAGCATCCATGATCTCTCGGGCGGGCTCGATATCTATGGCAAGCCGATGGTCGATGCCATCACGCTGGCGGTCGAGGAAACCAATGCCGCGGGCGGATTGCTGGGCCGGCAGATCAAGCTGATCAATTACGACACCCAGTCCAACATGCAGCTCTACACGCAATTCGCGCAGCAGGCGGCGTTGAAGGACAAGGTCGCCGTCGTGCATGGCGGCATCACCTCGGCCTCGCGCGAGGTCATCCGCCCGGTGCTCGACCGCTTCAAGACGCTGTATTTCTACAACACGCAATATGAAGGCGGCGTCTGCGACCGCGACCAGTTCGACACCGGCGTGACCCCGGCGCAGACCGTCGAAAAGCTCGTGCCTTACGCGATGAAGAAGTGGGGCAAGAAGGTCTATGTCGTCGCGGCCGACTACAATTACGGCCAGATCACCTCGCAATGGGTGAAGAAATACGTCACCGAGAATGGCGGCGAGGTGTCCTCGATCGACTTCTTCCCGCTCGACGTCACCAATTTCGGGCCGACGATCTCCAAGATCCAGGCCGCGAAGCCGGATTTCGTCTGGTCGGCGCTGGTCGGCGGCGCCCACATCTCCTTCTATAGGCAGTGGGCGGCGTCCGGCATGCGCAAGAGCATCCCGATGGCCTCGACCACCTTCGCGGTCGGCAACGAGCACATCGTGCTGTCGCCGGAGGAATGCGACGGCATGCTGGTCTGCTACAATTACTTCCAGGACCTGAAAAACCCCGTCAACGAAGCCTTCGTTGCGGCGTTCCACAAGCGCTTCGGCGCCGACTATCCCAACATCACCGAGCTTGCGATGGGCACCTATCAGGGTTTCCGGCTCTGGGCGGAGGGCGTGAAGAAGGCGGGAAGTATCGACCGCATCAAGGTGATCGAGACGCTGGAGACCGGCATCAGCATCGACGCGCCGTCCGGCAAGGTCACGATCGACCCGCCGACGCATCATTGCGTGCTCGACGTTCATATCGCCGAGGTCAGCGCCAAGAAGCTCAACGTTCTCGAGAACTTCTCGCAGCAGAAGCCCGCGGATACGGCCGCGGTCTGCGACCTCATCAAGAATCCGAACGACAACCAGCAATATGTGATCAAGATTTGAGGACGTCTCGGTCCTCAAATCCTGCTTGGGAAAAGTCCTTTTTGGAAGGGTGAACGTGGATCTCGTTGCTCTCCTGGCAATCCAGGTCCTTTACGCCATTGCCAGCCTGGCGCTGATCAGCGTCGGGCTGGCGATCATCTTCGGCATGATGCGGGTGATCAATCTCGCGCATGGCGAATTCCTGATGCTCGGCGGCTATGCGGCGATCGTCGCCACCAGCCACGGCATCAATATCTGGCTCTCGATGCTGGTGGTCGCGCCGATCGTGGTCGGCCTGATCGGCCTCATCGTCGAGCGCACCATCATCCGCTTCCTCTACGGCCGCATGATCGACACCATGCTGGCGACCTGGGGCCTGAGCTTGTTCCTGGTCGGATTGACCACGGCGATCTTCGGTAACACCACGGTCGGCATCTCAGCGCCGCTCGGCAGCATCGAGATCGGCGCCTATCGCATCAGCACCTATACGCTGTTCGTGATCGCCGTTGCGATCATCGTGCTGGCCTTGATCTTCGCGGTGATGCGCTGGACCCGGCTCGGCCTGATCGCGCGCGGCACCATGCAGAACGCCAACATGGCCGCCGCGCTGGGCGTCAATCCGCCGCGCGTCTACGCCGTGACCTTCGGCATCGGCGCCGCTCTGTCGGGCCTGGCGGGCGCGGTGCTGGCGCCGGTGTCCGGCGTATTCCCGACCATCGGCGTCGCCTATGTCGCGAAATCCTTCATTACGGTGATCGGAGGAGGGGCTGCAATCCTCAGCGGAACGATCTCGGCGTCGGCGCTATTCGGCGCCATCAACCAGATCGCGACCTTCGTCACCACGCCGGTGTTCGGCGAGGTGGCGCTGCTGGCCGCCGCGATCGTCCTGATACGTCTGCTGCCGCAGGGCATCACCGGCCGCTTTTTCCGGAGGGGCCTGTGAACGGACGCACGCTCAATCTGATTGGCCTCGCGCTCGTCGGCATCGTCGGCATCGCCTTCATGCTCCT
>Ga0137412_10002658_pt1 | contig 14158 bp, 12 predicted proteins | sample CZODoug2_1_16fun_FD_122160 | JGI IMG/M metagenome (GOLD analysis project Ga0137412, IMG submission 122160) | Vadose zone soil fungal communities from Angelo Coast Range Reserve, California, USA - CZODoug2_1_16fungal (Hybrid Assembly) | ecosystem: Environmental > Terrestrial > Soil > Vadose zone... | reverse complement strand
GCCAGGCCACTCTGGCCCTCGCCCGCCTCACGCAGCACGACCTCGCTCAGCGCCGGGTTGAACACGCCGACGCCGATCAACGCGACGATCTCGCCCGGCAGCATCATCACCCAGGACGACGTCGGCGTGACGAGCAGGATCAGGCTCATACCGACGCCCACCAGCAACAGACCGCCGACGATCAGCGAACGGGCCGAGACGCGACCGTGCAGATTCGCCGTTCCGGCCGACACGAACAACATGATCATCGTGCCGGGTAGGTACACCAGACCGGCGCCGACCGGTGACAGGTGCAGCACGTTCTGCAGGTAGAGCGTCATGTAGATGAAGACGGCGAAGAACGTCGACGAGATCGCGAACGCGCCGACCTGCGCTCCGGTGAACGACGTGTTCCGGAACATGCGCAGCGGCAGCATCGGCGTCGACACGTTCGCCTCGGCGATGACGAAACCCACCAGCAACGCGCCGGCGACGCTCAGCTCGACGATGATGCGGGTGCTGGTCCAGCCGTCCTCGTTGCCGCGCAGCAGCCCCAGGATCAGCAGGAACAACCCGGCCCCGAGCAGTGACTGCCCGATCAGATCGGGCTTACGGGCAAAGGGATCCCGGGCCTCGGGCAGCTTCAACGAGGCCAGGATGCAGCCGATACCGATCGGCAGGTTGACGAAGAAGATCGACGGCCAGTTGAGCCAACTCGTCAGCGCGCCGCCGACCAGCGGACCGATCGCGAACGACGCGCCGATCGTCGCCCCGTAGATCGCCAGCGCTCCGGCCCGCTCCTTCGCGGACGGGAAGGCGTCGCCGATCAGGGCCAGCGCGGTCGCGAACATGATCGCGGCGCCGATGCCCTGCACGGCCCGGGCGATGTCCAGGGCCATGATGCTGCCGGCGAGGCCGCACGCGAGCGAGGACGCCGTGAACACGAACATCCCGGCGATGAAGCTGCGCTTGCGCCCGAACCGGTCGGCAAGTGAGCCGGCGGTCAGCACCGCCGCGGCGAGCGTCAGCGTGTACGCGTCGATGACCCATTGGACGCCGGACAGCCCGGCGTGCAGGTCCTTCGCGATCTTCGGGATCGCGGTATTGATGACGGCGATGTCGAGCATGAGCATCGCGGTGGCGACACAGGCGACCGCGAGGGTGCGGCGCTGGGTCGACAGTGGAACGGACATCTCTCCCCCTACAGCAGTTACCAGGGAAAGAGTGCCGGCCGGCCGCCGTGATACGCAGGGTCAGATCGGGCAGACCTCTCGGCGCCAAGAGGCGTCCCAAAACATCCACTCATAACGGGCGGTCGTCGCGAAATGCCCCCGAGCTCGCGTCTCGTCGGCCACGCTGAGTGTCGGTCCGAGCTCGTCGACCAGCGTCAGCACCTCGTCGACGATCGCCCGGTACTCGTCGTCGGCGTAGGTGTCGATCCAACGCTGGTAGCGGGCGTCGGGTGATCCGCGCTTGACGAGCACCGCCCCGACCTCGGCGTAAATCCAGTAGCAGGGCAGGACGGCGGCGACACCCTCGGCGAAGCTGCCCCCATGGGCGGTGGCCAGCAGGTAGCTGGTGTACGCGCGGGTGGTCGGCGCGACAGGCCCCATCGCGTCCGGGTCGATGCCGAGTTCGGGCAGCAGCGTCTCGTGCAGGGCGAGCTCGACGTCCACCGTTCCGGCCGCGTGCCGGGCGAACATTCCGACGCCCGCGTGGGTGGGCGCCTTGCTCGCGACGACGCTCAGCGCGCGAGCGAAGTCGTGCAGGTAGTACGCGTCCTGGACGACGTAGTGGGCGAACGCGTCCGGGTCGAGGCTGCCGTCGGTGAGGGCGGCGAGGAACGGATGCTCGAGGATCGCCTCGTAGGTGTCGGCGGCCTCGGCCCACAACCGTCCGGTCCAACCGTCGCGCGTCATGCCTGCGATGATTTCATCCCTATGACTGCCTCCCCGCCGACCGCCCTGACCATCGCCGGCTCGGACTCCGGCGGCGGCGCCGGCATCCAGGCCGATCTGAAGACCTTCCTGGCCTGTCGCGTGCACGGCATGTCGGCGATCACCGCGGTGACGGTGCAGAACTCGCTGGGCGTGAGCGACTTCTACGAGTTGCCGGCCAAGGCCGTCGCCGAGCAGATCGAGTCGGTCAAGACCGACATCGGCATCGGCGCCGCCAAGACGGGCATGCTCGCCTCGTCGGCCATCATCTCGATGGTGGCGATGACCGTGCGGCGTCTCGGGATCGTCCCCTTCGTGGTGGATCCGGTGGCGGCCTCTCAGCACGGTGATCCGTTGCTGCATCCGGATGCGCTGCAGACGCTGCGTAACGTGCTCATCCCGCTGGCCTCCATCGTCACGCCCAACCTGGGCGAGGTGAAGTTGCTCACCGGCATCGAGGTGCGTGACCGTCCGGGGATGCGCTTCGCGGCCCGGGCTGTGCACGAACTCGGCGCCCAGTGGGTCCTGGTCAAGGGCGGCCACCTGCCCGATGGCGATGCCCTCGACGTGCTCTTCGACGGGACGTCGTTCATCGAGCTGGAGTCCCCGCGCCTGGACACCCCGCACACGCACGGCTCGGGCGACACCCTGGCCGCGGCGATCTGCTCGGCGCTCGCCCGCGGGCTGGACATGCCCGACGCGGTGCGGTTCGGCAAGTGGTTCGTCAGCGGCGCCGTCGAGCACTCGTTCCCGCTCGGCGCCGGCCTGGGGCCGGTGGGCCATTTCTGGCGGGTGCTAGACCTGCCGTAGCCGCGCGACGATGGCCCGCGTGGCCGCCCCGGGATCCTCGGCCTCGGTGATGGCCCGGACGACGACCACCCGCCGCGCCCCCCGATCGAGCACCTCGTCGAGACGATCGAGCGACTCGACTCCGCCGATCGCGAACCATGGCCGGGTGGCCGTCCGGGCCGCGTGCTCGATGAGCGCGAGCCCGGCGGCGGGACGTCCCGGCTTGGTGGGCGTCGTCCAGGTCGGGCCGGCGCAGAAGTAGTCGACGCCGGGCTCCTGCTCGGCAGCGTCCGCCTGGACGGGGTCGTGGGTGGATCGCCCGATGATCGGTCCCTCGCCGAGGATGCGCCGGGCCACGTCGACGGGCAGATCGTCCTGTCCCAGGTGGAGCACGGGCGCGGCCGCGGCGAGCGCGACGTCGACCCGATCGTTCACCGCGAACAGCTTGCCGTGCCGCTGCGCCGCCGCCGCGAACGTCTCGAGCAGGCGCAGCTCGTCCCGGGCCTCGAGTCCCTTCTCGCGCAGCTGGACGATGTCGACGCCGGCGCCGAGGACGGCGTCCAGGAATTGCTCGAGGTCGCCCGGCCGAGTGCGCGAGTCGGTGCACAGGTACAGCCGGGCATCAGCCAGGGCGGCCCGCGGATCGATCACGCCGGCGACGGTACCCTCGCCTTACAATGGTGTAAGGAGGTGGGCTCGATGCCGACATCGACAGTAACCAGCAAAGGCCAGGTCACTATCCCGGCCGAGGTCAGGAAGAGGCTCGGGCTGAGGTCTGGATCACGGGTACATTTCGTGCCCACGGGTGAAGGTACGTACCAGTTCGTTCCGGCAACCGAGACGGTGACCTCCCTGAAAGGAATCATTGCGACTCCGGCCAAACCGGTAACGCTTCAGCAGATGGATGCCGCAATCGCGGCCGGGGCGGCCGACGGAGTCGTCGATTGATCGGGCTCGACACCAACGTCCTCGCCCGCTACCTCGCTCAAGACGACCCAGATCAATCCGCTCGCGCCACGCGGCTCATCGAGAGTCTCGACGACGAAAACCCCGGATTCGTCAGCCTGGTAGTGCTGAGCGAACTGCACTGGGTTCTTCGGCGGGCCTACAACGTGAGCCGAGAGGACGTGGCCACGGTGGTCCGCCGACTGCTGGATGCCAGGGAGATTACGGTGCAGGAGCCTGACGCAGTCCGGCGAGCGCTGAACCGGCCGGGCCCCGCAGACTTTCCGGATGCCCTGATCAGTGAGCTTGGCCTGCTCGCCGGATGCGACTACACCGCCACGTTCGACCGGCGCGCAGCGCGGCTGAGCGGGATGAAACTCGTGCCAGCGGTCGATAGAGATAGCGCATCCAGGAACCGCTCGAGATCGCCAGCCGAGCGGGACGCCTCAGGCTGACTCGCCGGATGCCAGATACCGGTACTCGGTGGTGCTCTCCTCGGCGAGCCAACCATTGATCCCGTCGATGCCGCGATCGTTGAGCTGGGCGTCATGGATGCCGAACGCGCGGGCCGGCTTGATCGCGTTGACGAAGCCGATCGCCTCCTCCACTTTCAGCCACGACCCCTGCATCGGGACGAGCAGTGTTTCCAGCGGGCGATCCGGGACATGCAAGGCGTCGCCGGGATGGTAGGTGCTGCCGTTCACCACATAGCCGAGATTCGCGCAGTCCGGTTGGCCGCCGAAGATGAATGCGTGCCGGCCACCCACCGCCTCGATCGTGAAGCCCGCGGCACTGAATACCTTGCCGACCCGGACCCGCGTGACGGGGCGTAGTGCCTCCAGCTGCGACAGGTCAGCGTCCGCCGGCGCGTAGACCGGTGCGTCGAGGACGACCAGACGATCGGCATCCACGTGATCGTCGTGCTCGTGCGTGAGCAGCACTGTGTCGGCCCCGTCCAGCGCGGCCGGCTCGCTCCAGATCCCCGGATCGATCACCAGGGCTCGGCCACCGGACTCGAGCCGTACGCAGGCGTGCCCGAACTTCGTGAGACGCATGACTCGCCAGGCTACCGGCGCGACGGACTGGCGTATGGTCGACGCAGCACGGGAGCCCGGTAAACCGGGCTGAGAGGGCTGGCTGGGAGCCGCCGACCGTTCGACCTGATCCGGGTAATGCCGGCGAAGGGAGTCAACGCCCCCAGCCCCGTTCTGGCGTCGGAAGGGGCGGTATGCGAAGCGACGTGATCGTCGTCGGCGGGGGCGTCATCGGCCTCGGCATCGCGTGGCGCTGCGCCCAGCGCGGCCTGGGCGTAACGGTGGTCGACCCGTCGCCCGGTTCGGGCGCGACCTGGACCGCGGCCGGCATGCTCGCCCCGACCACCGAGCTGCACTACGGCGAGCAGGCCCTGCTGGCCCTCGGCCTGGAGTCGGCCCGCCGCTACCCGGCGTTCGTCGCCGAGCTCGAAGACGCCACCGGTATCGAGGTCGGCTACCGGCGCGACGGCACGATCGTCGCCGCCTGGGACGCGGCCGACCTGACCGGCCTGCGCGATCTGCAGGAGTTCGGGCGGACGTTGGGGCTCACGACCGAGCTGGTCACCGGCCGCGAACTGCGCCGGCTCGAGCCGGCCCTGGCCAGTGGCGTGCCGGGCGGCCTGATCGCCGCCGACGACTGTCAGATCGACAACCGGCGGCTGCACGACGCGCTCGTGATAGCGCTCGAACGGGCCGGCGGGCGCCTCGTCCGCGAGCGAGCGGCGTCGGTGTCCGGCGACCGCGTCACGCTCGCCACCGGTGACGTACTGCCCGCGGCAACCGTCGTCGTGGCCGCCGGTGCGTGGACGGGGCAACTCGACGGGGTGCCCGCCGGCGCCGTGCCGGTGCATCCGGTCAAGGGCCAGACGCTGCGGCTGCGGCAGTCCGGCGACGTGCAGCTGCGGCACGTGGTCCGCGGCGTGGTGCGCGGATCCCCCGTGTACCTGATCCCCCGGACGAACGGCGAGATCGTGGTCGGGGCATCCAGCGAGGAAGCCGGGTTCGACCTGAGCCCGCGAGCCGGCGCGATCTACGAGCTGTTGCGCGATGCCCAGGCCCTGGTGCCGGTGCTCGGCGAGGCGACCTTCGACGAGGTCAGCACGAGCCTGCGCCCCGGATCCCCCGACAACGCCCCGATGGTCGGCCCGACCAGCGTGGCCGGCCTCGTCGTCGCCACCGGCCACTACCGCAACGGCATCCTGCTCGCACCGGTCACCGCCGACGGCGTCGCCGAGCTGATCGCCGACGGCGCGCTGCCCGACGCGCTCGCGCCGTTCACCCCGTCCCGATTCGAGAGGGCGTCCGCATGAAGCTCACGATCAACGGTGAGAGCCGCGACCTCGACGTGGCCACGCTCGCGCAGCTGCTCGACGCCGAGCTCGCCACCACTCAGGGCGTCGCCGCCGCCGTCGACGGCGAAGTCGTTCCCCGCGCCGAATGGGCAACCTTCCCGTTGGCCGACGGGCAAGCCGTCGAACTTCTGACAGCTGTACAGGGAGGCTGAGCATGGACGACGCATTCGTGATCGCCGATGTCGAGTTGTCGTCACGGCTCATCCTGGGCACCGGCGGCGCGCCGAGCCTGCAGGTAGTCGACGAGGTGATCGCCGCGTCGGGCACGGCGATGTGCACGGTCGCCATGCGCCGGGTCTCCCCCGGCACCAGCGGTTCGATCCTGGACGTGCTCAGCCGCCACGGCGTGCGCATCCTGCCCAACACCGCCGGCTGCCGTACCGCCCAGGAGGCCGTCCGTACCGCCCAGCTCGCCCGCGAGGCGCTGCAGACCGACTGGGTCAAGCTCGAGGTGGTTGCCGACGAACACACCCTGCTGCCCGATCCGGTCGAGCTGCTCGACGCGGCGCAAACCCTTGTCGCACAAGGCTTTACCGTGCTGCCGTACACGAACGACGACCCCGTGCTGGCCCGCCGACTCCAACAGTCCGGCTGCGTTGCGGTCATGCCGCTGGGCGCACCGATCGGTAGCGGCCTGGGCATCCTCAACCGGCACAACATCGAGCTCATCGTCGCCGAGGCGCAGGTGCCGGTGATCCTCGACGCCGGCATCGGCACCGCCTCGGACGCGACGCTGGCCCTGGAACTCGGCTGCGACGGCGTGCTCCTCGCCTCGGCCGTGACCCGGGCCCAGGAGCCGGCGACGATGGCCGCCGCCATGGCCGCGGCGGTCACGGCCGGCCGACTCGCCCGCCGCGCCGGGCGCATCCCGGAACGCCGCCACGCCCAGGCGTCCTCGCCGATCGAGGGCATGGCCGTGCTGTAAGTCCATCCATCCCCGGGAGACGATGCAGTGACCACCACCCAGGAACCCCGTACGACCACGCCCCCGGACGAGGTCGGCGCCACCCTCGCCGACCCGGCCCCTCGCACGCTGCGGGCCGCGGACGTCGGGGCGTTGTGGGGCAACCTCGGCGTGAGCCTGCTCGGCTTCACCGGGGCGATCTTCGTGCTCGTGCCGGTCGATACCCCGATGTCGCTGGCCGCCGCGGCCACGGCGTTGCTCGTCGGCACCGTGCTCGGATCGCTCGGCATCGCCGCGGCCGGCGTCCCGGGCTCGGTGACCGGATCGCCGTCGATGGTGCTGTTGCGCGGGCTGTTCGGCACCAAGCCGTCCTACCTGCCGACCCTGCTCAACGTGGTGCAGCTCGTCGGCTGGACGACGTTCGAGCTCGTCACGATCGGCACGGCGATGCACCAGATCGCCGGCGACGTGCCGCGCTGGGCGTACGTGCTGGCCGGCGGCGTCATCACCACCCTGCTCGCGCTGCGGCCGCTGGGCTGGATCCGGGTGCTGCGCAAGTACGTCACGATCGCGGTGCTCGTCGCCCTGGTGTACCTGTTTGTGCAGCTGCTTCGTCATCCCCTGCCGAGCTTCGGTCACGGTTCGTGGAGCGGCTTCTGGATCGCGGTCGACACGGTCATCGGCGTCTCGGTGTCGTGGGTACCGCTCGTGTCGGACTACTCGCGGCACGCCCGCTCGCCACGGGCCGCCTTCGCCGGAACCTTCCTCGGCTACTCGATCACCCAGATCGCCTGCTACGCCTTGGGTCTGGTCGCCCTGGTCACGGTCGCGCACAGCGACGCCGACCAGATCTTCAGTTCGTTCATGGCCATCCCGCTCGGGACGCTGGCGTTCGGCATCCTGGCCGTGCGCGAACTCGACCAGTCCTTCGCCGACACGTATTCGACGGCGGTGTCCATCCAGAACTTCCGGCCCCGGTGGGACCGTCGAGTTCTGGCGGTGGCCGTCGGAGCCGTGGCGACGGTGTGCGCGCTCGCCCTCGACATCAACGACTACGAGAACTTCCTGCTGCTGATCGGCTCGATCTTCGTGCCGCTGCTGGGCGTCCTCGTCGTCGACTACTTCGTGGTGTCCCGCGGACGCTGGCAGCTCGGCACCGATACCCCGGCCCGATGGGCGACGCTCGTTCCCTGGGCGCTGGGCTTCGTGGCCTATCAGCTGATCAACTCCGGTTCCCTGTCGTGGTGGACGCGGCTCTGGGACCACGTCCGGACCTGGCTGCACTTCACCCCGCACACCTGGATGAGCGCCTCGCTGCTGTCGTTCTTCGTCGCGGCACTCGCCACTGGCCTGGCGGGGTTGCTCCGACGCCGGTGATTCGCTGCACAGAGTGTTCGCGCAGAATGCGCGTGTGCGAGTTCACCCGGATGTCGCCGAAGCACTCGCCGCGCGTCGTCCTGTCGTCGCACTCGAAAGCACCATCATCAGTCACGGCCTACCCCGTCCCCAGAACCTGCAGATCGCCCGCGACATCGAGGCGGACGTCCGCGCCGGCGGAGCGACGCCGGCCACGATCGCTGTCGTCGACGGCGACCCGCACATCGGCCTCGACGACGCCGCGCTGACCCGGATCGCCGGCGGCGACGACGTCGTCAAGGCGAGCGTGCGTGATCTGGCCACAATCGCCGGTCGGGGCGGCTCGGCCGCGACCACAGTTGCCTCGACGGCGCACCTGGCCGCCCGCGCCGGCATCGCCGTCTTCGCGACCGGCGGCCTCGGCGGCGTCCACCGGCACGCGCGCGAGTCCTGGGACGAGTCGGCCGACCTCTACACGCTGTCGCGGACGCCGATCCTCGTCGTCTGCTCCGGCGTGAAGTCGATCCTGGACGTACCGGCGACCCTGGAACGGCTCGAGACGCTCAATGTCGGCGTGCTCGGTTACCGAACGGACCGATTCCCCGGGTTCTACCTCGCCGACTCCGGGCATCCCCTCGACTGGCGGGTCGACTCACCGGCCGAGGTCGCCGCCGTGCTGCGGGCCCGGACCGAACTGGGCACCGACATCTACGGCCTGCTGCTGGCCAACCCGATCGCGGCCGCCGACGAACTCGACGCCGACCTGCACGAGCGCGTGCTGGCCTCGGCGCTCGCGGCGGCGGAGGCGGCTGGAGTTCGCGGCAAGGACGTCACGCCGTTCCTGCTCGACCACTTCCACCGCGAGACGCACGGCGCGTCGCTCACCGCGAACGTCGCACTGGTCCGGGCGAACGCCCGCCTCGCCGCCGAGATCGCCGTCCAGCTCGCCGAGCACGACTCCGAGCACGACGCTGAGCACGACGTCGGGCCGCGATGACCCGAGTCATCTGCCTCGGCGACATCATGACCGACGTCGTCGCGCGCCTACCCGGTCCGCTGGCCATAGGGTCGGACACGCCCACGAATGTCGCCTTCATCGGCGGCGGTTCGGCCGCGAACACCGCCTGCTGGCTGGCCGCCGCGGGCGTCCCGTCGGTCATCGTCGGACGGGTGGGCAACGACGACCGCGGGCGGACTGCCCAGATCCTGCTACGCGAGGCCGGGGTGCAGCTCGCGGTCGCCGTCGACCGCGATCGACCGACCGGTACGTGCGTGGTGCTGATCGGCGAGTCCGGCGAGCGGACGATGGTGCCCGACGCCGGCGCCAACTCGGCCTTGCAGATCGGCGATCTGCCGACCGAGCTGTTCGTCGCCGACTCGCACCTGCACGTGTCGGGCTATGCCCTGCTGAGCCACACCGTGCGGCCGACGGCGCTCGCCGCGCTCGCCCTCGCGCGCGAGCGGGGCCTGTCCGTGTCGGTCGACGCGGCGTCCGCCGCCCTGATCCGGCTGGTCGGCTCGAGCCAGTTCCTGTCCTGGATCGGCCGGCCCACGCCGTTGTTCGCCAACGCCGACGAGGCGCAGGCGCTCAGCGGTCACATCAGCGCGCTCGACGCCGCCCGGGCCCTCTCGTTCCACTGTGGACAGACGGTGGTGAAGCTCGGCGCGGACGGGGCGCTGTGGGCCGAGAACGGGCACGCGAGCTCGGTGCCGACCACTCCGCTGCAAGTGGTCGACACGACGGGCGCCGGCGACGCCTTCGCAGCCGGGTTCCTCGCCGCCCGCATCGGCGGGATCGCCCCGCTGCTGGCCACCCGGCTCGCGCACACCTACGCCGCGCAGGCGGTGACCCAGCTCGGCGGACGCCCGCGCCCGGGATCGCTCAGCCGCCCGGGTATCCGACCTTGATCATCTCTGCCGAACGGACCACCAATGGTTCATTCGGCCGAGATCATCACCCGCCCTGTCGCCTGACCGGGCAACGAACTCACGTCACACCGGCGGCGTCCATACCCCGCAGCTCCTTCTTCAGCTCGTGGATCTCATCGCGCAGCCGAGCCGCGACCTCGAATTGCAGCTCGCGGGCGGCACCGAGCATCTGGTCGTTGAGTTGCTGGATCAGGTCGGCCAGCTGCGCCCGGGGCATCGAGGCGAGGTCGAGCTTGCCGTCGGCGTGCGCCCCGACGCCGATGACGCCGGCCGAACCCCGCCCACCCCGACCGGGCACCGCCGACTTGCCGCGCGACTGCGAGCGGCCCGAACCGCCGATCGCCACGGCCCCGCCCTCACCGAGCAGCGACTCGGTGTCGGCCGCCTCGCGGGCCAGTCGGTCGGTGATGTCGGCGATGCGCTTGCGTAGCGGCTGGGGGTCGAGGCCGCGCTCCTCGTTGTACGCGATCTGCTTGGCCCGCCGCCGGTTCGTCTCCTCGATCGCGGTCTGCATCGACGGGGTGATGGTGTCGGCGTACATGTGCACTTGCCCGGAGACGTTGCGGGCGGCCCGGCCGATCGTCTGGATGAGCGACGTGCCCGAACGCAGGAAGCCCTCCTTGTCGGCGTCCAGGATCGACACCAGCGACACCTCGGGCAGGTCGAGGCCCTCGCGCAGCAGGTTGATGCCGACCAGCACGTCGAACTCGCCCTGGCGCAGTTCGCGCAGCAGCTCGACCCGGCGCAACGTGTCGACCTCGGAGTGCAGGTAGCGCACCCGGATGCCCTGCTCGAGCAGGTAGTCGGTGAGATCCTCCGACATCTTCTTGGTGAGCGTCGTGACCAGTACCCGCTCGTCACGCTCGGCCCGTTCGCGGATCTCGTGCACCAGGTCGTCGATCTGGCCCTTGGTCGGTTTGACGATGACCTCGGGGTCGATCAGGCCGGTAGGACGGATGACCTGCTCGACGACGTCGCCCTTCACCCGGCCCAGCTCGTACGGGCCCGGTGTCGCCGAGAGGTACACGGTCTGCCCGATGCGGTCGAGGAACTCCTCGAACTTGAGTGGGCGGTTGTCCATCGCCGAGGGAAGCCGGAAGCCGTGGTCGACGAGGGTGCGCTTGCGCGACATGTCGCCCTCGTACATGCCGCCGGTCTGCGGCACCGTGACGTGAGACTCGTCGATGACCAGCAGGAAGTCGTCCGGGAAGTAGTCGAGCAGACAGCTCGGCGCGCTACCCCGCTCGCGGCCGTCGATGTGCAGCGAGTAGTTCTCGATACCCGAACAGAACCCGACCTGGCGCATCATCTCGACGTCGTAGGCGGTGCGCATGCGCAACCGCTGGGCCTCCAGCAGCTTGTTCTGCTTCTCCAGCTCGGCGAGGCGCTCCTCGAGTTCCTTCTCGATGCCGCGGATCGCCCGCTCCATCCGTTCCGGGCCGGCGGCGTAGTGGGTGGCCGGGAACACGAACACCTCGTCGACCTCGCGGATGACCTCGCCGGTCAGCGGGTGCAGGTAGTAGAGCCGCTCGATCTCGTCGCCGAACATCTCGGCCCGGACGGCGAGTTCCTCATACATCGGGAAGATCTCGATCGTGTCGCCGCGCACCCGGAACGTGCCCCGAGTGAACGACAGATCGTTGCGCGTGTACTGCACCTCGACCAGATGGCGCAGGATCTTCTCCCGTTCCATCTGCTGCCCCACGCCCAGGCGCAGCGCGAGATTGACGTACTCCTGCGGCGTGCCCAGGCCGTAGATGCACGACACCGTGGCGACCACCACGACGTCGCGCCGTGTGAACAGCGCGCTGGTCGCCGAGTGCCGCAGCCGCTCGACCTCGGAGTTCACCGAGGAATCCTTCTCGATGTACGTGTCCGTCTGCGGGACGTACGCCTCGGGCTGGTAGTAGTCGTAGTAGCTCACGAAGTACTCGACGGCGTTGTGCGGCAGCATCTCGCGCAGCTCGTTGGCCAGCTGAGCGGCCAGCGTCTTGTTCGGGGCCATCACCAGCGTCGGCCGCTGCAGCCGCTCGATCAGCCACGCCGTGGTCGCCGACTTGCCGGTGCCGGTCGCGCCGAGCAACACGACGTCCTTCTCCCCCGCGCGCACCCGCTGCTCCAGCTCGGCGATCGCCGTGGGCTGGTCCCCGGACGGGGTGTAGTCGCTGACGACCTCGAAGGGCGCCACTTTCCGCTCAAGGTCGGTCAAGGGTCGTGTCATGGGTACCACGGTAGACGCCCCCGCCGACATGCGGGGGCGTCCATTGACGACGCTGTGGATAACTCGCGGATCCGCAGGTCAGGTCGGCTCAGCGCTGGGTGATCCTGCGGAAGATGGGGCGCGGCAGGTGGCGCAGGCCGGAGAAGACGAAGCGCAGGGCGGCGGGCACCCAGACGATCTCCGAGCCCTTGCGCAGTCCGGCCACGATGGCGTCGGCGACCGCGTCGGGGGTGGTGGAGAACGGCGCCTTCTCCCTCCCAGCGGTCATCTTGGTCTCGACGAAGCCGGGCCGCACGACCATGACGTGCACGCCGGTGCCGTGCAGGGAGTCGCCGAGGCCCTGGGCGAAGGTGTCGAGGCCGGCCTTGGTCGAGCCGTAGATGAAGTTGTCCTTGCGCCCGCGCTCGCCGGCCACCGAGGAGAGCACCACGAGCGAGCCGTGGCCCTGCTTCTTCAGGGCGTTTGCGCACACCAGGCCGGAAGCCACCGCGCCGACGTAGTTGGTCTGCGCGACCCTCGCCGCGGCGACCGGGTCCCGCTCGTCGCCGGCCTGGTCGCCGAGGACGCCGAAGGCCAGCAGGACCACGTCGACGTCGCCGCCCGCGAAGACCGCGCCGAGGGCCTTCTCGTGCTCCTCGACCTCCGACGCGTCGAACGCCACGGTCTCGACCTCCGCGCCGAACGCGCGCAGGTCCTGGGCGGCGGCGTCGAGCCGCTCGGAGGGCCGGCCGGCCAGCACGATCCGCTTGGTCTTGTCGGCGGCGAGCCTGCGGGCGGTGGCGAGCGCGATGTCCGAGGTGCCGCCGAGGATCAGCAGCGACTGGACCGAACCGAGTGCGTCCTTCATTGTCAACTCCCTTAGAGGACCAGTCGGCGGGACTGGTCCGAGACGAACACCCCGTGCGGGTCCACATCGGCGCGCACCTTGCGGAAGTCCTCGAGGCGCGGGTACATGGCCGACAGGTCGTCAGCGGCCAGGCGCGCGTCCTTGGCGAGGTATATGCGGCCGCCCTCGGCCAGCACCTGCTCGTCCAGCCAGGGGAGCAGCCGGTCGAGGCCGGGGGTGCCGGTCGGGAAGTCCATCGCGAGGGTCCAGCCCTCGGCCGGGAAGGACAGGTACCCGGGCGAGCCCTTGCCGAAGCGCTTGAGGACGGACACGAACGAGGGGGCCTGCACGCGGCTGATCCGCTCGACCATGCGCTTGAACGCGACGTCGGCGCTGAACGGCACGACGAACTGGTACTGCAGGAACCCGGCCTTGCCGTAGACCCGGTTCCAGTCGCGGATGCCGTCGAGCGGGTGGAAGAACCCGCCGATGGTCGCCAGGTGGTGGTGGGCGGCCGGGGTCTTGCGGTACCAGACCTCGTTGGCGATCGCGATGGTGCGCCGGTTGAGCAGGCCGGAGGGGAACAGGTCCGGAGTCGAGGCCATCGGCCTCGCGGAGAACGCGAGCGGCTCGGCGCGGTGCTTGGCGGGCAGCTCGTCGAGGGTGGCGAAATTGCCGCAGTCAAGCAGCGAGCGCCCCAGCTTCGGGCCCCTGGCCAGGCAGTCCATCCACGCCACGGTGTACCGGTAGTCGGCGTCGGTGCCGGCCAGCTTCTCCATCAGCGCGTCGAGGTCCGGCAGCTTGAAGGTGTCCACGGCGAGCCGGGAGGTCTCGATCGGGACCATGCGCAGCGTGGCCGAGAGCACGATACCGGTCAAGCCCATGC
>Ga0137412_10002657_pt1 | contig 14158 bp, 3 predicted proteins | sample CZODoug2_1_16fun_FD_122160 | JGI IMG/M metagenome (GOLD analysis project Ga0137412, IMG submission 122160) | Vadose zone soil fungal communities from Angelo Coast Range Reserve, California, USA - CZODoug2_1_16fungal (Hybrid Assembly) | ecosystem: Environmental > Terrestrial > Soil > Vadose zone... | reverse complement strand
CGACGGCGTGCTCTCCTCGCTCACCCCGGAGCGCCTGGACGCGGTGCTGCGGCCCAAGGTGGACGCGGCCTGGAACCTGCACGAGCTCACCGCCGAGCTGGATCTGAGGGCGTTTGTGCTGTTCTCCTCGGCTGCCGGCACGCTGGGTTCGCCGGGCCAGGCGAACTATGCGGCGGCCAACGCCTTCCTCGACGCGCTCGCCGGACACCGTCGCTCGCGCGGTCTGCCCTCGGTGTCCCTGGCCTGGGGTATGTGGGCGCTGGAGGGCGACATGACCCGCGCTCTCGACGAAACCGACCGCGCGCGCATCTCCCGCGCTGGGGTCGCGCCACTGGAGACCGAGGAGGGCCTCGCCCTATTCGACGCCGCGATGCGGATTCCGGACCCGGCGGTGCTTGCGTTGAAGCTGGAACCGGCCGCGCTGCGTGCCCAGGGCGAGGATCTCGCGCCGTTGTTCCGGGGGCTGGTGCGCGTTGCGCGGCAGAGCGCGGCCAGTGGCCCGGCCTCGAGCGCGGGTTCGTTGAAGCAGACCTTGGCGGGACTGTCGGAGGCCGAGCGGGGGCCGCTGTTGCTCGAGCTGGTCCGCACCCATGTCGCGGTCGTGCTCGGGCACAGCTCACCCGACGCGGTGGACCAGAAAACGGCCTTCCGCGAGCTGGGCTTCGATTCGTTGGGCGCCGTCGAGCTGCGCAACCGGCTCAACGGCGCCACTGATCTTCGTCTCCCGGCAACGCTGGTCTTCGACTACCCGACTCCGACCGAGGTGGCCAAGTACCTGCTCACCGAGCTGGTTGGCGGCCTGGACGCGGTGCCGGTGCAGCCGGTAGCCGGGGTCACCGACAACGAGCCCATCGCCATCATCGGGATGAGCTGCCACTTCCCCGGCGGGGTCGACTCGCCGGAGGACCTGTGGCGGCTGGTCGCCGGGGGAACCGACGCGATCAGCGAGTTCCCCCGCGATCGGGGCTGGGATGTGGACGCGCTCTACGATCCGACCCTGGACCGCCCGGGCACCAGCTACGCCAAAGAGGGCGGGTTCCTCTACGACGCCGGTGACTTCGACGCCGAGTTCTTCGGCATGGACGCCGAGGAGGCGCTGGTCACCGATCCGCAGCAGCGGTTGCTGCTGCAGTCGTCGTGGGAGGCGTTGGAGCGGGCCGCCATTGATCCGGCGGGGCTGCGAGGCAGCGCGACCGGCGTGTTCGCCGGCGTCATGTACCACGACTACTTCGGCAGCTTCGGCGCGGGCAACCTGGTCTCCGGACGGGTCGCCTACTCGCTCGGCCTGGAAGGACCGACCCTGTCGGTCGACACGGCCTGCTCGTCGTCTCTGGTCGCACTGCACCTCGCGGTCCAGTCGCTGCGCCAGGGCGACTGCACGCTCGCGCTCGCGGGTGGCGTGACGGTGATGGCGACGCCGGGCACCTTCGTCGAGTTCAGCCGCCAGCGGGCGCTGGCGACGGACGGGCGGTGCCGGGCGTTTGCTGACTCGGCCAACGGCACCGGGCTCAGCGAAGGTGCCGGGATGCTGCTGCTGGAGCGGCTGTCGGATGCCCGCCGCAACGGTCACCAGGTGTTCGCGGTGGTACGTGGCACCGCGGTGAACTCCGACGGCGCGTCGAACGGCCTGACCGCGCCCAACGGTCCGTCCCAGCAGCGGGTCATCCGGCAGGCGCTCGCGGTGGCGGGTGTGCCGGCGGACGAGGTCGACGTCGTCGAGGCGCACGGGACCGGGACCACGTTGGGTGATCCGATCGAGGCGCAGGCGTTGATCGCGACATATGGCCGGGATCGCGGGGCGGATCGGCCGCTGTGGTTGGGGTCGATCAAGTCGAACATCGGGCACACCCAGGCCGCGGCCGGGGTGGCCAGTGTGATCAAGATGGTGGGGGCCATCCGCAACGGGGTGCTGCCCAAGACGTTGCACGTGGACCAGCCGTCGCGGCACGTGGACTGGTCGGACAGCCAGGTCCGGCTGCTCACCGAGGCACAGCAGTGGCCTGAGCGGGAGCATCCCCGGCGCGCCGGGATCTCCTCGTTCGGCATCAGCGGTACCAACGCGCACGCGGTGATCGAGGCCGCGGACGACGGCGCAGACGACGCCGAGGAGCAGGTGGCCGAGACGGCCCCGGTCACGCCGATCCCCTGGCTGGTGTCCGCGCACAGCCAGGAGGCCCTGCGCGCCCAGGCTGATCGGCTGCTGTCCCACCTCGCCGACCGGGACGACCTCGATCCGTACCGTGTCGCGGGTTCACTGGCGACCGCCCGGTCCGCGTTCGCCCACCGGGCGGCGGTGATCGGACAGGATCGGCAGCAACTGCTACTCGGCCTGCGGGCGTTGGCCGACGGGCTCACCTCGCCGTCCGTGGTGAGAGGTACGGCGACGGATGCCAAGCTCGCGTTCCTGTTCTCCGGACAGGGTGCGCAGCTCGCCGGCATGGGACTGGAGCTGGCCGAGGCCTTTCCCGCGTTTGCGAATGCCTTTGATGCGGTGTGCGCCCACCTCGACCCGCTGCTGGACCGGCCGTTGCGCGATGCGCTGTCCTCCGGCGAGCTGCTGGACCGGACCGAGTACACCCAGCCGGCGCTGTTCGCGGTCGAAGTGGCCCTGTTCCGCCTGCTCGAATCGTGGGGGGTGAAGCCCGATCTGCTCGCGGGCCACTCGGTGGGCGAGTTCGCCGCCGCGCACGTGTCCGGTGTGTGGTCGCTTGCCGACGCCACGAAGCTCATCGCCGCGCGCGGCCGGTTGATGCAGGCGCTGCCCGAGGGTGGTGCCATGGTGGCGGTCAAGGCCAGCGAGGACGAGGTCACGCCGTTCTTGACCGACCGGGTGAGTATCGCCGCGATCAACGGACCCAGCTCCGTGGTGATATCGGGCGAGGCGGCGGCGGTGCGCGCGGTCGCCGACCGCTTCGAGCGGACCAGGGAACTCACGGTGAGCCACGCCTTCCACTCACCACTCATGGAGCCAATGCTGGCCGAGTTCCGCGAGGTGGCCGAGGCGATCACCTACACAACACCCCGGCTCCCCATCGTGTCCACGCTGACCGGAGCACTGTCATCCGCCCAGGAGCTGTGCTCGCCGGACTACTGGGTCAGCCACGCGCGGTCGGCGGTGCGTTTCGCCGACGCGGTGCGCGCACTCGGCGAGGCCGGGGCGCGGCGATTCGTCGAGGTCGGCCCAGGCGGCGTGCTGACCGCGATGGCCGCCGAGCTGGTGGGCGATGAAGCCACGGTGATTCCGCTGCTGCGCAAGGACAAGGACGAGCTCACGGCGGTCATCACCGCCCTGGCGACGGTGCACTCGCGCGGCGGGCGGGTGGACTGGGCGCGGCTGCTGCCGTCGGGTCGTGGAGTCGATCTGCCCACCTACGCGTTCCAGCGGCGTCGGTACTGGATGTCCAGCGACACTCCCGCGATCGGTACAGCGGAGGACCACCCGTTGCTCGGCACGGCCACGGAGCTCGCCGGAATCGACGGAATGTTGTTCACCGGCAAGTTGTCGCTGCAGCGCCATCCGTGGCTGGCCGATCACGCGCTGGGTGGTGTGGTGCTGCTGCCCGGTACCGCCTTCGTCGAGATGGCGATCGCCGCCGGCGCGCACCTCGGATGCGGCGCGGTCGAGGAACTGACCATCGCCGAGCCGCTCGTACTACCTGAGGACAGCGCAGTCCGGCTGCAATGCACGGTGGGGCAGGCGGACGACTCCGGTGCCCGGCCGTTCCAGGTGTACTCCGCCGGCGCCGAAGGCCACGGCTGGACCTCGCATGCCACCGGCCTGCTGCGCGAGGGGCCGGGGGAGCCGACGTTCGAGTTGGGCGCCTGGCCGCCGGCCGGCGCGGAACCGCTCGATGTGGACGGACTGTACGACCGGCTGGCCGAGCTCGGAGCCGAGTACGGACCCCGGTTCCAGGGCCTTCGCGCGGCCTGGCGGGCCGGCGAGGAGGTGTTCGCGGAGATCGAGATCGACGCAGCCGACTCCATGCCGGCGGTCGGGCTGCACCCCGCGCTGTTCGACGCCGCGCTGCACGCGATCGGACTGCGACCCGGCGCGGGGGAGCGCATGACGTTGCCGTTCGCTTGGACGGGAGTCGAGGTGTATGCGGTCGGTGCGCGGAGCCTGCGGGTGCGGATCAGCCCCAACGGCCGGGATTCGGTGCGGATCGAGGCGACCGACAGCGCCGGGGTGCCGGTCGTGCGGGTGGAGTCACTCGTGCTGCGCGAGATCTCCGCGGCACGGCTGGCCTCGGCGGCCGAGGGCCGCAACGATTCGCTGTTCGCGTTGCAATGGGTCCACACCGAGGGCCACGCAGCGGCTCGCGCCGGGCGCTGGGCAGTGCTCGGTGAGCGCCAGCACCGGCTGGTCGAGGCGTTGGTCGGGGCGGCTGAGGAGATGGGCGCGGAGATGGGCGCGGTCGCCGACCTCGACCAGGCGGCCGCGCTGTCGGCATCGGCCACGGGCGGGTTGGATGTGGTCGTCCTCCCGTTCCATGGCGGAGCCGGACCGGCGGGAATCCGCGATGGCGTGAACACGTTGCTGGGCCAGCTGCAGTCCTGGTTGGCCGACGAGCGGTTCACCGACTCGACCCTGCTCGTGGTCACCGGGGGTGCGGTCAGCCTGGCCGGCGAGGATGTCACCGATCTCGCGGGGGCCACCGCCTGGGGGCTGATCCGTTCCGCGCAGTCGGAGAACCCGGATCGGATCGTGCTGGTCGACCTGGACGATCTCGACCCGTCGTATCGAATGCTGCCGGTAGCCGTCGCATCCGGGGAGCCACAGCTGGCCGTGCGTTCGGGCGTGCTCAGTGTCCCGAGGCTCATCAGGGCTCCCGCGTCCACCGCGTCCGTTGTCGAGGCTCCGAGCGACTGGTCCGGACGCGTGCTGATCACCGGTGGGACCGGCGCGCTGGGGCGGCTGGTGGCGCGGCACCTGGCGGCCGAGCACCACGTGTCGAGCCTGCTGCTGCTCAGCAGGCGTGGCCTGGACGCTCCCGGCGCGGCGGAGTTGTCCGCGGAACTGGCCGACCTCGGCACCGAGGCGACCTTCGTCGCGTGCGACTGCGCGGACCGGGAGGCGCTGGCGCGGGTGCTGGCCGAGCACCCGGTGTCCGCTGTCGTGCACACCGCCGGTGTGCTGGAGGACGGGACCATCGCGTCGCTGACACCGGAGAAGATGCAGTCGGTGTTGCGGCCCAAGGTGGATGCGGCGTGGAACCTGCACCAGCTGACCAAAAACCGTCCGCTGTCCGCGTTTGTGCTGTTCTCCTCGGCGGCCGGCCTGCTCGGCAGTCCCGGGCAGGCGAACTATGCGGGTGCCAACGCGTTCCTGGACGCCCTGGCGGTGCATCGCCGCACGCTGGGCCTGCCGGCGACGTCACTGGCCTGGGGAGCGTGGGCCGGCGGTGGCATGGCCGACGCGCTCAGCGGTGCCGACGCCCGGCGAATGGCGCAGGCAGGTGTGATCGCGCTCAGCGAGGAAGCCGGCCTTGCCCTGTTCGACGCCGCGATCGGCCGCGAAGAGGCTGTACTGATGCCTGCCCGGCTCGACCTGGCCGCGCTCGCGAAGCCCGGCCAGGTCCCGCCGCTGCTGCGTGGTCTGGTCCGGTCGACGCACCGGGTCACCCGGGCCGCGTCCACAGCGGCGACCGCGCTGCGGCGCGGGCTGGCCAGTGTGGCCGAGCAGGAGCGGCCGGCGGTGCTGTTGAAGTTGGTCGGGGAGCGGGCGGCCGGGGTGCTCGGGGTCGGCGCGGTCGACCCGGATCGGGCGTTCAGCGAGCTGGGGTTCGACTCGCTGACCGCCGTCGAGTTCCGCAACCAGCTCAATGACGCCACCGGGCTGCGGCTTCCGGCCACGTTGATCTTCGATTACCCGAACTCGCGGGCCATCGCTGAACAGCTCGGCGCCGAGCTGAGCCCGAATATCGAGAGTGCTTCCGAGGGGGATGAGATCCGCGGGATCTTGCAGTCCATCCCGCTGGCCCGGCTGCGCGATGCCGGTCTGATGGAGAGCCTGCTCGAACTCGCCGGAATCGTCGACGGCGAGATGAGCACCGTAGCGGACGAGGGGACGAAGTCCATCGATGCCATGGACATGGAGAGTCTGATCAGTCTGGCGCTCGATGGCGCCGACCACAATGGCGTCACGGAAGAGGTGTGAGGCTGCGATGGACACCGCCGAAAAGAAGTTTGTTGAAGCTCTCCGTACATCACTCAAGGAGACCGAACGGCTGCGCGAACAGAACCGGCAGCTGACGGCGGCGCAACGGGAGCCGATTGCGATCGTGGGCATGGCTTGCCGGTACCCCGGCGGCATCACCAGCCCGAGCGAGTTGTGGCAATTGGTCGTGGACGGCGGCGATGGTATTTCGGAGCTACCGGCCGACCGGGGTTGGGATATCGATCGGCTTTACCATCCGGATCCGGCGAACGGAAACACTTCCTACACCCGCAATGGTGGCTTTCTGTACGACGCGGGCGATTTCGATCCGGTGTTCTTCGGCATCTCCCCTCGTGAAGCGCAGTCCATGGATCCGCAGCAACGCTTGATGCTGGAAGTGGCGTGGGAAGCCCTGGAACGCGCCGGTATCGTGCCCAATTCACTTAAGGGTAGTCAGAGCGGTGTGTTCGCCGGGGTGATGTACCACGACTACATCCACGCGTATGCATCGGGCAACCTGGTGTCCGGTCGCGTTTCGTACGCGCTCGGTCTGGAGGGGCCATCCGTTGCCATTGACACGGCGTGCTCGTCATCATTGGTGGCGTTGCATCTGGCGTCTCAGGCGCTTCGTAACGGCGAGTGCTCATTGGCGTTGGCCGGCGGCGTTACGGTCATGGCCACGCCTGGCACCTTTGTCGAGTTCAGTCGTCAGCAGGGGCTGGCCCCGGACGGCCGGTGCAAGTCCTTCGCCGCCGCGGCGGACGGCACCGGCTTCGGCGAGGGCGCCGGAATGCTCGTGTTGGAGCGGCTTTCCGACGCGCGGCGAAACGGCCATCCCGTGCTGGCGGTGGTCCGTGGTTCGGCGGTCAACCAAGATGGTGCGTCGAACGGGGTGACAGCCCCCAACGGCCCATCGCAGCGGCGGGTGATCCGCAAGGCGCTGGCCAGCGCTCGCCTGTCCTCGGATCAGGTCGACGTGGTCGAGGCACATGGCACGGGCACCAGGCTTGGCGACCCGATCGAGGCCCAGGCACTGCTGGCCACCTATGGGCAGGACCGGGAACGGCCACTGCTGCTCGGTTCGATCAAGTCCAATATCGGTCATACGCAGGCTGCCGCGGGTGTCGCCAGCGTGATCAAGATGGTGATGGCCATACGGCACGGGTTCGTGCCCAAGACGCTGCACGTCGATGAGCCTTCGCCGCACGTCGACTGGTCCGAGGGCGATGTCCGGCTGGTGACCGGGGCGCTCGACTGGCCGGACACCGGCCGGCCCCGCCGCGCCGGGGTCTCCTCGTTCGGGATCAGCGGGACGAACGCGCATGTGATCATCGAACAGGCGCCGGATGTTGACGATCCGGATCGGTCGGGCACCGGGTTGCCGGTAGTGCCATGGGTGCTGTCGGCGACCGGGCAGCAGGCCCTCCAGGCTCAGGCTTCGAGGCTTGTTTCGCAGGTGGACTCTCATCCTGAATTGCGCCCCACAGATGTGGGGTATTCGCTGGCCACCCAGCGTCAGTCGTTCGCGCATCGAGCGGTGGTGCTGGGCGCGGATCGCGACGAGCTGCGCCGCGGCCTGGGAGCGCTGGCCAATGGGGACCGGTCTCCCGACTTGATCCGGGGGGTGGCCCCCTTGGACGGCAAGTTGGCGGTGTTGTTCACCGGGCAGGGTGCTCAACGGGTTGGTATGGGACGCGAGTTGTATGGGGTGTTCCCTGTTTTTGCCGAGGCGTTCGACGCGGTTTGCGAACGGTTCGATGGTTCACTGCGCGAGGTCGTGTGGTCCGCCGGCGCGTTGTTGCATCAGACGGAGTTCACCCAGGCGGGGTTGTTTGCGGTCGAGGTGGCGTTGTTCCGCTTGATTGAGTCGTGGGGCATCGTTCCTGATTTTGTTACCGGGCACTCGATCGGCGAGTTGGTTGCCGCCCATGTTTCTGGGGTGTTGTCACTCGACGACGCGGCCACCCTGGTTGCCGCCCGGGGTCGGTTGATGCAGTCGCTGCCTCCAGGGGGCGCAATGGTTGCGGTTCAGGCGACCGAGCAGGAGGTCATTCCGCTGCTCAGCGACCGGGTGAGCATCGCGGCGATCAACGGCCCTTCCTCGGTGGTCGTCTCCGGGGACGAGGACGCGGTCATCGAGCTCGCCGCGCGGTTCGAGGACCGCAAGACCAAGCGACTCAACGTGTCCCATGCATTCCACTCGGCACGGATGGAACCGATGCTGGCGCAGTTCCGCCAGGTCGCCGAGGGGCTTTCTTACGCCAAGCCGCGGATTCCGATCGTGTCGAATGTGACCGGCTCACGGTCAGACGAACAATGCTCCCCCGAGTACTGGGTGCGGCACGTACGTGAGGCGGTGCGATTCTGCGACGGTATCCGGTGGCTGGAAGCCGAGGGTGTGACCGCGTTCCTGGAGTTGGGGCCGGACGGCGTGTTGTCGGCGATGGGCCAGGCATGTGTGACAGGAGACGCGGCCGTGTTCGCCCCGGTGCTGCGGGGTGGCCATCCCGAGGCGCGCGAAGCCATGTCGGCGGTCTCGTTGGCCCACACGCGGGGAGTACCGCTGGACTGGGGGGCGGTGTTCGCTGGTCGCGGTGCACAGCGTGTTGACCTGCCGACGTATGCCTTCCAGCGCCAGCGGTACTGGATGGATGCCGCCACCGGGCTGGATGCCGCTGCGCTGGATGCCGGGGACCACCCCATCCTTGAGGCGGTGATCGGCTTGGCCGACTCGGGTGGCTATCTGTTTACCGGTCGGCTGGGACTGTCGAATCAGCCGTGGTTGGCCGATCACGCGGTGGGCGGAGCCGTGCTGTTCCCCGGCACCGGCTTTGTCGAGTTGGCGATCCGGGCCGGCGAGCAGGTGGGTTGCCCCGCGCTGACCGAGCTGGCCCTCGAGGTGCCGCTGGTGATCCCGCGGCAGGGCGTCACACAGGTTCAGGTTGCCGTCGGCTCTCCGGATAGCTCGGGCGTGCGGTCGGTGGGCGTGCACTCGCGGTCCGGGGACCTGCCGTGGACCCGTCACGCGGTCGGCCTGCTGGGCCCGCACGAGAGCGAGCCGGGGTTCGAGCTGAGCGAATGGCCACCGGACGGTGCCGAGCCTGTGACACTGGATGACTTCTATGGCGATCTGGCTGATGCCGGATTGGCTTATGGGCCGGCATTCCAGGGTCTTCAAGCGGCATGGCGGCGGGGTTCCGAGGTCTTCGCCGAGGTCACTCTTGGTCAAGAGGCTCGAATCGAGGCCGGTCAGTTCGGGATTCACCCCGCTGTGCTGGATGCCGCGCTGCATGCGGTGGGTATCACTGAGGTCGCCGGTGATCAAGCGATGTTGCCGTTCGCCTGGTCGGGGGTGAAACTGCACGCGACAGGTGCCTGGGATTTGCGGGTGCGGATCGTTCCGGCCGGTGACGGGGCCGTGACGCTGGATGTCGCGGACGCGAGTGGCCTTCCGGTGGCGTCGGTCGGTTCGCTGGCCCTGCGGCCGATCTCGACGGTGGCGGCCAGTTTTCACAGGTGGCTGTTTGAGGTGGACTGGACTCCGATCACCGTGGAGCCCAGCGACAACCGCAACTTCAAGATTCTGCGGGTTTCCAGCGGTGCCACTCCGGATGCTGTTCGCACCGCAACCCAACAGGTTCTGGATGCCCTGCAGCGCGCCGAGTCGAAGCTGGTCGTGCTCACCCATGGCGTGGTGGATGCGTCAAATCTGGCCGGCGCCGCGGTCTGGGGGCTGGTCCGTTCCGCACAGGCGGAGAACCCCGATCGGTTCGTCCTGGTGGACCTGGACGAGGACGATGAAAGCATGCTGCCCGCCGTGGTGGCCTCGGGCGAACCGCAGGTCGCGGTGTGCGGCGGCGTGGTGAGGGCGCCCCGGCTAGCGCGGGTCCGCGCCTCGGCCGAGCGCGCCGATTGGGGCGATTCGGTTCTGATTACCGGTGCCAGCGGGAAATTGGCCGCCCTCGTTGCGGAGCACCTGGTCGTCCGGCATGGGGTCAAGCGCCTGGTGCTGGCCAGCCGTAGCGGACTTGGCGTTGAGGGACTGGCCGCTGAGGTGATACCGGTCGCGTGTGATGTGGCTGATCGTGACGCATTGGCCGCACTCCTCGCCGAGCATCCGGTGACCAGCGTTGTTCATGCGGCGGGTGTCCTGGACGACGGCGTCATCGAGTCATTGACGCCAGAGCGACTGGACACGGTATTTCGGCCGAAGGTCGATGCAGCGTGGAATTTGCACACGTTGACCACCAATCTGTCGCGGTTCGTGGTGTTCTCGTCGGCTGCCGGAACCTTCGGTAATCCGGGTCAGGGTAACTACGCGGCGGCGAATGCATATCTCGATGCGCTGATGTCCTACCGCCGGTCCCTGGGTTTGCCCGGAACGTCATTGGCATGGGGTCTGTGGGACAAATCGGGCGGCATGGCTGGCGATCTGGACGAAACCGACAAGAGGCGGCTGTCGAAGGCTGGTGTTCTCGGTCTGTCGGACAACGAAGGTCTGGAATTGTTCGACGTCGGTTGCGGCCCGGACAACGCCGTGGTCGTCCCCATCAAGCTAGACCTGCGGACTGCGACGCAGCCGGTGCCGCCCATGTTGACGGGGCTGCTGCCGCCCGGGCGGCGTGCCACGGTCAGTGCCGGCATCGCGCGGCTCGACACGACGGCACTGGCGAGATTGCCGGAGCCGGAACGTGAGGGTGCGTTGGTGGACTTCGTGCGCAGCCGCGCGGCGGGCGTGCTCGGACACAGCGGGCCCGAGGCTGTCGGGCCGGAACAGGGATTTCTGGAGTCCGGCATGGACTCGCTCACGGCCATGGAGCTGCGCAACGAACTGATCGCCGCCACCGGCCTGACGCTGTCCACGACTGTCGTTTTCGATAATGACAGTCCGGTCAAGCTTGCCAGGCACCTCGGCGCGGAGCTGGGCAGCAACGGCATCCGCACCTCGTTCGCCGAGGAATCATCCGACTCCCTGAGCGCGTTGTTCCGCGACGCCGCCTCGGACGGAAAAATCCAGCAGGGAATCGCGCTGTTGAAGATGGTGGCGGACCTCCGCCCAGCCTTTGAGTCGCTGGCCGACCTCGCTCTGGTTCCCGCGCCGGTCACCCTGTCCCGCGGTGACCGGCAACCAAGCCTGGTCTGCTTCAGCACGCCTATGGCCACAGGCGGCGTCCACCAGCATGCCCGGCTGGTCGCGGGTTTCCGCGGGGAGCGCGATGTTTTCGGCCTGCCGGCGCCCGGCTTTGCCCGCGGCGAGAAACTGCCGGCCTCCATCGAAGCAGCGGCCGAGGCGGCCAGCGAAGGTATCCGCCAAGCTGTCGGCGACGGTCCGGTCGTGCTACTCGGCTATTCCTCCGGGGGCTGGCTCGCCCACTCGACCGCCTGCTACCTCGAAGGTCTCGGTGTCGGTCCGGCCGGAGTTGTGCTAATCGACAGCTACCTGCCCGCTGGACGGACGACCGGCGGCATCCTGGACAACATGTTGGCCGGCTTGTTCAAGCGTGAACAGTCGGCCGGTCAGTTCGCCAGTGCCAAGCTGTCCGCGATGGGCCGCTACATGGAGCTTTTCGACCAGTACCAACCGATGGAGCTGGCCGCGCCGGTATTGTTCATGCGCCCAACAGAACCCATCCCCGGTGATTCTCCGATGGCCGACGAATGGCGCGCTGAATGGCCTGCCCCGCACAAACTCGTCGAGGTGCCCGGCAACCACTTCTCCATCGTGGAGGAAAAATGGGAGACAACGGCCTTAGCGATCATCAATTGGCTCGATTAACGGGCCCCGTCACGACGCCCGCGATGTAAAAGATGTGTACCCACATATCGATATCCGCCAGGATCTCGTTCGCGTCGGTATCCCAATGCATCGCGAGTTCCTTTGCCGCGGCCTTCGGATCCCAGTCGTATCGTTGTAGTACCAGCCAGATGACCGTGCCAATGGGATCGCACCGGTATCCGTCCTTGGCGCGCGGGGAGTACAGCTGGAGGCACCCATCGCTCAGGATGGTCGCCTTCAAATCGACCGAGGCTCGCATCCGCGCAGTTGATCTCGCTGCTACAGGTTCGTGTGGATGTGGTCGTGTCAGCACATTATCTCCCGGTTGTGCGGGGGGCACTCGGGCCCGTGCCGGAAGCTTCCGGACTACCACCACGCTAGTGTCGGGTGCCGCGGTATGGAATCGGGCTAGTGCCAGTTCTCCTGGTGGATGTAGCACCACCTGGCCGGGGGACCTTTCTCCCTCCGGAGCAGCTATCCCGGGGATCGAGCCGCTGGCGAGCCCCGCATGACGGACAGTGCGGGCGCGACCGCGGCGGCCGTCAGGTTCGGTGACTGGCGGGCCCGTGTTCTCCGTGCCATCGACGGTACGGCGGTAGGCGCGGCGATCGCGCTCTGCGCGATCTTGTCTCTCGGTCTGTTGCTACTGACCGCGTATTCGCTGGTGCTCTTTGTTGTCGGCATCGGCGTCGTCGCTCGGCCGGTTCGCTGGCTGTGCGGTGTCAACCGCCGTTTTGCCGGCCGATCAGGTGTGCGGGTCGATACACCGTACCGGCCAGAACCTGAGGAGTTCCGGAGGGATTTCGTTGGGTGGCTGTCCCGTTCTCGGTGGATATTGACCGACCCGGCAACCTGGCGAGACCTGTTGTGGTTGCTGCTCAATACGGTGATCGGCCTGATCGGATTTGTCCCGGCAGTCGCCCTCTATTACGTACTGGAAGGGCTTGTACTGGCCGGCGGCCTCTGGAAGACCATCCTCCACTCTGAAGGCGACGGCAGCTGGTATTTCTTCATTCTGGTGGAAGGCCCAGGAACTGCCCTGATCGCCGCGGTTCTGGCAATTGCTCTGTTTTTCGCCTGGTTGCAGGCAACTCCTCTGATCCTCAAGGCGCATGCTTATTTCACCCGCTCGCTACTCGGCCCAACGCGGCGGGCCGCGCTGGCTTCCCGGGTCCGGCACCTCGCCGAAACCCGGTCCGATGTACTCGAAACCCAGGCGGCCGAGTTGCGGCGTATCGAGCGCGACCTCCACGACGGTGCCCAGGCCAGGCTCGTCGGCTTGGGGATGACACTCGGGGCAGTGGAGCGGCACCTCGACGACAACCGGGAGGAAGCGCGACGGCTACTACGTGACGCCCGCGAATCGTCGGTGATCGCATTGCGCGAACTGCGGGATCTCGTGCGGGGCATTCATCCCCCGGTACTTGCCGAGCGTGGGCTTGCCGACGCGCTGCGTGCGCTCGGGATCGCAAGTCCGTTGCGGGTAGACGTGGCGGTGACCATTCCAGGCCAGCTGCCACAGCCAGTCGAATCCGCTATGTATTTCTCAGTGTCAGAGCTACTGACAAACGCGCTGAAGCATTCCGGAGCGCACCGTGTGGACATCAAGGTCTGGCACGAGCATGGCGTCCTGCGTGCCCACGTCGCCGACGATGGGCACGGCGGCGCGGTTGTCGAGCGGGGCGCCGGGCTGGTCGGCATTCGCGGTCGGTTGGCCACATTTGACGGAACCATGGAAATCGAGAGTCCCCTGGGGGGACCGACGGCGATGAAGTTGGAGATGCCGTGCGCGTTGTTCTCGCCGAAGACCTCTTCCTGTTGAGGCAGGGGCTCATCCAGCTCCTTGAGGCCTATGAGTTCGAGATCGCCGCTGCCCTGAGCAGCGGCGAAGGTCTGGCCGAGGCCATCGCCACGCACCGTCCCGATATCGCGATCCTCGACGTCCGGTTGCCTCCGACGTTTACCACCGAAGGACTTCGGGAGGCCTTGCGAGCCAGACGCTTGGTGCCGGGCCTGCCGATCCTCGTGCTCTCCCAGCATGTTGAGCAGATGTACGCGAGGGAACTGCTGGCCGACGGGACCGGGGGCATCGGCTACCTGCTCAAGGACAGTGTCTTCGACGACGAGCAGTTCATCGACGCGATTCGCAGGGTCGCAAAGGGCGGCACCGCCATGGACCCCGCCGTGGTCTCGCAGCTCATGGCGAGCCGCGCGCGCGACGAGCC
>Ga0137412_10002656_pt1 | contig 14162 bp, 13 predicted proteins | sample CZODoug2_1_16fun_FD_122160 | JGI IMG/M metagenome (GOLD analysis project Ga0137412, IMG submission 122160) | Vadose zone soil fungal communities from Angelo Coast Range Reserve, California, USA - CZODoug2_1_16fungal (Hybrid Assembly) | ecosystem: Environmental > Terrestrial > Soil > Vadose zone... | reverse complement strand
GGCGGAGGTAGGTTCTTCGCCAATCGGACGTCGCTGCTGTTGATCCTGTTGATCGTGGCGCTGGTGGTTATCGCGATACCGATTTGCGGTGAGTTGTACGCCCGCCACGTCGCCAGCACCAAGGTGGCGCAGGCGGTGCAGTGCGAGGTGCAGGACAGCGCGAACGTGTCGTTCTCCCCTGCTCCCCCGGTGTTGTGGCAGTACCTCACCCAGGACTACAGCGACATCTCGGTGCAGACGGCCGGCAACCAGGTGCGCCAGGCCAAAGGCATGAAGGTCAGCTTGGACATCCGCGACATTAAGTTGAACAACAGCAACAACTCTCAGGGCTCGATCGGGTCGATCAACGGGACGGTCACCTGGTCAGCGGATGGCATCAAGCAGTCGATCCAGGACGCCATCCCGGTGCTGGGCAAGTTTGTCACCGGCAGCGTCACCACCAACACCAGCGACGGCACGGTTTCGCTGAAGGGCTTGCTGGACAGCGCCACCGTCAAGCCGCAGATCGTCAACAACGGGCTGTCGCTGCAGGTGGTCAGCTTGACCGCGCTGGGCTCAACGATGTCGACGGGTACGGTTCAAAAGAACCTCGACGACCTCACCTCCAAAGCGACCCAGAACTATCCGCTCGGCATCCACGCCGACAGCGTCAAGGTCACCGATAGCGGGGTGGAGGCGACGTTCTCGACGAGCAACGCCACGATCCCGGCGACGTCGTCGCAGCCGCAGTCCGGTCAGGACTGTTTCGGCGGATTCTGACGGCTCTCGAGGCCGTCCAGCACAGCGCGGGTACCCGATAGCCCCAGCCGGGTGGCACCCGCGTCGAGCATCGCCACAGCGGCGTCGGCCGTGCGAATGCCGCCGCTGGCTTTGACCCCCAACCGCCCGCCTACGGTGTCGGCCATCAGCTCCACGGCGGCCACCGACGCGCCGCCGGCGGGATGAAAACCCGTGGAGGTCTTCACGAAATCCGCGCCGGCGTCTTCGGCGGCACGGCAGACGGCAGCCAGGGTGCGTTCGTCGGCAAGCGTCAACAGGGCGGCCGACTCGACGATCACCTTGAGCACGGCGCCGGGCACGGCGGCGCGTACCGCCTCGATGTCCGACCGCACGGCGTCGATGTCGCCGGCGACTGCCGACCCGACGTCGATGACCATGTCGATCTCGCCGGCGCCGGATGCGATGGCCTGCGCGGCTTCTCGCGCCTTCAGCTCAGGTAGGTGCTTGCCCGACGGAAAACCCGCGACCGCCGCGACCAACACCCCCGCATGGGTTGCGTTGGGCACCATCGACGGCGAGACGCAGACCGCGCAGACGCCCAGCGCCGCGGCTTCGTCGGCGACCGCGGCCACCTGAGCGGCGGTGGCCTCGGGCTTGAGCAGGGTGTGGTCGACGAGAGCGGCCACCTGCTCGCGGGTCCATCGGCCGGGCATCAGAACGGCTCTCGCCCGCCGCCGGGATTGCAGCCTGAGCCGACCATCGTCGCGTCGTCGACGACCGGGCGCCACGGCTCCAGATTCCAGCTGACCTTGCCGGGTTGCACAACCTCGGCCAGTTCCCAGTGGCATTGGAATTGCTGACGCATGCCAGGCGAGCCGGCGTCCGAGGCCAGCGCTAGCACCTCGGCCCACGCCTCGTCGGCCGCCGGAGTCGACGATCCGAGCCGGCGCGCCGCATCGCGCCCAGACCGCGTCGGATAGACCCGCAGACTGGGCAGCTGATTCCACTGCGTCCACTCGGCGTGGTCGATGAAGGGCGGCGGGTAAGCCAGCGCGCTGGGACCCGGTTCGGCCGACGCCGGAGCGGCACCCGACAGCACGCCAATCACGGTCACCGCGAGGATCAGAACTCGCATACCGTTATCGCGACTTACCCTGAATCTCAAGAAGTTTGGGGCGCACATCGATTAGGTAGACACCGGCTGCGCAGGCGCCGATGGTCGCCCCGAGTGCACTGAGCATCATGGTCAGCGGCACCGAGGCGCCCAAGATCAACAACCAGACTGGCTTGGTCATCTTGTCGGCAGCCGTGTAGGCGTCGGGCCGCTGCATTGCCGCGTGCACGAAGGCGTAGAGCGCTGTCATCGCAATTGCGACCTGCAAAACCAAAACGACGCTATTCACAAGGCTCACCCAGTAAGCGTAAGCGGGAGGCGCCAGAAACGTCGACTCCGAGTCACCCTTGCGGGCGACTCGGAGTCGAGTGGTTGGTCGGTCCGCGCTACCCGAGCGGGCAACGCGGACCGCCGGATTACTTCTGGGTGACCTTCTTGGCCGCAGCCTTCTTGGCCGGAGCCTTCTTGGCAGGCGCCTTCTTGGCCGGGGCCTTCCTGCCGACAGCCTTCTGGGCCTTCTTGGCGGCCGCGTCGGCCTTCTTCGGCAGCTCGATGCCGACCAGCTTGGCGGCACGCTCGCCGACCGCGCGGGTCTGCGACGCGACGGTGCCCAGAGCCTCCTGGGTCAACTCGACCGCCTGGTCGACGCTCTCCCGCGCACGCGCCGAGGCGTCGTCCAAGCTAGCCTGGCTGCGCAGCCGCTCGAGAGCAGCCTCACCGCGCTCGACCAGCTCGTTGTACCGAGAGGTCGCGGCCTCGACGTAGCCTTCCGCGGCGGAACGCAGCTCCTCGGAGGTGAACCGCTCGCGCAGGTCGCGCAGCTGCTCGGGCAGGTCCTCCTGCAGTTTGGTCAGGCGAGCGCGGCTCTCCTCGACCCGGCTGCGGGTGTCGGTGCGGGTCTCTTCGGCGCGCTCACGGAGCTCGCCGAGCAGGTCGTTGACCGTGGCCAGGGCCAGGTCAGCGGCGCCCAGTGCAGCTAGCAGCGGGGCCTTCAGGTCGTCGATGGACGGGTTGTTGTTGTCCGCCATTGTGTTTCCTTTCGTCATTCTCGTTGTGCGTCAGTGGATTAGCGTTGGGTTTCCGGGTTTATGCAGAGGTGGTCTCCCCCCGGGCAGCCTCGTTTTGCTGCACGAAGGACGTGTAGATGTCCAGCAGGACCTGCTTCTGCCCCTCGGTGATCGTCGTGTCGGTGACGATCGCGTCTCGGACCTCGTTTTTCGGGCCGGGCTCGAGCATCCCGGCCTGGATGTAGAGAACCTCGGCGGAGACCCGCAGCGCCTTGGCGAGTTGGTTGAGAACACCCGCCGACGGCTTACGCAATCCGCGCTCGATCTGGCTGAGATACGGATTGCTGACACCGGCTTTTTCCGCCAGCTGTCGCACCGATACCTGAGCCGCCTCACGCTGCGCTTTGATGAAGCTGCCGATATCTGACGCAGCGGTGGACACCACAGCCGCAAGGTTTTCCTCTTGCGTCATGGCGACTCCTCGCGTTGGCTGGTCGATGCGAACGCGTTCACGGTAGCTAACTAGTGCTAGCTTTTGCAAGCACTGTTAGCACGGCTCAGAACTTTTGCAAGCACTGCTAGAACAGCAGCTGCGCCAATCCGTAGATAATCAGACCGGCCAACGAGCCCACCACAGTGCCGTTGATGCGGATAAACTGCAGGTCACGGCCCACGTGTAGCTCGATGCGCCGGCTGGCCTCCTCGGCGTCCCACCGCTCGATCGTGTCGGTAATAATCGCTGTGATCTCTACCCCATATTGGGCGACCAGATGCTCGGCCGCGCGCACGATCCAGTTATCGACTTTGTCGCGCAATTCCGCGTCGTCTCGTAGCGATTCGCCGATGCTCACCACCGCGTCGGCGATGCGGGTGCGCAGTGCGCTGGAGGGGTCGTCGACCCCTTCGAGCACCAGCCGTTTGAGCGTCGTCCAGGCCGTCGCCGCGGCGTTGGTGACCTCCTCGCGCGACATCAGCTGATCTTTGACCGCCTCGGCCCGCGCGATGGTCGCGTCGTCGTGCTGCAGATCGTCGGCGAACTCGAAGAGGAAACGGGTCGCCGACCGTCGCAGCTCGTGGTCCGGATTGCGGCGAACCTTGTCGGTGAAGTCCATCAGCTCGCGGTGGATGCGGTCGCCGACGAGATGGTCGATGAATCGCGGCGACCAAGTCGGCGAATCGCGCTCGATCACCCGCTGGATCACCTCTCCGGCGTTCAGCGACCACTGGAAGGCCCGGTCGGCCAGCAGTTGAATCAGAGCCTCCTGCCGGTGCTCGGCAAGCAGCGTGGACAGCACCCGTCCCACCGGCGGACCCCATTGCGGCTCGGCGATGCGCCGCACGATCATCCGGTCGATCACGTGCTGAACGTCGTCGTCGCGCAGCAGTTCCACCAGAACCCGCAGCACGGTGGCCGACTCGGCGGCTACCCGCTCCGCGTGCGCGGTTTCCGAGAGCCACTTGCCCAGCCGGCTCGGGATCTGCGCATCGCGGATCTTGGTGCCCACCACCTCCGGCGACAGGAAGTTCTCCCGCACGAAGGTGCCGAGGCCCTCACCGAGCTGGTCCTTCTTGCGCTTGATGATCGCGGTGTGCGGGATCGGGATGCCCAACGGGTGCTTGAACAGGGCGGTCACCGCGAACCAGTCCGCGAGCGCACCGACCATGCCGGCCTCCCCGGCGGCTCCCACGTAACCGACCCAGGCGTCGGTGATGCCGGCGGCCTGGGCCCATCGGCAAGCGAGGAACACCCCAGTGGCGCCGATCAGAAAACTCAACGCCACGACCTTCATCCGCCGCAGTCCCTGCCGGCGCTCGGCATCAGCCTGTGGGTCCGCCCCGGCGAATGACTCCGCCAAGGATGCGGGTTTGGTCTGCGCGCCGGACGGCAGGCTGCCCGGGTCCGTCAGCGCCGTCGGCGGGCGCTGCGGATCGGCCCGGTGCTTGGGTCCCGGAGTGGGTCCCCCGCTCAGTCCGACTGCCACCCCACCATCATCCGCTATCGAAGGGGCTGCTCGGTGACGACGCCGGTCGCCGGACCTGCGCAAGATCGGCCAGTTTTCCGAGGTAACAGTTACCGCCCCGCGGACACAACGCTGTTGTCTGAGGTCCAGGCGAGAAATCCTCAAAATTTAGCCGTACTATCGAGAATAACGACTGAATAGGAACCGGCAATAGTGGCACAACACATCCCGGCCGGGACAGCAAAAACCGATGGCCGGAAGCGACGATGGCACCAGCACAAGGTGGAACGCCGCAACGAGTTGATCGACGGGACGATCGAAGCGATCCGGCGCCGCGGCCAGTACGTGAGCATGGACGAGATCGCCGGTGAGATCGGCGTCTCCAAGACCGTGCTCTACCGCTACTTCGTCGACAAGAACGACCTGACCACCGCCGTGATGATGCGGTTCGCGCAGATCACGCTGATTCCCAACATGGCCTCGGCGCTGTCGTCGAACCTGGACGGCTTCGAGCTGACCCGCGAAGTCATCCGGGTATACGTCGACACCGTCGCGAACGAACCGGAGCCGTACCGGTTCGTGATGGCCAACAACTCCGCCGGCAAGAACAAGGTCGTCGCCGATTCCGAGCGCATCATCGCCCGCATGCTGGCGGTGATGCTGCGCCGACGCATGCGACCGGAGGGGATGGATCTCGGCGGTGTGGAGCCGTGGGCATACATGGTCGTCGGCGGCGTCCAGCTGGCCACGCACTCCTGGCTGCTGGACCCACGGATGAGCGCCGACGAGCTGACCGACTACCTGACAATGCTGAGCTGGAGTGCGCTGTGCGGGATCGCCGAGGTCGCCGGCTCGCTGGAGAAGTTCCGCGGCCAACCGCATCCCTCACCGATAGTGCCGCCGCTGACTGGTTAGCGGACTACGTTGGCGCCCATGAGCAACGCAACGACGCGGTCTCGCCTCAGCTCATGGGCCTACGCCCTGCGCACCACCAATCCGCCGCCGGACGGGTCGGTCGACGCCGTCACCCGGTGGCTCGTCATCACCCGCGCGGCGGTGCTGCCGATGACGTTGTTCGCCGGATTGGTTGCCGCGCTGCTGGCGCTCGGGCAGCCCGGATTGGATTGGCGCTGGCTAACTCTCGCGATCATCGGAATCTTGTTGGCGCACACCGTCAATAACCTCATGAACGATCTGTTCGACACTCAGACCGGTCTCGACAGCAATACCTATCCGCGCGCCCTCTACGCCCCGCATCCGGTGCTGTCGGGTTTGGTCAGCCGCCACACTCTGTTGGTCGCTATCGGTCTGGTGAACCTGGCCGACCTGGCGATCCTGATCGTGCTGACCTGGGCTCGCGGCTGGCCTGTGGTCGCGTTCGCCCTGTCCGGCTTCATCCTCAGCGTCGCCTACACGGCGCCGCCGGTACGGCTGAAGAAGCGCGGCCTCGGTGAACCGGATGTCTTTGTGGTGTGGGGCCCGCTGATAGTCTGCGGCACCTACTACTCGGCGGTCGGCGATGTCGGCTGGGACGTGCTGCTGGCGTCGCTCCCCTACGGGCTGCTGTGCACGACCGTGCTGATGGGCAAGCACACCGACAAGATCCCGTACGACGAGCCGCTGGGCATCCACACGCTGCCAGTGATTTTCGGCGAGGCGCGGGCGCGGGCGCTGACGCTGACGATGATGGTCGGCTTCTACCTGCTGGTGCTGGCCGCGGTGCTGGCCAAGGCGATGCCGTGGCCGGCCCTGCTTGTCGTGCTGGCGCTGCCGCGGCTGGTCAAGGTGTGGCCGTACTTTCGCCGTCCGCCGCCTGATGAGCCGCCGGCCAACTTCCCGGTGTGGCCGCTGTGGTACGCGGCGTTGGCCTGGGTGCACGTGCGCCAAGCAGGCGCCTTGCTGGTGCTGGGTCTGGCGATCGGCGCGCTGCTGCCGGCCGATTTACTCCACTACCTGTACTCCTTCTCGCACGTGTATTGGCAGACGTCGCGTTAGTCCTGGGACAAGCTCGGCCCGCTATCCCTTTACCAGGGTGAACTGGCCGACCTCGGAGACGTTGCGCTGGAAGAAGTCGGAACATCCGATCAGGTAGCGCATGTATCGGTCGTAGACCGCCAAGGAGGTCACCGCGATGGCCTGGTCGCGGGCGGCTTCCAGTTCCTTCGACCAGATGTCGAGTGTCCGGACGTAGTGGGCGGTCATCTTCTGCGATCGCTCAACCGAAAAGCCTGCGTTAGTTGAGTATTCGATGACATCCTCGTCGGACGGCACCGCGCCGCCGGGAAAGATCTCCGCCGCGATGAACCTCATGAACTTCAGATCGCTCATGGTGATCGGGATGCCCATCTCCGGCCAGCGCCTGAGCGGGTGCCCCATGATCGTCTGCAAGACCATTCGGCCGTCGCTCGGCATGATGCGGTAGCACAGGTCGAAGAAAGCCTTGTAGCGCGATTTGGGGAACGCCTCGAATGCTTCGATGCTGACGATGCGGTCGACGGGCTCGTCGAACTCCTCCCACCCGCGCAGCAGCACGCGCCGCGAGCGATCGGTGTCGACTGAATCGAGAATCTGCTGACCCAAAGCGCACTGGTTCTTGCTCAACGTCAGCCCGACCACGTTCACGTCGTACTGCTCGACTGCGCGCTTCATCACCGACGCCCAACCGCAGCCGACGTCGAGCAGCGTCATGCCGGGCTTCAGGCCGAGCTTGCCGAGTGCGAGGTCGATCTTGGCGATCTGCGCCTCTTCCAGCGTCATGTCATCGCGTTCGTAGTACGCACAGCTGTACGTGCGCGTCGGATCTTGGAACAGGCCGAAGAATTCGTTCGAGGTGTCGTAATGGGCCTGGACGTCCTCATAGGCGGGCCGCAAATCCGACGAGCCCTCCGACCCGCTGTCCGTCATCTGAGATTGGCCTTTCAAAGTGACCCGTGCTCGGGTCGCTAGGTTCTGATGCTGCGAACGATCTGTATAACGCACTTTGCTCGATCCGGCTACGCGGGCGATTTCTCGCAGGTGAATTGACAGACGTCGGTGTAGCCCTCGCGGAACAGGTCGGCACAACCGGTCAAGTATTTCAGGAACCGCTCGTAGATCTCCTCGGACGTGATCGCGATAGCCTCGTCCTTCTTCGATTCCAAATTGCTTGCCCAGGTGTCCAGGGTGCGGGCGTAATGCAGGCGCAGCGGCTGCTTCTTGGTCACCGTGTACCCCGCCTTGGTCGCACTGTCTTCGACCTGCGCAGCCAGCGGCAGACGACCGCCGGGATAGATCTCGTCCATGATGAATTTGATGAACCGCACCCGTGACATCGTCAAGGGCAGCTGCCGCTCTTTGATCTCCGCATCACTCGGAATGATAATCGTGTGCAGCATCATCACGCCGTCATCGGGCATCAAATTGAGCGTCTTCTTGAAATAGTCGTCGTATTTGTTGAAGCCGAAGTGTTCGAAAGCGCCAATTGACACGACCCGGTCGACTGGTTCGTCGAAGTCTTCCCACGGCTGCAGACGGACTTCCATGTTGCGTTTGCTGGTCGAGTTCGCGAACCAGTGATCCTCAATGTGCTGCTTCTGGTTTTCCGACAGCGTGAGTCCGATGACGTTGACGTCGTACTTTTCCACCGCCCGCATGATCGTCGAACCCCACCCGCAGCCAATGTCGAGCAGCGTCATCCCGGGCTTCAGGCCGAGCTTGCCGAGGGACAGGTCGACCTTGGCCCGCTGCGCCTGCTCGAGCGTGTAGTCGTCCTTCTCGAAGTAGGCACAGCTGTACGTCTGGGACGGGTCCTGCCAGAGCCGGAAGAACTCATTGGAGATGTCGTAGTGGAACTGGACTTCCTTCTTGTCCGAGCCGCGAGTTTGCGAGGCGGACTTGGACAGCCACTTGGATTGGGCACTGTGCGTTGCGCTGGAGGTATCTGACACCGTTTGTCCTGAATCGGAATGAGTTATTGAAAGGAACTTTGTGCCGGTCTGCTCGACACGGGGTTGAGATTACGCCCCACCCCGAGGAGCAAGAGTAACCGCTGACGCAAGTCTAATGCCGACATCGGTATCTTCCGCGGCGGGCGCGCGCAGTCCCAGCTCCCCGAGTGATGGCGCTAGTAAGAGTAGAAACCCTTGCCGGATTTCTTGCCGAGCTGACCGGCCTCGACCATGCGTTGCAGTAGCGGTGGCGGGGCGTAGTGCGCGTCCTTGAGCTCGTCGTACATGGCGTCGGCGATCAACTTCATGGTGTCGAGGCCGATGAGGTCGGAAAGCCGCAACGGACCCATGGGATGCGACAGCCCGGCGACGATGGCGGTGTCGACGTCTTCCACCGACGCGACACCCGACTCGACCATGCGGATGGCCGACAGCAGGTAGGGCACCAGCAGCGCATTGACGACGAAGCCGGAGCGGTCGCCGCAGCGCACCACCTTCTTGCCGAGCACCTCGCTCGCGAAGTGTTCAACCCGCGCCACGGCCTCGTCGGCGGTGACCAGCGTGCTGATCAACTCGACCAGCGGTAGTACCGGAACCGGATTGAAGAAGTGCAGACCAAGCACGCGGGCCGGATTCTTGGTCGCCGCAGCGATTTTCATGATCGGGATGCTCGAGGTGTTGGACGCGAGCACGGCTTCCGGGTCGGTGATGACCTCGTCGAGTTCAGCGAAGACCTTCGCCTTGACGGCCTCGTTCTCGACGATCGCCTCGATGGTCAGTTGTCGGTCGGCGAGCTCGGACAGCTTGGTGGTGTAGCGCAGCCGCGTCAGCGTCGCATCGCGCTCGTCGGCGGGCAGCTTGCCCCTGCTGACGGCCCGTTCCAGCGATGCCTCGATCCGGGCCCTGCCCGCGGTGGCCAGCTCCTCGGTGGGCTCGAAGACCACCACGTCGGCGCCGGCCTTTGCCGATACCTCGGCGATGCCCGCGCCCATCTGCCCGGCGCCGACCACGCCAACGCGCTCAATCGCATTACTCACTGTCGAAGATGTCCTCTCGATATGCGTCAGGCCCCGCCCAGGGTTTCCGGGCGGGGCCTGCGCTGTCAAGCCGAATGCTTTTGGCTACGGCCTGGGCTTAGTGGCTAGTGGCTACCGCTGTTGGTTCCACTTCGTCCTCGCGGGCAAGCCCGCTCGTCCTTAGTGGCTACCGCTGTTGATTCCACTTCGTCCTCGCGGGCAAGCCCGCTCGTCCTTAGTGGAACTGTCCTTCTTCGGTCGAGCCCACGAGCGCGGTGGTCGACGACGTCGGGTCGACGGTGGTCGCGATCCGGTCGAAGTAACCGGCACCGACCTCGCGCTGGTGCTTGGTGGCGGTGTAACCGCGCTCCTCGGCGGCGAACTCGCGCTCCTGCAGCTCGACGTAGGCGCTCATCTGGTTGCGGGCGTAGCCGTAGGCCAGGTCGAACATCGAGTAGTTGAGCGCGTGGAAACCGGCCAGCGTGATGAACTGGAACTTGAAGCCCATCGCGCCGAGCTCCTTCTGGAACCGAGCGATCGTCGAGTCGTCCAGGTGCTTGCGCCAGTTGAACGACGGCGAGCAGTTGTACGCCAGCAGCTGGTCGGGGAACTCGCTCTTGACGCCCTCGGCGAACCGGCGGGCCAGGTCGAGGTCCGGAGTACCCGTCTCCATCCAGATCAGGTCGGAGTACGGCGCGTAGGCCTTGGCGCGGGCGATGCAGGGCTCGAGGCCGTTCTTCACCCGGTAGAAACCCTCAGAGGTGCGCTCGCCGGTGACGAACGGACGGTCGCGCTCGTCGACGTCGGAGGTGATCAGCGTGGCGGCCTCGGCGTCGGTGCGGGCGATGACGACGGTCGGCACGTCGGCGACGTCGGCAGCCAGGCGGGCCGAGGTCAGGGTGCGGATGTGCTGCTGAGTCGGGATCAGCACCTTGCCACCCAGGTGGCCACACTTCTTCTCCGAGGCCAGCTGGTCCTCCCAGTGCGAGCCGGCGACACCGGCAGCGATCATCGCTTTCTGCAGCTCGTACACGTTGAGCGCGCCACCGAAACCGGCCTCGCCGTCGGCGACGATCGGGGCCAGCCAGTTCTCGATGGACGTGTCGCCCTCGACCTTGGCGATCTGGTCGGCGCGCAGCAGCGCGTTGTTGATGCGGCGCACCACCTGCGGCACCGAGTTGGCCGGGTACAGGCTCTGGTCCGGGTAGGTGTGGCCAGAGAGGTTCGCGTCGCCGGCGACCTGCCAACCGGACAGGTAGATGGCCTTCAGGCCGGCACGCACCTGCTGAACGGCCTGGTTCCCGGTCAGTGCGCCGAGCGAGTTGACGAACTCCATGTCGTGCAGCTGGTTCCACAGCACCTCCGCGCCGCGGCGAGCCAGCGTGGCCTCCTCGACGACCGAGCCCTGCAGGGCCACCACGTCGGCGGGGGTGTAGGTGCGCTCGATGCCCTTCCACCGCGGATTGGTGTCCCAGTCGTGCTGGATCTGTTCGGGCGACTTCGGCGTGCCAACGGTTGACATCGGTGCTCCATTCTTTTCGGCAAGTCGCTGGAGGCGCCGGAACCGTGGCTGGTTGTTAACGCTTCAGCATCTTCACTTGTGTGCTAACTCAAGCATGCACCAAGTTATAACCGCAGGTCCACTCGTTTCACTTGCCAATTTTCGCCAACGACTTCCGTTAACTTGTTAAGTTTGCAAACATGGCTATCGGCTTTACCGGTTCAGTAGCTACTCACCGGTAACGCGATTTTCGCTGGTCAGTACGCCCGTACTGTTAAACCGAAACGGGTCAAAGGGCGAAGATGGATGCGACGGCTTTCGTCTCGTCGCCGACCGCATATGTGAGCGTTGTAACAGTGCGGTCCGCCAGTTCAGCGCCGAATTGGTCGGTTGATCCCGCGGGGTGCACGTGCGAAATGATCTCGAGCTTGTCGCCCAGCGACACTGGAGCGTCGTGTTCGATGGTCACCCGGACCGGCCTGTGTAGAAGTTCGGGATTACTGAACAGGTAGTCCTCGACCACGGTCCAGTACACAGAGTTGTTCATGTGGTCGAAGATGTCGATGTCGGTGACGCGAACCGGGTATTCGCGGATCTGCGACGCGTCCTCGCGACCGCCGGCCTTCAGATACGGCTTCCACTTCAACCGGTCGACATCCGTCGTGCGCTGCAGACCTTCGATGAAGTCGTCGGCGATCCGCGCCGGGCCCTGGGTTTCACGGTTGATGTTGATCCAGAACGCTTCAGACTCAACTAAGCCGCCGCGCCTCCCATCTATGCGTACGCGCATCTCGCACCACCGGTTGGACGTGCCCGAACACCAGCGCCGCAGCCGCAGCATGTCCTTGAACTCGATCGGCTCGAGCATGTCGATCATCGTGCGCCGCACGATCCACAGGGGGTGGGTCTCCTCGTACCCCATTTCGCGCAGCTGGTCCGAGCCGATGTCCTGAATGTGCCGGGTGGCGGCGTCGAACCGCAGCCTGCCTTCGCGGTCGATGTCGCCCACCCGCAGCGGCCACTCCCTGTCGAAAACATCCGGATGCGGATCAGGCACGGGCATCATCACCTTCGCCAAACCGGTGCTACCTGCGATATCCGCCATGCCCTGCTTCTCCCCTGTTACTGCAATCGGCTCCCGATACTGCCACAGGCGTCGATCTGCCAACAATGCAAAGCCAGCCTTCGCAGCCTTGTTAGGCTGTCTGACGTGGCGAAAACGTTTGTCGGCTCGCGGGTGCGACAACTGCGTAGCGAACGCGGCTTCAGCCAGGCGGCGCTGGCGCAGATGCTGGAGATCTCGCCGAGTTATCTCAATCAGATCGAGCACGACGTTCGCCCGCTGACGGTGGCCGTGCTGCTGCGGATCACCGAGGTGTTCGGTGTCGACGCGACGTTCTTCGCATCCCAGGACGACACCCGCCTCGTCGCCGAACTGCGCGAAGTCACCATGGACCGCGACGTGGACATCGACGTCGACCTCGCCGAGGTCGCCGACATCGTCGGCTCGCATCCGACGCTGGCCCGCGCGATGGTGAACCTGCATCGGCGCTATCGCCTGACCACCACACAGTTGGCGGCCGCGACCGAAGACAGGTACTCCGACGGCAGCGGCAGCGGATCGATCACGATGCCCCACGAGGAAGTGCGCGACTACTTCTATCAGCGGCAGAACTACCTGCACGAACTCGACGCCGCCGCCGAGGATCTCACCATTCGCATGCGCATGCACCGCGCCGAGTTAGCCCGCGAGCTGTCCGACCGGCTGACCAGGGTGCACGGTGTGCACATCGTGCGGAGAATCGACCTCGGCGACACGGTGTTGCACCGCTTCGACCCCACATCCAAGACCCTCGAGATCAGCGGACACCTCTCCTCGGGTCAGACGGTGTTCAAGATGGCAGCCGAGTTGGCCTACCTGGAGTTCGGCGATCTGATCGACAAGCTGGTCGCCGAGGGCAAGTTCACCAGCGAGGAGTCGGCTACCCTGGCCCGGCTGGGGCTGGCCAACTACTTCGCGGCCGCAACGGTGTTGCCGTATCGGCAATTTCACGACGTCGCGGAGAACTTCCGCTACGACGTCGAGCGGCTCTCGGCGTTCTACTCCGTCAGCTACGAGACCATCGGGCACCGGCTGTCCACGCTGCAACGGCCGTCGATGCGCGGTGTGCCGTTCTCGTTCATCCGCGTCGATCGCGCGGGAAACATGTCGAAGCGGCAGTCCGCCACCGGTTTTCACTTCTCGTCATCCGGCGGCACCTGCCCGCTGTGGAATGTGTACGAGACGTTCGCCAACCCGGGCAAGATCCTGGTGCAGATCGCGCAGATGCCCGACGGGCGCACCTACATGTGGGTGGCACGCACAGTGGAGCGCCGCGCGTCGCGCTATGGTCAGCCGGGTAAGACGTTCGCGATCGGGCTGGGCTGCGAGCTGCGGCACGCGCACCGGCTGGTCTATTCGGAGGGGCTCGACTTGTCTAGTGAGATCGCCACGCCGATCGGCGCGGGATGCCGGGTCTGCGAACGTGACAACTGTCCGCAGCGCGCCTTCCCCGCCCTGGGCCGCGCGCTGGATCTCGACGAGCACCGCAGCACGGTGTCTCCGTACCTGGTGCAGCACCCGTGACCGAACTGACGCCCTCCCGCATTCCACCGGGCGGGATCCGCGAGTTGGGACCCGTGAACTGGGCGATCGCCAAGCTCGGCGCCAGAGCGATTCGCGCGCCGCGCTTCTCGCTGTTCAACGTCCTCGGCCAGCACAGGCTGCTGTTCCTGGCGTGGCTGCCCTACTCGAGTGTCTTGCTCTACTCCGGCAAGCTCTCCCGGCAGGACGCGGAAATCGTCATCCTGCGCGTCGGCCATCTGCGCAATTGCGAGTACGAGCTTCAGCAGCACCGACGGCTGGCGCGCAGCAGGG
>Ga0137412_10002655_pt1 | contig 14162 bp, 14 predicted proteins | sample CZODoug2_1_16fun_FD_122160 | JGI IMG/M metagenome (GOLD analysis project Ga0137412, IMG submission 122160) | Vadose zone soil fungal communities from Angelo Coast Range Reserve, California, USA - CZODoug2_1_16fungal (Hybrid Assembly) | ecosystem: Environmental > Terrestrial > Soil > Vadose zone... | reverse complement strand
AGAGGGTCAACACAAAGCGTCGGCGGTAAACTTCCCCGCATGACACGCCGATACCTGGCCACCACGTCTTCCATTGCCGTTGCGGGTGCCCTTGCGATTGCGGCGTGTAGCACGGATGCACCTTACTTTGCCGCTTCCAATTCGAGCACAATCACCCGGTCAATTTCTCCGGTCTGCGGCTCCGGAATCTTCAGCACCAGCCCGCCCTTGACCACGCTGAACTCCACGCTGCTTCCATCGCGGAGCAGCTTCGCCGCATGAACCGGCTGCGGCATTCCCGCCAGCGCCAGCACTGGCTGATTCCAATCCAGCACGTGCACGTAAACCGTCGAGCCTCGCTGTGTCGTCACCCCCCACGGCCCCGCCGTCACCGGCCCTCCCCGCGTTCCATAAACCGAATCGCCATACTTCTTCATCCACTGCCCCACTTCCGTCAAGCGCTGGACAAACTCGGGTTGGATCTCGCCACTCGGCATCGGCCCCACATTCAAGAGAAAGTTCGCATTTGAACCCGCCGCGCGCACCAGATACCGCACCAAATCGCCGGTGCTCTTGTAGCGCTCATCGGTCAGATTAAATCCCCAGGCATTATTCATCGTCTCCGCCGTTTCCAGCGGCAACGTGCTCACCGATTGTTCCGCGTTGAATCCGGTGGTGTGCTGCCCCGGCAAGTCCTTCTCAAACATCTGGAAATCCTCTCCGGGAAACGGAGCCCTATGATGATTGCTGCCCACCAGCGCCTGCGGCTGCCGTTGGTGAATCAGCCCGTAAGTTCGTGCGAGATGCCAATCCGCGTCCGGCTTGTCCCACATTCCATCAAACCAGATGCCGCCGATCTCCCCGTAGTTCGTCAGCAGCTCCTTCAATTGGCCGTCCATGAAATTCAGGTAAGCGTCCCAATTCCCTGCTTCCGGGCGGCCGGTGCGATGTCCCGTACGTCCACGCGGAAAATAATCCTGCGAATGCCAGTCCAATTGTGAGTGGTAAAAAAATAGCTTGATGCCCTGCTTGTGACATTCCGCCGCAAGCATCGCGAGCACATCTTTCCCGTAAGGCGTCCGCTGCACAACTGTCCAATCAGTCAGGTGCGAATCAAACATTGCGAATCCATCGTGGTGCTTCGAAGTGATGGTGATGTACTTCATCCCCGCCGCTTTCGCCAGCGCCACCCACGCCGCCGGATCAAACTTGATCGGGTTGAAAAACGCCGGCAGCTTCGCGTAATCCGTCCGATTAATCGGCCGGTTCTCCATGATCCATTCACCGTCGCCCAACACGCTGTAAACTCCCCAATGGATGAACATCCCGAACTTGGCGTCCTGGAACCAGGTGCGCGCCTCCAGGTTGGCGGGGGTCGGTGTGTATTTCTCTTGAGCGACCGCTCCAGATTCTGATGCGATGAAGCCCGCAATGAGCCCTAAAGCAAGTACGATGCATCGAGGTTGGATGGCGATTTTCATGTCTATCTCCTTCGGAAACGAATCTGCTTATCGGAGCAATCGTCTGGATTCTAACGAACGCATGCAGGAAGTCGAGTGTTATCGCGATTGAGATGGCCGCCCGCCGGTCACGTTACTCCCGACGGCGCGACGCCAGAGGTTCTTGCTCGCTCCCTCTCGATGGAACCTACAGCGCACACCTTTCCCCCCATTTGGAGTATCATTCCGCCCCGGCCAGATTCCGCACCGGACGAAGCTCGACTGCAGGAGGTTGCTCATGGTCATCACCAAACCCGCCAACGAAGAAGCCCGCCTCGCCGCTCTCGACAAATACGCCATCCTGGATACCGATCCCGAACAGTCCTTCGACGACCTCACTTTGCTGGCTTCATTCGTTTGCAAAACCCCCATCGCACTCATTTCCCTCGTCGACGAAGATCGCCAGTGGTTCAAATCCCGCATCGGCATCGGCGCTAGCGAAACGTCGCGGGACATTGCCTTCTGCTCCACCGCGATTTTACAATCGGACGTCTTCGTCGTTCCAGACGCGCTCGCGGACGATCGTTTTCGCGACAATCCTCTCGTCGTTTCCGACCCGCACATCCGCTTCTACGCTGGCGCTCCGCTCATCAACGAGGACGGCTTCGCACTCGGCACACTCTGCGTCGTCGATCGCGCCCCCCGCGAACTGGCGCCCGATCAAAGGGAGGCGCTGAAAGCTCTTAGCCGCCTGGTTCTCTCCCAGCTCGAATTCCGCCGCAACTTGATTCTGCTGAAAGAAGCTCTCACCGACCGCACCAAGGAAGAACACGAGCGCCAGCAGGAGCTCCTCCACGTCCAGGAGACTCTGATGCGGGTGATGGGCCTACGCCAACTCCCTGCTTCCCCTAAGCCTCTCTGAATCTTTCTGCTTCCGCCTCTGCGTTGACTTGGCCCCCGCGCGCGGCCTAAGATGCGCGTGGCTGAAATTTACTTCCTTGCTCTTCGCGGCTCTCGCCGGAGGATTTCTTGAGCGACTGGAAATTTGCACAGAAAGACGTCTCCGAAGAGTTGGCTCTGCTGCATCATTTCTCGTTCAAAAAACAGCAAGGAACCGGCGAGGTCCGCTTTGTGATCACCGTGAAAGAATTCGCCGCGCCTCCGCAAGCTCAATTTGCGCGCTTTTTCGCTCAGGCCGACAAGCACGTCAACCAAAAGATTGCTCCGATTCTTCCCACCGGATGGGGAAACTCACTCCTCGACGCCCTTACTGCCTGCGCACGCATGATTCGTGAGTTCCCTTACGAAGGCGAGGAGCCTGTCGCGGCCAAGGGCGCCCCTGGTTCCTGACTAATCGGTGATACGTTCTGCCGTTTGTTCTTGAAAACTTTCAGTTATTCTCTCTAGAATCGAGCGGCGTTCCGAAAGGTGCTTGTGCAAATCGTCAAAAAAGAATTCAATCCAGGAATCATCATCCTCGAACTGGGCGGGCCTCTCCAGATGGGCGTCGAGTGCAAGCAATTGGAGCTCGCCTTGGATCAATTGCTCCGCGACGGCCAAACCCGGGTTGTTCTCGACCTTAGCAAGGTCACCAAACTTGACAGCGGCGGCTTGGGAAAAATTGTCAATTGTTTCTCTCGCTTGAAAACCGCCGGTGGCACGCTTTGTCTTGCCGGCACTACCGGAATGATTGATGGCGTTTTGAAACTGGCCCACGCCGACCGCTTTTTGAAATGCTACCCAACCGCCCGCGAAGCCGGCGAGAGTTTTTTCGATTTCCCCGCTTCGCCCGCCAATTAACGAAGTCCTGGCAACTTACGTCATGAAAATATTTTCTGCCCGCACATCGCTGAGCGCCTCGCTGGTCGCGGCGGTCACCTCAGGACTGCTTGTTGGCGCAGCCATCACACCTGCTGGATTCGCCGCAGCGCCCCAAGGGCAGCAGGATTGGCCGGCCTACGGTGGCTCGCGCGAGAACAATCACTATTCCAGTCTCACGCAAATCAATCGCAGCAACGTCAAGCGCCTCGCCGTCGCCTGGAGTTTTGACACTCACGAGGAAGGCGGCCTTCAGTCCAGCCCCATCATCATTGACGGCGTGCTCTACGGAATCACGCCTACGCAAAAAATATTCGCTCTGGATGCGGCGACTGGCAAACTGCTGTGGAAGTTCGACTCCGGAATTCGCGGCACACAACCCGATCGCGGTCTCGCCTATTGGGCCGATGGCAAGGACAAGCGCATCCTCGTTGGCGTGATGAACTTCGTCTACGCCCTGGACGCCGCCACTGGCAAACCGATTCCCTCCTTTGGAAACGCCGGCCGCATCGACCTCCGCGAAAATCTCGGCCGCGGGCCCGCCAGCGCTCAATCCGTCGATCTCACCAGCCCCGGCATTGTTTACAAAGACTTGGTGATCTTCGGTGGCCGCAATCCCGAGACTCTCCCAGCGCCTCCCGGAGACATTCGCGCCTACGACGTTCGCTCCGGAAAATTACGCTGGTCCTTTCACACCATTCCCCGCCCCGGCGAATTCGGATACGACACTTGGCCTAAGGATGGGTGGAAAACCAGCGGCGCCGCCAACAATTGGGCGGGCATGGCGCTCGATTCCCAGCGCGGAATTCTCTACGCTCCCACCGGCTCCGCCGCTTTTGATTTCTACGGTGCCGATCGCCTCGGTGACGATCTCTTCGCAAATTCCCTGCTCGCCCTGAACGCCGAAACCGGCGAACGCATCTGGCATTTCCAGGGCGTACACCACGATATTTGGGACCGCGACTTCCCTTCCGCGCCTGCGCTCCTCACCGTAAACCGCGGCGGAAAAAATATCGATGCGACTGCGCAAACCACGAAACAAGGTTTCGTCTATCTTTTCGATCGCACGAACGGCCAACCGCTGTTCCCCATCGAGTCCCGCAAATACCCACCGAGCACCGTCCCCGGTGAAGTCACCGCTTCCGAGCAGCCGCTCCCGACGAGCCCCACTCCATTCGCGCGCCAACTTCTGACGGAAGATTTATTGACCACGCGCACGCCCGAAGCGCATCAGTGGGCTCTTGAGAAATTCAAGACTTTCCGCAGCGAAGGCCAGTTCGTGCCCTTCAGTGTTGGAAAAGATACCGTGATTTTTCCCGGCTTCGATGGTGGCGCCGAATGGGGCGGTCCCGCCGTCGATGTGGAAACCGGCATCATCTACATCAATGCAAATGAGATGGCCTGGACCGGCGCACTCGCCCCGAACACCGGCGAAAACAGCACGCGCGCCATTTATATGAGCCAGTGCGGCGTCTGCCACGGTGAAAAGATGACCGGTTCGCCGCCCGCGATGCCTTCGTTAATCGCCGTAGGCAGCCGTCTGACTTCTGCCCAGATTACTGCAACCATCAAAAACGGAAAAGGCCGCATGCCCGGTTTCCCGAATCTAACCGACGATCAATTGTTCGCGCTAATCAAGTTCCTCTCCAGCGGTGAAAGCAAAGAACTCTCCAGCTCCGCACCGCCTTCCGCCATGAAATTTCTCTTCACCGGCTACCATAAGTTTCTCGACCAAGATGGCTATCCCGCTGTGGCACCTCCCTGGGGAACACTAAACGCCATCAATCTGAACACCGGTGAATATGTCTGGAAAATTCCGCTAGGTGAGTACCCGGAACTCGCAGCGAAAGGCCTGAGAAGCACCGGCACGGAAAATTACGGCGGACCGATCGTCACCGCCGGCGGCCTGCTGTTCATCGGCGCAACCGACTTCGACAAAAAATTCCGCGCCTTCGACAAATCCACCGGTGACCTCCTCTGGGAAGCCACTCTGCCCTTCTCCGGCAACGCCACTCCCGCCACCTACTCAGTGAACGGCCGCCAATTCGTAGTTATCGCCGCCGGCGGCGGCAAGGATCCCAAGTCACCTTCCGGCGGCGTGTACGTCGCCTTTGCCCTGCCGCAAGGTTCAGCAACCCCGAAGGCCAGTTCAGATCGTCGTCAGCACTAGTTTTGGCAAATCGAAATCAGGATGGACCGCCACTGTGAGCCGGCTTTTGTGATTTCTCCCCGCCGCCAGCAGATTGACTACTCTTCTCAGGCTTCCGGCTGCTCGATGAAGCGCCCGCTTTGTTATCGAGGAGCACACTCAGAAGATTGGCGAGCTGTGACTCCTGCCGCAGAACTGTCTCCTGATCCACGGCGGTACCGTCTCCTTCGGTCAACCGCGCGAGTTGCGCCGCCAAATTGCGCACCGCTACATCCCCCGGCACATACGTCCGATCCGCGGGTGCGACCGCTTCCCAGCCCGATGCTGTTTTGCGCAGCTCCCAGCGAACTTTTTCGTGTCGCTGCTTATAGTTCGTCTCGCCACCCGCGATGATCGCGCGAGAATCCACCTGCAGATGCGCCCATCCATGGTCCCGTTTGATTTCCAAGCGCTCCACCTGGAACCGCTCGAAGATGACCACAGGCAGGGCCAATTTTGAGGGGTCATCCGAACGCAAGATTTCTCCCGAGGCATTGGTCAAATCCGAGATCGCGTCAGCAACTTGGCTGCTGGTTGGCTGTTTGTTGCCTGCCGCGATGGCGCTACTATGCGGAATCTCAAAAGTATTGCTCTCGACTGCAGTCACGGGCAGCGCGGCGGCGGGACTACTTACGACCTTCGTCCGCTCGGAAACCGTCTTCGGTGGCCGGTTTGCATTGGAAGCCAGTACGGGAGATTGTTCTTCGACCAGCGTTGCCGTATCGCTCGTTTTCTTTGAATTGCCGGCTCGCGGCGCTGCCGGTGTCCGAACCGCGGTCAGTATCTCGGTCTTTTCAACTTTGTATCGATAGAAGCGCGGTCTTCCGCGGGCCTTCCAATAGGTTCCGAGGTAATCCTGCGCCTCCAAACCCGTACGCACCTGGCTATAAAAACTATGTTCAATCGGGTCCAGGACTATGCCGACATGCCCGGGCCACACAATTAAATCTCCAGCCCGCGGGTGTCTCACTCGCTGAAAATTCTCATTCCCTGCGTAGAGCTCGAAAGAGTTCACGTATGGGTATTCAAAACCCGCGTCGAGATACGCCTGATGAACGAGGTGAGAACAGTCTTGAGGGTCGCGCCCGGTCTGGTCCTGATCCTTCGCGGCATCCACGATCGAGCGTCCTTGCTTCGCATTTAACAATCGGAAAGTCGGCGCCGATTCCTGCTCAGTAGACGCAGCTTGAGGCTTCACCTGCGCGGCTGGCGGAGTTTGAACTTTCGCCTGGGCGGCCGGCGCAGCCTGCGCTCTCGCTGCCGAGCCCCCCGCCATCCAAGCGGCTGCCAGACACACGGCAAGCGCAATTACGCGTGCCACGCTCCACTTGAACTCATTATTCGGTTTGCTCATCGCCCGTCCACCCATGGTCGTTCCCCGGAGACAGTTTCCCCTTCTCTAAGGATCTTCTTAGGGCTGGATGGAGCAATAGAACTTGCCCAGAGCGTAATTGGCCATATGGCCAGTCGCTGGATACGTTCTAAATCCGCTGGGTCTTAGGGCTGAATTCGAGGGCTTGGGGTTTCGCGAGTTCCGTTAGTTTACTGTTACTTGGACCGTGGTGGCGTGGCTGAGGTTGCCCGAAGTTCCCGTGATCGTAAGTGTGTAAGTTCCAGCAGTGGTGCCCGAAGGCACGACGGCAAGCGAGGCGGTCTTGGTCACGCCGGCATACGATGCCGAGATGGTGACCGGAGTGGACGCTGTAACGGCGCTGGTGCTAACTGTAAATGTCGCGCTGCTGGTTCCCGCAGCGATGGTTACGCTGGTAGGCACGCTGGCCGCCACATTGTCACTAGAAAGCATTACCTGTGCGCCGCCCGTGGGTGCAGGCCCGCTCAGCGTCGCTGTGCCTGTGGAAGTTTGTGCGCCCCCGGTCACGCTTGAAGGATTTAGCGCCAGTGAAGAGAGTATTGAAGCGGCTTGACTGGGCGCGACGGTGAGTGAAGCCGTCTTGCTCGCGCCGCCATAGGAACCGGTGATCGTCACCACTGCGCTGGCCGTAACGCTCGTAGTGTTGACCGTGAAATTGGCGCTGCTTGCTCCAGCAGCCACAGTCACACTTGCAGGCACCGTTACCGCCGACGCGCTACTGGAGAGATACACGGACGCGCCGCTGGCAGCCGGCCCACTGAGGGTGATCGTGCCCGTAGAAGGTGATCCGCCAGTCACACTGGTCGGATTGAGTCCGACCGACGAAAGTGTGGGCGCCCCAGGAGGCGAGTTGCCGTAACCACCACAAGAATAGGCCCAAATCGAAACGGCAAGGGCTCCCGCCGCAGCTACAAGTCCGGGTCGCCAACGAGAGGCGCGGCCCAGACTGCAACTTGCCAAAACTGCCAGGCAGGCGAATAGCGCCGCCAACACCCACCATATCTCCAACGGCGGCCCCTTTCGTGGCAAGGCCAGCGGCGGAGCAGACCCGCGCGCCATCGTTGTCAATGTCACCGTTGCCGTCGCGGGATTCGATCCGTCAAGCCTCACCGACGATGGCGAAACCGCGCAATTTGGCCCGGGAGGCGCCACCGAGCAACTCCAAGTCACTGTCTGATCGAACCCGTGCGCGGGCGCAGCGGACACCGTGAAATTCGCTTGCTGTCCCGCGTTAATCGTCGCGGTGGCCGGTGAGGTGGAAACGCCGTAGTCCGGTGTACCACCCAAAGACCCCAGTGTCATGACCAAGTCCAGCCGCCCGTGGTTCAGCCCTAAGCTGGGATCAAGCGGAACCGCGTTCGCCGTTGCCGTAGCAGCCCCAGACTCGTTAATGCCAGTCTGCAAGTTGTGCAACAAGGCCCCCGCTCCCGAAACAAATGGAGCGCTGAACGAGGTTCCCCATCCGGCCGCGTACGTGTCGAACGGGTAGGTGCTCACAATCTCTTCTCCCGGAGCCGCCACCCACACAATCGCGCTGCCGTAGTTCGAGAACGACGAACGTGTGTCCTGGTCGCTCGTTGACGCCACTCCCATCACGTCATTTTGCAATGCCGCCGGATACACAGTTTCCTGAACTCCATCGTTTCCCGCTGACGCCGCGCAGATCACGCTATGCTGATTGGCGTAGTCGAGAGCGCTCTGCAACTCCGCCGAGCTTGTCTTCATGTCGAAACTCATGTTGATCACGTTGGCGCCGTTCTGCACGCCATAGTAGATGGCGCGCAGTATGTCGGAGAGCGATGCCGTCCCATCCGAATGGAATGCTTTCAGCGGCATGAGTTGCGCGGTCGGAGCCACCAGGTGGATGATGCCCATCACCATGGTGCCGTGGCCGAAAGCCGCATATTGCGAATTTCCATCAAGTACAGCCACGGATGACTGGTCCAGCACGGCCACAGACGATTGATTCACCTGCGCCGGCGCGGGGCAAGTAGCGGTAGTGCACGGCGTCGGTGTGGGAAATGTGGGAGGCAAATCATTCAGCTCGGAACCACCCGGCTGATTCCGCGTGAAGTCGTAACCGTCCCCCGGCACCAATACCGGTTGCAGTACCGGATGGTTGGGGTCCACTCCCGTGTCAATGTCCGCGACAATCCCTGTCCCCGTCACATGGAATGTCTTCTGCGCGTTCTGCACTCCCACAATCGACGACGCCGGCTGATTGACGTAGCTATTCCACGCCGTGTTCGTTGAATTTGCGGGGTAGGGCACCGCGGTTCTGTCAGACAGGAGTGTGGGAGAAATTGACGTTGGAACTAGGTTATTCAAATCAACCAGGTTGAGCACCTGATTTATTTCCGCGTCCACGAATCCGGTCAGGCCGTTCAAGAGGCCTAGAAAAGTTTGCAGCGGTAGAGGCGTGGTCACAAGGAAGACTTGGCCGAGCGTGCCGTCAAGCCCGCCCACGACAGTGCACGTTGCCGGAAGGACACACAGAATCTGAAGCGCTGGAAGTCCCCCAGTCGTCCGCACGATGACGCCCGTATCTGCCCTCGCCGGCGTGGCCCACAACAGGGCTACCAAGACGCCCACCAGCCAGAATCTGCGTTTCATGGCTTGGCGCTCCTTCCTAGATTACAAGCGTGTTCTTTCACCGCCCCTTGCGGTGATTTAGCCCGCTCGTTCAAACTCTCCGGCCGGGTTCCCCAAAAGAAATCATGCAAGCGCGTGGTCTCCCCCTGTCACTTCATTCGCACACGCCGAAAAGTTATTTTCCTTGAAGGATGGCAGCATCGCCAGGTTTCTACCTTATTCCCACGACAATATCTGGACTGGCCGGCGCAGCCGCCCCCTCGGAGGCAAATCGCGAAAGGCCGGTCGTGCGAAGGCCAGTCCAGCTCGTCCCATCCAGTAAGGGCGAAAATGAAGTGCAAAAATAGGCGGAAAAACCTGTAAAAATGAGTAGGGTAAATACCTGAGCCGGACCTCTTAGCACAAGAGATCCAAATGATCAGCATGAAAATCCGGTGTGGGCGGCTCCTGTAGCTCCGGCTTCGCAAAGCAAGCTCGGCCGGTCGTATCGCCTTATTGTCGTTCGAGGCTGCCGATGGATCTTTTCAACACTTCGCGCGAAATATTCGCTCCACTCACGACTAAGACCACGTGATCGCCGAAGCCGGCACTTCCTTTCAGCAATGCCGCTGCGCTCGCAGCTCCCGCCGGCTCTGCTAACACGTGTTCTTCCATAAGCAAAGTCTCAATCGCGCGCAACATCTGCTCCTCGCTTACCAGCACCACGTCATCCACGAGCCTCCTCACGTCGGCCACATTCGCCGCCTCCGGCGTTCGCGTCGCCAGCCCGTCCGCAATCGTGTCGCACGTCTCCGTTCCCACCACTTTGCCTTCCATCCACGACAGGTAGTACGACGGCGCCTGCTCCGCTTGCACGCCGATGATCTTCACCCGCGGCGCAATTTGTTTCGCCGCCGCCGCGATCCCGCGAATCAGCGCCGTGTCCCCCATAGGCACAAGAATCGCACTGGTTTCTGGAAGCTGCTCGAGGATCTCGCAGCTAATCGTCCCGGGCCCCGCAGGCAGATCCTCATCGGTCGCATCATTCAAGAAATACACACCCGGCTGCTTCGCATACTCCGCGGCCAATAGAAAAGCAGACGCACAATCGCTGCCGCCACTCTCCACAATCGCCGCGCCCAGCCCCGCGATGCGCCCCCGCTTCACTGGATTGCAATTCGCCGGCAAAAATATCCTCGCCGCAAACCCAAACCGTTTCGCCGCAAAAGCCACCGCCGCCCCGTGATTCCCCGTGCTGCAAGCCACAACTTCCTGTATCGGTCCCCGCTTCATTCTCTGCGCCAACGCCCAAAACGCCCCGCGCACTTTGAACGATCCCGTTGGCAGCTCCGTCTCCAATTTCAAATAAACATTCTTCCCAGTCGCTTGACTGAGGAACGGCGCAGCAATCAACCGCGTTGGCGCGAAATGCTTCGCCAGGAATTCCTGGGCCTCCCGAATCGTGTTCAGGCTCAAAGGACGAGACTCCAGACCGATTGGAAGTTCTGAAGTGTCGCTTCCGCGAGGAGCTGCGCCGTCCTGGGCTTTATTCATGCTCAACCTTCTTCTTCCGGTCGAGGTGCACCGGCTTCTGCTTGCAGGAAGATTTCAATGTGACTGGTGGTCCACACAGCAACACCAGTGCCGAAAAAATCAGCGTCTTCAGTCCAGATCGCGCAGTGCAAACCTAAAGCTGCCGCTAGCACCGGCCAATCCTGTTCGTCCCGCCCGCGCAGACGAATCCGCGCCTCACTTTCGAAGAGACAGTAGAAGTCGGGCTCCAGTGTCTTCACGATCTGGCTGAGGTACTCCAAAGCGGCAGACAGGTCGGCCGTTGTTTTACCGCGTCTGGCAAGGATTCCCGGTAAGTACGTTTCCGCGTCGTCAAAGGCCTCTTGTGGAGCGCAGAATTGGACTCCGCGGGCTGCGTAAGTCTCCAGTAGAGATTTCACGCGTCTGCCCAGGACTGCCCTCACTAGAATGTTCGCGTCGAGAACGATCATCTCACCGGCTGGTGCTCTTTTTCTGGAGGCGCATTTGCTTGAACTCAGCGACTACTTCCTCTTCGTCCGCGTCCGCTAACAGCTTCGCCAGGCGCTCCGCTGCAGCTTTCAACTCTTCCACCCCGGCCGTTTTTGGCCGCTTGCGCTTCGTAGGGATGTAGACGCCTACGGTTTCGCCGTGGCGCGTCACCGCCACCGGGTTTTCCGATTCGAGGAACTTCGCGATCCGCTCGCGGAACTCTCGCACTCCAACTTTAATTGTGGTCATGGTATCGCCTCTGCGTACACAATAGCGTACACACTTGTGTACATGGAACGCAAGCCTTTTCCCTATTTTACCCGTCGCGGGATCCTCTCACTTCGTGCAAGCACTCCCCCGTTAACTCCCCACCATCTCCAACGCCGCGCCGGAATCCGTAGTCAGTTCTTCCGCGGCTCTTCCGGGAAACCGCATGACCATCCGAGCCAGCGCCAGACTGTCGTTCGCCACTTCAAACCGCCCCGAACAATCCGTCTTCACATACGGAAGCCGGTGCACAAACCGCCCGCGCCCGGAAACGCGCACTTCCACTCGTGCGCCTCGCGCATCAGTGCATTCGAGTTTCCAGCTGAGTTGCCGTGAATCCCGCTCACTCTCGCTGAATTTGCGGAATGTGTACTTCTCACCGCCGTGCCATAGAGCCGCCGCTCGGAACATCATCCCAAACGGCATCTCATAGACCAGTGCCTCAAACGTCGAGCCTTGCCCTCGCGCGCTCGGGAAATGAATGTGCGTCCAAGTCCAGAAATGCCGGTGCCGGTATCCACAATTGTGACCCTGCATCCCAAAGCCCAGCGGCTCCCCGCGAAACACCTGATCATTCAACGCAATCTCCCCCGAGAAAACCGCATCCGAATGCGGAGTCCGCGAAAACCCAATCCACCCCTTACTGCTCAGTTCCACCCGAAACGTCGATCGATACCGCAAATCCCACGAAATCCTCTGCCCGCCAGCATCAATCCGCCCCTGGCACGCGTCTTCCCCAATCCGATTCTCCCCAATCTCCAAGAAAAACGGACTAGCCCCACGCCTGCTCAATCCGGTGCCTTTCGAGCTAGCCTTGCTCAAACCCTCTTCGCCCACGCCCGCATTCCTCGAAGCCGTGTCCTTGGGTCGAAGGCTCTCAACCGGAAATCCCTGAATCCAAGTCTCCGCCTTCCCCTCCCTCGGAAACCAAGTCGCCCAAACCTGCACCGCCTGCCCCTGCGAATCCGCCACGCACCCACCGCGCCCCGGATTCATCAGCAAATACCGGAACCACCAAGCCCCGCTCCCATCACCCAGCCCCACCCGCAAAAACCAAACCTCATACCTCCGCCGCATCGTCAGCTTCGTGAACACCTCGTTGAGCGTCTTCATACGTCAGGAACAATAACACTGGAGGCGACAGCACAAACCAGCGACTTCTCAAAGAAACTGCATTAAGCCGATTACGGAACCAAAGAATTCTGCGGCTCGCCGCATCTCATGCGGCTTCGACTGTGAGCCGCAAACCGATGGCTCTGGTGACGGCTACCAAAGTGGACAACCGCGGATTACCGTGAACCGACAAGGCCCTATAGAGACTCTCACGCTCGACACCGGCAGCCTTGGCGACCTTGGCGATGCCCCGCGCCTGCGCAACATGTCGCAAAGCAATGAGAAGAACCCGGGGTTCATCCTCATCTTCCAACGCCGCTTTGAGATACTCGGCCGCAAACTCCGGATCTTTTCTGAGTCGCCGAACGATAGTCTCGTCATGCGAGACGCTGGTTTTACGTTTCATGAAGCGCCAGTCCTTCCTTTATAATCCTTTAGAAATTGCAACGCCCGTTCAATGTCACGGGACTGCTTTCGTTTGTCGCCCCCGCAGAGAAGCAATACACAAACTCTCCCGACCATCGCGTAGTAGACTCAGTAGCCTCGTCCGCAATCGACCCGTAGCTCATACAAACCTTGACGCAGCGATTTGCAATCGCCGAAGTTTCCGGCAGCGAGCCGGTTGATTCGGGCCGCGATCTTTGCTTGCGCCCTCGCATCCGCCAGGTCCGTCAACCAATCGTCGAATACATCTTTCCCTGCGCGGTTCAGGTAGTGGCGAATCTCTATTGCATTTTCCATTGTAACTTATAAATTACACACTTGCAAGCCGTGACCGACATATGTACCAAATCTTTCCCATGGTAGACTCAGCGGCTTGCAGCGGCGGCCATTTCGGTTTTTCTCGATTCGCTCCAAAGATGAATATATGGCTCCAGGTCCTTCATCATTTTTTGGAATTGCGGGAGGTCCAGCGATTGCGCGCCGTCGCTGATCGCCTTTTCCGGCGCGGGATGCACTTCCACGATCAATCCGTCGGCGCCGATCGCCACTCCCGCACGGGACAGCGCCGGCACCAAGCTGCGCTTCCCTGTCGCGTGGCTCGGATCCAGAATCACCGGCAGGTGCGTCAATTCATTCAGCGCCGGGATCGCCGCTATGTCGCAAGTGTTGCGCGTCACCGTTTCAAACGTGCGAATTCCCCGCTCGCACAAAATCACATCGGGATTTCCGTGCGCCGTGATATATTCCGCGGACATCAGCAATTCTTTCACCGTACTGCTCAACCCGCGCTTCAGCAGCACCGGCCGCCCGCATTTTCCCAGCGCTTTCAGCAGCATAAAATTCTGCATGTTTCGCGCGCCAACCTGCATCACGTCGGCGTATTTCGCCACTAGGTCCACATCACGATCGCTCATCACTTCCGTAATGATCGCCAGCCCCGTGGCCTCTT
>Ga0137412_10002654_pt1 | contig 14163 bp, 13 predicted proteins | sample CZODoug2_1_16fun_FD_122160 | JGI IMG/M metagenome (GOLD analysis project Ga0137412, IMG submission 122160) | Vadose zone soil fungal communities from Angelo Coast Range Reserve, California, USA - CZODoug2_1_16fungal (Hybrid Assembly) | ecosystem: Environmental > Terrestrial > Soil > Vadose zone... | reverse complement strand
CCATGGCCCATGAGCAGCCTTCCACTCTCGCGCGCTATCTGTTCGTAGCGTACGTGCTGCTCGTCGTCTACGCGAGCCTGCACCCGTTCTCCGGCTGGCGCGACCGCGGTCTGCCGCCGTTTGCTTTCGTTGCGGCCCCCTTCACCCGGCCGATGCCCGTGTTCGATGTCGTCGTAAACGTCATCGGCTACGTCCCGCTCGGTTTTCTCGCGGCGCTGGCGGCCTATCCCCGGTTGCGCGGCGGCCGCGCATTCGTATTCGGCTTTGCCTGCTCTCTCCTCCTGAGCTTCGCCCTCGAATCGCTGCAGCTCTATCTTCCGACCCGCACTTCCTCGAACCTCGATCTGCTCGCCAATGCAGCGGGCGGCGCGCTCGGGGCGCTGGCCGCGGTCGCGGGGACCCGGGCGCTGCGCCTCGAGGAAGGGCTGCTGCGCCTGCGCGAGCGCTTCATGCTCCCCGGCCGCCGGATCGATCTCGGGCTCGTGCTGATCGGGCTGTGGCTGCTTTCGCAGCTCAATCCGGAAACGCTGCTCTTCGGCACCGGCGACCTGCGCGAGCTGTTCCGCGCGCCTTCGGGAAAACTCTACCCCGCCGAGGTGTTCGTGCGCGTGGAAGCCGGGGTCGCGTGCGGGAACGTCTTTGCCGCGGGGCTGCTCTTCTTCTGCCTGTGCTCCCCCGGACAGCCGGTGCGGGTGCTCGCCGTCGCGCTGGTGGCCGCCGCGCTCGCCGTGCGCTGCTTCGCCTTCGGCCTGTTGATCGGCTCCCAGGCGGTTTTGGATTGGGTCACACCCGGCGCCCTCTACGGCACCGCCTCTGGAATCGCGCTCCTCGTCGTCGCCGCCGGGTTTCCGCGAGCCGTGCAAATGGCGCTCGCCGGGCTGGCGCTCCTGGCGGCGACGGCGATCGTCAACCTCTCCCCCGCCAATCCCTACCTGACGGCCACGCTTTCTCTGTGGCAGCAGGGGCACTACCTCAATCTCAACGGAGTGACGCGCGTCGTTTCCGCCGCATGGCCGTTCGCGGCGATGTTTTACCTGGTTCTGCTCGCTACCGCGCACGAGCGCACCCGGATCTGACGGGCAGCCAATCGGGCTGCCCCTTATAATTGCGCACATGGCTTACTACGAAAAGCACGTTTTCTTCTGCTGTAATCAGCGCCAGAACGGCGAGGTCTGCTGCAACGACAAAGGCGCAAGCGGCATGCGCGATTACGCGAAAAAGCGGGTCAAGGAGTTGGGCCTCGCCGGTCCCGGGAAAGTGCGGGTGAATCAGGCGGGGTGCCTGGACCGCTGCGAGGAAGGGCCGTGCGTCGTGGTGTACCCGGAGGCGGTCTGGTACACCTACGTCGACCGCGCCGATATCGACGAGATCATCGAGGAGCACCTCCAGGGCGGCCGGGTGGTCGAACGCCTGCTCATATGAGCGGGGCGCTCGAGCGCATCTTCATCGACGGAGGCGCGGGCAGGATCGAGACGGTCATAGATCGTCCCGGAGCCGTGAAGAGGGGCGTCGCGCTCGTCGCTCACCCGCACCCCCTCCACGGCGGGACGCTCGACAACAAGGTCGTGCAGACCCTCGCGAAAACCTTTGTCGAACTGGGCTACGTTTCGCTCCGGCCCAATTTCCGCGGCGTCGGCGAATCGGAAGGCGAGCACGACGAAGGCCGCGGAGAGACCGAAGACTTGCTCCGCATCACCGAGTACGCCAAGGAAAGCTTTGGCCCGCTGCCGCTCGTTCTCGCGGGATTCTCTTTCGGGGCGGCGGTCCAGACGCAGGTTGCGCGGCGCACGAGCCCGCACCGCGTGGTGCTCGTGGGCGTCGCGGTCGGCCGCTTTCCCTCTGAAACCGTGCCGTCCGACTCGATCGTCATTCACGGCGAGGTGGACGAAACCATCCCGCTCGCGAAAGTCTTCGAATGGGCGCGGCCGCAGGAATTGCCGGTCGTGGTCATTCCCGGCGCCGACCATTTCTTCCATTTGCGCCTGAACGTCATCAAGAGCATCGTCAAAGGTTCATGGCGGTACTAGAGGTGCTGCTTGCCTGCGCCGCAGCCGGGTTCTATGCTGCGACGGTCCTTTTCCGCCGACGCCTGCTGAAATAACGATGCTCTGGATCAAGGCCCTGCACATCATGTTCATGGTGACCTGGTTCGCGGGGCTGTTCTACCTGCCGCGCTTGTTCGTCTATCACGCCATGGCGGAGGACGCGGAGAGCCGGGAGCGCTTCAAGATCATGGAACGCAAGCTCTACCGGGGCATTATGGCGCCCGGCGCAATACTGACGCTTGTCTTCGGCACATGGCTGTGGCTCGGCTACGGCCTCACCGGTGCCTGGCTCTACGCCAAGCTCGGGATCGTCGTCCTGTTGATCGCCTATCACCTCTACTGCGGCAGGCTGCTTGCCGATTTTGCGCGCGACCGAAACACGAAGTCGCACCTCTGGTACCGCTGGTTCAACGAGGTGCCGGTGGTTTTTCTCGCGGCCGCGGTCGTTCTGGCCGTGGTGAAGCCGTTCTAGCGGCATTTCGTGGCGATACGCCAGGGTTCGGATTTCCCCTTTTTCGACAATCTGCTAATCTTGGCATGCTCATTGCATCGATTCCTGCGATATGAATGCTAAGAACATCACGTTGAGACCCGGGCGGCCCGCCGACGCGGCGAAGATCGCCGCGATGTCACGCGACCTGATCGAGACGGGTCTGGGCTGGTCCTGGGGTCCCGACCGCGTTGCGCGCTCGATCGCAAACAAGGACACTTTCACGCTGCTTGCCTGCGACCGCGATCGCGTGGTCGCCTTTGCCATCATGTATTTCGGAGACGAGCACGCCCATCTGAATCTGCTCGCAGTGCGGCCTTCGCACCAGAGACTGGGAATCGGGCGGCGCATGGTCGAATGGCTGACCGAGTCGGCCTTCGCCGCCGGCATCGCCACGATTCATCTCGAGCTGCGCGCGGCCAACTACACCGCGCGCACCTTCTACAGGTCGCTCGGCTTCAGCGAGTCGGCCTACATCCCGGGTTATTATCGTGGCCGCGAGATGGCGCTGCGCATGATGCGGGTGTTGCGCAGGCCGGGCACTCCCCTGCCCGCCTGGCCTGCGCCGAAGCTGCCGAAGAGCTGACGCGCTTCGCGGCAGGACACTCACCGCAACAGGATCGCCCGGCATGCGCGGCGCGGTGCTCGCTCTCACTGCCGGTCTTATGGCGAATGCCGCCGCAGCGGTCCCGGGACTGGAGCCCGGCGTATCGCGCGAGCTCGCGCAGTGGCGTGCAAAAAATTACCGTGACGTTCGATATGCCCTGGCGATCAGCGTCGCCGCGGGCGCAACGAAGCTCGCCGGGACCGCTGCGGTCGAGGTCACGCTCCCGCGCAGGGTGCCTGATCTGGTGCTCGACTGGAGGCCTTCGCCGGGCGCGGCGGGTATAGCGCAACTGCGCGTGAACGGCAGGACTGCCGCGGCAAAGCTCGAACAGGAGCACCTGATCGTTCCGGCGCGGTTGCTGCGGGCAGGGAGGAACCGCGTAAGCTTCTCCTTCGAGTCGACGGTCGCGCTGTCCGGAAGCGCTGTGACGCGTTACGTGGACCGTGAAGACGGCTCCGAATATGTGTATACGCTTTTCGTTCCCTCGGACGCGAGCAGCGCCTTTCCCTGTTTCGATCAGCCCGACCTGAAGGCGCGTTTCAGGCTCGAGCTGGTGTTGCCGCGCGACTGGACCGCGGTCGGAAATGCTCCGATCGCGTCAACCGAGGAGGTACCGAACGGCCTGCGCCGGTTCCGATTCGCCGCGACCCCGCCGATCAGCACGTATCTCTTTGCCTTCGCCGCCGGACCGTTCACCGAGGTCGAGGCTCCCGCTTCGCCTCAATCCTCCACCGCGGGGCGCAAGACGGCGCGGGCGCAGCGGGCCGGCAAAGGACGCGCGAGCTCTCGAAAGGCAGTCGAAACGAGGCTCTTCGTTCGCAAATCGCAGCTCGCGCGCGCCCGCGCGGAGGCGCCCGAGGTGCTGCGGCTCAATCGCGAGTCGCTCCGCTGGTTCGAACGCTATTTCGCTTCGCGCTTCCCGTTTCAAAAATACGACCTGGTGCTCGTCCCGGAGCTCGCCTACGGGGGGATGGAGCACGCCGGGGCGACGTTTCTGCGCGAAGAAGCGGTGCTGTTTCCGTCCGCGCCCAATGAGACGGACCTCCTCGCGCGAGCGCAGCTCCTGTTCCACGAGACTTCGCATCAGTGGTTCGGCGATTCTGTGACCATGCGCTGGTTCGACGACCTGTGGCTCAAAGAAGGCTTCGCCAATCTCATGGCGGCCAAGGCGGCGGAAGCGCTGCTCCCGGCGCATTCGGTTTGGAACGCTTTCCACGCGCTCAAGACCGCCGCCTACCGGACCGACGTCACGCAGGGGACCACGCCGATCTACCGGCCGCTTGCCAATCTCTCCGCGGCTAAATCCGCTTACGGCAACATCGTGTACGCAAAGGCGCCGGCGGTGTTGCGCCAGGCCGAGTTTTACGTCGGCGCGCCGGCATTCCGCCGGGCGGTGCGGCGGTTCCTGAAGAAACACGCCTACGCGGCCGCCGATTGGAACGACCTCATCGCCGCGCTCGAGCGTGCCTCGGGTCGCAGGCTGAAGGGCTGGGCGGAAGCCTGGGTCAAGCGGCGCGGCATGCCCGAAGTGCGGCTCTCCTGGGACATCGATCGCGAGGGCCGTCCGAAGAACGCGGCCCTGGAGCAACACAACGTGCTCAACGAAGGGGGCACCTGGCCGATGAAGCTGAGGGTGTTCGCCCTGCCGCAGAGCGGGCCTCCCAGCTCGACCGACGCCTTGTTGCGAGGCGAGCGCACGAGCGTTCGCGCGATCGACGGCATGCCGGAGATCGAATTCGCGTTCCCAAATTCCGGCGATTACGGCTACGGGCGCTTCCTGCTCGACCGCTCGAGCCGGGAGGCGGTGCTGGCGCGCCCGGAAATCGTGGAGGGCGATCTGCTGCGCGCGCTCGTCTTCGGCTCGCTCTGGGAATCGGTGCGCGACTCCGAGCTCGCGCCACTCGTCTATCTCGATTTCGTCGTTCGCGTCGCCCCCATCGAGCGGGATCCCGTGACTCTCGCGGGCCTGCTCCAACGCGCCCAGGTCGCTTTTCTCCACTACGCGTCCGATCCGCAGCGGGACGCTCACGCGCCGCGCTTCGAGCAGCTTCTCGCCGAGGGAATGCTGCACGCGGAGACCCCGGGCCGCCGCATCACTTATTTCAGGACCTTCACGGCGAGCGCCTGGTCCGAGGCCGGCCGCGAGCGTCTCAAGGCGCTGCTGGCGGGCACGCTGGAGATTCCCGGGGTGAAGATCAGCTCGCGCGACCGCTTCCGCATCGTCGCGCGGCTGCTCGCGCTCGACGACCAGGAGGCGAAAAACCTGCTTTCCGCGCAGATCGCCGTGGATTCCGGAGACGACGCCCGCCGCTACGCCTTCGCCGCGGCAGCGGCCGAGCGCAGCTCGGAGGCGAAGCACGCCTACTTCGAGCGCTTCTTCAACGAACCGGGTCTCGCGGAAAGCTGGATCGACGCCGCACTCGGCCCTTTCAACGCGGTCGAGCACTCCGCGCTGACCCAGCCTTTCCTCGATCTCGCGCTCGCCGCCTTGCCCGAATTCAAGCGCACGCGCAAGATCTTCTTCGTCAACAGCTGGCTCGCCGCCTTTATCGGCGGACAGGTGGACGCCACGGCCCTCGAGCAGGTCCAGAGCTTCGCGCGCCAGCCGGAGCTCGATTCCGATCTGAGGCTGCAGCTGCTCGAGGCGATGGATGGCCTCGAGCGCACCGTCAAGATTCGCGCGAGGTTTGCCAGGCTCATGCCCTGACGAAAACAGAATCCCGCGAGGCCACCGCCGGCGTTAGTCCAGCGCTCCGGCGGCGTAGGTGCGCTCGATCTCGGCGCCGAATTTCTTCTGTACCCGATCGCGTTTGACTTTCAAGGTCGGCGTTAGGAGGCCGTTCTCGACCGTCCAGGGCTCGCGGGCCGCTATTACGCGCCGCACCCGGATATAGCGCGGGAATGCTTTCAGGCGATCGTTGGCACGCTGGATGAGCGTCTTCTCGTCGGTCTCCCGGGTCACCGCCACGAGCGCGAGAAACGGCCGGCCCTCGCCGATCAGGACGCCCTGTTCGAACGTTGCATCGCCCAGGATGGCGAGCTCCACGTCCTGGGGCGGAAGCTTCTCGCCGTTCGAGAGCACCAGCACGTCTTTCAGGCGCCCGCGTATGTAGATCCGGCCGCCGATGATTTCCGCGAGATCGCCGGTATGCAGCCATCCTTCGCGATCGAGTGATTTCGCGCTCGCCTCCGGATTGTTCCAATAGCCCTTCATGACGCTCGGGCCCCTTGCGAGCAGCTCGCCGTCCGCTGCGATCCGTACTTCGACGTTGTCGAGGGGCATGCCGACCGATTCGGGAACGTTGCCCTCCAGCCGGTTCACCGAGATCACCGGCGAGGCCTCGGTCATTCCGTATCCCTGGAGAACCGGGAGCCCGAGCCCCAGGAACAGCCACGCAATCGCGGGATCGAGCGGGGCACCGCCGAGCACCGCGAACCTCATCCTGCCGCCCAGCCTCGCCAGCACCGGTGCGGCCACGCGCTTGCCCAGCAGCGTGAGAACGATCCGGTCCGCGAACCCCGCTTCGCCGCGCTCGGCGCGCCCCCCTGCCGCCACCACGAGCTCGAACAGCCGCTTCTTCACGGGAGACTTGGCGAGCGCCTCGTTGACGCGCGCGGCGAATTTTTCGAACACGCGCGGCACCGCGAACATCAGCGTCGGGCGCTCGCTCGCGAGGTCCTCGGCGAGCTGCGAGATCGAGCGGGCGTAGGCGACCTTCGCGCCAATGGAGAGCGGCAGGTAGTAACCGCCGGTGCGCTCGAACATGTGCGAAAGCGGAAGCAGGGAAAGGAACACGTCGTCGCTTCGCGCGAGGCGCAGGCGCTGGCAGGCGGCGACGTTGGCGAGGATGTTGCCGTGCGTGAGCATCACGCCCTTGGGCCTGCCTGCCGTGCCGGAGGTGTAGCAGATCGTGGCAAGAGCGTCGTCTGCGAGCGGCAAGGCCTGGAACTCCGGTGCCTGCTTCGGGAGCACTCCTTCGACTGTGCGGTGATCGCCGCCCGGGTCGGCTGCGAGGCTGACAATGCGCGGAAGCGCTTTGCTCACTTTGGACAAAGCATCCGCCATGCGACCGCTCTCCACGACGAGCAGGCGGGCGCCGCTGTTCTCCAGGCACCAGGCGACGTTTTCCGGGTTGTCGTCCACGTAGAGCGGAACGACGACCAGGCCGAGCCCGAGCGCACCCTGGTCGGCCGCGACCCAGTGGATGCCGTTTTTCAGGCACAGAGCAATGCGCTCGCCCTGCGCGAGGCCTTCGGCCCGCAGAAATGCCTGCCAGCGCGCCGCGTAGCCAGCGATCTCGCGCGCGGAGACATCGCGCCAGCCGCCTTCGGTGAAGTGACGGTAGAGAATTCGCTCGGGCGTGGCGAGCTGTTCCTTGAGAAGGCCTGCGATGTTGGCCATGGGCGGCTGTGTTAGGCTCCGGTCCCGTCGATGAAGTCCATCAATCCATCATGCTGAATCCGCCGTGAGCGCGCAAGCTTTCTTCGCCTCCTGCCCGAGGGGCCTCGAGTCGCTCCTTGGCGAAGAGCTCGGCCGGCTCGGCGCGAAGAAACCCGAGCCCGTTCCCGGCGGGGTCGCATTCGAGGGCGAGATGAGGACCTGCTACCGCGCCAATCTCGAGTCGCGGCTCGCCACGCGCGTTCTGTTGCGGCTTGGCCGCGCGCCGTACCGCGACGAACAGGACGTATACGAGGCGGCTTTCGCGTTGAAGTGGCCCGAATGGTTCGGCGAAACGCAGAGTATTCGCGTTGACGTCAACGCGATCCGCTCCCCGCTGAAGAGCCTCGAATTCGCGACTTTGCGCATCAAGGACGCGGTGTGCGACCGGTTTCGCGCCGACCGCGGACGGCGGCCCGACGTGGACACGCGCTCTCCCGAGGTGCGCATCCAGGCTTTCCTCGACAAGACGACCGTCACTCTCTACCTGGACACGTCGGGGGAGGTCCTCAACCGCCGCGGCTACCGCAGGGATGCGGGCGAGGCTCCGTTGAAGGAAAACCTCGCCGCCGGCATCGTGGGGCTCACCGGCTGGGGCTCAGGCGAGCCCCTGCTCGATCCCATGTGCGGCAGCGGGACGCTCGTCATCGAGGCGGCGATGATTGCGCTCGCGATCCCGCCGGGGCACGCGCGCGCCTTCGGCTTCGAGCGCCTCGCAGGATTCGATCATCGGCGGTGGAACGAGGTGCGCGACGCGGCGCTCGCCCGCCGCAAGCCGAAAGAGCGGCTCCCGATCTTCGGCCGCGACCGCTACGGCGAGGAGCTGAAAAAGGCCCGCCTCAATCTGGAAGCGGCGGGCCTTGCCGACTGCGTCGAGCTCAAACAGGCCGACGTTCTCGATACCGGCGCCCCGGCGGGCGCGGGCGTGCTCCTCGCCAATCCGCCCTACGGCGCCCGGATCGGCGAGGAGACGGCGCTCGCGGAGTTCTACCCGAAGCTGGGCGATACGCTGAAGAAATACTACGCGGGCTGGCGCTGCCACCTCTTCTCGGGGGATACGCGGCTTCCGAAGCTGATCGGATTGGCCGCGTCCAGGCGCACGCCGCTTTACAACGGCCCCCTGGAATGCCGCCTCTACGAGTATCGGATCGTGGCCGGGTCCAACCGGAGAAAGTCCGCGATCCCGGCGGGATGAATCCGTCGCCTCCCTAGCGCATCTGGTCGCGCGCGCTCGACACCGCGAGAAAAATCTCGCGCAGGAACACCAACAGGGACAAGATGAACGCCAGCATCGCGGCGATGAACATCAGCCCGATGAACTTCGACATATCGATCGCGATGAACGCGTCGACAAAGGCAACGGCGATCAGCAGTCCGACAAAAAGCGCGCAAATCACCGAGAGCACGATCGAGCCATAGACCAGCCGCACGCGCCGGCTCAGAAGATCGAGTTCCGCGCGTGCCGCCTTCTGTCCCTCGGGCTGCAGCTGGCGCAGCCGGTCCTCGAGCGTGCGGCTGCGGTCCACCGCGCGGCCGAGACGGTTGGACAGCACGCCGATGATCGTTCCCACCGCGGTAAGCAGGAACACCGGCGCGACCGCGAGCTGGATCAGCCGCGTGACGTCGGCGATGTTGTCGGGATTCACCACGGAAGCCCTCGCCGCCCGCCGCCACCCTTCATACCATCGCTTTCCGCAGCTGGTGCTTGAAATGGTGGATATGGTTGAGCGCGACCTTCAGCTTGCCGCGGTCCTTTGCGGCGAGCGCTTCGTCCCGCTTTTTCTGCCATTCGCCGATCTTGATCTTGATCGCGGTCTTGTCGACGCCCTTGACCTCGTGGTGCACGTGCATGTCGATGTTGAGCGCCTTGCAGATCGCGGCGAGCAGGTGGTCCTTGTTCAGCTGCGTATATCCCTTGACCGCCTCGTGCTCGATGCCCGCGGCGATCTCGCGCAGCTCGGCGAGGGGCTTGCTCTTCAGCTCAGGAAAGGTGTGGGCCATGGGTTCTCCTCGCGATCATCTTAGATGAAACCGCCCCCGGTGACAAAGACCCGGCGTCGACTCGGCGGAGGATCGTGCAGAGCCGCCTAGCGCTTCGCCGTTTCGGCCAGTCTCTGCTCCAGCTTCAACTGCGCCGCGCGCGCGCAACCCTGCATGACCTGGAAATAGCGCTGGACCCAATCGGCGCCGAGCTCGTATGGATGGGGACCGTCGCCGCGTCCGGCGAGCATTCTGTTTTTGTTGAACGCATTGTCGAACTCCGAGTGGTTCGACAGAAGGACGGTCGCGCCGGTAGAGGCGGCTTTTGCGGCCATGTGCTTCTGCGAGTCGATATAGATCTGGAAATTCCTGATGCCCGGGTCCGGCGTGTTGTTCACGAAATTGAAAGCGGTGCCGCCCGAATACGCGACGTTGACCGGCTTGCCCCGGTCCAACGCGGTAAAAGTGTAGGACAGCGTGCCCGGCGTATGGCCGGGGGTGAGCCAGATGGTCACGGTCGTATCGCCGAGCGTTATCTTCATGCCGTCGGTGGCGACGATGTCGCGCTTCGGCGCCATTGTCTTGTACCGGTTCGGATACTTCGCAACCCAATCCCAGTCGGGCCCGCCCATGACGACCCGGACCCCGTACCGGGTCTGCAGCATCTCGGCGCCGCCGATGTGATCGTTATGGGCGTGGGAGACGAGAACATACTTGATGTTCTTTGGATCGAGGCCGAGCTTGCGCATCCCGCCGATGATCAGTTCCTCGGAGTTGTAGGGATAGACCGTGTCGATCAGGATGATCCCATCCTTGGTCGGCAGAGCCCAGGACGAGTGAACCTTGCCGCCGACGAAGTAGAGATTGTCGAAGACCCTGGCGGGTTCGGCGTACCAGGTGTCCCGCGGCGGCGCACTGGCGGGGTTCGTAACGTAGCCCGGCACGTTGTCGCGGGTGTCTTCGCCGCCGCTCTGCGGCAGGAGGCACGTCCTCGCCAAGGTGCCGAGGAACTCGAACTCGGCCGCGGTCTTGGCCGCCTGCAGCGCGGCTTGAATCTCCGACTCGAAGTCCCTCTTGACCGGGGCCTGCTGTGCAAAGCCGTTGTCGGCGGCAATCCCGGCGACGACGGCGAACGCTACACCGACACTGGCTACGTACCCTCTCATAACACCTCCATGAATGTATCCGACGAATCCCGGTCAGCGATAGCCGGTTACGTCAGCGGGTTTGCCCGCGTCCTGAACTTCGGTGACGTACCTCCAGGCATCGGGTCGGCTGCCGTCGAGATCGGTGAAGCCGTAGATCTTCGCGAGCTGCCCGCTGGAAAGCGACTTCCCGTTCCAGCGCGACACGTCGGGGTCTTGCGCGAGCGCCGCGACGGCCCGGCCGACGAATGCCGGGCTCTCGGAGATGGCGAAGTGGGGCTGCATCTTTGTCGCGTCACGCCAGTTCGATTCGGCGACGCGGTAGGCTTCGAGCATGAACTCCGATCGCAACCAGCCCGGGGTGATCGACACCGCCGTCGCCTTGTGAGGTTTCAACTCGTGCGCCAGCGCGAACGCCATTCGAAGGTTCGAGGCCTTGGCGAGATCGTAGAAGAAGGAGACCCGGTAGTTGGAATCGTTGTACTCGGCCGTTCCATCGGTCACCTCCACCACCAGGCCGCCCGGCGTCCCGATGAGGAGCGGTATCGCGAAGTGGCTGGTGATGGCGTGCGTGTCCACGGCGAGGCGCAGGGTGCGCAGGCCGTAATCCAGATCCGATTCCCAGACGGACTTGTTCCACTCCATCTTGGTGGCGCCCCATATATCGTTCACCAGAATGTGCAGGCGGCCCTGCTCGTCCCTGATGCGGGTCACCAGGGCGGACACCTCGTCCGGCACGAGATGGTCCACGCGGACCGCGATCCCGCGGCCGCCGGCCTCATCCACGAGAGCCGCCGTCTCTTCGATTGTCTCCGGCCGGCCCATTTCCGATCGCCCGGACCGGGTCGTTCGCCCGGTGACGTAGACGGTCGCTCCGGCCGCACCCAATTGAACGGCTATCCCCCGTCCCGCTCCCCGGGTCGCTCCGGCGACCAGCGCAACCTTACCCGCCAGCGGCGTCTTCATGGGGCTCAGCCGGCATGGTGATAGGTGCCTGACCCGTGAGGCGCTGCGGCGAACTCGGCTAGCTGCTCCGCCTTTGCGGAGAACCGTTGCAACACGGGGAAATCCGACGCCCGCACTACTTCGGGCAGCGTCATCTGCGTGAAATGCCATGCGACTGCGGCGGTGATGCCCGCCTGGTCGATCGCTTCATCCGCTATGGCCAAAGGTTCGCGCAGAACCTCGGACTCGAGCGCGTTGTACGCGGCCAAGAGCTGACCCGTGACCCTGGAGACCCATGGCTGATGCAGCTTTTCAACCGGCCGCAGGTTGCGCTCGTAGATGATCTGTATGCTTTTCTCGCACGCGGCGAGGGCCAACCCGATGACACGCAGAGCCTGCCGACGCTCGGAAGTGCCGGCAGGCATGAGTGACTTGCGTGGAGCGGCAAGGTTCTCGGCGTACTCGAGAATGAGCGTGGAATCCATCAGCACCGTTCCATCATCGCACACGAGCGAAGGCGCCTTGACGACGGGGTTGATGCGGCGGAACTGCTCGAAAGTGCTGAAGACGGAGATCGACCGATGCTCGAACGGCAGGCCGAGCAATTGGAGCGATACCGCGACGCGGCGGACATACGGTGAATCGAGCATTCCGATGAGTTGCACAAATCCTCGGAGCTGATCGGTCACCGGCGCTTGCGCAGGAAAACGTGGGTCGCACGTTCGCCCGCGACGCACTTCGCGCATTCATAGCCCAAAGCACGCATATCGATGTCGTTCAAGAGATGCTCCCCGGAACCGAGCAAGACGGGCCGGATGGCGAGATGCAGCTCGTCGATCAGGGCGGCGCGCAGATACTGCCGGATGGTGGATACGCCGCCACCGAGGCGCACGTCGCGGCCGCCCGCTGCAGCGGTCGCCTGCTCCAAAGCGGCGTGAATGCCTTCGGTGACGAAGCGAAACTCCGTACCTCCCGCCATCCTGAGCGGCGCCCGCGGATGATGCGTCAGCACGAAGACGGGCGTGTGATACGGCGGCTCGTCGCCCCACCAGCCCTTCCAGCTGTCGTCCGGCCAGGGGCCTCGGACAGGACCGAACATGTTGCGCCCGAGGATCCAGGCACCGATTCCGGCAAAGGCTTGTTCCGCAATTCCGTTGTCGACCCCTGTGTCTCCGTCCTCATGGCCGTGCATCCTCCGCCATACGCGTGTGTGGAAGAACCACTCCATCAACTCGGGGCCCCTGACGCCGAGCGGATTCTGGAGATCCTGGTCCGGCCCGGCACCGTAGCCGTCGATGGAAATCGCGAAGCATAGGACGCGGAGTTTCGACATTACATTCCTCGCTGCCTGGTCAGTGGGACAGCAGAGTGCTCATCGTACCTTGGCCCCCCGATCGAGCAGAAGCTGGCGGAGAACGGACCTATGGCAGCGAGACTCGTCTTCGCAATAGCAGCCCACCGAGAAATTCGCCTCATGCGACAAGGCGGCCAGCAGATCGAGGACTCGGCTGTTTTCAGGAGCTGCCATCTCGGCGCGATACCGCCTCACAAAGGCGCCCCATTGACGCTGGGCTTCAGCGCCTAGGGCCAGTTTGATCGTCTGTGGCGCAGGCGCCAGGTTCGGGAACCAAACGTCGTACCAGTTACCGGATGAGAACCTGGACTTTGGAACGCCTCGAGGCGGGCGCCTCACCGTACCGATTCGCAGCCCTTCATCCCGGGCCCTCTCGGTGCCTAGACGGACGATTCGAACGGCCATCGACTCTCGCCTTCCATCAGCATCACTGTGTGTACTTTCATTCCCCAATTATCCGATCTACCTTCCTTGTTTTTATCCAGGAAACGATCGATCTGACGACAAGCTCCTCACGTCCCCCGAAGGAGTGCAGGTGGGTGGCGCCACAGGGATCGCCCTCGGGCACGCCGCCACGCACCGTCACCAGATTCTCGCCCGCATATCGCTTCACGGTGAAATAAGGCGTCACCGGACAAGCATCGCTCTCATTGTGGACATGAAGAACCGGAGCGGCGATGGTGTCGTAGGGAAAGCCGGAAACCGAATTCGCAAATCCATCGCGAGTCGGCCCGTTCATCGAACCGGAATGAATACTTCCGTTGATCTCGCTGCCGAGATTCCTCGCCAACCACCTCGAGCTGACCGATCCCATGCTATGTCCCATCACGTAGATCTTTGAATAACCGTGCTCGTCCCTGAGCTTGGCGATGACGCTTCTCACGTCGTCGGCATGCTCTTTCGACGACCGATAGTTGTCAAAACAAGTGGTCGGCGGACGGGGCGGGGCGGCACCCCACTGGTCGGTGGGACAATCCATCACCACCAGCGCAATGCCTTCTTCTGCAAAAATCCGTTGATTCACTCTCATGAAAGGCTGCAGGTTGCGCTGCTTGTCCGCCACGGATTGAATTCTTGCAATGCCCGGGTAACCCCGGAAATACAACAGTGCCGTGTCGGTGGGTTTGGCCGGCTTGGCCAGGATCGCCCGCTGGAACAC
>Ga0137412_10002653_pt1 | contig 14164 bp, 10 predicted proteins | sample CZODoug2_1_16fun_FD_122160 | JGI IMG/M metagenome (GOLD analysis project Ga0137412, IMG submission 122160) | Vadose zone soil fungal communities from Angelo Coast Range Reserve, California, USA - CZODoug2_1_16fungal (Hybrid Assembly) | ecosystem: Environmental > Terrestrial > Soil > Vadose zone... | reverse complement strand
AGCGCGAGTGGACGCGCGTGGGGCGCAGCCTCGCGGCCGACGTGCGCTTCGACGACCCGACGGTGTCCCGCCGGCACGCCCTGATCGTGCGCCAGGCCGACGGCGTGCGCGTGCTCGACGATCGCAGCCTCAACGGCGTGTTCGTCAACGGCGAGCGCGTGGAGTGGCGCGTGCTCGGCGACGGCGACGAGATCGTCGTGGGCCGCTACCGGCTGCACTTCCTCGAGGGCGCCGCCGCCGGGCACGCGGCCTCGGAGCGTTCGTTCGAAGCCACCGCCTGAGCGGCCCGCATACAATCGCGCCCGTGGCGCACAAGATCGCGGTCCTCTCCCAGAAGGGCGGCACGGGCAAGACGACCGCCGTGCGGCACATCGCCGACGTCTTCCGGCTCGCCGGCCTGCGGGTGCTCGCGGTCGACCTCGACCCGCAGGGCAACCTCTCCGACTACTTCGACATCCCCCCCGATGCCGAGCCGACGATCGCAGACGTGCTCGCCGGGCGCGCACAGGTGGCCGAGTCGATCCACGAAGACCTGATTCCCGCCAACCTGACGCTCGCCGAAGCCGAGCTGATGCTGGGCGGCAAGATGGGCCGCGAGCTGACGCTGCGCCGCGCGCTCAAGCCGATCGAGGGCGACTTCGACGTCATCTTCCTCGACTGCCCGCCGAACCTCGGGCTGCTGACCGTCAACGCGCTGGTCGCCGCCGACTATGCGTTGCTGACGACCGAGGCGCAGTACTTCGCGATGCAGGGCGTCGAGCAGGCGCTCGAGGTGATCGAGCTCGCACGCGACAACCTCAACCCCGAGCTCGAGTGGCTCGGGATCATCCTCAACATCGCCGACATGCGAACTCGCCACTCCCGGGAGGCGTTCGACTCGCTCCGCGAGCACTTCGGCGACAAGCTGATCGGCACCACGATCCGCGCGTCGATCGCGTACGCCGAGTCGGCGGAGCGGGCGCAGTCGATCATCGACTACCGCCCGGATCTCGCGGTCGACTACCTGAGTGTCGCCGACGAGTTGCTCCGCCGCCTGGCGCTCGAGCCTGGTTTTCACGGCCGAGTCAAGCCGATACGACGTAGCGCGACTCACCACGGTCGTCCACCTCCTCTGCGGTGACAGTGTACCGCACCCGTAGTCCGTCGCGCTGGAAGCGCATTCGGCCATGCCTCGGCTGTTCGCATTTGCCAGTGGTAGCGGTCTCGGTTGACGTATGGTCGCCAAGTCGCAGCCGGCCAATATTGGTTATGCAGCGGCCGATTCGGGGGGAATCGATGCATATTTCGGCTATTCGCGCGCGATTCGTGCGCGCGCTGGCAATTGTCGTTCTGGCCGCCGCCGGGTTGATCGGGTACAGCGCTGCCGACGCCGCGGCGGTGACACCGGCGTTCGTCCAGCAGGTCAGCGCCCACCAGGTGAACAAGACCAGCGTCGCGGTCACCCCGACAACCGCGCTGGGCGCCGGAAATCGACTCCTCGTCGAGGTCGGTGTGTGGAGTTCGGGCCAGGCGACCGCGAGCACGGTCACCGACGCGGCCGGCGACACCTTTACCCGGCTATTGCATTTCAGCGCAACCGACCACACCGAAATGTCGGTATGGACCGCACCCGTCACGGGCGGCGCCGGTGCCCGGCCGGCCATCACCGTCACGCCAACGGCGGTCGCCGATGTCGGCGTGGTCGCAACCGAATATTCCGGCATTTCCGCCGTGGCCGGCTCGGGCGCGGTCGACCAGACCGCGCAGGCCACCGGTCGCACAACGGCCGCGGCCACGGTCTCCTCGACCGCCACCGCCGCCGCGCGCAACGACAACGAGATTGCCGTCGGCTTCTATACCGATTCAGGTTTCGGCGACACACTTTCCGCCGGTATCGGCTTCACCAGCCGGGCGAATGTCTCACCGGCGAATGACATGGAGCTCCTGGTCGAGGACCGCGCGGTCTCGACTGGTGCGACGCCGGCCGCGACGTTCGGCACCGGTGCAAATACCAGCTGGCTGGCGGCCGTCGTGGTATTTCAGTCCGCCAGCCTCACCGCTCCGAGCGCGGCCACAAATGTCACCGCAACGGCCGGGGACGGCTCGGCCGGCCTCACCTGGGTGGCCCCGCCGAGCGGCGGCAGCGCCATCACCAAATACGCGATTACGCCTTATATAGGCACTTCTGCGCAGACTCCGATCAACATTGCCGGGAGTCCACCCGCGACCTCCGCGACGATCACCGGGCTGACCAACAACACGAGCTATACGTTCACCGTGACAGCCACAAATACCATTGGTACCGGCCCCGAGTCCGACCCGTCGAATACGGTCACGCCGTCGCCCAACCCCGGTGGCACCTGGTCGGCCCTGCAGACATGGCCGATCATGACCGTGGCCACCCACCTGCTGCACAACGGCCAGGTAGTCGCCTGGGACGGTTGGCAACAGCCGCAGCCGACGGTCTACGGCGACCCGACAAATCCTGCCACGCTGAGCACGGTTAATGCGCCGGACAGCATTTTCTGCGACGGAGCCGCCGACCTGCCCGATGGCCGGCTGCTGGTGATCGGCGGCTACGGCGGGCTGTCCACCGGCCAGATCGGCATCGTCGACACCAACATCTTCGATCCGGCGACCGACACCTGGACCCGGGTCGCGAACATGCACAACCCCCGCTGGTATCCGACCGTCACCGAATTGTCCGACGGCCGCTATGTCGCGATCAGCGGCAATTCCACGAACGCAAGTACCTGGGCCGATACGCCCGAGGTGTACGACCCCAAGACAAACACGTGGACGCTGCTGTCCAATGTGAACACCTCGCAGGTGCATGAGGTCGAATACCCGTTCAGCTACGAGGTTCCCAACGGGAACGTGTTCGTCATCGGACCGGAGGAGGACAACTCCCACCTGCTCGACGTGGACCAGCAGACCTGGACATCGACCGGATCGGCGGGATTCTTCAACGGCTCGTCAGTCATGTATCGGCCGGGCAAGATCCTGTACAGCGGTGGCGCCGACCTGATCAATACGCCCAGCCCGGCACACACCAACACCGCCGTCATCGACCTCAACGCGCCGACACCCGCCTGGCGGACCACCGCCCCGATGGCGAACGCCCGGATCTACCACAACCTGACGATGCTCGCCGACGGCACCGTTCTTGCGGTCGGCGGTTCGAACACCAGCAATCAGCAGGTGATCACCACCGGCATGCTGCCCACCGAGATCTGGCATCCGGATACCGAGACGTGGACGACCGCGGCGCCGATCGCGGCCGCCCGCAACTACCATTCGACGTCGGTACTGCTGCCCGACGGCCGGGTGCTGGTCAGCGGCGGCGGCCATTCCGAGGGTATGCAGGACGCGGCGCAATACTCGAGCCAGATCTACTCGCCGTCCTACCTCTCGCAAGGTCCGCGGCCGGTAATCAGCTCGGCACCGGCGACCGCCACGTACGGTTCGAATTTCACGGTGAGTACGCCGGACGCCGCGGGCATTACGGGCGTCAATCTCGTGTCGCTGGGTGCTGACACGCACCAGATCGACATGAACCAGCATTTCGTCCCGCTGAATTTCACCGCCGGGAGCGGAACGCTGAACGTCACCTCGCCGAGCTCGGGGACAATCGCCCCGCCCGGCTATTACATGATGTTCATCCTCAAGAACGGCGTGCCCTCGGTCTCGACGATGATTCGCATCGGCCCGTCCCAGGTACAGACCGCGCCCGGCGTCCCGACGAACGTGTCCGCGACCGCCGGGAACGCCAGCGCCGATGTCCGATGGACCGCTCCCGCAGACGGCAACAGCCCGATCACCAGCTACACCGTCACCCCGTACCGCAACGGAACGGCCCAGTCCCCCAAGACGGTCACCGGCAACCCGCCGGCCACGGCCGCAACGGTGACCGGGCTGACGAACGGCGGCACCTACACATTTACGGTGGCCGCGACCAACGGGGTGGGTAGCAGCGTCGAATCGGCGCAGTCCAACGCGGTCACGCCGAGTACAACACCGGCGCCCGCCTTCCTGCAGCAGGCCGGCACCCACGCAAACCACGTCAGCAGCCTCGGCGTCGCGCCGACGTCGCCGATCGGCTCGGGCCACCGGATGGTGGTCGAGGTCGGCGTGTGGAACTCGGCCGGCGCTACGGCGTCCGGGGTCACCGACTCGGCCGGCAACACCTATACGAAGCTCACCAACTTCGCCGCATCCGACGGCACCGAGATGAGCTTGTGGACCGCACCGGTCACCAACGGCGCCGGTACCCAGCCGACGATCACCGCGACGTCGACCTCCGCCGCCGATATCGGCGTGACCGCCATGGAGTACTCCGGGCTGTCCACGGCCGCCGGCTCGGCCGCCCTCGACACGGTCAGCCATGCCACCGGGAAGACGAGCGGTGCGGCCAACGTCGCCTCCGGGCCGACCGCGGCCACCACCGGCAGCAGTGAGCTCGCGATCGGTTTCTACGCCGACTCGGGTTTCGGCAGCTCGCCGACCGCGGCTACCGGCTGGACGGCGCGGGCAAAGGTGGCGCCGAACGGCGAGATGGACCTCGCGACCGAGGACCAGTCCGCGGCTGCCGGCGCCACGCCCAACGCTACGTTCGGGACCAGCGCCAATACGGTCTGGCTCGCAGCCACCGCGGTCTTCAAGACCGGGGTACCTGCCCCGCCGACCGTCCCGGGTACGCCGGCGAATGTCACCGCGTCGCCCACGAACGGAGGCGCGTCGGTGTCGTGGACCGTCCCCAGCAACGGCGGTAGCCCGCTCACGAGCTACACGGTCACGCCGTATCTCGGCTCGACCGCGCAGCCGACGAAAACGGTGACCGGCGCACCGCCCGCGACGACGACGGCTGTGACCGGTCTGCAGAACGGATCTGCCTACACCTTCAAGGTCAGCGCGACCAACGCGATCGGGACCGGGCCGCCATCCTCGGCGTCGAACTCCGTCGAGCCGACCGCCGTGGTGGCGCCGGCGTTCGTGTCGCAGGCCAGCGCACAGGTGGTCAACAAGACCAGCATCGCGGTCACGCCGCCGGCGAATCTCGGCAGCGGTGATCGGATGATCGTCGAGACCGGCGTGTGGAGCTCCGCGCACCCGACCGCGAGCTCGGTGACGGACTCGGCCGGCGACGCATTCACCAAGCTGCTCAGCTTTGCCGCGTCCGACGGCACCGAGATGAGCATCTGGAGTGCGCCGGTAACCGCCGGCGCCGGCACCCGACCGACGATCACGGCGACCGCCACGGGCAGCGCCGACATCGGCATAGTCGCGCTCGACTACGCCGGTCTGGCGGCATCCACACCTGTGGACGTCTCGGCCCACGCGACCGGGACGACCACCACCGCCCGGGCGGTGAGCTCCGGATCCACGGCGGCGACGACCGGCGCCAATGCACTGGCGATCGGCTTCTACGCCGACTCCGGTTTCGACACCGCCCTGAGCGCCGATCCCGGGTACGCGCAGCGGGCGAACCTGTCACCGAATGGTCAGATGGATCTGCTGGCCGAGGATCTGCCGGTCACTGCCGGCGCGACCCCGGCCGCGACGATCGGGACCGGGGCAAGCACGGTGTGGTTGGCCGCGACCGTGGTCTTCAACGCGCCCTAGTCAGGCCGCGGCGAGTATCCGGACGTCGTACGCGCGCAGCCAGTACTCGATCTGGAGCAGGTACGCCATCGCCATTCGCTGCTGCCAGGCGGGTTTGGCGGTCGTACTGTCCACAATGGCCAGTACCCGTTCAGGATCGACGAGCGCGGTGACCGGTGAGCCGGTCTTGAGCAGGGTCCGCACCGCCGACCGCAGCGTCAGGTCGTAGTCGGGGTTCGCCGGCGCCGGATAGATGCTCTTGCGCCGACCGAGCAGGGTGGGCGGCAACAGGTCGGCGGCCGCCCTGCGCAGCAGGCCCTTGGGCACCCCATCGAGGCATTTGAGCTCCCAGGGGACGTTCCAGACGTAATCGACCAGGCGGTGATCGCAGAACGGGACCCGTACCTCGAGCCCGACGGCCATGCTCATCCGGTCCTTGCGATCCAGCAGCACCGGCAGAAATCGGGTGAGCGCCAGGTAGGAGATCTCCCGCTGGCGACGCCCGGCCGCGGTCTCGCCATCGACGTGCGGCACCTCGGCCAACGCGGCGCTGTAGCGGTCGGCGAGGAACCCGGCCGGCTGGATCGTCTCCTTCAGCGGCGGGGCCAGCACATCGCCGAACCCCGCACCCGGCGGCGCCCACGGGAACATGTCGCGCCCGACCATCCGCGGGTCGTGAAACCACTGGTATCCACCGAAGACCTCGTCCGCGGACTCGCCGGACAACGCAACGGTCGACCTTCCCTGGATCGCGGCGAACAACAGGTGCAGCGACGCATCGAGGTCGCCGAGGCTCGGCAGGTCGCGGGCCCGGGTGGCGTCCTGCTGCGCCGTGATGAGGTCGGGCGCGGCGAGCACCACGTCGGTGTGGTCGGTGCCGAGGTGGCCGATCAGCTCACGTACGAACGGCGCGTCGAGGTCCGGCCGGATATCGGTCGCGACGAAATCGCGGTCGCTATCGTCGAAGTCGACGGAGAACGTGCGGATCCGTTGCTCGGGCGAGGTCCCGCGGGCAGCGAGCGCGGTGATCACGCTGGAGTCGAGGCCGCCGGATACCAGCGAGCAGATCGGCACGTCGGCGACGAGCTGCCGGCGGACCGTGTCATCCAAGAGCTCCCGCACCGTATCGACCGTGGTGCTCTCGTCGTCCGTGTGCCGTTCGCCGGTGAGGCTCCAGTAGCGGGAGACTCTGGTCTGCGCCTCCGAGACCAGTACGCTCGTCCCGGGCCGGACCTCCTGGATGCCGCGCAGCGGGCTACGGCCCGGCTCATGGGTGCCGAACATCGCAAACAGCAGCGCGATGCCCTCCTCGTCGACCTCCGCCGTGATCAGCGGATTTGCCAATATGGCTTTGGGCTCAGAGCCGAATACCACGCCGCCCGGGTACGGCGCGTAGTAGAGCGGCTTCACGCCGAGCCGGTCGCGGGCGAGGAACAGCCGTCGCCTGCGGCCATCCCATATTGCGAACGCGAACATGCCGTTGAATCGGCGCACGCAGTCCGCGCCCCACTCCAGATAGGAACGCAGCACCACTTCTGTGTCGGACACGGTCGTGAAGTGATGGCCGCGGCCACGGAGCTCGGCGCGCAGCTCGGCGAAGTTATAGACCTCGCCGCTGTATGTCAGCACCGCCGCGGGCTCACCATCATTCCCGGGCGCCAGCATCGGCTGGGTGCCGCCGGCAAGATCAATGACGGCGAGGCGGCGGTGCCCGAAAGCGGCCCGCGGTGAGAGCCAGACCCCTTCGGCATCCGGTCCGCGGCACCGCATAGTCGCGGTCATGGCGGCCAGAATCGCTCGCTGCTCGCGCAGATCCCGTTCCCAGTCCACCCATCCGGCGATTCCGCACACGCCGACTCTCCTTTGCTGACTAGACCGGAACGCGGCCCGGCTCGTCGGGCACCTCGGGATCGGCACCGGCGAGGAATGCCTCGAACTTCTCGTGGAACTCCTCTGGCGCCACGATCCGCAGGCCGTTTTCGCCGACCAGGGCGTGCGAGGAACTCGCCACAGCAAGCAGCTGACCGCCGATCTTGCGGAAGATCTCGTAATGCACGTCCAGCCGCGCGGTCGGAGTGCTCGCCCAACAGCGAATACGCAGCTCGTCAAGGTATTGAGCCGGCCGATGGAAACGGATCTTGAAGTCTGTGGTCATCAGGGTGTACTTCACGTAATCGATTCCCAGGGCGAGCCCGAGTTGCTCCCGGCCGAGGTCACACCATGGTATGTAGCTGCCGTAGTAGGCATGCCCCTGCAGATCACACTCACCCCAGCGCACCCGGGCGGCGGTTTCAATCCAGCGGGGCATCGCACCTCCCCTTTTCCATGTCTCGTTTCATCGTTGGCCTACCGGAGCTTTCTTTGCGTTCATCAACACGTCCAGGGCTGGTCAAGAGTGATTACCGGCCGCGGATAAACGAAACGAAACCGGACCGTTTCTAACGTCGCGCTCGGGGCAGATAAATAGAATAGACAGGCGGCCTCACACGAATTCTCGAGGGCAACAAAGGGGGCGATCGCCGGGCCCAAAACAGCCTCTGAGTGCACTGCCGCAGGCCGCTGTCGCTTAGCCTGCAATGCATCCCGTGCCATGTCAAGGACTTTCCAATGTGGAATGTCATACCGGCCGATACCGCGACATCCGATACGACGCGACGTCCATCGAACGACCTCGATGCACCCTTTCGCGCCTAGAGCGCAGTTATGGGTGACGGCGCCAATAGAGGGCTCGAATGAGCACTTTCTTGTGCGCGTTCAACAATTCAATGTAAATACAAATGAAGGAGCACTTGGACCAGTCGGTTAAAACGCGGTCAACAACGCGGATAGCACCTTGACAACAAGTTCACCCGGCCCATAGCGTGAATGTGGTCTCAGCCAGGGCGATGTTGGTCATTCCTGAGTTTTTTTTGTTTCAGAATTAATTCACGATGAATCCGATACGACGCCGTGTCGGCCACTGGTTATTGCGAGTCAACGGATGCCTACGCCGTTTGCGCGCCGCGATTGGTCCACATCGTATTGCCGGGCGCGACGCGACGATGAGATACGCGAGGGAGTGATATGGCCGATCAGCTGAGCTACGACGTGCGTGCCGTCCCCGAACACCGTGTTCGGCCTGCGCCGAGGGACCTCCCCGAACGCATTACCCGCTACCTGGATATTTCAGGTGTAGACCGGTCAACACGCGAGCCAGTGGTTGACCAATGTGTCATTGCCGCCGGCGTCGACCTCGTCGACGTAGATCGGCTCGCGCTCGCGATTCGGCGCAGCGGCAGCGGTTTCGTCGGACGGGTGCTGACCGACGACGAACGTGACCTGCTCGGCGGCGACCCCGGCGCGGCCGGGCTCGACGAATTCGCCGGCGTTTTCGGAGCCAAAGAATGCGCCGTGAAACTGATGCACGGGCTGCCACCGGGCGCCACGCTGCACGACATCTCGGTTTCCTCCGTGCCCCGCGCCGGCGAGGAGCCGGTCGAGCTGACACTGCACGGCGCCGCGCACGAGTGGGCCGCAGATCGGCGAATCCGAGTATTTCTCGCTTCCACCAATGTCACCGACCGGGTACTCCTCACCTGGGCGCTGGCCACCTCGACCGGCTCCGGAGAGCGATCATGACAACGGCAATGGGATCGCGCCAATCCGCGACAATGGCCAACAGCGCCTCGCTGGCCTTCGTCTTTCCCGGGCAGGGCAGCCAATACCCGGGAATGATAAAAGACGTACAGCGCTGCGGACCGGGCGCTCGCTCGTTGCTCGGCGACGCCCAGGACATCACCGGGCTGCCCGTGCTCGACCTGATGAGCACGGCGTCCGCGGAGATAATCGCCGATCCGCATATCGCGCAGGTATTGGTCTTCCTTACCAGCACGGTGCTCCTCAATGAGCTGCGCCAGCGCGGCTGGCGGCCGGCCGCGGTCGCCGGCCACAGCCTCGGCGAATATCCGGCCCTGGTAGCGGCGGAAATGCTCACGTGGGACGCGGCCCTGCGGCTGGTGCACGCACGGGGCACCGCGATGGCGGCCGCGGCCGCCATCCAGCCAGGCGCCATGGCCGCGCTGGTCGGGCTGAACCCAGAGACGGTCACAGCCATGTGCCAATCGGCGACCCGCGACCCGGAGCACGCCGTTATTGCCAATCTCAACTCGGCGACGCAATTGGTCGTGTCGGGCACCGAGGCCGCCGTCGAGGAGGTCCTAGAATCCGCCCGCGCGGCCGGGGCATTGCGCGCCCGCCGACTGCCGGTCGGTGGTGCATACCATTCGGCGCTCATGCAGCCCGCGGCCGATCAGCTGCGCCCGCTGATACTCGAGGCACAATTGGCCAGTCCAACCACGACATTCGTTTCCAGCACCACCGGCCGGGTCGTCGACGATCTGGACGAATATCGCCATGCCCTTGCCAACCAGGTGATCGCGCCGGTGCGGTGGCAGCGCACGGTCGGCGCACTAACCGCGACCGGCATCGACTGCTTCGTTGAGGTCGGCCCCGGCCGGGTGCTCACCGGCCTGGCCCGGGACAACGCCCGCGCAGCCGCCCGGCATCTCGGCCCGGACCTGCTGGCCCGGCCCTCGACCGCGCGAGTCGGCACCGGTGTCTGACATGGACATGAAAGGGCGTACCGCGCTGGTCACCGGGGGCACCCGCGGCCTCGGCCTGGCGATCAGTCTCGAGCTGGCCGGCCGCGGCGCCACCGTACTACTCAACTACCGCAGCGATACCGAATCGGCCGACCGCGCGCTCGCCGAGGTCCGGGAGATCCAGCCGGACGCGGCCCTGCTCCCCGGTGACATCGCCGACGAGGCCGCCGTGGATGGCATGTTCCGCACGATCCGCGAGGAACATGGCCGGCTGGACATGCTGATCGGCAATGCCGGCGTCACCGACGACGGATACGCGCTGATGATGAGCAGCCGGAAATGGCGCCAGGTGCTCGACACCGATCTCGGCGGCGCATTCCTGACCTGCCGCGCCGCCGGCCGCCTGATGATGGCGCAGCGATCCGGCGCCATAGTGGCGATCGGGTCGACCAGCGGGCTGGCGGCCCCGGCCGGGCAGGCCAACTACGCGGCGGCCAAGGCGGGCCTGCTGGCGCTGATTCGCGTACTGGCAAAGGAACTCGGGCCGTACGGAGTGCGGGTCAACGCGGTCGTACCCGGATTCGTGGAGACCGCGATGACCCGGGCGATGCCGCAGGATCAGCTCGCCCAACACATCGATCGAGCGCCGTTGCGCCGAGTAGGCCGCCCGGATGAAATCGCGTCGACCGTCGGCTTTCTGCTCTCTGACGAAGCGTCGTATATGACCGGCGCCGCCCTCGTCGTCGACGGCGGGTTGACCTGTTGATCACCTCAAAGGAGTTGAGCGCACGATGACCATGACCATCGAAACCGTCCGCACCCGGGCCAAGACCAGGCAGGAACTCTGCCGGAGCGTCAAGAAGTTGCTGGTCAGCCGGCTCGACCTCGAATGCGATCCGGCGATGATCGGCGACGACCAGCCGCTGTTCGGGCGCGGCCTGGAGCTGGACTCGATCGACACCCTCGAGCTGGCGGTCGCGGTGCAGGAGGACCTCGGCGTCACGATTACCGACGACGACACCGAATGCCTGCTCTCGCTCAACCGGCTCGTCGACCACATCGAAGCGAACCGATAACGGCGATGACCACGACACTTCCGGCAACCGAGCAGCCCGCCGGATCCACCGAGGCCTGGCGGGCGAAGGACGCCGTCCGTACCGCCGATGAGATCGCCCGGATGCTGCCGCACCGGTATCCGTTCTTCCTGCTCGACCGCATCACCGCACTGGAGCCAGGGGTGAGCGCGACCGCGATCAAGAACATCTCGGCCTCAGACGGCATCCTGGCCGGGCATTTCCCGGGCCGCATGCTTTATCCCGGCGTACTGCTCATCGAATGCATCGCCCAGCTCGCCGCGGTTATTTACGGCGCCGAGGGCGAGCTGGCCGGCGGCGCCGACGGCCAGGTCGCCGACCGGGTGGGCTATCTCGCCGAGATACGGCACGCGAAGTTTCTGCGGCCGGCCTTTCCCGGCGACCAACTCGTCGTGCAGGCGCACAGTGGCGCGCGCGTCGGCAATCTGATCTCGGTGACCGGCCAGATCTCGATCGACCGCGAGCCGGCCGTGCAGGCCCGGCTCGCGGTAACCCAACGACCCGACCCGACCGCGTAGCGAAAGAGGAAAACCATGACACACAGCCAAGACGAGCTCGCGGCCGAATACCGCGTCCTGCGCCAAGAATGCGGGCTGATCAACCATGCCGGGACGGCGGTGCTGCGCGTCAGCGGCCGCGGCGCCACCGGCTTCCTGACCCGGGTCAGCTCGCGCAACGTTGATTTCCTGCTGGAAGGCCAGATCCTGCCGGCCTTGCTGATCAACGACGACGGCGACCTCGTCGCCGAAATCCTGGTCCACTGCGAGGGCGACACGTTCCGCCTGGAGGTCGCGCGGGACCGGGCGGTGGCCGCCATCGAGCGGCTGCGCGCGGCGGCATCGGCGAGCCCGCAGGTCACGGTCGAGGAACTCGGCGATATCCGGGTGATCGCGGTCGAGGGTCCCCGCTCACCCGTGGTCGCGCAGCAGTTTCTGAGCCTGCAGATCGCGTCGATGGCCTACCCGAGCTTCGTCAACGAGACCTGGAACGGGCACCCGCTGCTGGTCAGCCGGACCGGTGTCAGCGGCGAATACGGGTTCAAGTTCCAGGTACCCGCCGATGTCGCCGACGAGTTGGCCGCCGCGCTGCGCGCGGCGGGCGCGACACCGGTGAGCCAGGATGCGTTGGACATCTGCCGGCTGGAAATGCGGTTTCCGAATCTCACCCACGAAGCTCCAGAGGACTCCGCCACCCCGTTCACCGTCGGATTGCAGTGGATGGTGGATTTCGGCCACGATTTCCCCGGCCGTACCGCGCTGCTCAACCGGGTGCAGAGCGACCCGCAGGAGGCGCTGGTGTGCTGGCGGGCCAGCGCCGAGACCGAGGTGCCCTCGCGCGGCACTCCGCTCCTGGCCTCGGGTACCACGATCGGCCGGGTCCGCCACGCCCTCTACTCCCCCGGGCTCGACTGTGTGATCGGGGTGGCCGACGTCGACGCCGAGCTGGCCGCATCCGGGCTGGAGCTGGCGCTGGGTGAGCCGGGGGTACCGGTACGCACGATCTCCTCGCCGTTCCGGGTTGCCACCAGCCTCGGCGTAAAGCTCGGCTGACTCCTTCTTACGTACGCCCCCGCAGAGGAGATCGGAACATGTCTGAGCACACGCGCCGCGTTGTCATTACCGGGCTGGGAATCAGCTGCGCCGTCGGCGACGGCACCGAGGCGGTCTGGACCGCGATCCGGGCCGGCGAGAGCGGGATCCGGCTCACCGAACGCCTCGACGTCGCGGCGCTCAGCTGCCATTACGCGGCCGAGGCCACCGACCCCGCACGACCGGCGCGGCGGCCTGCGGGCCGACTCGACCGGGCCACCCGGATGGCGTTGTCGGCTACCGACGAGGCGCTGGCCACCGCGGGCCTGGACGTGTCCACTCTCGACCCGTACCGGTCCGGGATCGCGCTCGGCACCTCGGTCGGCGGGCTGTCGGAGGGCGAGCAGTTCCACTGGGAGCTGTTGCGGGACGGCCCGAACGCGACCGGCCGGCACCACCTCCTGATCTATCCGCTCTACACGTCGGCGGATGCGGTGAGCGTGGCGTACGGGTTGAAAGGTCCCAAAGTGGTGATCTCCAACGCCTGCGCCGCCGGCAGCAACTCCATCGGCTATGCCGCGGATTCGATCCGCGCCGGTCGCGCGGACGTGATGGTGGCCGGCGGGGTCGATGTGCTGGACATCCTGTCGCTGGCCGGATTCGACAGCCTGAAGGCCCTCGACGACCAGCCCTGCGCGCCGTACTCCCGCAGTAGTGGGCTGACCCTCGGCGAGGGCGCGGCGATCCTGATCCTGGAGTCCGAGGAACACGCGCAGGCACGCGACGCGACCGTGCTGGCGCATTTCCTCGGCTACGCGCTGACCAGCGATGCGCACCACGCGACCGCACCGGATCCGGCCGGCAGCGGCGCCCACCGCGCGATGCGCCGGGTGCTCGAGCAGCTGGATCTCACCCCGGGCGACGTCGACTACATCAACGGCCACGGCACGGGCACCCCGGCCAATGACAGCGCCGAGCAGACGGCAATCGACAGCCTCGCCGCCGGTGGCCAGGCGCCGCCGATCAGCAGCACGAAGTCGCAGATCGGCCACATGCTGGGCGCGGCCGGCGCGATCGAGGCCGCCGTATGCACGCTGGTGCTGCGTGATCAGGAGCTGCCGCCGACCATCAACGTCGACCCGGCATTTCCGCCGACCCGTGACGTCGTGCCGGAAAGCCGCAAGCACGAGACGAACGTCGTGCTGTCGAACTCGTTCGCGTTCGGCGGCAACAACTGCGCGCTCGCGCTGGGACGGGAGCCGATCGACCCGCGCCCACATACCGACCACCAAGTGGTGATCACCGGGATCGGCGTGGTGTCGCCGCTGGGCGGCCGTAAGGACCCGTTCCTCGCCGCATTGCGTACCGGCGCCACCGCGAT
>Ga0137412_10002652_pt1 | contig 14165 bp, 11 predicted proteins | sample CZODoug2_1_16fun_FD_122160 | JGI IMG/M metagenome (GOLD analysis project Ga0137412, IMG submission 122160) | Vadose zone soil fungal communities from Angelo Coast Range Reserve, California, USA - CZODoug2_1_16fungal (Hybrid Assembly) | ecosystem: Environmental > Terrestrial > Soil > Vadose zone... | reverse complement strand
CCTCGATGCTGACCGGCTGGGATATCGACATCCTGACCGAGGCCGAAGAGTCCGAGCGCCGGGTCGAAGAGACCAAGACGCGGTCCGCTTTGTTCATCTTGGCCCTGGATGTCGACGATGTTATTGCCCATCTGCTGGTGGCGGAAGGGTTTGCGTCGGTCGAGGAAATCGCCGGCACCGAAATCGAGGAACTGGCGCAGATCGAAGGTTTCGACGAAGACGTCGCCGCCGAACTGCGCGACCGTGCGCTGGCCTATCTGGAGCAGCGCGACGCCGAGTTGACGGCACAGCGGACGGCCCTGGGCGTCACCGACGAGGTTGCGGCGATCGAGGCATTGACGCTGCCGATGCTGGTTGCGCTGGGCGAGAAAGAGGTCAAGACGCTGGACGATCTGGGCGACCTGGCGACGGACGAGCTGATCGAAATCGTCGGCGCCGCGAACATGGACGCGGCTGTGGCGGAAGAGATCATCATGGCCGCCCGCGCTCATTGGTTCGAGGGCGAAGCTGAGGCCGGCGAAGGCGAGGCGGAGAAGGTCTGAGGGTCGTCGGAACGAAGGTCCGCGGGCCGGCGTGAAGACAGATAGCGAGGACGAGGAGACCGGGCCTCTGCGGCGGTGTATCTCCACAGGCGAAAGCCTGGAGGTCGCGCGGATGATCCGGTTCGTCGTCGGGCCCGAGGACCGGTTGGTTCCCGATATCGCGGGAAAACTGCCGGGTCGCGGTATCTGGGTCAGCGCCAACCGGAAAGCGATTGAGACCCTCGTCCAGTTTGCGGTTGATCAGCAGATCATTCCAAAAACATTCAGACCTGAAGACCTCTTCGCTCCAAACACGCTGGACTTGGACTAGCGGCAACCGAAAGCGATAGCTCGCACCTACGATTTCTTCGACCAGACTGAAATCAGCGTGAGACTCGATTCATGACATCGACGTGTCTGGTGATTGACTCAATCTGAGTACGTGGATTGACAAGGGTTATGTGGGGACCTACGCTTTACAGTTCGCATACGACGGTAAGAAGACGATGTGTGGAAGGTTTGAGCGGGAACACATACTCCTGTTGTCCCACTTCTAGAAAAATGTCTGACGAGAAGACACCGTACGAAAAGTTGCCACTTAATACAAGTGAAAGTTTATATCGGAGGAAATGCAATGGCGGGAAAAGTACTAGCGGCAGTAAGAGTGGCTCCAAGCAAAACCGAGATCCGCGAATTCCCAATGCCGGAGATCCTGGAGGATAGCGCCCTGATGAAGATGGAGGTCGCCGGCATTTGCGGGACTGATGTTAAGTTGTACGAAACACCACCGTCGAAGGACACCCCCGTGATTATGGGTCACGAGAACATTGGCTACATCGCCAAGGCTGGCCGGGAGTTCACCAGGCGCAAGGGCTTCAAGGAAGGGGACTTGGTGTTCGTGGAGCACTACGTCATGTGCGGCAAATGCGAGTGGTGCCATCTGGGACAGTACCGTCACTGTGAGAACACCGATTGGCGCTTCAACCCCGACGCTATCCGCTATGGCTACACCTCGGCCGAGAAACCGCCCCATTTGTGGGGCGGATTTGGCCAATACATATACCTTCCGTGGAACGCCGTTTTGCACCATGTTCCAAAGGGCGTCACACCGGAATTGGCGGGACTTGTAACCCCCATGGCGAACGGCGTCGAGTGGTCTCTGTTCGACGGCGGCGTCGGCTATAACTCCACCGTGCTCATTCAGGGACCGGGCCAGCAGGGATTGTCCCAGACAGTGGTCTGCAAGCAGGCGGGCGCCTCGCTCATTATCGTCACAGGCACGACCAAAGACGGCGCGCGAATGCAAGTCGCCAAAACTCTAGGGGCTGACCATGTGATCGACGTGCAGAAGGAGGATCCTCTCGCTCGCATCATGGAGGTCACGAATGGCAAGGGCGTGGACGTGGTGCTCGACTGCACAGCGGGCGCGGGAACCTCTCCAGTGCTGCTCGGAGTCGACGCGCTCAAGCGCAAGGGCGGAACGATCGTGATTCAGGGAGAAATGGCGGAATTCCAGAAATTCCCGATCGGTAAAATCACTGTAAAGTATATAACCATCAAGAGCGCACGTGGGCACAGCTACAAAGCGTGTGAACTCGCCCTGCAACAGCTTGCATCACATCGTTTCCCGCTGGAAAAGGTGACGACCCACACGTTTGGGTTGCGAGACGTGGACCTGGCAATCAAGTCAGTGGGTGGAAAGGGCGTGCCAGACGTGATTCATGCTTCCCTCATGCCGTGGAAGTAGGTCGGCGGGTGGGGCAAGGTGACCGAAGACGACCCCGCCACCTTGCGGACCGCGGTATAAGCGGCGGCCAGCTTACTCTCTTTACCGCTTGCTCTCCTGGCTCAAAATTCTCTCGACATCGGTACATGCCATGTGGAATGACTTGAGTCTGGTCCCGTAGCTGGTAAGCCCCATTTTCCCTGGGATGATTTGGTGGCATGTCGTGCAACCAAACTCGCGGAACTTGACGGCCTTTGCTTTCTCATCGGCTGTCCTGTTTGCTGGCTCCACCTGAGCGATTAGGTTCATGGAAGTCAACAGTGAGACGCATCCTATAAAGCCTTTGCCGACCTGTTTGCCGCGCTCCGTATAGCCGAGTTTGCCATTCGAGCCCATGGTGTGGCAGGAGCCACAGCCGTGATGTTCGAACACGTACTTCGCCAACTCGTCGGAACTCATGTGCGACATCTCGGCCTCAGAGAGTTCTTTCTTGGATGAATCCGTCTGCGCAGGCCTGGGCGATGCGTTCGTCCGAAGCGATAGCGGCAAGGAGCAAACCAGCAGGGCGCAGCCAAGACCCAAACAGACAAGGACTACTTTCCTGCCACCGGACGACTTTAGCAAACTCATCGAAATACCTCTTTGTTCGAATGATTCATTGCGTTTTCGTGGGCGTTACTTTACTTCCATCGCAGGGCCAACGCAAGACCCCGTATCGCGACATCGTTGTGGCCGGCCTATCGGTTACCCTGGTTCGCCGCTACAGCAATGTTTGACCGTGGTTTCGCCGCCTCCGGAAATAAGCTCGGCACCAAGAACGTGAATAAGCCGTTCCGCACGCTGTCGGTGGCATAGACTTCGCCTGACTTGGGATTGATTGCGACACCGGCCGGGTGCACCAAGAAGGTGTTGTCGCCCTTGATCACTGCCCGGGGCGGCATGTCCCCGTCATCGTGGATGTCCCAGACACCGATAAAGCCCAAACTTCCGCTACTCCAAGGCGAAGGCAAGCGCACATCGTGGGGCAAGTCGGCCCGCGGTTTCTCGAGTTCGTAAGGCGGGTAACTCACATTGTTGATTGCGGCGACAAACAGCTTGCCTTGCGCCGGATCGCTCGCAAGCTGCCAAGGCCGTACGATTCCCGTGTGCGGCCCGGCAATCACCGCGCGTGGAGCGACATCCCCCTGATCAGTGCGGCCAAAGATGAACAGACCAGTCCGGCTTCCGGGGATGCTCGCCGCGCTGGCGACGGCGATTCGATCGTGGACCGGGTCCACGGCTACCCCGACGATAAATAGGAGGCCGGTATGGGGCCCTTCAATGACCCTCTTCGGTGGCACATCGCCATTCGCGTTTCGATCGTAGACCAATACACTCCGGCCGCTGGAGTCACCCACGATAATCTCGTTGTTCTGCTCGTCAACCGCAACCGTGTGGGGACGAATCATTTTAGTCTTGGGACCCTGGATGACCCGAATCGGCGCCTCGGAGCCGTCAGCGCCGCCACGGAAGGTCAGCACGGCGTCCGCAAGCGCCACGGGAACGACGATTTCGTCGTGTGTTGCGTCATAAACGATGCCGTGCATCGTCCGGCTCAAGTGCGTGTCCTGACCCGCGATGATTCGCACCGGATTCGAATTGCCGTTGGCTGATCTGGCAAAGATCGCAATGCGTGGCTGGCTTACGCAATTCGGCACAAGAATCTGATCGCGCTTGGAGTCATAGGCAACCGCATAGGGATTGCCAAATCCGCTCGTTGGCGTGCCCGCAGGCGCGTTGCGGATGATCCGCTTAGGCGCTACGTCGCCAGCTGCATCACGCGAGAAGACCAGCGCCGTATGGTCGCCGTAATTCGCCACCCAGAGTTCGTTATGTTCGGCGTCAATCGCCAAACCCATAGGGCTGGAAATGCCCGTCTTTGAGCCTTGAATCACGCGCACGGGCGCGACGTTGCCTTGGGCCGTGCGGCGGAACATAAGTATGGAGTTATCGCCGTTGTTGGCAACGGCAATTTCATCGTGGCTCCCGTCAATGTCGATTCCCATGGGCCAGTTCAATCGCGTGTTCGAACCCTGGATCGTGCGAATGGGTGTTGCGTCCCCCATCGTCGTGTCGCCGAAAACTGTGAGTGAGGGCGGGACAAAATGCCCTCCGCCTGCGCCTGAGGTCGCGGTCGGGCTCGATACTTTTGCGTCGTAAGCGGAATACGGGACCATCATCGTTGAATTTCCGTGGCTGGCGACGACGATTTCATGATGAGCAACGTCCCACCGGACACCGTGTGGATCCGCCATGCCCGTGTGAGGTCCCTTAACGACTCGAACCGGGGCATCCATACCATTCGCTTCGCGGCGGTAGATGGCCAGCATGCTGAGCTGCTGAACGGAGATGACCATCTCCTCTCGGGACGGATTCAGAGAAAGACCCCAGGCTTGGTGAGGAACGTACAAACGGCGCTTCGGCGTCAGGTCTCCGTTCGCATCGTAGTCGAAAACTGCGATCCGGTCCTCGACGTCGTTGTTTACTGCGTAGATTTCCCGGCGCGTCCGATCAACCTCAACGCCCGCGATAAAACCGAGCTCGGTCTGCGGACCAATGATCTGCCACATCGGGGGAGTCACGTCCCGAGATGCGCCCCCCGCTGTCCGATCATAAGCTAGGATGCTCTTGCGGTTTTCGTCGCTCATCACGGCGCGGTTGTGTTGGGTGTCCAGCGCGATTCCGTTGAAAGTCGGGTATGGATCGACGACATAGCGAACCGGGGGGAAGGCGCCGCGCGTCGTCTCGGTCGCGTCTGTCTGATCCGCGTTCTGTGGTTCTGGCTGCGTATAGCCCCACCAGGCACACATATCGGCCGCTGGAGCGGCTGCGAGTGCCACTAAGGGCGTCGCAGGATAGATGAGAACGATGGGTCCCTGCCTCTCCATAGACGATAGCAGCCAGAAGGCCGCAATGGCTGAAACCAACATCACCCGGAAGAGCTTAGACCACCATACATGCCATATGATCTTCCTCAACATGATCTCTCCCCAACCTGTACCGAAGATAAGTAAGCACCCAGGTAGGAATGCCCAGCCAAACTCTGCTGACTCGCGCACTAGCTATGGGCGTAATTCTAATCCTTGCCCTCGTAAGGGAACCAGGTGGATGTTATTCTGGCGGTAACCGGTCTGAACGAGATCCGCCCTCCCGAAAAAATTGCGGCAACAAGAAACTGAAAACGCCGTTTCGAACACTATCGGAAACGTAGATCTCTCCGTCTTTGGGGTTGAGTGCCAACCCCACGGGGTGGAGAAGCCCGCTGAACGGGCCTTTGATTTTGGCAAGGGGAGGTACATCGCCGTTGTCAGTGATCTTCCACACTCCCACGAAGCCCAAGTTCGGATTGAGCCAGGGGTCTTCCGGCACCTGCTTGGCGTCGCTCTTCAGCGTGACATCCGTGTACAAATTCTGGTGCAGGTGGTTCGACGCAGCAACGAAGATCCTCCCTTGGAAAAGCTCCATCTGCCAAGGTTCATCCCCGATGCCGGTCTTTGGTCCCATAATCCGGCCGCGAGGCACGACATTTCCGCAATCGGTCCGGTTAAAGATGAGAATGTCTCTTGAGTTGGCCACCGCGACCAAATTCGTGGCGCTGTCGATGGCAATGCCAACCGTGTGTCCAAGATTAGTGCTCGGTCCTTCAATCACCCGGAGCGGAGTGGCGTCGCCATTGGCGTTCCAGGCAAAGACATTCACGCGTTTTCCAGTGAGGCTGGCGACATACATCTCCCCATGTGCCAGGTCCAGGCTCACCGAATGGGGAGTTACCAGATGCGTGTGCGGCCCTTGAATCACACGGATTGGATGTTCCGGCCCTTCGGCACTTCCTCGAAACACGAGGACAGCGTCTGCGAGCGCATTCGGAACTACGATCTCGTCATGAACTGCGTCATACACGAGACCATGGACGGTACGTCCGAGCATCGACCCTTGTCCGGTAATCACTCGTTTCGGGGCGGCTTGTCCATTTGCCAACCTGGCAAATGCCGCCACACGCGGTTGCGTTACACAATTCGGGACAAGAATCTCGTCTCGTTTGGAGTCGTAGGCCAGTGCCATGGGATTGCCGAATCCTGGTGTGGGAGTACCGGCCGGCGCACTTCGAATCTCGCGCTTCGGTATCGTATTGCCATTGGCTCCGCTGTCGAAGGCCAGGGCCGAATGGTCACCCCAATTCGAGACCCAAATCTCCCTCTGCTGCGGGTCCACGGCCACACCCATGGGATGATTGATGCCTGTTTTGTCTCCGTGAATGACTCTGACGGGCGCGACGTTACCATTGGCATTGCGGTCAAAAATGCGAATCGAACTATCGCCGTTGTTCGCGACGACGATGGTATCGTGAACGGGATCATAGGCCATGCCCATAGGCCAATCCAGTCCCGTCTGAGGGCCTTGAAGTGTGCGCAGCGGCTTCCCATCGCCTTTCGCGCTCGCTGAGTAAAGCGTAACGGAAGGTGGCCGAAACTCTCCCGCTTCAGCGGGAATATCCACGTCCAGCGAGGGGTAACACCCGCCACCCGTGTTCTTTACCACTCCCCTGAAGTTGCCGTGGTTGGCTACGCCAATCTCATCGTGTGTTTCGTCCCAATAAATTCCGTGCGGATCCGCCAAACCTGTATTCACGCCGCGAATCAGCCGCGTGGGAGCTTCGACCCCCTTCACTTCACGGCGGTAAAAAACAATGGTGTTCTGAACCTCAACCGTCACAGCAATCTCATCGCTCTTGTGGCTCAGAGCCAAACCCCAGGATTGGTGCGGAACCGAGAATACTCGTGCCGGTTCGGCGTCGCCCATGGCTTCGTAGGGCATCACCACAACCGTGTCCTCGATGTCATTATTCGCCGCATAGATTTCGTGATGCTGCCCATCAAGGACCATTCCGGCGATCATTCCGAGGAAAGTATTTGGCCCACTCACTTGATGGATTGGAATGTTGGCCGCACCATGGTTTGAACCTTGCCTGCTATCGTAGGACAACAAACTCTTGCGATTGGGATCGGTCATCGCAACGATATTGTTTGAAGGATCGACCGCGATTCCGTTGAAGGTAGGATAGGGATCGGCAATCACCCGCACGGGCTGAATGTCAGCACGATCAGGTTTGCTATTTTTCTCCTGCACCTGTTGTCTGGCGTGCGTTCCGTGGGATGCGATCCCTGCCGCCAGGATAACGATGCCGAGTACGGGTCCGATTATTTTTCCCTTCATCTGCCCCCAGCCTATCGCACCCTTTAGAAATTTGTCTCCATCCCCACTCGGGCGGTCTTCAGCCGTAGGTAATTTCCCACTATGTAATTTCGTGCTTGAATCTATCGGGATCGAGGGAGTCAAGTCAAGCGGAAGGGCACTGTGCATCGTGAGAATGAGAATGTAGTTTCATGACATGCCTCCTTGCCCGCACTCTACAACTTCTTGTGTTGTGCGGCGGACCATCCCACTAACTAATCGACCCGCTGCTAGAATCCAGATGGTTTAGATCACGACCGTCCGGAGCGTTTTGACCCATCAACTCCCTTGGTCTGGAACTCCGAAAGGCAGGAATTTATCGGTGTTTGGAACATCAAGGATATTGGAGATGTTCTCCCCGTGGTAGTATCCAGCCGCCCGCGAGGGGGCTAACCTGGCGCACGAGCATGGCGTTCAGCGCTAAGGATCGCGAGGTCGACTCGATTGATTGCGTGACGAATGGCATGTATTCATAATGTCTGGTCTTAATTCCGGTGAAGACCCACTTACGAATGACGAGCCCGGATGAATGATCGGGCGACCGTCACGGAGTCCAGCCCCTGGGTTCGGCAAGCACCAAACGCAAGCTTTCAAAGCGGGGATTTCTTGGGCGCGACGAAGCAACTCGATAGCTCGGCACCGGCCTTGACATCGCCATCAGTCCTAAAGCTGTTTGGCACCGCTCTGTCCATTGGCCTGCCCATCGCTTTGTGGTTTGCGCCGCTCCGCCTGGACTTGACAGAAAAACACGCGCTTGCCATCACCATCTTCATGATCGTCGCGTGGATTACGGAAGCGCTTCCGCATGCCGTGACGGGGATCATTGGATGCTATTTGTTTTGGGTGCTGAAGGTCGTCGGATTTGAGGCCGCGTTCAGCGGTTTTGCGGACCAAACGCCGTGGTTTCTTTTTGGCGCGGGCCTCATCGGAATGATGGCGACGAAGTCGGGTCTGGCGCGTCGTCTGGCGTACATGGTCATGGCGAATGTAGGCGCCGGCTATTCACGCCTGCTGCTTGGTTTTATTCTGTCGTCCTTCCTCTTGACCTTTCTTGTACCTTCGGGGATCGCGTGCGTCATTATCATGGCGGCGGTAGCCGTCGGTGTAATGGACGTCTTTGGGCTCGGCCGCGGCAGCAACGTCGGACGCGGCATCTTTGTCACGCTAACATGCACGGCTGGCACTTTTGACAAGATGGTTATTGCCGGTGCTTCGTCCATTCTCGGGCGCGGCATGATCGAAAAAATCACTGGTATTCAGGTGTTCTGGAGCCAGTGGCTCCTGGCTTTCTTTCCCTGTGCTGTAGTCACGATTTTCTTTACCTGGCGCTTAGTTGTATGGATCTACCCGCCTGAAAAGCAGTCGCTCGAGGGCGGGGCAAAGTTTCTGCAGGAGTTGCTCGCGAAGATGGGGCCTTGGAATCGGGATGAGAAAAGATCGCTGTTTCTCATGCTGATTGGCATTGCGTTGTGGTCCACGGATTTGATTCACCACATCTCGCCGGCAGTCATCGGCATCGGCATCGGTTTGCTGGCAACTGTGCCGGGGGTGGGAGTCTTGGACCAGGAAGATTTGAAGCGTCTGAACTACCTTCCAGTATTCTTCACCGCCGCCGCAATCAGCATGGGAAACGTCTTGGTTCAAACGAAGGCCCTCAATGCAATGACCGTAATCATGTTCGACTGGATGCGGCCGTTGATTACCAACGTATATTCAGTCGCGCTGATCCCGTACTGGACGGCCTTCTGCTACCACATTTTTTTGGGCAACGAACTCTCCATGCTGGCGACATCGATGCCTCCGTTGTTGAACTTTGCCAAATCGAGCGGGATTCACCCCCTGCCGATCGCATTGGTTTGGGCATTCGCCGCTGGCGGCAAGATCTTCGTTTATCAGTCGGGTGTGATGGTAGCTGGCTACTCCTATGGGTACTTCAAAGCAACGGATCTGCTGAGAGTGGGATTCTGTCTGACGGTAGTCGAATCGCTGGTGCTTCTCCTGATTGTTCCATTCTACTGGCCGCTGATTGGGATTCGGTAAGCTATTGCGCGCGACTGTGGGCGGTAAGCTGCAAAAGGGCCTTTATAACAAAAACCAACGAAGTTTTGGGCTGGAGAAGTCCACGTGCTGTTGGGCACACGCTTCGGAATCAGGTATCGAAGTAGTAGTCCTGCAACATCAGCCAGCGCTCCTGATCCAAACCGCCGCGTAACGCAGTTTCCACTGCTTCTCTGGCCTGGAGAACGGCCGCCTTGGCTTCCGGCGACATTGCAGGCAATCTCGCAATAGAAGCCGCGCGTAACATCGTCTCCGCGACCTTCTCCAGCCTGTGTGCCGTAACGCAGACGCCTGCGATGTCCCTTCCGGTCACAATACTGCCATGATTCTTCAGCAGTAAGGCTCCTATCTTCCCCAGAGCGCGGGCAACCGCATCTCCCAGCTCTGGCGTGGAAATACTTACGGCGCCGTTGTCGAGCACCGGAAGCTTGCCAACGAATGCCGCGCAGTCCTGATCCAACGGCTCTACTTCGATGTTCAGCGTGGCCATGAGGGTTGAGGCGACGGGGTGAGCATGCAATACACACCCGACATCCGGCCGTGCCCGATAGATTTGTGCATGAATCGGCCATTCGCGTACGGCGCTATGTTCACTTGCGGGTCCGTCCACACGCTTACCGTTGAAGTCGATGACGATCAAGTCCTCAGGCTTCAATCGCCACCAGCTGACCGGCCGCGGTTTGATGAGAATGAGTTCCTCGTCGAGCCGGGCGCTCAGATGACCACCCAAACCGTCTCCCGCAGCTTTGACGGCGTAGAGAACTCTGCATGCCTGAACCAGCCCTTCACGAAGTGTCGATTCCGCGTTCACCTAGACCTCGGCCTTCATCAGCTCCCGCGCGCCTTTATCGAACTCGACATCTCGCTTCAAGAGCAGGGAGGCGGAACGAACCCAGTAGACGTCGCCATGCTGAGCGGCGAACGGTTCGTGCGCTTGTGCGAGTTCCCGCATCTCCTGGAGAAGCAGGCGGCGCATGGCGATAATTGCCGTGTCGCTCGTGCCCAGGCGTTCTCGGGTCCGGTCGACGATTGGCGACATGCTTTCCTGAATCGCCTGATCTTGGGAAGCGAAGCCGTGGATGCCGGTCATCGTGGAGGTCCGCTGCTGCTCGCGGTCAACCATGTAATTATTATCCTTATTACGGACGGGCTTGAAAGTGACGGGATCGACCCGCGCATGCACGAAGGTCTCATCGCGTATTGTCTCCAGATCTTCATGGGAAAGAGGCGCGTCGGGATTCCAACTCATCGTCCAGACCCAGCAAGTCTGGTCATCACGCGGCACCCAGCAGTGTCCATGGATCGAGTGGCCCGCTTGATAGGGGATCATGGTGTGGCTGGGAACCAGAAACTGAGTCAATCGCCAATAATAGCGGTCTTCTTCGGCTTTCCTGCGCACAGCAATGACCAGGCCGTAGTCCGTCTTTTTTACAGTGAACCAAGGGGCCTTATCCAGCAAATGATATTTCGCTCGCAGATTGTTGCTGTTTTTCACTTTCTCGACGTAGGAATCGGTCAGGCGGAACGCCTCCAAGCTGGCGTGAAGAAAATTGGAATGGCTGGAGTCGATCCCACCCTCAATGGCTTGCAGATAATTTGTTTCTTGCAAACGTTTGGAAATGTAGCGGTGACTCTCCGGAACGCGCGCCCACTCCAGTTTGGGCAATTCGGGCTGGTGTTCGGGAGGACCCATATAGACCCAGACCAGCCCCCCGTACTCGCGAGTGGGATACGCCACAGTGCGCACTTTGTTTTCAAATCGGTACTCCTGCGGTTCATTCGGCATGTCCACGCAGATGCCGTTCACGTCGAATTTCCAGCCGTGATACACGCACCTCAAGCCACACTCTTCGTTGCGTCCCCAAAAAAGGCTGGCTCGCCGGTGCGCACAAGCCTCCTCCAGCAGCCCTACTTGACCGTTCGTGTCGCGGAACGCTACCAGGTCTTCCCCTAATAGCCGGACGCGAACCGGGGGACAGTCGGGAGTCGGCACCTCCGACGGCAGCAACGCAGGCAGCCAAAATCTGCGGAAGTACTCCCCAGCGGAAGTCCCCGAATTGGTCTGAGTCAGCAGCTCATTCTCGTCTCTTGAAAGCATGACTTCACCATCCAGTTCCCAATTAGAGAAAGGCTCGCAGAAGCATGGCTGCTTCCGCAGGGCGGCGGTCCGCTACGAGGTCATGCGCCTTATGAGCGCCTGTGTGCAGTCGACTTACCGCTTCGCGCTGGTTCGAATCCGGCTCGTTCACCAGAAAGAATCCGGTGATAGACCAAATGGCATCCAGTTCGGCCTCGCGGTAGACCAGATGCTCAAAATCAGTGGAAACCTCCATGTGCGCAATGATGCTCCACAGAGTATCCGCCGAAAAGTTCGTCACGGGTACAATGTGCGCCGGGTTCACTTCACTTCCGGACGCTCCGCTCTGCGCGTTCAGTTCCATGACAAGACCGTAACATGAACGGCTCCGGGCGCGCCCTGCCCGCCGACGGACCGCACAGCCAGGACCACATTCGCCAGACCGAATCGAGCGGCAGTTGGTCCGATTCGGTAAATCCGGCCGACGATTTCGCGACACATAATCCGCACAGGTCGATCAGCCTGGTACGCCTGCCAATCGCTGCCGGAAACGCCAGGCGCTTCCACTCGCAGAATGCCTCCGTCGGGCGGGGCTGCCGGAAATGGGTACTCTTGGACTTCGGTCTTCAATGCGCCAATTATGGTTGTGGTCAAGACGTGCTTGAGCATCGATGCTCCTGATACAGTATCCTAGGACGAAACGCCCAAACCAGACAACAGCAAGTTCTATGTTCTCCGATTCTTGAGCATGTGCATGGGACCGCACGGCCCCGTTCTTGCAGTCACAAGCAGAGACCAGGTCCATTGAGGTAATGGGCCTGAGGCCCGGACGGCGCAACAGAATCGGTGTTCTGTTGCGTTCTGGTCCAGATTCGCCACGGGGAAAAAGCAGCTATGGCTGAAATAAGTGTGTCACCCACGAGTGTAGTATTGCATCTCATCGCGATCTCGTGGCCGGCCCGCGATCAAACGGCCTTCCATCGCGCCATCTTCAGAGCCGTAGACATCAGCAGCTTTTGATCGCCTAAAGCTGTCAGTGAGGTCGCATCCGATTTTCGCGCAGACGCTTGATTCCTTTTCTTCGTTGCTCGTGCAATCTTGGTGTACGCTGAGGCGCTGGCTGCTGGCATGCGTAGCATGGCAAAAACCCGATGTGAATGCCGTCGGCTGCGAATTTCATCCTGTTTTTTCTCGTAATGAGCATGCCGCACGCATAATGATTGCTCCATGCAGAAGGAGAACTCATGGACCAGCTCGTGACCCTGAACCGTCGAGAACTCCTGAAGACCACGTCCGGGCTGTTGACGGGATGCGTAGTTGCAGGAAGTCCGCTGGCCCTGATCGCGCCGGGGCGCGAGTGGGCCGTGGACCTGACGGCCCTCACCAGCTCCGAGGGGGCCGCGCTCGTGAGCATGGCACGCACGATTGCGCCGCACGACAAGCTGGATGATGCGGCCTACGCGATGGTTATCAAGGCCATTGACGGCGATGCAGAGAAAGACGAGAGCAATCGCAAGATGCTCAAAGAAGGTCTCGCTGCGCTCGGCCCGGAATTCGCAGCAAGCTCGGAGAACGACCGCGTTGCGGCTCTGAAGAAAATGGAATCCTCAGCATTTTTTCAAGCGATGCGCCTGAAAACGGTGCAAGTTCTCTATGCCACCCCCATGGCCTATGTCTACTTTGGTTACCAGGGCGAGGCATTCTCAAAAGGCGGGTACCTCCAGCGCGGATTCAACGATCTGCGCTGGTTGCCGGAAGTGCCTCTCGAGGACGGCGGGCCGATGCCGGTCAGCGCTTTGCCAGAGACTTCATCAGCGCCAAGGGTGACGAGACCGATCATGCCGTGACTGGAGACAAAGCTGACCGCATGCCAGGGATTGAGCGCGAAGAGCACGCTCGGGTCGTCGGCGAGGTGATAGAGCCCCGCACCCGCGATGGCGACGAACCAGACCAGTGTGATCGGCCCGAAGAACGTCGCGACCCGCGCGGTGCCGCGCGACTGCACGGCAAACAAGATGACGAGGACGACGATCGTCAGGGGAACCACATAGGGTTCGAACGCGGGCGTCGCGATCTTAAGGCCTTCGATTGCGGAGAGCACCGAAAGCGCCGGCGTGATCACGGCATCGCCATAGAACAGCGCGCCGCTGATCGTGCCGAGCAGAACCAGGATCGGCGTGCTCTTTCCGAGCGCGCGCTGCGCCAGCGCCATCAGGGTCAGCGTGCCGCCCTCGCCATTGTTGTCGGCACGCAGCAGGATCAAGACGTATTTCAAGGTCACGACGACGATCAGCGCCCAGAGGATCAGCGAGAGCACGCCGAGCACAGCCGTCCGGGTCACTTCCGCGCCTCCGCTCGCCGCAACGATGGCCTCGCGAAACGCGTAGAGCGGGCTGGTTCCGATGTCGCCATAGACGACGCCGATGCTGCCGATGGTCAGTGCCCAGAAGCCGGCGACGGGATGCTCGCCATTCCCGTTCGCCGGCACGACACTCCCGTGGGGAGCCGCAAT
>Ga0137412_10002650_pt1 | contig 14166 bp, 19 predicted proteins | sample CZODoug2_1_16fun_FD_122160 | JGI IMG/M metagenome (GOLD analysis project Ga0137412, IMG submission 122160) | Vadose zone soil fungal communities from Angelo Coast Range Reserve, California, USA - CZODoug2_1_16fungal (Hybrid Assembly) | ecosystem: Environmental > Terrestrial > Soil > Vadose zone... | reverse complement strand
ACAAGGATGATCCCGCATTTCCGGTTCATCCGCCAGACGACGGACTACCAGGGACACGTTCCTTTTGAATTCTGGTTCAAGCAAAAAATATTGAATTGGGGAGGCAATAAAAAGGCTTATTGGCCTGTTCACTGGACGAGTAAGGTCTTTGATGTCGAGAATATCCTGGTGGGGATCGATGCATATCCCGGTATTATGAACGGTTGTTATATCACCGGAAGAGGAGGACTGACCATCGGCGACTATACGCAGATCGCCCCCAATGTCGTCATCGTTACCGCCAATCACGACCCTTATGATACCCGCAACCATCTCACCGCTCCCGTGACGATCGGCAAATATTGCTGGATCGGAGCAGGAGCCAAGATCATGCCCGGCGCGCCGAAACTCGCCGACCGCGCCTATTACAGGTCCGAACTGGCGCGTGGCGAATCCAAATGGCGCAGTGCGCGCGCGTTCTTCTACGAGTCATCGGAGCGCGCGTGGGACGTTCTGCTCGCCGGTAATCCAATCAAGCCCGAACTCGAAAATCTGCTGCGCCTCAGCGCGACCCATGCAGCGCACGCGTCGGCTGAAGTCGTGCAGCAGGCTTACCGGATCGCGGGCATGGCGGCGATTCACAAGTCGCACCGCCTGCAACTCCTTCTTCGCGACTCCCTCGTCGTCACGCAACACGCGTCGCTGAGTGAAGGCACATACGAAGCGGCGGGCGCGATCTTCACGGGGGTGATGCCAGGCATGCCGTATCCTTGAGCCTGTTCCGCGCGGAGATGGCGCGGGCCTTGCATGATCTACTGCATCGATGATCTATTTTGAGAGGCAATGAAATGGAACGAGTTGCGCTTACCCGACGTGCGTTCATCGCCAGCAGTGTGATCGCGGCTGCAACGCGGCCTACGGCTCTGCTCGCGCAGGGATCTCCGATCAAGATCGGCATCGGCTCCGATCCGGTTTTTTCGTCCTTCTACCTCGCCGCACACGAAAAAATGTTCGAGGCGGAGAATCTGAACGTCGCACTGCAGATTTATCCGGACGGCGGTGAATCGCTGAACGCTCTTGTTGCACAGCAGGTTAATTTGGCGGCGGCGGCCGAACCGACACACATGGTTCGTTTCGCGCGCGCCGAGATGCGGCCGCTCGCGGTCGTGTATCAGTCCGGTCGCTACATCAAAATGGTGATCGGCAAGGACATCGAAGGCCCCGAGAAGATCAAGAAATTCGGCATCGTGGCCGGTTCGGTCAGCGAGTACTCCACGCTTCTGGCGTTGAAGAAGATCGGGCTCGAGCCGAGTGCGGTGCAGATGGTCCGCAGCGGCCCGCCGGAGTTGCCGGCGCTGCTGGCGCGCGGAGATATCGATGCGTTCTTCGCCTGGGAGCCCTGGCCGACCAACGGGGTCAAGCAAGGCGGTCGTATCGTCATGACCAGCAAGGACGTAGGCTACACCGACACGATGTGGGTTACGGCGGCGGCAGGCTGGTTCGACGCTAACCCCGAGGCCGCGCGCGGAATCCTGAAAGTCCTTGCGCGTTCGTGTGAGATCGTCGTTCGCGATCCGCAGCGGGCCGCGGTGGCGGTTCAGGCCGTCACAAAGATTCCGGTTGGGCAGTCGATTGCCGCGCTCAAGGACATGGATCCGGGGGTGCGGGATTTCACCGACGCGGATTTCCAGAGCTACGACGGAATCGCGGCATTCCTGGCGCAGCAGAAGGTGACGCCGGCGGTGGTCGATTTCCGCCGCGTCCTGCAGCTGGGCTTCTACAAGGCAGAACGCGCATGACCGCCGGCTCATCCATCGCGCTCAACCAACTCAGCCTGACGCTCGACGGCAACGAGATTGTCACGCGCATCGATCTCCATATTGCCGCCGGCGAGTTCGTCTGCCTGCTCGGGCCCAGCGGCTGCGGAAAGTCCACGATCCTGAACGCGATCGCCGGTTTCCTTCCCTCCAGCGGCCAGATCCGCGTCGCCGACAAGCCGGTCAGCGGTCCCGGCGTCGATCGCGGCGTCGTCTTTCAGTCGTCGGAAGCGCTGTTCCCGTGGCTTACCGTGCGCGAGAACGTGGAGTACGGCCCCCGGCTGCGCGGGATCGCCGACCGCCAGCGGGCAGAGCTCGCCGATCACTATCTGTCATTGGTCGGCCTTTCGCATGCTGCGGAAAAATTTCCCGATGCGCTGTCGGGCGGCATGCGCCAGCGCGCACAGATCGCCCGCGTTCTCGTCAACGAGCCTTCCGTCGTGCTGATGGACGAGCCGTTCGGCGCCCTCGATGCGCAAACGCGTGAAGTGCTCCAGCGCGAGCTGGACCGCATCTGGCGCGCGACCGGCTGCACCATCGTGTTCGTCACGCATGACATCTGGGAATCCATCCTGTTGGCCGACCGCATCGTAACCATGACCGCGGGACCGCGCGCGACGATCAAGACCATTGAGACGATCGACCTGCCGCACCCGCGCGATCCGGCCGATCCCTCAAGCCTAGCGCTCTATCGTCGGTTGCGTGACGATATCGGCGCCGAGGTGACGCGCGTGCTGCGTGCCCAGGGCCTCGCCAGCGAAGAGATCGCGGCATGACCGAGACCGTGCAAGTAGCTTCGACCAAACGGCCCGCATTGAGGCGGGGCATGTCTTCCGGACTGAACCGGATCGGAATGGCCGCTCTGTCGATCCTGTGCGGCCTGTTCCTGTGGAAGATCGCGTCGCAGTACACATCACCGCTGTTTATGCCTTCGCCGGCCGCCACGCTGGATGCCGCAAAGGAGCTGATGCAGGACGGCACGTTGGTGCGAGCGTTGATCGCATCCTCGGCCAGGATCGCAACCGGCTGGGCATTGGGCGTTGCCGTCGGCATTCCGCTCGGCATCGTCATGGGCCGCTTCGCGCTGTTCAGGCAGTTTCTCGACCCCTATATCGAATTTTTCCGGTTCATTCCGCCGATTGCGTTCGTGACGCTGGCGGTGATCTGGCTCGGCCCGGGCGAGTCGGCGAAGGTCGCGCTGATTTTCTACACCACCGTCTTCATCGTCACGCTCAATACGATTGCGGGCGTGCAAGCGGTCAATCCGTTGCGGCTGCGTGCGGCCGCGAGCCTGGGCGCCGGCCCCGTGCAACTGCTGACGACCGTGATCCTGCCTTCGACTGTGCCGTTCATGGTCACCGGCGCACGGATCGCGATGGGCAATTCGTTTCTTACCGTGGTGTCGGCGGAGATTGTGTCGGCCGAAAACGGTCTTGGGGCGCTGATCTGGACCGCACGGAACTTTGCGCGAACCGAATGGGTATTCGTCGGAATATTGGCGCTTGGCATGCTCGGCTATTTGTTCGACCGGGTGCTGCGGATCGCGGTGGCGCTGCTGTTGCGCCGCTACCAGCCGACGACGTGACGCGTGGTGATTGTTAGCCCGGCATCTTGCCAGTGGGGCAGGCCGGCCGGTCAACGTTTGGATAAGGAGTGAATGATGAACATCGCAGCGACCGTGGCGTCCGATGCCGCCGCTCTGGTCCTGCCGGATCGCGTTCGGTCCAGCATGTATACCGATCCGGCAATGTTCGAGGCTGAGATGTCCCGGATCTTCGAGCGGACCTGGGTCTGGGTGGCTCACGCAAGCGAGATTGCCGAGCCCGGCGACTTCAAGATGGTCATGGTCGGTCTGCAGCCCGTGATCGTGGTACGCGATCGCAAGGGCGCCGTGCATGTGCATGTCAACCGTTGCCGGCATCGCGCTGCGACGGTCTGCGAAGTGGCGAAAGGCAAGACCAACAGCTTCGTATGCCCCTATCACGGCTGGAGCTATGCGCTCGACGGCTCCCTGCGCGGCGTGCCCTACGACGCCGGTTACGCCGGCGCGATCGACAAGCGCCAGTTCCCGCTGAGATCGCTTCGCGTCGAAGAGTATGCCGGGCTGATCTTTGCAAGCTTCAGGCATGACATTGAACCGCTCGCTGATTTTCTCGGCGGAGCGAAGAAATGGATCGATCTGTTCATGAAGCAGAGCGCGGGATATCCGCTGACCACGCTCGGCGAGCACAAGTTCCGCTTTCCCGGCAACTGGAAGATCCAGCTTGAGAACACGACGGACGCCTATCATTTCCCGCTGGTCCACAAATCATTCCTGAACGCCGCGGACAAAGAGACCGAGGCGATGATGGACATCATGAACAATGGCGGCTTTGTCGAGGACCTCGGCAACGGCCACAGCGTCATGGTGATGATCCCGGGTCTCATCGATCTCGAGGAGAATCTTGATGCGCCGATCCCGAAAAAGTTCGAAGCGCTCGCCGCCGAACTCGCGCAAGACCATTCCGAGCGGGAGGTGCGGCGTATCGTGCGCGCGGTCGGCGGCACCGGATTCAATCTCAACCTGTTTCCCAATCTCGGGTGCTCGGCGGCGTTCTTCCGCGTGCTGCAGCCGATTTCGGTCGAGGAGACGGAAGTGCGGCATGTGGCGCTCGGCATGCAGGGCGGACCGAAGGCCGCTAACCGCGCGCGCTTGCGCATTCACGAATTCTTCCAGGGGCCGATGGGCTTTGGCAGCCCCGATGATGCCGAGGTGTGGGATCGCGTGCAGCACGGGGCGCAAGGCGGCAAGGATCTTTGGCTGATGCTGAACCGGGGCATAGCGGCAGAGGAAAGGCTTTCCGACGGCCATCGCCGCAGCGAGGTCAGCGCAGAGACCGGAATGCGCGCAGCCTACCAGCAGTGGAAGGCGATGATGGAAGTGGAGCCGTCATGAATTTCCCAGTCGTCATGATGTCGGCCATCGGCCTCGACGAGGCGAGGGAGTTCGTCTCCCTGGAAGCCGATCTGCTGGACCATGCCTGCTATGAGGAATGGCTCGCACTGTGGACGCCGCAATCGCGTTATGTCGTGCCGATCGATCCCGCCGCAACGGAATTCGAGGATACGCTCAACTACGCATATGACGATCACGAGATGCGCCGCAAGCGCACCGAACGCCTGGTAAGCGGCCAGTCCGTTTCGGCGTCACCCGTGGCGCGCACCGTGCGTCTCCTATCACGCTTCCGTATCCTGGAGGCTAATAGCGCTTGTTGTGAGTTGCGCTGCGCACAACTGCTGACCGAGCACCGGCGCGGTCGCACGCGAACCTATGCCGCGAACCTCTGTTACAGGCTCGTGCGCGAGGCTGGAACGCTCAAGATCGATCAAAAGGTCGTTCGCCTGATCAACTCGACGGAAGCACTCGGTGGTATCAGCTATATTCTCTGAGCCGGTTGCGGCGCCCCAAGTAATTTGCGCAGAGCCTAAGTTGATGCTCGAGCTGCTGATCGCGCGGCGGGAGGAGCAGGTACCCGGCATCGTCGTTCTCGACCTGGTCGATCCCGACGGTGGCGCGTTGCCGTCTTTCGATGCCGGCGCGCATGTCGATCTGCAGGTATCGCCGGGGGTTATCAGGCAATATTCGCTGTGCGGAAATCCGGCAGACAGAAATATCTACCGGCTTGGCGTGCTGCTCGATCCGGCCTCGCGCGGCGGCTCGGCAGGCATCCATGAACGCTTTCATGTCGGCTTGCGTGTCAGGACTGGTCCACCCCGCAATCTGTTCCCGCTTGTGGATGCTCGCCGTTCCATCCTGATCGGCGGCGGTATCGGCATCACGCCGATCATCGCCATGGCCCATCATCTGCACGGCGCAGCCCGGGACTTCACGCTGCATTATTGCGCAAGGGCTCACGACAAGGCCGCATTCTTGCGCGAATTCGACGACGCCGGATTTCGCGATCGGGTCAACGTGCACTTCGACGATCGCCCTGCGCCACAGCGCTTCGACGCTGCGCGGGACCTTCCTCCGCCGACGTCCGATATTCATCTCTATGTTTGCGGCCCCGACGGTTTCATGGCCTGGATCATCGCCGAGGCAATTCGGCTCGGTTATCGCGAGCAGCAGATCCATCGCGAATATTTCAAGGCCGAAATGGACACTTCGGGCGAAGCCTTCGAGGTGTTGCTGGCGCGCAGCAACCGCAAGATTAAAGTTCCCGGCGAGAGCACAATCGTGGAGGCGCTGTCATGTGCCGGCGTCAAGGTCGCCACGTCCTGTGCAGAGGGCATTTGTGGGACATGCCTGTGCACTGTCCTTTCCGGCGTGCCCGACCATCGGGACGTCTATCTTACCGACGAAGAGAAGGCCGCGAACGACCAGATCTTACTCTGCTGCTCGCGCTCGAAAACGCCGCAGCTCGTGCTCGATCTTTGAGCCAGGGAGAAGCCGCCATGCCCGTAAGCGTTGATCAGCAAGCATTCAGGGATGCCATGAGCAGGCTCGGCGCGGCGGTGAACATCATTACGACAGACGGTCCTGCGGGCCGACACGGATTGACAGCGTCGGCCGTCTGCAGTGTGACGGACACGCCTCCAACGCTGCTTGTCTGCGTCAGGCGCGATTCGAGTGCCCACGAGGTGCTCAAGGTGAACGGCGCGCTTTGCGTCAACATACTCGCCGGCCGCCACCAGGATTTATCTGACCAGTTCGGCCGTCACGGAATTGCAGTCGAACAACGCTTCGCGGGCGGATCATGGACGCAGCTGGTAACAGGGGCGCCGGTCTTGACCGACGCGGTGGCGAGCCTCGATTGCCGCATCGCGAGGGTGGCGGAAGTCGGCACGCACAGCGTCTTGTTTTGCGAGGTTGAGGAAATCGCAACAGCGCTGCAGCCGGAGGGACTGATCTACTTCAATCGGCTGTATCACCGTATCGGGTCGCCCCTAGAATCCGCTGACGAGGCCTATGCATGAGTGAAATGAGCAAAGACGTTCTACTGCAATCGCTTGAAGCGCTTACGGAGCGGGTCGAAGCGTTGGAGGCGGAGGCCGACATTCGCCGTGTGCAGGCACGTTATATGTTTCTTTGTGACACCCCGTGCCCCGAATACGGAGTGGAGAATGACGGCCAACGTATCGAGCGCATCCTGGATCTCTATACTGAGGATGCGGTGTGGGAAGGAGTCGGTGCCTACTACGACAATCAGTTCGGCCGCCGCGTCGGCAAGGCGGCGCTGCGCGAGCATTTTGAGAGTTTCTGGGGCCAGAAGCGCGATCCAGCATTGTTGCTCAACGTGCACTATCTGACTTCAGAGCAGATTCATGTGCGCGGTGACGAAGCCGACGGGCAATGGGTGCATTGCCAGCCGTGGATTTTCTCCGACGGATCGTCGCTCTTGCGGTCCAGTCGCTTGAACAACCTGTTCCGCAAGGTCGATGGCGTCTGGAAAGTCGCTCGCACTCGAACGGAAAACGTATTCGTGGCGCCGCTTGGCGCCGGCTGGGCGAACAACGTCCCGGATCGTTCGGTCCTGATGCGCTGACGCGCCAATGACGAGGCAGCGATGACGGGCCCGCGCGCGAAGATGTGGAAGACCTACGCACTCCACGGCTTCACCGTCATGGTTGTCCAGCAATGGACCGACCCCTTCGGCACGCCAATGGTGAGGATTGCCGATACAAGCGATGAGGGCAGGGCCGAAGGCATGCCCGAGGCCATCTTTCTGTCGCAGGCTGTTCCGGTCACGATCCCGAACGGCGAGTGAGCGTCGATGTCCAATCGGTATCCCGCCATTGAACGCTGTTTCGTCGGGACGACGAAGGCGCGCATCCACATAGCTACCGCCGGTACGGGCAGGCCGATTCTGCTGCTGCACCAGACACCGCGTTCGTGGGACGAATATCGCGATGTGCTGCCATTGATCGGCCATCACTATCGCGCGGTTGCGATGGACACTGTTGGTTTCGGAGACTCGGAAGCGCTCCCTTTCGAGGAAAATTCCATCGAAGCGTGGTCCGCCTGTGCCTTCGATCTGCTTGACGCCCTGGAGCTGCCGGAGGCCGCTGTCGTCGGCCACCATACTGGAGCGGCCATCGCGATCGAGATGGCGGCGGCGCGGCCCGCGCGGATCGCGGCGGTCGCGCTTTCCGCGCCGCCCTATGTCGATGTCGAACGACGTGCGCGCTCCGCGGGCAAATCGGTCATCGACGAAGCGCGGCGCGCCGCGGACGGTAGCCATCTGCTTGCCCTCTGGCAGATGCGCCAGCCCTATTATCCTGCAGGCGATATAGATCTGCTTGACCGATTCATTGTCGACGCACTGAAGGCCGGACCACTGGCCGCCGAAGGCCACCGCGTGGTGGATCGATATGCGATGGACGCGCGTCTGCCGCTGGTGCGGTGCCCCGTCCGGGTAATGGCGCCCGCGGCAGATCCGCATGCCTTTCCCGTCGCAGGCAAGGTTGCCGGCGCTATTTCGGGTGCAAGTATGGTCGAGATTGCCGGTGGCACGGTACCGTTTCCCGATCAGATGCCTGAAATCTTCGCCGAGACGGTCCTCGCTTTCCTCGCGCGCGAGTATCCGGCCCGGTAGAGCGAGATGACAAGAAGGATTTGAGGTGGCACACGCGCCCTGTCAGGTTTGCACAAAATTTAAACCGACATGCTGCCAACCTCTTTTTCACGGCGCATGATTCTTCTCACAACAAAGGGGATACGTAAGTGAATTATTCCAACATAAATGAATTAGCATTTGACCATCGCGATGCGCGTGACGCTGAGCCGGAGCGTATGCAGAGCGTATCGGCTACATCAATCCGAATCAGTTCGTACCCGATGAGGTATTCGAACAGCAGAAAAAGAGCCCGGCCATGACGCCAGCGGTTCCTATGACGACGATGCCGGATGATGACCGTTGGCATTCAAAAGCCAAAAAGCGCTGGCCGCGATGATGGACAGCCAAGAAGCCACGCTGCTGCCGCCTCCCGTATTTGGCCGATAGTCGGTTGGCCCCGCCGGAAGCTGTGAATGGGCGGTTCCAGGCTATGGAGCAACGACTGGTTTAGCGCTACCTTAGGTTTGGCCGAGCTGAAGTCTCGGCCTTTTTATTTACCGGGGGCGGCATGGCTGAGGATGAGGTCGTAAAAGCTATTTCGACGGCAATGGAAGCTCTGTCCCCGTTGGATGCTCAGGCCCGGAAGCACCGCAACGCAGGTCCGTCGTTTACACTTCATCACGTCAGGCTCCAAGATAGAAGCTTTGCGCGGCAAAGCGGGCTACAAAATCGTTTAGCTACCTATCGTCTGTGATCCGTTGTGCACCCGAAACTGTACGATCTCTGCATTCCTGAAAATGAAAATGGCTTGAATTTATCTTCATCAACCTCGCGCAGGATCATCGGCGTGCCGCGCTTCTTTAAGTGCGACAGCACGGCCTCAGCTTCCTCATAGAACTTGATCGCTGTGCCATCTGGCAATTTTTCTTCGAGCGGATGCAGAACGATCGCCTTTGTCTTGTGATGTTGGATCCGGATGATGGTCGGCGCCTTCGGGTTGCGGTAATCCGTCCACTTAATGTGACCGGCAATGACGTTCTCAGGACGCTGCAACCACTCGAAACAGATGACCGCTATCGCAGCGGCTTCGACTTCACCCGCATGGATGCAATCGTTCGCAAACTCATAGACCTGGTCGCGAGTGACAGCCGCCTTAGTCTGCTTCACGCGCGTCTTCATGGTCACGCCAATCCAAGGATTGGGTACGTCCTTGTTGAACTCCGAAGGATAAAGCCGTTGAACAACTTTCCAAGCTTTACGCGCAAGTACTGTTAGCTTCTCCGCCGTCCGAATCCGCTCGCCCTTCGGGCCTTCGACGAGTTTGTCGTAAATCTTATCTGCGGCGCGCGGTGAACTGATTTGATTAGCTTTGTGCCGGTTCGTCGCCCTTCCTTGTCCGGCAGATCGCAGAATGCGCGCATGGCCCATTCGTAATTCACACGAGACCGCACCGATACCTTTCCAGGTATGCTTTGCTCTGCTTGTATTCGCGGAACAGCCAGTCAACCGTTCCAATGCGCGGGGCGAGTTCTGACGAAATCGGCAAACCCTTCTGGACCCGCTCCCACTCATCGAACATTTGATTTAGTACGGCTGCCCTGCCGCCGGTACCATCTTCACCACATGCGATGATATAGTTTTCCCCCCAACGTTCATTTGGCACCGGGCAACCATTCTTGCGGCGGCGCGTGGGTATATTGAAATAGAAAGCAGTCAGTCCGTTCACGAGCGGTTTTGCTATCACGAACCGCGGTAGCGAGACTTTGATCGTCAGTAATCCTCTGCCGCGTCTATCGGCAGATGGCGCGGGGCGATTGCGTTGTCTAGTCGTCGATCAGCCATAACCGGCGCCGTCCCTCTTTCACGCGCGGATTAGGATACTCCTCGCCCACCCGTTTCAGAAAGTCCTCAACCGTTGGTTCTCCGCAGTATCCCGCCGCCAAATCGGCCGCCATGCGACAGGGCCAAGAGCCGTTCGGAATCTTTGCAGGACGTCTTTGTCGCGTCATTCGTGTTCGTCGTCCCCGGACGCGCTGAAGAGCAACGAAAGACCGCGGCCGAAACACTGCCGCGGGCGGACAAAGTTGATGAGTAGGAGATCGGACTTCGACGAAAAGAACAACGTTCGCTCGCGGAGCACGCAACACTTGTCCGCTGTTGTCGTCTTCCTGGGCCTTTGCATGTCAGTGCCCTCAACGCCGAGCGCGCGATCGGGCGCACATGCGATGTTGACTCGTGCGATAACAAAAGAAAACGCCGATCTGGTTGGACGTCATCTGCCAAGATCGAATATTGGTGCGCTTCTGCGATCGTATTCGGGACCTGGCGTAAGTCAGCGAAGGTAAGGATAGCAGAAATACTTGCGCGCTTCGGACCTGCATTCATCATTGCGATAGCTCACAATCTGTAGGGCATGCGGACGCTAGGATCGTCGGTCGAGAAATCCTTAGTATTGCGTGTGACCAAGAGCATCGCGTGTGTCTGCGCTGTTGCCCAGATAATTGCGTCAGGCAATTTGATGTGATGGTTGCGGCGAAGGCTGACGGCACGCTCTGCAATCCCTCTATCGAGCGCAATGACATCGAAATTGCTCAGAAAGCTGCGCGTCGCAACTTCGACATCGCCAGTAGCGCCAACCATCACCTCCATCCACGTGATGATACTGACTGCCTTCTCCGTGTAGCGCTGAAGTTCAATGCGAGCTTGGGGAACGGCATTGAGGTAGTCGACCAAGACGTTGGTGTCGAACAGCGCCTTCACCATTCTCTGCGCACTTTTTCCTGATAGGCTAAGCCGTCCACTTTGCGTTTGCCCCATAGGCCGAACGCATCGCCCTCCTGTATGTCACGTCGCTTCGCGAGATAGTCATCGATCGCCTGACGGATTAGGGCCGCGCGAGATCGCTTCTCTTTTTTCGACAATTCGTCCAGCGCTTGAAGCTGGGTATCGCCGAGGTCAACCAGTGTCCGCATGACCTTCGTCCCATGATGTATGATATTGTTATCATATATCATACGGGCAGGAAAGCCAATTCCGCACTAGGGGTCAAGCTCATAACCTGAAGGCCACAGGTTCAAATCCTATCCCCGCAACCAGTCAACAAGCCCTTGAAAACAAATCGTTTTCGAGGGCTTTTTGCTATCCGAATTCTGGCCCGAAATTTTGTTCGTGGAAGCGTCGTGGAAGTGGCAGAAGGAAAGTCGCAGCGTAAGATCGACGGGGTTGGGCGCCACGTAATGATTCAATTGTGATCGGAGGCCCACTGCGGGCGCCGCCATCGACGCCAAGATTTTGCTGCGTCGGCTATGCCCGCTGCACCACTCGACTGCGAATCTGGGGCGCAGGAGTTCGAGTCTCTTCGGGCAATCGCCGGTAAAGGAATCACCATGACGGCTGAAGGATATGTATCCTCCCATTTCGCGGTGAAGGCGTGACTACCGGTGCGACCCCGCCAGGAGCTGTGCCCGCGCCTCTCGGCATCATCGAGCCGCATGGGCCGCTCCTGCGCCTGCCGCTAGATGGGCAGCTGCTCTACAAGATTATGACCGTGGGGAACCTGCTGCGGTCGGTCGAGGGCGGGTATCTGCATTTCAATCGCGTCGATTCATATACAGACTTGTCGAACGGCGACCCCCATGATGGCCAGCAGCTGCCCAGCAATCGAACCGGGAACGAAATGTCGCGGTTTGCCAAGGCGCCGGATTTCTCGGGCGCAGATTATTACGACCGGTGCCGCGCCAGGACCTATGCCTGTTGCTTTTAGCTGGAGAACTCCGATTACATCTGGACCAATTACGGCAAGGGCGGTGGCAGGGGAAAGGTCGGTGTCGTCTTTGACTTCGCGAAGCTGCGCGCGGCGATCAACCGCGTCCTGGAGCCCGGCACCGCCGCGCTATTCTACAACGGCATCCAGTACCACCAGATTTTCTCCGTAAATTACGGGATCATCGAATACGTCGACTGGGACAGGCACCAGGCGAACGAAATCGTCTACACCTACCTCAAGGACCGGGAACAGTTCTCCGTGGAAAAGGAGCTGCGCGTCACCCTGTCAGCGATCGGCATGGGGCACTTTGTGCTGGATGACGGCAGCATGATGGTTTTCCCAACCAGCCTGCAGTTGCCGTTCGATTTCCAGTCGACTTTTGCAGACGGAACGGTTCAGCAAATCCTGTATGTGCCGGGGGGTGCGACACGAGCTTTCTTCAGGAGGGCTTGCGCAAATTAGGCATCACGCCAGCATGAGCTATCCGCTCAAGCACCATTTCATCCCGGCCTTCTTTCTCGCTCAGTGGGCTGAAGCCGATGAGAAGCTGATCGAATATCCCCGCCAAATCTCGTGCCCATCGTCAGCTATCTCGCGCTTCGCGGGCGCTGCCGCACCTGCTCCGCGACGATCGCGCCTTATCATCTAGCCGTTGAGCTGGCGGCGATTGCCATCGCGATTTGGGCCACGCGGTCGAACTGGATCCAATCACGCTCTGGGCTGATTGCCTGCTGGGTTGGATGTTGCTCGCCCTGGCATGGATCGACCTTCGTCACATGCGCTTGCCCGACGCCCTCACCCTGCCACTGTTGGCCTTGGGCTTGTTCGCGGAAGCCGCGACCGCGTCCGAGCAATTTGCAGCGCATGTCGCCGGAGCGATTGCCGGCTACGTAACCTTCAAGGGGATAGCCATTGGATATCGTGCCGCACGCCGGCGCGATGGCTTGGGAGGCGGAGATGCAAAGCTGCTCGCGGCGGCCGGCGCCTGGGCCGGTTGGACCGAGTCGCCTGACGTTGTGTTCCTCGCTGCGCTGCTCGGCATTGCAGGAGCGGTTGTTTCGCGCACCCGCGGAGATGCAATGAGCTGGGTGACAGCGTTGCCCTTTGGACCTTGCCTGGCGATTGCGCTGTGGATTGTGCGTCTGCACGGGCCTTTGATCTTCGGGAGAGTATCAGTAGGGGATCGAATCTAACGATCGAGCTCCCACACAATCTGGGGAGTTCGGGCGTCAAGGCGTTGATGGCTGCCTAAACGGCGAGCCGAGTGAAATCGGTATTCGTGGGCGCCTAATCATGCAAAACAAAGGCTCGAGGAGCAGAGTGGAGCCTCGCTCACGCTACAGCCGAAAAGAGGCGGTTCGGATGAGGTCTTCTTACTTTGCATTCAATGTTGCGTTGCTGGGCGTTTCGCAGTGCGCGCCCGATTGGTTCCCTCGTCCGGACCTATTTCACTGCGCTATTGAGATGTTCCTCAAGCCGCGCTGCGAGATCGCCCCGCTCGTGAAAGCGATTTTTGGGCAGGAGCAGGATGAACCCAAAGTTCTACACGAACCAATACCATGAGCATGCAAGCACCTGTTTGAGGCGCGAAAACAAGACAATCCCATGATCCGATTTGAACCTACCTCGAGAAGATCCGGAGACTTCGGGCAAACGATCGGAGAACATATCGCAGATTTGGATCGTGTGGGGGAAAGGCGGTGTCGCAAGAAATGAGGATAATATGGTAGCGAGAACACGCTAAAACTCCCTGATACCGGTATGAAATTCCCTGATCTTCTAAATGCTTTCCCTGTTAATTTTCATAGGGATTACGCGAGAAGTGACTGCGGCACAGCGGCTTCTTGCCACTAAATCAGCTCCTCGAGTCCCAAAATTGCAATTTTCCCTGTAAAATTCCCTGTTCGCAGGGAATTTGTCTAGAGACCGTTGCGATCAGCACTGCGTCGCCAGCCAGCCTTTAGCCAACCTCGACACATAATCAATCTAATCGAGACACAATGTTGGCGGGTAGTGCCGTGACCCTCCTCCACGTTGTTCGAAGCAGCCCTCACCAAAAAAAATGCAC